>Ga0335081_10012449_pt1 | contig 13793 bp, 12 predicted proteins | sample Lox_Sample_35_FD_206713 | JGI IMG/M metagenome (GOLD analysis project Ga0335081, IMG submission 206713) | Soil microbial communities from Loxahatchee National Wildlife Refuge, Florida, United States - Lox_Sample_3.5 | ecosystem: Environmental > Terrestrial > Soil > Wetlands | place: USA...
ACCTGGCACCAGCCGCACAACCCGCCGCGCGTCGCCTGACCCCCGGCACCTGACCAGCACCCGAACTCAGATCACCCAGGCCAGCACAACCTACCCGCCAGTCACCTACATTCGCGTCCCACACCCCTAGCCGGCCGCGCGGCACCGGTCGCCCGGCCGGCACGCTACCCTTGTCTCAGGTGCGGTTGTCTGCGCGGAGGCAGTGTGGCGTGGCGGCGGCTGTCCCTTGCGGTGGCGCGCGTTGCGCCGCCGCCTCGAAGACCCGACCACCGGTATCTGGAGTTCCCGTGAGCAAGCGCACGTTTCAGCCGAATAACCGCCGGCGCGCGAAGACGCACGGTTTCAGGCTGCGCATGCGCACCCGCGCCGGCCGCGCAGTCCTCGCTGCCCGGCGCCGCAAGGGCCGTGCGCGGATCAGCGTCTGACCTGCGCTGCCGTGCGCGCGGCGGTGACGTCTCATGCTGCCCGCGGCCGCACGGATGCGGCGCAGGACGGAGTTCCGCGCTGCCATCGATAAGGGCAGCAGGTCGGGCCGCCCACTGCTGGTCGGTCACTTGCTCGTGCGAGATGTCGCCGCCGAGCCGCCGAGGGTCGGCTTCATCGTGAGCCGCGCCGTCGGGCCTGCCGTGGTTCGGAACCGGGTCCGGAGGCGGCTGCGCCACCTGGTCGCGGGGTATCTGCAGTCGCTGCCGGGAGGTAGCCTGCTTGTGTTGCGCGCTAACCCCCCGGCGGCGACTGCAAGCCAGGCTGATCTGGCCGCTGAGCTGGGCCTGGTAGTTCGTGCACTGCTGAGGCGGCAAGGTGGTGCGGTGTGAGTGACCGAATCGCCACGGCGGCAGCCGTGGACATCGCGGGGCGGCCATCGCCCCCTGCGTGGCTGCTGATGGTGCTGATCTCCGGCTACCGGAAGTTCGTCAGCCCGTTGCTCGGAGCGCGGTGCAGGTTCTACCCGTCCTGCAGCGCCTATGCGCTTGAGGCGATCGGGACGCACGGCGCCGCCCGGGGCACCTGGCTGGCGATCCGGCGGCTGAGCCGGTGCCACCCGTTCCACCCGGGCGGGCTTGACCCGGTTCCTCCGGCCGCGGCCGACCAGGCCACCGACAATCGAGCAAGGGAACTAACGCGTTGAGTACCATCCTCGCCCCGATCGACGATGTCGTCGCCTGGCTCATCACGCACCTTTTCGAAGCGTTCAGCCCGATATTCGGCCTGACCGGCGGGGCGACCTGGCTGCTGACGATCCTCGTTCTCGTGGTGCTCATGCGGCTGATCCTGGTGCCGCTGTTCATCAAGCAGATGCACACCCAGCGGGCCATGACCGCGCTGACTCCGAGGATCGCGGAGCTGCGCAAGAAGTACAAGGGCGACCGGGAGCGGCTCAACCAGGAGACGATGAAGCTGTACCAGGAGGCGGGGGTCAACCCGCTGATGGGCTGCCTTCCCGTGCTGCTGCAGATGCCGATCTTCTTCGCGCTGTTCAGCGTGCTGCGCTACATCGCCGAGTGGAAGCCCAAGACCCCGCTCCTGTACGGCCTGAGCCAGAAGCTGATCGTGAGCGCGCAGCACGCCAAGATCTTCGGCGCGACGATCGCGGACAAGGTGCTGTTCACCGGCACGCTGCACGTTCCGCTGCACGCGAAGATCGTGATCCTGTTCGCCGTCGTCATCAGCATGACCACGACCTACCTGACCGTGCGGCAGAGCATGAAGCGCGGCATGATGCCGACCGGCAACGACAGCCCGATGGGCCAGTCGCAGAAGATGATGGCCTACGTCATGCCGCTGTTCGCGCTGACCGGCCTGTACTGGCAGTTCGGCCTGGTGCTGTACTGGGTCACCACCAACGTGTGGACGCTGGGCCAGCAGTTCGTGCTGCTGCGCAAGTACCCGGTCGGCGTGCCCGCGCTCGGCGAGGGCACCGGCAAGGCCGGCGGAATCAGCAAGGCGGGTGGCATCGGCAGGCCGGCCACCGCGATGGGACTGACCGGGTCGGCCAAGCCGAAGCCGCAGCCCGGGAGCGGGACCGGCAGGCCGCCGGCGGGCGGCGGCAGGCCCTCCGCGGGCGGCACGGGCAGGCCCTCGGCGGGCGGTGAGGGCAGGCCCTCCGCAGGTAGTACGGGCAAACCCTCGGCGGGCGGCACCGGCAAGCCGCCGACGGGCGGCACGGGTAAGCCGGCGGATGCCGGCAAGGAAGCTTCCGACGCGGCTGTCGCCTCGGGTCAGAATGCGGGTGGCGTTGCCGGCGCCGGGCCGAGCGCGAACGGCCAGGCGGGGTCGGCGGGCAAGGCTCAGGCGGACAGCGTGGCGGGCAAGGCCCCTTCCGGCCAGAAGTCTCAGGGTAGCGGGGCGAACCTGTCCAAGTCGTCGGCCTCGGGGTCCGCCGCGGGTCCGTCGGCCGAGGGCTCATCGAACGGGCACAAGCCCGCGTCGGGTGACGGCGGTGGCATGCTGCGGCGGTTCGGCCGGGGCAAGGCCGAGCCAGCCAAGCCCGAGCCGGCCGAGCCCGAGGTTAAGATCGTCAGGCAGCAGCCGCAGCGGCAGTCACGGAGCAAGCGAAGCGGCAAGCGCTGAGGCGGCCAGGCCGCGCGTCAGCGGCCTGTGCTGCTGTGGCACGCAGCCTGCTAGGGCGGCCCGAGTGGGCGCGCGATCCTGTTAAACGACCAGGAAGGATCTTGTCGTGAGCCAAGGCGAGAACGTCCTCGCTGACTCGGAGCAGGCCACGCCTGACGAGCGGTCCAGGGCTGCCGCGGACGAGCTGGACGACGACCCACGTGGTGCGTCGGAGACCGACGACGACTACGACGACCTCGACGACCCGGAGGACCGGGAGGATCTGTACGACCTGGACGAGGCGGACGACCTCGATGACGAGGACGATGACTCCGAGGACTCGGATGAGGACGACTCGGACGAGGAGGACGGCGGCGAGGACGACGGCGAGGCGCGGGCCAGCCGGGAGCGCGGCGCCGGAGGCTCGGATGGCGCCGATGACGGTACCGAGAGTGTCGGCCAGCCCGCCGAGCCCGGCCGGAGCGTCGCCGACCTCGAGTTCGAGGGCGAGATAGCTGCTGACTACGTCGAGGGGCTGCTCGACGTGGCTGACCTCGACGGCGACATCGACATGGACGTTGAGGGCGACCGGGCCGTCGTCTCGGTCGTCGGTGCCACCCTGGACGAGCTGGTCGGCCAGCGCGGCGAGGTGCTCGACGCGCTCCAGGAACTGACCAGGCTGGCCGTGCACCGCCAGACCGGCGCGCGCACCAGGCTGATGCTGGACATCGGCGGTTACCGCGCCCGTCGGCGGGCGGATCTGACCGTGCTCGGGATCGCGGCGGCCGAGGAGGTCAGGCGGACCGGCGAGGCGAAGGCGCTGGGGGCGATGAACGCGTTCGAGCGCAAGGTCGTGCACGACGCGATCGCCGCCGCCGGCCTGCGCAGCGAGTCAGAGGGCATCGACCCCAACCGCAGAGTGGTCGTTCTTCCTGGCTGACAGTCACCGACCGGACCGCGCCGCCGTGAACGCCGATGGAGCGATGCCGGTGGCGTCGGCTCATCCGGTCGGCGCGCCCGATCCTGTGATGCCCGGCCCGGCGAAGCCTCATCGGGTAGAGCCTCATCGGGTGGAGCCCGGCCCGGCGGAGCCTGATCGGGTGGAGCCCGAACCTGATGCCACGCCTGGTCTTGTCGTGGTGCCCGATTCCGTAGCCGCGCCTCATCCGGCCGGAGTACCTGAGTCGGCCGGGATGCTTGAGCCCGCCAAGGTGCTTCATCCGGCCGGCATGCTTGACCCGGCCGGGGTGCTTGAGCCCGCCAAGGTGCTTCGTCCAGCGGGCGCGCGTGAGTCGGCCGGGGTCGCTGGTCCCGCCGGGGTGGCTGAGGCCGTCGTTGTGCCCCATTGCATAGGCGCGCTCGACTTCCCCGGTGCACATTCTCGGTCCGGGCCCGCCCATCGCGACGATATCGCTGGCGGCGTGCCGACGCCGCCGGAGGCGGCACGCGTGATCTTCGGTGCGGCTCTGCCGACGGCGGTTGCCTACGCCCGGATGCTCGCCGGACCCGGGGTGGAACGCGGCCTGATCGGCCCGTCGGAGGCGGCCCGCATCTGGGACCGGCACCTACTGAACAGCGCGGCCGTTGCCGAACTGGTTCCCGCCGACTGCGAGATTGCCGACCTCGGATCCGGCGCTGGCCTGCCAGGAATCGTACTGGCGATCTTGCGGCCAGGCGCGCACGTGGTCCTGGTGGAACCTATGGCCCGCCGCACTGCGTTCCTCGCCGAGTGCGTCGAGCGGCTTGGACTCACGAACGTGACTGTCCGACGCAGCCGAGCCGAAGATCTCGCCGGCCAGATCGAGGCGGACCTGGTAACCGCTCGGGCCGTGGCGAGGTTGGACAAGTTGGCCGGACTGGCGGCAGGCCTCGCCCACCCGGGCGGCACCGTGCTGGCGATCAAGGGCGCAGCCGCCCTCGCGGAACTCGACCGCGCGCGGTCCGTGCTCGACGGACTGGGCGCGTGGGGCGCGGAGGTCGTGATGGTCGGGTCGGGGGTGCTGGCTGAGCCAACGACGGTCGTGAGGTTCAGGACTAGCGAGAGGCCGCGCAACCGGAAAGGTGCACCTCGGGCGAGACGGGATGACTCGACCGGGCGGCAGCGGCGGTAGCTGTTGATCGGGGACCGGTCGGCTTAGGCTGGGAGTGATCTGCTCGGCGGTCGGCCGGAGGTCCTCGCTGGCTTCCGGCATACAGGTATCGCGAGGCGGGGGGTCTCATGGCCTGGGACGCCAGGACGACCGCCAGTGCTGGTGGTCTGGGCTGGCCCTCGCGCGCCGCCGCGCCAGCGTCAACGTTGGCATCCAGAAAGCCGATCGCGATGGGCCTGGGGTGGCCTGCGCGAGAGGTGGCCCGGTCCGATCAGCGCAACGCCTCATTGACCCCAGCGACATCTCTTGTAGCTTCAGTCACGTCAGCCTCAGATTTCCTTGATTGGACCTCGGCGCTCGGTGCAGTCGGTGCGTTCGGATCGGGGCCGCGACAGCAGGATGCGCCAGTTGTGTGTCGGGAGGCAGCGACTGAGCCAGGGTCGGGCGGGCTCCGGGAGGTGGAAGCTGCGGGCGGGGCCGAGGTGCGGGACAGCTTCCAGGCGGTGTCGGCCGGTCCGCCGGAGAACGGCGCTCCTAGGTCGTCAGGGGCTGACGAGACTGAAGAGGGGGCGATCGCCGTGCGGGGGAATGGCGACGGAATGTCGGGGCTGGGATGGCCGGGCAACGGCGCGAACGAGAACGGCATACGGCACGGAAGTGCTCGTGCGAGTGCACTCGCGGGGCCGAGGATTCGAGCTGGGACTTGGTCCGCCGGTATGGAGGTCGGACTGGGCTGGCCGGAAACGTCAGCCGTGCGTCAAGGGCTTGAGTCCCATGCGCCCGCCCAGCCGTCGGATCTGTTCGGCACCAGTCATCCCGCTGTTGTTTCACGTGAAACGGCAACAGGCAATGCGGCAGCCGGCGGCGGTACGGCAACAGGCGATGAAGCGGATTGGCGGGGTGGTGGCGCCGCTGCGCAGCAGGCACCGCTGGCAGCCGACGCTGGCATGCAGGCGGTGAGCGATTTCCCGGCCGGGTCGGAGCGACTGCGCGCAGGAACGGCGGGCGTTCCGGGCCCAAGCGCCGCGGTGAATGCAGGCGAGGAGGAAGGCAGCCCAAGACTGGCGGCCGCGCCGGAGGCGAAGGCCGGACCTGGAGAGGTCGGCGGACCTGGAGAGGTCGGCGGAGAAGGCCTGACTGGTGACGATGGCTGGGCCGCCGGTACCTGGCCGCCCGGCGGTTGGCCGGGCGAGCCATGGTCCGCCGATGACTGGTCTGATGGTGACTGGCCAACCGGGGAATGGCCGACCGAGGCGGGGGTATCTGAGGGCCCGACGCAGGCCGGTGAGCCTGCCGCTGATCTGCGCGAGGACGAGATGCCTCCTGCGAGTGACGATATGGCGAGCGACGGCGGTCCGGCCAGCCGAGGGTTCTCCGGCGTCACGACGGCGGAGCCGGGAGTGCCCGGATCGGCGGCCGGTAGTCGGCCCGCTTCGGAGGCGGGCAGGGGCTCACGCGAGGAATCGAAGGCGACGCCAGGTCCGGGCGAGTCAGGCCCAGGCGACTCAGGCCGCGAGTCAGGCTGGCTGATACCGCGGCACGGCAAGCCGCTGGGGTGGCAGGAGCACGCGGCCGCCGAAGGAACAACCGCCGGCACGGGATGGCCGACCGGAATGGACGGTCCGACCGCGGCTCCGGCCGATATCGGCGGCGGTCAGGAACGCGTTGCGGCTGGGCGGACATCTCACGGGCCGGACGGCCCTATGATCGCGGGTACGTACTCTGGCGCGCGGAGCGCTCCCGGTGAGAGTGAGGACACGGTGGCCATTCCTGTCGCGCCGGACGCATCGGCGGACACTCCCATCGCGCGGGCGGCGCAGGCGGCAATGAACGCACGCGTCCGTGACCAGCGCTGGCCTCGCCCTCGGTCGTGCCGGGTACTCACGATTGCCAACCAGAAGGGCGGCGTCGGCAAGACCACGACGGCCGTCAACCTGGCGGCGAGCCTCGCGATGCACGGGTCGAGGGTGCTGGTGGTCGACCTCGACCCGCAGGGCAACGCGTCCACGGCCCTGGACATCGAGCACCGATCGGGTGCTCCGTCGATCTACAACGTCCTGGTTGATGCGCTGCCGCTCGCGGACGTGGTGCGCAAGGTCGACGGGTTCCCCGCGCTGTTCTGCGCGCCGGCGACGATCGATCTGGCGGGAGCGGAGATCGAACTGGTTCCGCTGGTGGCACGCGAGGCACGGCTAGGTCGCGCGGTGCAGGAGTACGACGCGTCCGAGCTGGACTACATCTTCATCGACTGCCCTCCTTCGCTCGGCCTGCTGACGGTCAACGCACTGGTCGCGGCGCCGGAGGTGCTGATCCCCATCCAGTGTGAGTACTACGCGCTGGAAGGCCTGGAGCAGCTGCTCAGGACCGTGGACCTGGTGAAGAGCCACCTGAACCAACGACTGAAGGTGAGCACGATCCTGCTGACGATGTTCGACAGCAGAACGAAGCTTGCCTCCCAGGTAGCCGAGGAGGTCCGAGGTCACTTCGGCGACCTGGTGCTGAGCTCGGTCATCCCGCGCAGCGTCCGCGTCTCGGAGGCACCGAGCTATGGGCAGTCGGTCATGACCTACGACCCGGGCTCCAGCGGCGCACTCGCCTATCTTGAGGCGGCGCGCGAGATGGCGTTCAACAACGCTTCGGCGGCCAGCGCGTAGCTGCAGCTCGCGATCAGCCGTCGGCTGCGAGGGTGCGCGACCAGCCGTGGGCTGGGGGGACGAGCTCTGGCCGGCGACCCGATCAGGCTGCCGGCCCGGTAATCCGGAGTGCACAGCGCAAGAGACTCGGAATCTGACTTATCCACAGGTCATTGCCGGTTAGCGTCCGCCTCAGGTCGCTGCCTGGCAAGATGGAGGAACGTCATCAGCCGCGTCCGGAGCCGGCTTCCGGTCGGCGGCCCGGCAGGGCCGGTGTGCGCAGCAGGGAGCAGGACATGTCGCAGCAGAAGCGGGGTCTGGGCAAGGGTCTGGGCGCTCTGATTCCCACGGCGCCGACCGGACTGGCCAGCCTGCCAGCCTCCGATCTGCGCGACACGGACCTTGAGGCCGGATCGGGCTACCCACGCGAGGTCGCCGGGGCGTACTTCGACGAGATCCCCGTTGCCTCGATCACGCCGAATCCTCGCCAGCCGCGACAGATCTTCGATGAGGACTCTCTCGCCGAGTTGGCCGCCTCGATCAAGGTGGTCGGCCTACTCCAGCCAGTCGTTGTCCGCAGGGCTGGAGCCGAGACCTACGAGATCGTCATGGGCGAGCGGCGCTGGCGTGCCTGCCAGCTGGCCGAGGTGGATCGCGTTCCGGCGATCGTCCGACAGACCTCCGATGGCGACCTGCTCAGGGACGCTCTGATGGAGAACCTGCACCGGCAGCAGCTCAACCCGCTTGAGGAGGCCGCGGCGTACCAGCAACTGCTCGACGACTTCGGGGCCACGCACGACGAGCTAGCGCGGAAGATCGGTCGCTCGCGTCCGCACATCACGAATACCATCCGCCTGCTGAACCTGCCGCCTGGAGTCCAGCGCCGGGTGGCGGCGGGAGTCCTGAGCGCCGGCCATGCCAGGGCTCTGCTAGCCATCGACGACCCCACTGCCCAGGAGCAGCTTGCCCATCGGATCGTGGCGGAGGGTCTCTCTGTCCGCGCGGTCGAAGAGATCGTCGCGATGGGAGCGGAATCGGCGAAGGCGCGCCGTGCGCAGGTCCGCAAGCGTCCGGTCGCCCCGGGTCTCGCAGATCTCGCGGATCGGCTCTCCGATGCCCTGGACACCAGGGTGAAGGTCGAGCTTGGACAGCGGAAAGGTAAGATTGTCGTCGAGTTCGCCTCGCTGGACGATCTGGATCGCATCGTCAAGGCCATCTCCCCGCAATGGCCAGCCGAGAAGACCGCCTAGCCGTTCGTTCCGGCCAAGCCGGATCGGAGTATCACGCAGCGCCGCCCGGACAGCCGCAGATATCAGTCGTTGTTTCACGTGAAACGGACCGACAGGTCGCGCAGCAAACGTGAGCCGAACCGGCGGCACCGCAACACGACCTCTCGACGCGGATGCCGAGGTCGGCACTCTCGCAAGGATCGACCGGAAAGCGTAGGCGCCAAGAAGTCTCCCGGCCGTGAGGATGAACTGGCCTCAGCTCACGCCGCTTGCGCGGATGGCGGCGACGAAGGAGTCCACGTCCTCGGGCGTGGTGTCGAAGGCTGTCATCCAGCGGACGACACTCTCGCTCTCGTCCCACGTGTAGAAGGTCCACTCGCGCCGGAGCGCCTCGATCCGGGCCTGGCTCAGCCCAGCGAAGACCGCATTCGACTGAACCTCGTACCGGATCGTCACGCCGGGGATGTCGGCGATCCCGTCGGCCAGGCGGCTCGCCATCGCGTTGGCGTGCTGTGCGCTGCGCAGCCACAGCTTGTCGTCCAGCAGCGCGCCGAACTGCGCCGCCATGAACCGCATCTTCGATCCGAGCTGCATCTGCTGCTTGCGCAGGAACGGCACGTCCGCTAGCAACTCCTCGCGCATCACGATCACGGCCTCGGCGGCGACCGCACCGTTCTTCGTCCCGCCGAAGCTCAGCACGTCCGCGTGAGCGGCCAGGTCCGCGAGCTCGCAGCCGAGGTAGGCGGCTGCGTTAGCGAGCCTTGCGCCGTCCATGAACAGATACAGGCCTTCCGCCCGGCACAGCTCGGCAAGCGCGCGCAGCTCGCCCAGGGAGTAGCAGGTGCCGAGCTCGGTCACCTGAGCAAGCTCCACCACCCGCGGCTGCGCTCGGTGCTCGTCACCACGCCCGGTCAGTCGGGATGCCACCAGGTCCGGGGTGAGCTTGCCATCCGCGGCGGGAACCACCAGCAGCTTGTTGCCGAGGTTCCGCTCGGTGGCGCCACACTCATCGACATTGAGGTGCGAGGAGTCGGCGCAGACGACCGCCTCGAACGGACGAAGCAGCAGGCTGACCCCGAGCACGTTGGCGGCCGTTCCGTTGAACACGAAGAACGCGCCGGCAGCGCCGAAGGCATCGCACATCTGCTGCGCCGTCTGCGTGGTTAGCTCATCGGCCCCGTACGGGCTGGAGTCCCCGACATTCGCTCCGGCGATGGCCGAGATCACCTCGGGGTGCGCTCCAGCGTGATTGTCGCTGCCGAAGCTCTTGCGTCGTGTGGTCACCGCCACAGGCTACCGATGCGCACCGCTCGCGCTACGGCCGGGACAATCCTGCGCACTGGGAAGGTCAGCGTGGCGAACGATCGCATGCACCATGCCAACGTTCGCGGCCCTTAGCCTCGCACCTGACCCGGCACCCGGGCCCGGCACCCGGGCTCGGCCAACCAATGTCGGAGTCCCTTCGGCCTGAGTACCATGGCACTACCGGACAGAAGGTCCCGGGCGCTAGGGCATGCCCTGCGGACACCGGCATCACCAGGCCGTGCCAGAGATCATCGGTAAACGAGGTGCAGATTGTCGCGCCGTCTTGCGAGCATCACGCTGGACAACCTTGACGACCTGCCGTCCCGCTGCCGGCGCTGTGTGTTCTGGGAACTCGATCCGGTGGGCCAGGCCCGTGCGCTGGAGTCAAGCGAGTCGTCGCTGGAGAAGGAGTCCTGGGTCTCCGGCGTTCTGCTCCAATGGGGAAGCTGCGGCAAGATCGTTTACGTCGACGGCGTCGCGGCGGGATTCGTGCTCTACGCGCCGCCGCAGTACGTTCCTCGGTCGGTCGCATTCCCGACCAGCCCGGTCAGTGCCGATGCCGTGCTGATGATGATCGCCCACATACTCTCGGAGTTCTCTGGCGGCGGACTCGGCCGGATGCTGGTGCAAGGAGTGGTCAAGGACCTGAGCCGTCGCGGGATCAGGGCGGTCGAGGCGTTCGGCGATCTGAAGCCGGACGGGATGAGCTGCGTCACGCCAGCTGATTACCTGCTAGCTGTCGGCTTTAAGACAGTACGTCCGCATCCTCGCTTTCCTAGGTTGCGGCTTGAGGTGAAGACGGCGATGTCCTGGCGCGAGGACGTGGAGGTCGCGCTGGAACGACTGCTCGGGTCGATGACGCCAGACCGCCCGCTGCGTCTCGCCTAACAGCGTCGAAGAAGGGCCACGCATCGCCTCGCGGTACCCGGGCCATCATGACCCCTATGCGAGGCATGAAGCCGTCCTGCCAGCGCCGGAAGCGCGATACCGGCGCCAGGCGGACCCTTAGCCCTCGAAGCGCGCGGGGCGGGCTCTTCGTGGATCGGCATCCGCGGAGGCGGGGTACCGAGTGCCCGTGGCGGACCGTAACTCCCGACGGGCGGGCGGTGGGGTGCCGTCGTGGATCGGCACCCGCGGAGGCGAGGTACCGAGTGCCCGTGGCGGACCGTAGACCCGGCACGCGGGCAGCGCGCCGTCGTGGATTGCCATCCGCCGCTCGTACCTAATGCGGTGGCGACCGGCAGTCAGGTCGGCTGCGCGCCGAGTCCTCCGCGGCGAACTGGTCCGGCCAGCGTGTGATCTTCAATGGCCCGGGTCAAGCGCTTTCGGGTGACTATGGACCCTGCCGGGGTGACTGCCCAGCTGCGTACCGTGGGAGTGAAGGCTGAGGGCGGCCGCCGGTGACGTCCGTCTGGTGCCCCTTGGGAGGTTCCCATGCGCAAGAGCATTTTCGGGTTTGTCTTCCTGGCGGTTTGCGCGATCCTGGCCCTGTTCCTGCTGAGCCATGTCATCAGCGTGGTGGTGAGTAGCCTGGTCTTCGCCTTGGCTCTGGTGGCATGCGGCCTGCTCGCGTCGCGCTGGCACAGGCACACGGCCCATCAGTGACAGCTCAGCTCAGGCCCACCCGGCACCGGAACTGCCTGAGCCCGGTCACCATCGCCCACTTTACATCCGCTAGCGTCACCCAAATCATCCTAAAAGCCTCGTGATCATGATGCTAGCGGATGAGAAGTGGCGCTGGCGGATGAGAAGTGGCGGGACGAAGTGAAGCCCGGGGCCGGTGGGCGCTGGAGTCGGCTGAGAAGGGCGGCCTCACGCGCACTGTCGCCGAGCAATGGCGGCGAGGCTGTGCTGAGTCGCGCCGGTCGGCACATCCTTTCGCGGCCCAGCCGGGGTGACCTGACCCGACCTCCGGGCCTGGCTAGCGGGGGCTGACCCGGCCTGCGGGGGCCCACCCGGCCTGCGGGGCCCACCCGGCCTGCGGAGGCCCACCCGGCCTGCGGAGGCCCACCCAGCCTGCGGAGGGGGTGGCCCGACGTCCTGGGCGGCCAGCGGCGCCGGAGTGAGTCAGTTGTCGTCGGCCCGGCGCCTGGTCAGGCGGCCGGTTTCCCGGTCAGCCCAGGAACTCCTGCAGTTCGGCCAAGAGGAATGACTTTGGCTTGGCGCCCACAATCTGCTTGACGACTTGGCCGTCCTTGAATACGGCCATGGTCGGGATGTTGAGAATGCCATAGTTCCTGACGACCATCGGGTTCTTGTCGACGTTCAGCTTGACGATGTCGATCACGCCGGCGTACTCCTGCGCGATTTCCTCAAGCACTGGAGCGACTTGCCGGCACGGCCCGCACCACTCCGCCCAGTAGTCGACGAGCACCGGCTTGGAACTCTGCAGCACCTCCCCTTCGAACGTGTCGTCGGTAACGTCCTTCGTTCCTCTGCCCACTGTCCCGCGCTTCCTCTCATCGGTGGTTGACGTTCTGCGGGCCGCTCAGCTCGCAGGAGGACAAGTCTTCTCAGGCTCTCTTCTTAGGAGTCCTGGTCGGCCAGCCAGCGCTCGGCGTCAAGTGCCGCGGCGCATCCGGTGCCCGCCGCCGTCACCGCCTGCCTGTAGTGCCGGTCTACCACGTCACCGCAGGCAAACACACCTGGGATCGCCGTGCGCGTGGAAGGCTGATCGACCAGCAGGTACCCTTCCGGGTCGGTGGCAAGCTGGCCGGCGAAGAGCTCGCTACGGGGATCGTGGCCGATGGCCACGAACACGCCGGTGACCGGCAGCGTGGTCTCCGCGCCCGACCGGACGTTCTTGAGCCGCAGCCCGGTGATGCGGTCCTCGCCGACCATCTCGGCGACCTCGCTGTCCCAGGCGAACTTGATCTTCGGATCTGCCAGGGCCCGGTCCTGCATGATCTTGGACGCCCTGAGGCTGTCCCTTCGGTGCACAATGGTGACCGACCGCGCGAACCTGGTCAGGAACGTCGCCTCCTCCATCGCGGAATCGCCGCCGCCCACCACCGCGATGTCCTGCTCACGGAAGAAGAACCCGTCGCAGGTCGCGCACCACGAGACGCCGTGGCCGGAGAGGCGCTTCTCGCCGGCAACCCCGAGCTCACGGTAGCTGGACCCGGTCGCGATGATTACCGTGCGGGCGAGATGTGTGCCGTCCGCGGTCGTGACTACCTTGGGCGTGGCGGTCAGGTCGACCTCGATCACGTCGTCGGCCACGAGTTCGGCGCCGAACCGCTCGGCCTGCTTGCGGATCGAGTCCATCAGGTCAGGGCCGAGGATCCCGTCGGGGAAGCCGGGGAAGTTCTCGACCTCGGTGGTGTTCATCAGGGCACCACCTGCCGTCACCGAGCCCTCGAAGACCAGCGGATTCAGCCGCGCCCGCGCGGCGTAGAGCGCTGCGGTGTATCCGGCCGGGCCCGAGCCGATGACGATGACCTCGCGAACGTCGCTCACTTCTTGCCACTCCTTCATGGGACCGCACCGGCATCAACGGAGCGGGAACCCGTGAGATTCCCAGTCGGCGGGTACCGGCGCTTGGCCGTGTTGTCTGCGCTCAGCCGTCCGAGCCGAACCGTGCTCAGCCGTCCGAGCCGGACCCGCTCAGCCGGACGGCACCTGTCGAACCCGCTCAGCCGGATGGCACCCGTCCGAACCTTCAACCGGATGGCACCTGTCCGAACCCGCTCAGCCGGACGGCACCTTCGCGGTCGTGATCACGTCCGACTTCGTTGCCGAGCATGCCAGGCCGACCACCGAGACGTCGAAGACACCAACCGCGCTCAACGGCTTCAGCACAATGATGATGGCCGGCTTACCAACGTACTGAGCCACGTCGGCCAGCAGCACCTTACGGCCCGCCGATATCCGGGTCAGGCACTTCCCCAGGTCGAGCACGCTGATGCCGGGCAGCGAGACGGACGAGTTTGCGCTCCCCTCCGGTGCCATCGTGGCGAACGAGCTTGAGCTCTTGACTCGCTTCG
>Ga0335081_10012450_pt1 | contig 13792 bp, 13 predicted proteins | sample Lox_Sample_35_FD_206713 | JGI IMG/M metagenome (GOLD analysis project Ga0335081, IMG submission 206713) | Soil microbial communities from Loxahatchee National Wildlife Refuge, Florida, United States - Lox_Sample_3.5 | ecosystem: Environmental > Terrestrial > Soil > Wetlands | place: USA...
GCTCCGCGCGCGACATTCTTGCGATGCTGGAGGAAGAGTGCCGCTGGGCCGGAGTCAGCATTTTTCTCAATACAGAAATTCGTGAGGCGAGTCACGCTGGCGAATTTGTTCTGCGCACCAGTGCCGAGGAGTTCCGGGCCTCTGCGCTCGTCGTGGCCACTGGGGGCCTCTCCATTCCCAAGATCGGCGCAACACCATTCGGCTATGACCTGGCGCGGCAGTTCGGAGTCAAAATTCGAGAGCCATGGCCGGGGCTGGTGCCGTTGGTGCTGAACGAGCACAACCGCTCGCAATACTCCGATTTGACGGGAGTCTCCACCGAGGTCGTTGTCTCCTGCGACGGCCAGCACTTTCGCGAGAAGATATTGTTCACTCATCACGGCCTGAGCGGGCCGGCAATCTTGCAGATTTCGTCGTATTGGCACACGTCACAATCGATTCACATTGATCTTGCGCCCGAGGCTGAGGTTACATCGGTCTTCCGCGATCCGAAAACGCCGCGGACGGTGCAAGCGCTACGGGCTGCATTGCGAAAGGTTCTACCCAATCGTCTCGCCGATCGCTGGATCGAACTGCACCCCCCAAGATCTTTCACTACCCCCGACCTCCTCGCCTTCGGGCAACAACTGCATGCGTGGACGATCACTCCCGCCGGCACCGAAGGATTCGAAAAGGCCGAAGTGACGGCCGGCGGCGTCGATACAGACGAACTCTCGGCAAAGACCATGGAATGCCGCAAGTTGCCGGGTCTCTATTTCATTGGCGAGGTGGTCGATGTCACCGGACATCTCGGTGGCTTCAACTTCCAGTGGGCCTGGGCGTCCGGCGCTGCAGCGGGGCGAGCGCTCTAAATTAGCCCTCTAAAATCACTGCCATTTAGAATCACCTCTTGCTGCTCACCATCGAAAAAATGATTTACGGCGGCGATGGGCTTGCGCGCCTGCCTGGCGACGCCAGCGGCAGAGGCAAGGCAGTCTTCATTCCGTTCGTGCTGGCCGGCGAGAAAGTAGAGGCGTCTCTCACTGAACAAAAGCCGGGATTCGCGCGAGCTCGGGCAGAACGAATCATCGAGTCCTCCGCGCACCGGGTTGAGCCCGGATGTCCTTATTTCGGACAATGCGGCGGATGTCAGTATCAGCACGCCGGCTATGAGCATCAACTGGAGATAAAGAAAGAAATTCTGCGCGAGACGCTGCGACGTACGGCGAAGCTGGATCTGGCTCTCGAAATTCAAGTGCATCCTTCGCCGCCGTGGAACTATCGCAATCGCTCGCGGCTGCAGGTGCAGGCCAATCCTTCTTTTGCTGCTGGATATTTCAAGATGGGATCACATGATCTGCTGCCGGTCGAGAACTGTCCGATTAGCTCGCCGCTGATTAATCGCGGCATCACGGTGCTTTGGCAGAGTGGACGCGCCGGAAAAGTTGCTGAGGGAATTCACGAGATCGAATTCTTTGCCAACGCAGACGACAGCCAGCTCTTGCTTGAGGTTTCTGTTTCAGCCGACGCCCGGCGGGCTGCTTTACGTGAATGGGCCGAGGAAATGCGAGCTTCCATGTCGGAAATCTCCGGCGTGGTCGCCTTCCGCCAATCAGGGACACGCGGAGTTCCAAATCAAGAAAAATGGATCACGGTTGGTGAGGATCATCTGACTTATCGGACTCAAAGCGCTGCCTACAAGGTCAGTGCCGGATCCTTCTTCCAGACCAATCGCCACTTGATCGATGAACTGGTCGCCATCGTCACGGCTGGCCAATCTGGGAATCGCGCACTCGATCTGTATTCTGGTGTGGGACTGTTTTCCACAGCGCTGGCTGGTGACTTTCATCACATCGTTTCTGTTGAGTCGTCACAGACTTCCTCAGCCGATCTTTCCTACAATCGTCGCTCGAACGTAGAAATGGCCCAGGCAACGGCTGAGCAGTACCTGGCAGGCTCGGAAGAAAAGAGGCGGACCGGAAAGGGAGTCGCTTCCCCCAATCTCCAAACGCCCGAGCTGGCAGTGGTGGACCCTCCTCGAAGTGGCCTGGGAGAGCGCGTGGCGCGATCGCTGGCGAAGCTGGCGGCGCCACGCCTCGTCTACGTGTCATGCGACCCTGCGACGCTGGCTCGCGATCTTGTCGTGCTCGGTGGCGCCGGTTATCGCCTCGATCAGTTGCACCTGGTGGATTTGTTTCCGCAGACGTACCACCTGGAAACGGTGGTACATCTGGTGCGCTGAGTCGCCGTGGCGACCTGAATTCCTGAGTGCGATCATCTCATGTCACCATCTGCGCCGGCCGATCCTCCCTCATTTCGATTAAGAGCGCCACGTCAGCCGCTGATGTGGGCAGCCGTGGCCTATGGCTTCGGGATCATTGCGGGAACTTACGCCTGGCGGCCTCTGCTGTGGTGGTTGTTCGCTGCGTTCTTCTTCACCGCTGCGGCCGCGTACTTTGCGCAACGCAGATCAGGATTTGGATGGTTGCTCGCACTGGGTGCGCTGTTTTTTCTAGGGGCGTTGCACATACAGCTCCCTGCCGGCGTTCCAACGTGCGACAACGCAATTCAGCGTTATGCCGATGGACAACGCGTCGAAGTTACCGCTCACGTCACTCGCGAGGGGCGGCTGCAAGAGGATCTCAACGAGGTTCGTCAGACTTTGGAGGTCGAGGCTGAGTACATCAAGACTGCGGACGACGTAACCGTTCCGCTTCATTCCGGCATTCGTCTGAACATCTACGCGCCGCGAGAAGCCGATAGCGCAACTGATGATGCCGCGATCATGCCGGTCTTTCAATACGGAGAACGCCTTCGGTTTGTAAGCAAACTGAAGCCTCCGCGCAATTTTCGCAATCCCGGAGCTTTCGACTACCGCACCTATCTTCAGGATCGCGGCATTGCTGGGCTGGGCTCGGCGAAATTCGAAGACGTCCAACGGCTCCCTGGATTTGCCGGTAGTAGGCTTCAATTCTGGCGAAGCCGCATTCATCGTGGGATCGTGGCGAAAGTACACGATCTCTGGCCAGTCCACGACGCAGCCCTGATTGACGCAATGGTGATCGGAGAGGAGGCGTTCCTTGAGCGCGACACCCGCGCCGACTTTCAACGATCCGGAACCTTCCACGTCCTGGTCGTTTCCGGGATGAACGTCAGCATTCTGGCGTTCGTTGTCTTCTGGACGTTGCGCCGCCTGCGACTGGGCGAGATACCGTGCACGATTGTCACGATTGGATTCTGCGTGACGTACGCGTTCATTACCGAAGTCGGCGCACCGGTGTGGCGCGCGACACTTATGTGTGCTGTATACCTCGGCACGCGCTTGCTCTATCGCGACCGCGCGATGGTGAACGCAATTGGCGCGGCGGGTCTGGCGTTGCTGCTGTTTGATCAGCGTCAGCTTTTTACCACCAGCTTCCAGATGACATTCGTGTGCGTGCTCATCGTGGCCGCGATCGGGATTCCGATCCTCGAGCGCACGACCGTGCTCTACAGACAAGGTCTGGTCGATTGGGGTTCAACCGCCTACGCCGCTCTGCTCCAGCCACGTGTGGCGCAATTTCGCCTGGATTTACAAATGATTTCCGCGCGGCTGGCGCGTTTCATCGGCGAGAAATGGGCGAACCGGCTCACGCGCAGATCGGCGGCTGCCGTTTTTACGGCGCTGGAACTCATATTCGTATCCGCAGTGATGCAGATGGGACTGGCTCTGCCCATGGCCTATTACTTTCATCGCGCCACGACGATTGGGCTGCCGGCGAATTTGCTGGTAGTGCCGCTGATGCAGTTGCTGATGCCGGCCGCATTGAGTGCGATCAGCCTGGGATTTGTTTCCAAGTGGCTGGCCCGAATTCCGGTTCTTCTCACTACGGTTGCTCTACACGGAATCACAGGCACCGTTCGCGGCCTGGGCGCTTTGCGCATGGCGGACCTGCGGGTCGCCATGCCGTCAACGCTGATGACTGCGCTGGCGATCGGCTCCTTAGTGTTTGCGATGTGGGCTGCGAGACGTCGCGGCCTCGTCGCCCCCGCGGGGGTCGGGGCAATCTTGCTGGCATCACTCGCGCTCGCCTTGCTCGTCCCGGCACCGCACCTTCATCCCGGCCTGCTCGAAATGACTTCGATCGACGTTGGTGAAGGTGACTCTACTTTGCTGGTGACGTCACAAGGGCGAACCCTGCTGATTGATGCGGGAGGTCCCATCGGTCCAGGTTTTTCGCAGCTGGATTTCGGGGAAGACGTCGTCTCGCCGTATCTCTGGTCGCGCGGCATCACGCGGCTCGACGCTGTCGCTATCACGCACGGCCATTCCGATCACATCGGCGGCATGATTTCCGTTTTGAAGAATTTCCGACCGAAGGAATTGTGGGTCGGTGTGTTGCCCCCTAGCCACGCTCTGGAGAACATCGCCTCCACTGCGCAGGTACTCGGCGTCAGTGTTGTGCGGCGCTGGGAGGGAGATGAATTTGATTTCGGAGGGAATTCGGTGCGGGTTCTGTTTCCGCCGCGCGACTGGCCTATTGGCGATAAACCCGTCAACAATGATTCCCTGGTGCTGCGCGTCAGTTATGGGGCGACGTCAGTTCTGTTGGAAGGCGACGCCGAGAAGAAGGTCGAAAAAATAATTGCTGCGGCGGAACATCCACACGCGAATGTTTTGAAAGTTGGCCACCACGGCAGCGGGAATGCTAGTTCTCCGGAATTGGTAGATACGGTCGGCGCGAACTTTGCCGTTATTTCTGTAGGCTCGGGCAATTCTTTTGGACTGCCGAAGACGGAAGTTCTCGGCCGGTTGGCGGCGGCCGGAGCAAAAGTCTATCGCACCGACTTGGATGGCGCGGTGAGTTTCTATCTGGACGGCGAGCGGGTTACGGCTTCTGTGGCGGCTCTTCGCTGATTCCGATTTCGGCCGTGTCGTCGTCCTCGGATAAGGGCTGGTGGTCGGCAATCACCTTTCGAGCCTCTTCTTCATCCTCCTCGCGCACCAGGATGATCATCCCGCCTAGTCCCGGAAACATGTCCTGCACCAGAGCAGCGGCGGTCAGATCGTTGTCGATGCCCGCCGAGTCGAGCAGCCCTTTGACCACCATCGCTTCGGATTCCAACTCGGAATCGAACACTTTGACCAGTTTCTCGTTGGGATTCGGGCGATTTGAGGATCTGGGAGGATTGATTGGTTCAGGCATGAAGTCTCCAATTGGACGAGAAGCGGCGCGCGAACCGTACCCAGAGATTTTACACTTCCAGCATCGTGTTCTGTTTCTCCGCTGAGGCCTTCCAGATGCCGATTTGACGTTCAGGGTTGTGACGCCGAACGAGGCCACGGACCGAGAGTATTCGATACAGCACCTCCGGGGAGTTGCTTTCTTCTTGAACTGAGGCAGAATGGCATAACCGATGGCGCAACGCCTCATCCCGTCGCGTCATCAAAAAAGCAGTGGGCGAATCAGGGGATCAAGAGGGAACCATGACGTCACCGCAGCAGGCCAGGAATGAAGCGAGCTATCCGCTGGCGGAGGACGCCCACCGCGAACGCGAAGAGGAAGCCAGAAAAATCCGGCGCCTGCAGCTGATGATCAGCATGGTGATGTCGGTGATCGGACAGGATCCCAACCTGACGATCGAAGAAGCCTCAGAGCTAGCCGCCGGAGCGAAACGCGCCGCGCTGGCGATGTTTCCCGACAAAGAACTGGCCTACGATCTTCTGTATAAGCCGCGGCTGCAACGGCTGATTCGGGAGCGATTCCGGCTGCAGTAACGGCTTAACGCTCCTCTACGGGGCCACCAAAGTTGTACCCAGCCCTGCGTACAGATAATGCGCCCCAAACGCCTTTTTAAGCGCAGCAAACGCTGGCTCGCCAGTACAGTGTCCGGGCGCAACGTACTCCACTTTGAAACTGTCATGCAGAGCAGTCACGGTCTTCTCAATGTCCTGATCGGTGGCAACCACTAAATGGAAGCCGCCCGTAATGAGTCGAACATTTGGGTTGATGGCGCGAGCGCTTTCCACAATCCTGTCGATTCCAGGATGGGAACAACCAACCACAATAACGATCCCGTCCTGAGTGTTAAAGACAAGTGATAGCTCGCGCAGCTCCATCGTTCCCGGCTTGTCTGAGATCAGCGTGACCAGGTGAATGTTTGGAGCGATTTCGGTGTTTTTGTCGATCAACTGGAAATCCGTTCCAGGCCAGGCTGATCCAAATCGCATCACGTCGGGAGGAGCGCCGCCGAAATAGCGTAGGTCCGCTGGCAGCGACGGTTCTTTCCGGAAAAAAGTACCAGGCAGATCCGCACCGTAAACGCCGAATCCTTCCTTGGGAGCGTAAATCTTCACGTGAGGATTGACCTTCAGAACATAGCTCAGCCCTCCCATATGGTCGCCATGCCGGTGCGACATGACGACGAAATCCAGTTTCGTGAGATCGATGCCTCTTGCCTTTGCGTTTTGGGCGAGGATGTCTGGGTTGTTTCCGGTGTCGAAAAGAATCCGTTTGCCGCCATATTCGATGAAGGCAGCGTAACCCCAATCTTTCTGCAGGCTGGAATCGCTGCCGAACGCGTCGTAGAGAATTGTGATCTGCGGTTTGCTGGCACCTGCGGCCTTGAAAGGGGCTGCAGAGTACCCAAGCACTAAGACAAGCACTACGCGGAGCGAGCTACCCCACTTGCTCATCTTGCACCTCCATCTTGAACGAGTATCTGTTACTCGTCGGCCACCGAATTCCGCAGGGTCCCCACGCCTTCCACGCTGACCTCAACGCTATCTCCGGCAACGAGCGGGCCCACTCCTGATGGCGTCCCGGTCGGGATCAGATCGCCGGGGAACAGAGTCATCGCCTGGGCAATGTGCCGGATCACGACATCCAGAGGGAAAATGAAGTCCCGCGTGTTGCCCTGCTGCCGAACCGCTCCATTGACGCGGGTTTCCACCCCGATGCCCGCCCAGGGGTCGATCTCATCGGTGACAACTGGGCCGACGGGGCAAAACGTGTCGAAGCCTTTGGAGCGGCTCCATTGCCCGTCTTTATTTTGCAGATCGCGCGCGGTCACGTCGTTGACGCACGTGTAGCCCAGAATGTATTGCCGAATATCTGCGTCGGCGGCAGGCTGGTAGCACGTCTTCCCGATCACGACGCCCAACTCGCCTTCGTGATCCACGCGCTCAGAAATTTTCGGGCGCCGCACCACACCACCCGGCGCAAGCAAGGCCGAAGTGGCCTTGAGGAAAAGCAGCGGCTCCTTCGGGACATCGTGCCCCAACTCGGCGGCGTGCTCGCGATAATTGCGGCCAATGCAGACGATCTTCGACGGGCGCACGGGTGCGAGCAGGGCAGCCTCTTCCAGAGGGATCGCTTCAATGCGGCGCGTGCGAAGTCCTTCCATGTCGCCATCCGCCTCTTCCGGAGGAGTGAGCAGAATGCGCACGATGGCGTCACGTCCGGCGACCGGCTCCACCAGACCGTATTGGGCTTGTCCATTGAACTGAAATCGGCAGTATTTCATCGGCCTCTATCTAACCACATTGCTGAGAATTCGTCGCGTGTCGCACAAAACTCAGGGAACGTTCTCGCTCGTCTCTTCCGAGCGCGCGCTCTCGTTTCCGCGAAGGTCGACGGCTGAGACTGAATAGAAATATTTCTTTCCGGAAGAAACGTCATTGTCGCGATAGGAAGGCGTCTTCAGCAGTTGCGCATTGATTTTTGTTGGCGGCGTGCCCTCCTCGTACCGGTACACGTTATATCCGGCGAGGTCGACGTCGGTCACTGGCGCCCAGACCAAATCGATAAACGGTGTCTGACCCGGACCGGAGAATACCGCCTGCAGCCCGGTAGGGACCGCAGCAGGGAACACGTCATCGGCAAAGACGGTGATTTCGGGTGTGTCGTCGCCCTCGACTTGAATCGGCGCCTTCGCGCCTTGGTCAACGATAGTCACGGTTTCGGCGCGATAGCGGTAGGTCTTCTCCCATTCGAAAGTGGAGTCGGTCAGGTTTTGATCGCTGCCGACCGGCAACTCGCCCACGACAGTCTGCTGTTGCGCGTCCAGGGGCCGTCGGATCACCCGCACCACATAATGTACGGCTCCGTTCGAGTTCCCCGGAGGAACTTCCGCCTTCCAACTCAGCACAACCCCCTGACTGGTTACGCGCGCCTCAAAATCCTGCGGTGGAGGGAGTGCTGGCGCCAGTGGTACCCGCATCTGGTTGGAGAGTCCAGCCGCTCGCCCTTCGCTGTTCAGGACTTCGACCGCGTAGAAGGCGTAGGCCGTCGGATTATCGCTGAACATTTCAGCGGAAAGCGTGTCGACGAAGGTGCCTTCCGGCCGCGCAGATGATTTCGCGGGACTGAGTTGGCTCGGTGTTCTGCCGATGGGTGAACCGCATTCTTTCATCTCTGCCATACCGCGGCAAATGCGCGTGTGGCCGAGGCTGCGAATCGTTTGACGATCCGTTGTGCTGGTGGGGATCGTCCAGGTGAGTGTCACGCGGTTTCCCTTGCGAGCGGCTTTCAGATCCGTCGGCGGCTTTGGCAGATCGAGCGACGGCGGCAGCGGAGGGCCGATCGTGGCGCAGCCCATGAACAGCAGCGGCGCACAAAGAACTAGCACTTTCCTCGGCAGGATCTTCATCAGGAAGAAAACAGACTAACAGAATGAGGAGCGCCGTCTCCCCGAGCAGCGTGGGTTCCGAAAGTTGACCAACCGCTCAGCTTGGCTTTCGGGCAATAAACAAAATCGGATCCGCGTAATCAGATGCGGGCTTCAACTCGCCTTCGAGCGTCCGTAGATGCTCCGATTGGGGAACTAGATCTCTATCCCAAGTGTCACTCTCCAGCACGCCAAACTGAAAGCCGCCGACCACCGACGGGCGCTTGCACTCCGGGTCGGATTCGAAATCAGGAAGGTTAATCTCGAAACGCCCCGCTGGATCAATCTTGGCTGTTCCCATCGAAAACTTGATCTCTTGTGCAATCGAGGCCTGCACCGCCAGTGGAATCTCAACGAATTGGGAGTCTGGCTTGGCTTTGTTGAAGTTCGAGTATGCGCCGAAGGCCCCATAGAGAGCGTAATCGACGTCAACTTGTTCGGAAGCTACACTTGCAGGAAGAAACAGCTTCAGAACCGGGGTTGCGCCTGGGTTTTGGGCATCCGCAGTCGCAACAGCTAAAAGAGTTGCAATTAGAATCGCGCCATCCCGGAAGATCATCAACCACTCCAGATTTCCGATTAGCTACAGAATGTACCGGCTCAGATCCTGATCCTTCACGATGTCGGTCAGCATTTTGCGGACATATTCCCCGTCGACAGTGATCTGCTGACCTTTTTTCTCCGGAGCATCAAAACTGAGTTCATCGAGCACGCGCTCCATGATCGTGTGCAAGCGCCTCGCGCCAATATTCTCCGTGCTTTCGTTCACGCGAAATGCAAAATGTGCAATTTCGCTGAGCGCCTCGGGCGTGAACTCCAGCTTGACGCCTTCCGTTTCAAGCAACGCAGTGTATTGCTTCACCAAAGACGATTTCGGCTCGGTGAGGATACGCACAAAATCTTCCATGGTGAGCGACTGCAACTCCACGCGAATCGGGAATCGTCCCTGCAGTTCTGGAATTAGATCGCTCGGCTTCGACACGTGGAATGCGCCCGCCGCGATAAACAGAACGTGATCGGTGCGCACCATGCCATATCGCGTGTTCACGGTGGTTCCTTCAACGATCGGCAGAATGTCCCGCTGCACGCCCTCGCGCGAAACGTCCGGCCCATGGCCGCCTTCGCGTCCGGCAATCTTGTCGATCTCGTCGAGGAAGACGATGCCGGAATTCTCAACACGATCGACCGCCGTGCGAGTGACCTGATCCATATCGATCAACCGCTGCTCTTCTTCCTGAATCAGGTACTCGAAGGCCTCGTTCACCTTCATCTTCCGCTTCTTCGTGCGCTGCCCGAAGATGTTGGGCAACATGTCTTTGATATTGACGTCCATTTCCTCCACGCCCTGGTTCGTCAAAATCTCGAAGGACGGGTAGTTGCGTTCCCGGACGTCAATCTCGACCATGCGTTCGTCCAGCTTGCCTTCGCGCAGTTGCTGCCGAAGTTTTTCGCGCGTCCGGTTGGACGACTCCGACAAGCCGGTACTGCCGTCAATCACAACTCCGCCAGCGGTCGAACCATCTGTGCGAGGGGCAGGAGACGGCGGCAGAAGAATGTCGAGCAGCCGCTCTTCGGCATTGAGTTCGGCCTTGTCGGCGACGTCTTCCAGCTTTTCCTCGCGAACGTTGTCGATGGCAATCTCGACCAGATCGCGCACCATGGACTCTACATCGCGTCCGACGTAGCCAACCTCGGTGAACTTCGAAGCTTCGACTTTGAGAAAGGGAGAATTTGCCAGCTTTGCCAACCGCCGGGCGATTTCGGTCTTTCCCACGCCGGTCGGGCCGATCATGATGATGTTCTTCGGGATGATTTCTTCGGCGAGATCGGGTGGCAGCTTCTGGCGACGTGTGCGGTTGCGCAACGCGATGGCCACGGCGCGCTTGGCGTCCTTCTGGCCGATCACGTATTTGTCGAGCTCGACAACAATCTCGCGCGGAGTGAGTTCATCCAGCGCAAGCTGTTCTTCTTCAGCGGTGGAGGGAAGATAGATAGCCATAAGATGCAGGGGATAGCCACTAGGGGTTAGCGCAGAGTTTTTCTAATCCCTAGCCACTAACCCCAAAACCTTGATCACAGTTCTTCAATTGTTACCCGATCATTGGTATAGATGCACATTTTGCCAGCAATCTTCAGGGCTTCTTCAGCGATTTGCCGCGCCGAAAGCTGGGTATGCTCGGCCAGCGCCTGGGCCGCGGCCTGGGCATAAGGACCGCCGCTCCCAATGGCCGCAATGCCGGTGTCAGGCTCAATCACGTCGCCCTGTCCGCTGAGCAGGAACGTCTGTTCTTTGTCGCTGACCAGCAGCAGGGCTTCCAGATGACGCAAAAATTTGTCGGTGCGCCAGTCGCGCGCGAGCTCCACTGCGGCCCGGCCGAGATTTCCGTGATATTGCTCCAGCTTGGCCTCAAAGCGGCTAAACAACGTGAACGCATCAGCGGTCGATCCGGCAAATCCGGCGAGAATCTTGTCGTTATAAAGGCGCCGGATCTTTTTGGCCGAGTGCTTGATCACCGACTCTCCCAGCGTGACCTGTCCATCGCCCGCGAGAACGACACTCCCATTGCGCCGGATGGACAAAACCGTTGTCGATCGAATCAGTTGCTTCCCTGACATGAGCGTAATTTTTGATTATAGCAGCGCTGCAGTTGCTCCTTTGCTCCAGCCCCAGGGATGACTTAACCCGAATATTTCAAGCAACTTACAGAGTGCTTCGGTAACTGCTCTTGGGATTACCGCTGTGACATTTACGGAACGGGGCCTCGCCCTTAGCTTTACGTCATGCGCCAGTCCGCAGCCGTCCTGTGTCAAGACAAGGAATCTCTCGCGACTCTGCAAACTTCGCTGGACCACCTCGGTATGGAACTGAAGACCTGCCGGTCACTGAAGGACGCGCTGGAGTCGGTCATAACTGGGCACAGCACCATACTGATCGTCGATTTCGACATGGCTGGAGCCGAGGAGGCCGTCCGCATGGCAACATTGCTGCCCGGGTCGCAAAAACCGGCATTGCTCGGGGTTTCCACCCACTCCTGGCTGGGTGAGGGCAGAGCGTTTCAGTCGGGGGTGAGCCGTATTCTTTACAAGCCGTTCGATGAAGATTTGGTGAAGGACGCGATCAAGACGGGGACCAAGGCCGCGAAGAGGAACCGGAGAGAATCGGAACGACATCAATTGAAGACGCTCGTATACCTCGATCTAGCCAACGGGACAGTTCCGGCCATCAGCATCGATATTGGAGAGCATGGGCTCGCCGTGCAGGCGCTCGACCCTGTGCCAGTGATCCCGAATGTCGCCTTCCGCTGCGTGCTGCCCGGAAGCCATGTTCACTTCACTGGTCATGCCGATGTGATGTGGGCCAGCGACCAGGGACGCGCTGGACTGTTCTTCTCGAAGCTGACTCCGGCCACGCGCAAGCACTTGAATGATTGGCTGAGCAAGCGGAGATATCGCAGTAAAGAAGCCTTGCGCCATTTGTTGCCGCCCGCCGATGCTCACGTGGCGTTCGCCGTCATGGAAGAGGAACTGGCCGAGGCGCGCTAAAGAATTCCACCGGCCTTTAAGGGCCGGGAGCTGCTGCGGCAATGCGACGCTAAAGCGCCGCTCTTCCACCTGTTTCCTGATCCTGAATTGTCGATCCGGCCCTCTTCTCGAATACAATCAGGGGCGATCTACGCTTGGAGGAGCCGCCCCTGGCCACCGTTCGCCAAACTCTTGTTATCAACGGACACTCCATGGTCGGTCCGCTGCAGCGCGTGCTGGTGTGCTCGCCCCGCCGCGCGGGATGGGATCAGCCCGAAAAGCTCGCCGCATGGCGTGAATTGGGGTTTCATCGTGCGCCCACTTTCGCTGTAGCTCAAGCACAGCATGACGCTCTCGGTCGAGAGTTGCAGATGATCGGTGCAGAGGTAATCGAATTGCCCGCGAGCTCTGAACTGTCGCTCGATGCGGTCTACGCGCACGACGCGTCTCTGGCGACGGATTTCGGCCTCATCGTGTTGCGTCCTGGCAAAGAGAATCGGGTGGTTGAGAGCCGGTACCAGGCCTCTTTCGCCAGGGACAGCGGCGTCCCGATTTTTGGTGAGATGACTGCGCCCGGCACCGCAGAAGCCGGAGACATGATCTGGCTGGACTCGCGTACGCTGCTGATCGGCCACGGATATCGCACAAACGCGGCTGGAATTCAGCAGGTGCGTGCCATGTTGGCGCCGAAAGGCGTCGAGCTGTTGTCCGCGCCGCTGCCGTATGGGCCGGGTCCGTCGGCGTGCCTGCATTTGATGTCTCTGATCAGCCTGCTGGATGAACGCACAGCAATTGTCGATCTGCCGTGGCTCGCGGTAGAGACGGTCGAACTGCTGCGCTCGCGCCGATTTCGATTCATTGAGATCGACTATTCAGAGCGCGAGACGCTGGCCTGCAATGTGCTTGCTCTCGGTAACAAGCGGCTGCTTGCCATTGAAGAGAACCGGCGCACCAACCATCGTCTGCGGGCTGCGGGATTCGATGTCCGCACGTTGACCGGAAGCGAACTCTGCATCAACGGGAGCGGGGGCCCGACCTGCCTGACGCGGCCTATACTGCGAGGATAATTGTTCCCACTCAAGCCGAAGCCAGGCTTGAGTGGGGCACCCAGCCCGTTTCTAAGCTCGCGGCTGGCGCAGCGGCATCAACGCGCGTAACCGGGCATCCCGCAGATACAGGCCTCCCCAGACCATCATCCCGAGAATCGTCGGCATCGGATAGGTCGGATCGCCAAAACGCAGGTTCGCAAACGTGGCGGCGCCCAGAACACCCGTCATCAGAATGGCTCCGAGCACCGCCGTACGCGGAATCGCATAAAACTACGGCGCAGATCAGTTCGATGATGCCGACGGGTACCATAAGCCGAACCGGAATTCCTGCTCTCTCGAAGCCCTGTGCCACCCCCGGCGACTTCATCAACTTCACGACGCTGCCGAACAGGACCAGCAAAATCGGCAAAGCGCTCATCACGCGGCCTGTCCATAGCATGGGCTTCGAGACTGGAACGGTCTGGGTGATCGTGTGCATGGAGACCTCCTGAGGTTCTGGCTGTTATAGCAGCGTTTGGCACTTCAAGACAAAAGCGGGAATTGAATAGACATTGTCGCCTCCCAGGTCTCGCAAAGACGGCGAGACCTGGGGC
>Ga0335081_10012453_pt1 | contig 13791 bp, 14 predicted proteins | sample Lox_Sample_35_FD_206713 | JGI IMG/M metagenome (GOLD analysis project Ga0335081, IMG submission 206713) | Soil microbial communities from Loxahatchee National Wildlife Refuge, Florida, United States - Lox_Sample_3.5 | ecosystem: Environmental > Terrestrial > Soil > Wetlands | place: USA...
GCGGACGCTGACGTTTTTCCATGCCCTCGAAATAGGGCGGGTTTTGCACGTAGGTCGAGCGGTCGTCCCACGCATAGGTCAGCCCGCCTTTGACTGCGATCTTGCGCCAGTTGGCGTCGCCCTTGAACACGTCGGCGTATTTCTTGGCGAAGATCTGCTTGGTGACGTTCTTCGAGACGAAGCTGCCGATCTCCTTGTTCGACGGCCAGATGTCCTTCAAGAACACCTTCTTGCCCTTCTGATCGGTGCCGAGCGGCTCTTTCGCCACGTCCACCTGCATGGAGCCGGCGATCGAATAGGCGACCACCAGCGGCGGCGAGGCGAGATAATTGGCGCGCACGTCGGCGTTGACGCGGCCTTCGAAGTTGCGGTTGCCCGAGAGCACCGCGGCGCCCACGAGATCGCTGTCGTTGATGGTCTTCGAGATTTCCTCCGGCAGCGGGCCGGAATTGCCGATGCAGGTGGTGCAGCCGAAGCCGACAAGGTTGAAGCCGAGCTTGTCGAGATCCTTCTGCAGACCGGACTTCTCGAGATATTCGCCGACAACCTGCGAACCGGGCGCGAGCGAGGTCTTCACCCAGGGCTTGGCGGTCAAGCCTTTGGCCGCCGCTTTGCGCGCGAGCAAACCTGCGCCGATCATCACGTTCGGATTGGAGGTATTGGTGCAGGAGGTGATCGCCGCGATGACGACGTCGCCGTGGCCGAGATCGTAGTTCTTGCCCTCGACATTCACGCGCTTCTTCATCTCGGAGGCTTTGTTGAATTCCTTCTCCATCGACTGCGCAAAGCCGGACTTCACGTCCTTCAAAGCAATGCGGTCCTGCGGCCGCTTGGGGCCGGCGAGCGAAGGCTCGACGGTGGCGAGATCGAGCTTGAGCACGTCGGTGAACATCGGATCCGGCGTGGTCTTCACGCGGTACATGCCTTGCGCCTTGGCATAGGCGGCGACCAGCGAAATCACCTCGGCCGGACGGTTAGTGTCCTTGAGATAGCGCATGGTGTCGTCGTCGATCGGCGAGAAGCCGCAGGTCGCGCCATATTCCGGCGCCATGTTGCCGAGCGTGGCACGGTCGGCGATGGTCAGATGCGTGAGGCCGGGGCCGAAGAACTCGACGAACTTGCCGACCACGCCGCGCTTACGCAGCATCTCGGTGGCGGTGAGCACCAGGTCGGTGGCGGTGACGCCTTCCTTCATGCGGCCGGTGAGCTTGAAGCCGATCACCTCGGGCAGCACCATCGACAGCGGCTGTCCGAGCATGGCCGCTTCCGCTTCGATGCCGCCGACGCCCCAACCGAGCACTGAGAGCCCGTTGACCATCGTGGTGTGCGAGTCGGTGCCGACCACGGTGTCCGGATAAGCGATATCGATCGCAACTTCCTTGCCGTCGATTTTGGCTTTGTCCTTGCGCGACCAAACCACGCGCGACAGGTATTCGAGATTGACCTGATGGCAGATGCCGGTGCCGGGCGGCACCACGCTGAAATTGTCGAACGAGCGCTGCGCCCATTTGAGGAATTTGTAGCGTTCCTGGTTCTGCCGGTATTCTTCCTCGACGTTCTTCTTGAACGCCAGGTTGTTGCCGAAGAAGGTGACCGCCACCGAATGGTCGATGACCAGGTCGACCGGCACCTGCGGATTGATCTTCTTGGGATCGCCGCCGAGCTGCTCCATGGCGTCGCGCATGGCGGCCAGATCGACCACTGCCGGGACGCCGGTGAAGTCCTGCATCAGCACACGCGCCGGGCGGAAGGCGATTTCGCGGTCGGACGACTTGGTCTTCAGCCAGTCGGCGGCCGCCTTGATGTCGTCCTTGGTGACCGTGCGCCCGTCTTCGTTGCGCAGCAGGTTCTCCAAGAGAACCTTCATCGAGAACGGCAGCCGCGAGATGCCTTTGAGGCCGTTCCGCTCGGCAATGGGGAGCGAGTAATAGGCGTAAGTCTTACTGCCGGCTTTGAGGGTCTTGCAGCAGCGAAAACTGTCGAGAGAAGGCATGTCGGCTGTTCCATTCCCCGGCGCGGGGAGATCGGCGGGTATGGGCATAAGCGATTGAAAAGACGGAGGTCTTTTTGGCGGCGCGCCTTACGCCCGAAAACCTTTTCGTAACGCCGCTAGGGCGGGCTTATAAGGTCTTTTCGTGGCAGACGCCACTTTTACCGGGATTGTCGTCAAAGATGCGCGGAAATTCGGGGTTTTCAGCGCCAGGCGCGGGCGGACGGCCGGCTTGATGCAGCTGACCGGCGACAATCTGGCGTGCGAGCGTGGCGGCCGCGACGTGTTCTTGTCGGTGAGCTTCAGCCTCAAGAGCGGCGAGGCGCTGCTGGTGACCGGGCGCAACGGCGCCGGCAAATCCTCGCTGCTGCGCATGATCGCCGGGCTGGTGCGCGTCGCCTCCGGTACGCTTGCGCTCGAGGGCGGCGAGCCGGACAGCCCGATCGGCGAACAGGCGCATTATCTCGGCCACCTCGATGCACTCAAGCCGGCACTGACGGTTGCGGAGAATTTGCAATTCTGGGCGGAATTCCTCGGGCCGGCGAGCGGCGATGTCGCGCCGGCGCTGGCGGCAGTCGATCTTGCACCGCTGGCGGGCCTTCCGGCGGCGTATCTCTCGGCCGGACAGCGGCGGCGGCTGTCGATTGCGCGGCTGGTCGCGGTGCCGCGCGCGATCTGGCTGCTGGACGAGCCGACCTCGGCGCTCGACGCCGCCTCGCAGACGCGGCTCGCCGACCTGATGCGCCGCCATTTGACTTCGGGCGGCATGATCGTCGCTGCGGCGCATGGCGCCATCGGCCTCGAGCGCGCGCGTGAATTGAAGATGGGAGCTGCGGCGTGATTTCGCTCGAGCACGATACCTCGACTCCTGCGTCCCCTCCCCCGCTTGCGGGGGAGGGACAGGGAGGGGGCATTTTCGACCACAAAGCAATCCGTTCCTCCTCCCCAACCCTCCCCCGCAAGCGGGGGAGGGAGCAGGCTGCGGCAAGGCGGGAGAGAAGCGGACAATGACCGGCTTTGTCGCCCTGATGCTGCGCGACATGCGGCTCGCGGTGCGCGTCGGCGGCGGCGCGCTGATGGGCGCGCTGTTCTTTTTGATCGTGGTGGTAATGGTGCCGTTCGCGGTCGGGCCCGATCTCAAACTACTGGCGCGCATCGGGCCGGCGATCCTGTGGCTGGGCGCGCTGCTGGCGAGCCTGCTCGCACTCGACCGCCTGTTTGCCATGGATTACGAGGACGGCTCGCTCGATCTGCTGATGACGGCGCCCATGCCGCTTGAGCTGGCGGTGGCGGCGAAGGCCCTCGCGCATTGGCTGACCACCGGATTGCCGCTGGTGGTGATCGCGCCGCTGCTCGGCTTGATGCTCAATGTCGAATTGAACGCCATGGGCGCGCTGATGCTGACGCTCGCCGCCGGCACGCCGGCGCTGACGTTCATCGGGCTGATCGGCGCCGCGCTGTCCGTCGCGTTGCGGCGCGGCGGCCTGCTGCTGGCGGTGCTGGTGCTGCCGCTGACCATCCCGGTGCTGATTTTCGGCGTGGCGGCGGCGGAGGCGGCGATCGCCGGACTTAGCGCCTTCGGCCCACCTTTCACCATTCTTTGCGCGCTCAGTCTGGGAAGCTTCGTGCTCGGACCGTTCGCCGCGGCGGCAGCGCTGCGCTACGGACTGGAATGAGGTAAAAATCCGCCGATGGCTGTCATCGATCTCGCCAACCCGACGCGCTTTCTGAACCTGGTCAACCGCGTGCTGCCATGGCTGGCGGGCGCGACATTGATCCTGTTCGCCGTCGGGCTTTATCGCGCCATGGGCGCGCCCGACGATTACCAGCAGGGCGCCACCGTGAAGATCATGTTCCTGCACGTGCCGGCCGCCTGGCTCGGCATGATGGGCTGGGGCCTGATGAGCGTTGCTGCATTGGGCACGCTGGTGTGGCGACATCCGCTGGCAGACGTGGCAGGCAAGGCAGCGGCGCCGATCGGCGCCGCCTTCACCTTCATCTGCCTGGTCACCGGCTCGCTCTGGGGCCGCCCGACCTGGGGCACCTATTGGGTGTGGGACGCGCGCCTCACCTCGGTGCTGGTGCTGTTCCTGCTGTATCTCGGCGTGCTGGCGCTCTACTGGACGGCGGAAGATCCCGGCCGCGGCTCGCGCGCGGCGGCGGTGCTGACGCTGGTCGGCGCGGTCAATCTGCCGATCATCAAGTTCTCGGTCGACTGGTGGAATACGCTGCACCAGCCGGCCTCGATTTTGCGCATGGGCGGCTCGGCCATCGATCCGTCGATCCTCACGCCGCTCCTGATCATGGCCGCCGCCTTCACGCTGCTGTTCTTTGCGCTGCATCTCGCCGCCATGCGCAACGAGATCTTGCGCCGGCGCGTTCGCGCTATGAGACTGATGCGAGCGCAGGAAGTGCACGCATGAATCTCGGGCCGCATGCCGATTTCATCGTCGCGGCTTACGCCGTGACCGTGTTCGTGGTCGCCGCGCTGATCGCCTGGGTCGTGCTCGACCATTCGGCGCAGCGGCGCGTGCTCGGCGATCTGGAAGAGCGCGGCGTGACGCGGCGCTCGGGACGCAGCAGATGAGTGCAAGCTCCGCCGAACCGGCGAACAAGACCCGGCGCAACATTATCGTGCTACTGCCGCTGATCGTTTTCGGCGGGTTGGCACTTTTGTTTTATGTCGGCTTGCGTGAGGGCGATCCGTCGTTGTTGCCGTCCGCGCTGATCGGGCGGCCGGTGCCGCAAACCGAATTGCCGCCGCTCAGCGGCATCGAGCACGACGGCAAGCCGGTGCCTGGACTCGACAGCAACACATTCAAGGGCTCTGTCACGCTGGTGAACGTGTGGGCGTCGTGGTGCGTGCCGTGTCACGACGAGGTGCCGTTCCTGGCGGCGCTCGGGCAGGACAAGCGCATCCAGCTCGTCAGCATCAATTACAAGGACACGCCCGACAACGCGCGGCGATTCCTCAACCGCTACGGCAATCCGTTCGCCGCTACCGGAAGCGACGAGAGCGGCCGCGCCTCGATCGACTGGGGCGTCTATGGCGTGCCGGAAACCTATCTGGTCGGCCGCGACGGCCGCATCGCCTACAAGCTGGTCGGGCCAATCACCGCCGACAATCTGCAAAACACGCTCGAGCCGGAAATCGCGAAGGCGCTCAAGCCTTGAGGCAGCTAGCGCTCGGCAAGGTCTATCAATTGCTCGAGCCGGGGCCGGTGGTGCTGCTGACGACCGCGCGGGGCGGCCGCACCAATGTCATGGCCATGTCGTGGCACATGATGGTGGAGTTCGAGTCGCCGCTTATTGCCTGTGTTTGCAGCGGCGCCAATTACAGCTTCGAGGCGCTACGCGCGACCGGCGAATGCGTCATCGCGCTGCCGGCGCGCAAGCTGGCGGCGAAGGTGGTGAAGGCCGGCAATGTCTCGGGCCGCGGCATCGACAAGTTCAAGACCTGCGGGCTGACGCCGGTGGCCGCCGAACGGGTCGCACCGCCGCTGATCAAAGAGTGCTTCGCCAATATCGAGTGCAAAGTCGTCGATCGCGCCATGGTCAATCGCTACAATTTGTTCATTCTCGAAGGCGTACAGGCCTGGATCGATCCGGCGCAGAAAAGTCCGAAGACCATCCATCACCACGGCTACGGCAAGTTCGTGGTCGACGGCGCGGCCATCAGGCTGAAATCGGCAAAAGCCTGACGCGGCTAGCTCTTCGGTTCCGCGTGGTATTTGGTGAGCAGCGGATATTGCAGCGCGCCGAACAGAAACGTCAGCGGCACCACGCCGAACAATTTGAAGCTGACCCAGACGTCGGTCGAGAAATTGCGCCAGACGATTTCGTTGAGCACGGCGAGCGCGAAGAAGAAGAACGCCCAGCGCCAGGTGAGCTTGCGCCAGCCTTCGTCGGTCAGGTCGAACACCGAATTAAACAGTATGCCGAGGAACGACTTGCCGAAGACGAGCCCGCCGATGAGCGTGCCGCCGAACAGCACGTAAATGATGGTCGGCTTGAGCTTGATGAAGGTGTCGTTGTGCAGGATGAGCGTGAGGCCGCCGAAAATGAAGACGATGATCGCGGTGACCAGCGGCATGACCTCGATACGCCGCGTCTTCGCGTAAGCGACGGCGAGCGCGACCAGCACCGCCGCCATGAAGGAAGCGGTGGCCGCGAAGATGCCGAAGCGGGCATTGGCGGCGAAGAACAGCACCAGCGGGCCGATGTCCAGCACCAGCTTGAGGAACGGATTGAGTTGTTGCTTGGCGGGCATGGCTATTCCAGTCCGACGACGGCACGGGAGAAGTCGCGCGCGGTGAAAGGGGCAAGATCGTCGACGCCCTCGCCGACGCCGATGAAATGCACCGGCAGCTTGAAGCGCTCGGATAACAAAACCAGGATGCCGCCGCGCGCGGTGCCGTCGAGCTTGGTCATGACCAAGCCCGTCACGCCGGCGATCTTGCCGAAAATCTCGACCTGATTGAGCGCGTTCTGCCCGACCGTGGCATCGAGCACGAGCAACACTGCGTGCGGCGCGGTCGGCTCGACCTTGCGGATGACGCGCAGCATCTTTTCCAGTTCGCCCATCAGCTCGGCGCGGTTCTGCAGGCGGCCGGCGGTGTCGACCAGCACGATGTCCACGCCCTGCGCCTTGGCCGCGGTGATGGCGTCGAAGGCAAGGCTCGCCGCATCGCTGTTCGGCTCGCGCGCCATCACGCTGGCGCCGGTACGCTCGCCCCAGATCTTGAGCTGATCGATGGCGGCGGCGCGGAAGGTGTCGCCGGCAACCAGCATCACCGACTTGCCCTCGGCGCGAAAGCGGGCGGCGAGCTTGCCGATGGTGGTGGTTTTGCCGGAACCGTTGACGCCGGCAATGAGGATGACGAAGGGCCGCGTTGTAATCTCCAGCGGCTTGGCCACCGGCGCCAAGACCTTCTCGATTTCGGCCGCCAGCACGGCCTTAAGCTCGTCGGGCGTGATGCCTTGCGGATAGGTCGATGCGTCGAGCGTGGTCACGATGCGGCTGGCGAGTTCGGACCCTAAATCGGCGCGGATCAATTCCGCTTCCAGGCCTTCGAGCGTTTCGCGGGTGAGCGGACGGTTGGTCAAGGCGGCGACGATGGACGAACCGAGGGCGGACGAGGTGCGCCCGAGCCCGCCGCTCAGGCGCTTCAACCAGCCGCCGCTCTGTTCGTTGTCGCTCATGCCGTGCTCGTGATAGCCGTTTCGGCATGACACCGGAAGAGATGCTTGCCCGCCTGCTCTATCGCGACGGGCTGATGCTGGTAATCGACAAGCCGGCGGGCTTCGCCGTGCATCGCGGGCCGAAAGGCGGCGACGCGCTCGACGCGCATTTCGACGCGCTACGCTTCGGGCTGCCGCGCGCGCCTTCGCTGGCGCACCGGCTCGACAAGGACACCTCCGGCTGCCTGGTGCTCGGCCGCCACCGCAAGGCGCTGGCGCTGCTCGGCAAGCTGTTCAAGCAGGGCAAGGTCGGCAAGATTTATTGGGCGGTCGTGGAGGGCTCGCCGGACGCGGACGAGGGCCGCATCGATATTGCGCTCGCCAAGCGCGACGAGGCGCGCGGCTGGTGGATGAAGCCGGATGCGCACGGCCTGCCCTCGGCGACGACGTGGAAAGTGATGGGGCGCGGCACCTTCTTTACCTCCCCCTGGAGGGGGGAGGTCGGCGCGCATAGCGCGCCGGGAGGGGGTGATCTCCGTGACGAGCACCCCGCCCCGGATCGCCTTCGGCGATCCGACCCTCCTCCTGCAGGGGAGGGTGAAAGAAAGATCACCTGGCTTGCGCTCGAGCCGCTCACCGGGCGCACGCATCAACTACGCGTGCATTGCGCCGAGATGGGCTGGCCGATCGTCGGCGATAACATTTACGGCGGCGCGCCGCGCAATTCAGTTTCTATGGGCGGACCGCCGCTGCATCTGCACGCGCGTGAGGTGACGGTGCCGATTTCCAAGAACAAGCCGCCGGTGAAGGTCGAAGCGCCGGTGCCGGCGCACATGCGCGAATTGCTGGCCAAGTGCGGGTGGAAGGATCAGTAAAGCATCGCCTTGTGGCGCTCCGGCAGTTCGCGGTCGTATGTCTCGCCGCCGAGCTTGCCCTGACTCAATTCGGCGATGATGGTGCCGGTCGATGGCAGGCTCTTGCGATCGATCTTGGCGGCTTCGTCCCATAGCTTGGAACGGATGATCGCCTTCGAGCAGTGGAAGTAGACGCTCTCGACATGCACGATGAGGACGCAGCGCGGTAGCTTGCCGTTGACCGCGAAGCTCTGCATCAACGCCGGTTCGACTGAGATGCTGGCGCGGCCGTTCACTCGCAGCGTCTCGCCGACACCGGGGATCAAGAACAGCAGCGCAATGCGCGGGTCGCGCACGATGTTGCGGAAGCCGTCGAGGCGGTTGTTGCCGGGGCGGTCGGGAATGGCCAGCGTCTTGTCGTCGAGGATGCGCACGAAACCGGGCGCGTCGCCCTTGGGTGAGCAATCGAGCCCCTCCGGGCCGGCGGTCGCGACCGTCACGAACGGCGCCGCTTCGATCAGCTTGCGGTAATGCGGGGTCACGTGATCGATCTCCTTGATCACCGAGGTTGGCATCCGCTCGCCGTAGAGCGCTTCGAGCTGCTCCATGGTCGTCACCAGATGGTTGCTCATCTTTTCCCCCTTTAGGCCGCCAGCAATTGCCGGCCGTCATGATCGGCAATATTGAGATCGAGCATGGTGCCCGGTGCGACCGGCGCGGCCAGACGCACGGGTGTAAATTGTTCGGTGCGCGCAAGCGCCTTCGATTCCGCGAGCACGCGGCGCTGCGATCCGACTTCGCGGTCGAGATGGCGGCGCAGCGCCGTCTCGCCCTTCTCGCGTAGACGGCGGGCGCGCTCCTTGACGACGTCGCGCGCAAGCTGCGGCATGCGCGCAGCCGGCGTGCCGGGCCGCGGCGAGAACGGAAAGACGTGCAGCATGCTCAGCCCGCACTCATCCACCAGATCGAGCGAGCGTGCGAACGCCTCTTCGGTCTCAGTCGGGAAGCCGGCGATGATATCGGCGCCGAAAGCGACATCGGGGCGCAGCCGCCTGACCTGATCGCAAAACGCGATGGCGTCGGCACGCGCATGACGCCGCTTCATGCGCTTCAGGATGACGTCGTCGCCGGCCTGCAGCGACAGATGCAAATGCGGCATCAGCCGCGGCTCGTCGGCGAGCGCGTCGAGCAGCTCGGCGTCGGCTTCAACGGAGTCGATGGATGACAGCCGCAGGCGCGCGAGTTCCGGCACCTCGCGCAAGATGCGTTTCACCAGCGCGCCCAGCCGCGCATCGCCGCTGCGGTAGCTGGTGATATCGACGCCGGTGAGCACGACTTCGCGATAACCGTTTCCGACCAGGCGGCGCACTTGCGCCACCACGTCGGCCACCGGCAGCGAGCGCGAATTGCCGCGGCCGAACGGAATAATGCAAAACGTGCAGCGGTGATCGCAGCCATTCTGCACCTGCACGAAAGCGCGGGCGCGCCCCTCGATCGCATCGACCGCGTGTGGCCGCATCAGCTTCACCGCCATGATATCGGCGACGGCAACTTTTTCGTGGGTTTGCCACAACCGCGCGTCGAGCTTCTCTTCGTTGCCCACGACGCGATCGACTTCCGGCATGGCCGCGAACAAGCCCGGCTCGGTCTGCGCGGCACAGCCGGTCACCACGATGCGCACGTCGGGCCGTTCGCGCCTGATGCGGCGGATGCCTTGCTTGGCCTGCCGCACCGCCTCCGCCGTCACGGCGCAGGTATTGACCACCACGGCATCGGCAACGCCAGCCGCCTTTGTTTCGCGGCGGATCACTTCCGACTCATAAGTATTGAGCCGGCAGCCGAAGGTGACAACGTCGATGCTCATGCCCCCCTCCCTATCCCTCCCCCGCTTGCGGGGGAGGGTTGGGTGGGGGCGAACGTCGCCGGATCGAACCTGCCCTCGAACTCGAAGGCCACCGGTCCGGTCATCAGCACGTGGTCGTCTTTCTCGCGCCAGTCGATGGTCAGCTCGCCGCCCGGCAGCGTCACCTTGACCTTGCGGTTGGTGCGCTTGAGCCGCGCGGCGGCAACGGCGGCCGCGCAGGCGGCCGAGCCGCAGGCCTTGGTGAGGCCGGCGCCGCGCTCCCAAGTGCGGATGACGATGGCATCGCGCGAGACGATATGCGCCAAAGTGATATTCGCGCGCTCGGGAAAAATCGGATGATTCTCCAGCAGCGGGCCGAAGCGCGCGAGGTCATAGGCCGCGACGTCGTCGACCCAGAAGACGGCGTGCGGATTGCCCATGCTCACCACCGACGGCGAATGCAGCGCCGGCTTGTCGATCGGCCCGATCTGCAATTCGATGGCGCGAGTGTCGCGGAATTCCTCCGCCAGCGGGATCTCGTTCCACTTGAAGCGCGGCGCGCCCATGTCGACGGTGAACAGGCCGTCGTCGCCCTGCCAGCAATTCAGGATGCCGGCGGTGGTCTCGAAGGTAAGCGCCTTCTTGCCGCTCTCCTTGCCGACGAGATCGGCGACGCAGCGCATGCCGTTGCCGCAGGCGCCGGCCTCCGAGCCATCATTGTTGTAGATGCGGATGAAGGCGTCGGTGCCGGGGGTGCGCGGCGGATAGAGCGCCATCAACTGATCGTAGGGCACGGGCTTGGCGGCGGCGCGCGCCTCCTCCGGCTCGATCGTCGTCCCCTTGGCCGCGCCCTTACCCGTATCTTGGCGCAGATCGACGACGACGATTTCGTTGCCGATGCCGTTCATCTTGACGAATGCGTGGTTGGCGAGCGCGCCCATCGTTTTCCGCAAGTCTGCCTTGCCAGGGTTTTGCCCGGTTTATATGGCGAAGAGACGCGGATTGGCCAGTGGCCATGCTAGAATGGCCAAACGCCGGGGGCTGCCAAGCACGGAGGGATGATGGCAAAGCTATGCTTGGTGCCATTGGCGCTGCTGCTCGGCCTAACGCTCGGCGCCGCGCCGTCCGCAGCGCAGACCGTGCCGCAGTCCGCCATCGACGCGCCCTCGCCGCTCAAGCCGGGCGACGCCTTCGGCGAAGAGGTGACGCTGCCCGAGCGCACCGTCATCTACCTGCAAGGCCACAGCAAATGGGACAGTGCGCTCGACACGCTGGTCGAGGCCTTCAAGACGCTCGCCGAATACATGGACAAGCACGAGCTCAAGGCGGCCGGCCCGGCGATGACCATCTACACGCAGACCGACGACACCGGCTTTGCCTTCCGCGCCGCGGTGCCATTGGCGGAAGCGCCCAAGGATCCCCCCAAAGGCGACCTCGCGGTCGGCCAGGCGCCGTCCGGCCGGGCGCTCAAATTCATCCACCGGGGTTCCTACGATGCGATGGATTCGACCTATGAGGCGATCACCAATTACCTCGACGACAAAGGCATCGACGCCAAGGACTCGTTCATCGAGGAATATACTGGCGGGCCGCTGAAAGCCGGCGACGACAACATGCTGGTCAGCGTGTTTGTGCCGGTGAAATAGCCGTTTTCGGGCGGGTTGACTTGGGATCAGCCCGTCCCTAGGTTCCGCCTGTCTTCGCTTGAGACGTGAATACCAATCCCGCCGCCCGGTCCCTTGAGGCCGGAGGCCACCGCCCGACAGCGCAATGCGCCCTCGGGCGTCGAGGTGTTTTTTGATGTTCGACTCGTTGTCGGAAAAGCTGGGCGGCATTCTCGGCGGCCTCACGCGGCGCGGCGCGCTGCAGGAAGCCGACGTCGACGCTGCATTGCGCGAGGTGCGCCGCGCGCTCCTAGAAGCCGACGTAGCGCTCGACGTAGCGCGCGAGTTCACCGACGGCGTGAGGAAGAACGCCGTCGGCGTCGAGGTGACGAAGTCGGTCACCCCCGGCCAGATGGTCGTCAAGATCGTGCACGACCAGCTGATCGCGACGCTGGGCGCGCAGGGGCAAGGCATTGACTTGAACGCGGCGCCGCCGGTCGTCGTCATGATGGTCGGCCTGCAAGGCTCCGGCAAAACCACGACCACCGCCAAGGTCGCCAAGCGCCTCAGCGAGCGCCAGAAGAAAAAAGTGCTGATGGCCTCGCTCGACGTGCGCAGGCCTGCGGCGATGGAGCAGCTCGCGGTGCTCGGCCGCGAGACGCAAATCGACACGCTGCCGGTGGTCGAGGGCCAGCAGCCCACGCAGATCGCCAAACGCGCGCTCGAGGCCGGACGGCTCGGCGGCTACGACGTGGTGCTGCTCGACACCGCCGGCCGCACCACGCTCGACGAGGCGATGATGAGCGAGGCGGCCGAGGTCAAGCGCGCCGCCGATCCGCACGAAGTGTTGCTGGTGGCCGATGCGCTGACCGGCCAGGACGCGGTCAATCTCGCGCGCTCGTTCGACGAGCGCGTCGGCCTCACCGGCATCGTTCTGACACGCGTCGATGGCGACGGCCGCGGCGGCGCCGCGCTGTCGATGCGCGCGGTGACCGGCAAGCCGATCAAGCTGATCGGCACCGGCGAAAAACTCGACGCGCTGGAGGAGTTCGAGCCGTCGCGCATCGCCGGGCGCATCCTCGGCATGGGCGACGTGGTGGCGCTGGTGGAGAAAGCGGCCGCCACCGTCGACGCCGAAAAGGCGATGCGCGCCGCCGAGAAGATGCGCAAGGGCGCCTTCGATCTCTCCGATCTGCGCGAACAGTTGACGCAGATGCAGGCCATGGGCGGCATGGGCGGGCTGATGGGCATGCTGCCGGGCATGGGCAAGATCAAGAACCAGCTCGCAAACGCCAATATCGACGAGACCGTGCTCAAGCGGCAGGTCGCCATCATCGATTCCATGACGGCGCAGGAGCGGCGCAACCCGGACATTCTCAAGCACAGCCGCAAGAAGCGCATCGCGTCCGGCTCCGGCACGCGCGCCGAAGACATCAACAAGTTGCTCAAGATGCACCGGACCATGGCCGACATGATGAAGGCCATGGGCTCAGGCAAGCGCGGCCCGCTCGCGAGCCTCGGCGCGGCCATGGGTTTTGGCGGCGGCGCCATGCCATCGCCGGAAGAGATGAAGAAGCTCGCCGAACAAATGCCGCCCGGCGGCGGCCTGCCGCCGACGATGCCCGGCATGCCGAAGCTGCCACCGAACATGCCCGGCATGCCGGGGTTCCCCGGGCTGGGCGGAAAGTTTCCTGGATTGCCGGGCGGACTGCCGCCCGGTCTCGGAAAGAAGAAATGAAAGCGTTCACCCTCGCTCGTCATTCCGGGGCGCCGCGCAGCGGCGAACCCGGAATCCATAATCACAAACAGGGGTTATGGATTCCGGCTCTCGCTCGCTTCGCTCGCTCGGCCGGAATGACAATCGCTATGGAAAGGAAAGCCTGAAATGTCTCTCGTTATCCGCATGGCCCGCGCCGGAACCAAGAAGCGGCCATTCTATCACATCGTCATCGCCGACTCGCGCAGCCCGCGCGACGGCCGTTTCATCGAGCGCATCGGCTACTTCAATCCGCTGCTGCCGAAGGAAAAGACCGAGCGGCTCAAGCTCGATCTCGACAAGGTGAAGGACTGGATGAAGAAGGGCGCGCAGCCGTCCGACCGCATCATGCGCTTCCTCGACGCCGCCGGCATCCTGAAGCGGCCGAAGCGCAACAATCCGGAGAAGGCGATCCCGCGCAAGGAACGCAAGGCCAAGGAAGCGGAAGACACCAAGGCCAAGGAAGGCGCCGACGCAGCCGCCAAGACTGCGGCGACCGCCAAGGCCGCTACCGACAAGGCCGCCGCCGACAAAGCCAAGGCCGAGAAGCCGGCCGAAGCCGC
>Ga0335081_10012454_pt1 | contig 13791 bp, 13 predicted proteins | sample Lox_Sample_35_FD_206713 | JGI IMG/M metagenome (GOLD analysis project Ga0335081, IMG submission 206713) | Soil microbial communities from Loxahatchee National Wildlife Refuge, Florida, United States - Lox_Sample_3.5 | ecosystem: Environmental > Terrestrial > Soil > Wetlands | place: USA...
TGGAACGCCGCCGTTGCCGCGACGGTGGCTCGCTTCGGCGGGATCGACATCCTGGTCAACAATGCCGGGATGTTCCTCGGCAAAGGGATCGAGGAGGCGAGCCTCGACGAATGGCACCGCCTCTGCACCATCAACCTCACCGGCGTCTTCCTCGGCACCAAGCTGACGTTGCCGGCGCTGCGCGAGCGCGCACAACAGAGCCCGCAGGGCAGCGCGATCGTCAACCTCGCCTCGGTCGCTGGGCTAGTCGGCTCGCAGCTCGACCCGCTCTATTCGATGACCAAGGGCGGGGTGACCTTGTTCACCAAGTCCGCGGCGCTGGAGTTTGCGCGCAAGGGCTATCGCATCCGGGTCAATTCGATCCATCCGGGGGTGATCCAGACCGATATGGGCGAACAAACCTTTACCGCCCGCGCCCGCAACATGGGTAGCAACGACGCCGACGCCGCGCGCCGCATCGCATTGTCGACGCATCCGATCGGCCGCCTCGGTGTACCCAACGATATCGCGAAGGGGATCGTGTTCCTGGCGTCGGACGATGCCGGGTTTATGACCGGCGCCGGGCTCGTGGTCGACGGCGGCCTGACGGCGCAATAGCCTCCCGCTTCGCGTGCTCGAGCTTCCACCACGCTTCGAGAACGCAAGTGACCGACCAAGCCTGGGCCGGACAGCCGCGCGGCGTGTGCGGCGGGTCGCCGTCAAAGATCTCACTGACCTGGCCGAGCCCGGCGTCGCGGAGGTGATCGGCAATCGGCTCCAAGAGAGCCTGAGCCGCCGCCGCGTCGCCGCTCACCCGGTATTGCGCCAGCGCCCACGGGCCCAGTAACCAGGCCCAGACCGTGCCCTGGTGATAGGCGCCGTCGCGCTCCGCCGGACCGCCGGCGTAAACACCGCGATAGCCCGGTTCGCCAGGCGCCAGCGTGCGCAGTCCAAACGGGGTCACCAACGGCGCGCAGGCATCGAGCACGGCGCGCTGCTGTTCCGAGTCGAGCGGGCTCGCGTGCAGGCTGACTGCAAAGACTTGATTGGGCCTCAGGCTGGCATCGTCGACACCGTTGGGACAGTCGATCACGTCGTAAAGTCCCGGTCCATCGCGGCCGACGAAGCGCGCGAAGCCTGCCCGCGCCTTATCGGCGGCGGTTCTGTATGCGGCGCCGGGCAATCCGACCCGACCCGCCAACTCAGCCATCGCGACGAGAGCGTTGAACCACAGCGCATTCACCTCAACCGGCTTGCCGACGCGCGGCGTCACCACCCAATCGCCGACCTTGGCGTCCATCCAGGTCAGTTGCACCCCCGGCTCGCCGGCGCGCAGCAGCCCGTCCGCCGGATCGGCGGCGATGCCGTAGCGCGTCCCGCGCGTGTAGTGCTCGACAATCGATTCCAGCACTGGGAACGCGCGCTTGAGCGCCGCCTCGTCGCCGCTCGCCGCGACATAGGCGCGCCATGCCTCGATAAACCACAGGGCGGCATCAACTGAGTTGTACGCGGATGCCGACCCGTCTTCCGGGAAGACGTTGGGGAGCATCCCGCGATCGACACAACGAGCGAAGGTTTCGAGGACCAGCCGCGCAGGGCCATAACGCCCGACCGCGAGGCCTAATCCGGGTATCGCGATCATCGTGTCGCGGCCCCAATCGCTGAACCAGGGATACCCGGCGATGACCGAGCGCCCATCCGCTACGCCGGGTATCGGCCGGACGATGCGGAACAGGTCGGTGGCAAGCACCAGCCGCATCACCCAGCCAGGAGCCTCGGCAAAAACCGGATCGGCGCCAATCGCCTCGCTCAGCACGGCTCGATCGTGCGCACGACGCCGATCGAACGCGGCATCAAGAATCATCGCCGCATCCGGGGCGAGACTTGCGACGTAGCCAGTCCATCGGCCGGGCCGCAGCGGCAAGACGCCGTCGGCGATATGCAGATGCGAGTCGCGGTCGTTGAGGCCGCGCTCGCGCTCTATCGGCAGGTCGAAATTGCCGTACCAGTCACGGTGCGACGCGATCTCGCCGTCGGTGCCGGCGATGGTCAAGGTGAAGCGGCCCGGTGTCGTGAGCGTCAGCCTGGTTCCCTCCGCCGCGATTTCAGGATTGAAGCCCGCTTCCCAGGTATCGCCATGGTGGTCGCGGCCATTGGCGAGGAACGTGACAGAAAGCGAAGCATCGGCAACTTCGCCCTCCAGCCGCCAGGCGAGATAGACCGTGTCGGCGCCCGACTCCATCCAGATGCGATGCTCGACGATCGCCTCGCCGCAGCGAAATCGCCAGACCGGCATAGTGCCTTCGAGATGAAAGCTTTCGAGGAGCCTATACCCTTCAGGGTCGATCGCACCGCCGCCCCAACGGTTGGTGAACAGCGGGTAACGCGCGCCGCCAAGATGCAGCGTCGCGTCACCCTTGGTCAGTACCAGAACGCGGCCCAGCGGCGGATCCACCGGCGCAATCAGCAACCCGTGATAACGCCGGGTGAGGCTCAGCGCCACCGTGCCGCCGGCATAGCCGCCCTTGCCGTTGGCGAGCCACCATTCGCGGCGCTCGTTGGCGGCCAGATCGCTCGAGTCGGCTGCCTCGAAGCGGATCGGCGCTAGGCGGTCGAGCGGGTCGCCGCTCGTTGCCATCAGCCGCCGACTTCGGCCGCGTCCGCCACTGGCTCTTCCGTGAGTTCGTCTGCCAAGACATGGTTATTGCGGTGCCGTGGATGCAGCAGCAAGGCCACCAATGCGGTCCAGCCAGTCTGGTGCGACGCGCCGCAGCCACGGCCGGTGTCGCCGTCGAAGTACTCATAAAACAGCGGATCGTCCTGGAAATCGGGGCGTCCAGGCGGAGGCGGGGGCCCCAGCACGGGGCGGCGGCCACCGCCATCGCGCAGGAACAGCCGGCACAGCCGGTTCGCCACCTCGTCGGCGGCCTCAGAGAGATTGACGAATCTTCCCGAGCCGACCGGGCATTCGATGCGGAAATCGTCCCCATAATAGCCGTGGAAGCGGCGCAGCGACTCGATCAGCAGGAAATTCACCGGCATCCACACCGGGCCGCGCCAATTCGAGTTGCCGCCGAAAGCCTCCGTGGTCGACTCGCCCGGTACATAGCCGATGCTGAATTGGCTACCGCCATGCTCGAAAACGAACGGATTCTTCTCATGGAATTTGGAGATCGACCGGATGCCGTGCTCGGAGAGGAACTCGGTCTCGTCAAGCATCCGTCGCAGCAGGCATTTCATCCGGTGGCCGCGCAGCAGCGACAGGAGATGCCGCTCCTCGTCGCTCTCCACCATCCAGCGCGACACCAGCCGGGCAAGCTCCGGCCTGTGATCGAGGAACCAGTGCAGCCGCTTGGAAAACTCGGGAAGGCGCGCGATGACCGCACTGTCGAGAACCTCCACGGCGAAAAGCGGGATCAGCCCGACCATCGAACGCACCCTCAACGGCACGGCGCGGTCTCCGGGCAGGTCGAGCACGTCGTAATAGAACTCGTCGGCCTCGTCCCACAGGCCGATCCCCTCGCCCAGAATGTTGCTCATCGCCTCCGCGATCAGCAGGAAGTGCTCGAAAAACTTGGTGGCAATCGCCTCGTAGACGTGGTCGCGGGTCGCCAGTTCGAGAGCAATCCGCATCAGGTTGAGCGTGTACATCGCCATCCAGGCCGTGCCGTCGGACTGGTTGATGTGTCCGCCAGTCGGCAACGGCGCGCTACGGTCGAAGATGCCGATGTTGTCGAGCCCGAGAAACCCGCCCTGGAAAATATTGCGGTCCTCGGCGTCCTTGCGGTTCACCCACCAGGTGAAATTGATCATCAGCTTGTGGAAGACACGCTCGAGAAAGCCGCGATCGCCTTGCCCACCCCGCGCGAGGCGATCGATCTCGTAGACCCGCCATGCCGCCCAGGCATGCACCGGCGGATTGACATCGCCGAACGCCCACTCGTAGGCCGGGAGCTGCCCGTTCGGGTGCATGTACCATTCGCGAGTCAGGAGAACGAGCTGATCCTTGGCGAATTCGGGGTCGATCAGCGCGAGACTCACACAGTGGAACCCAAGGTCCCACGCGGCGTACCACGGGTATTCCCAACTGTCCGGCATCGCCAGGACGTCGGAGTTGTATATGTGCCCCCAATCCTTGTTGCGGCCCTCGAGCCGGTCCGCCGGTGGTGGCGGTTGCAGCGGGTCGCCATGCAACCATTGGCGCACGTCGAGGGCGTAGAACTGCTTTGACCATAGGAGGCCGGCCAGAGCCTGACGATGCACCAGGCGCGCGTCGCGATCCTCAATGCCGTGCTGAACCGCCTCGTAGAATTCGTCCGCCTCGGCGTGCCGCCGGCGCATGACGGTCGCGAAATCCTCGCCCTCCTCGATCACCGCGAGGCGGAAGCGGAACTCGGCTTCTCCACCGGGCGGTAAATCCGCCCGGCAATGCGCCGCGACCTTGGTGCCCAGGCGCTGTGGGTTCACCGCGCCGCGGTCGCCATTGACGATGTAGTCGTTGATGCCGTCCTTGAAGTAGCCATCCGCTTTGGCGCCATAGAGGTGGCGCGGGTTGGTGTCGTTTTCGCAGAACAACAACTCGTCGGCGCCGTCGCAGGTAAAGCGCATCGCCGGCATGTTCGGGTGAAAAGTCGTCACCGAGCCGTCATTGTGGCCGGCAAACAGCGGCCGCTCCACGGACGGCGCCCAGGACCAGATGTTGCGCGCCCACAGCTGCGGCAACACGTGCAGCGACGCGCGCTCGGGGCCGCGATTGGTGACGGTGACTTGGCATAGGATATCGTCGGGCTGCGCCTTGGCGTATTCGATGACGACATCGAAATAGCGATCGCCGTCGAAAACGCCGGTGTCGATCAGCTCGAACTCGGGTTCGTTCTTGCCGCGCCGGCGGTTTTCCTCGACGAGCCGCGCGTAGGGGAAGGCGGCTTGCGGATATTTGTACACCATCCGCATGTAGGAGTGCGTCGGGGTGCCATCGAGGTGGTAGTAGACCTCCTTCACGTCCTCGCCGTGATTGCCCTCGCTGTTGGTGAGGCCGAATAAGCGCTCCTTGAGGATCGGGTCATTGCCGTTCCACAGCACCAGGCCGAGGCACAGAAACAGATGCTCGTCGCCGAAACCGCCGAGCCCGTCCTCGCCCCAGCGATACGCGCGGCTGCGCGCGTGATCGTGCGGGAAATACTCCCAGGCCGTTCCGTTGGCGCTGTAATCCTCGCGCACCGTGCCCCATTGCCGGTCGCTCACATAAGGGCCCCAAAGCCGCCACGGAGCGCCCAGCCGGGATTCCTCGAGCCGGCGACCCTCCGCGGTTTCCCCCGGGCTGCGGCGGGGCTGCGTGACGCGGCCTCTGTGTTGCGCGGCGGCCATCAGCCGCCGCCCAGGGCGGCGACGGCGTTCGCCGCCTCCGCTTCTTCTTCGATTTGCAACGCGTCATTGAAGCGGTTGAAGAAGCCGCAGAGCGCGATGCGCAGCGTCAGCTCGACAATCTGCGCATCGCCAAAATGTCGCCGCAGCCGGGTAAACATCGCCTCGGGCAGGCGGTTCGGGCGTTCGGTGACGGCGATCGCGTATTCGACGACCAAGCGATCCGTCTCATCCAGTTCCGGGTGATCGCGATAGTCGAGAATGCGCTGCGCCCCCGCGGCCGACACTCCCTCGACGGCGAGGAACGGCGTGTGATGGGCCACGCAATACTCGCATTCGTTCAATTTCGAGACCGCGACGATCGCCAGTTCGAGATAGCGCTTCGGGAGGGTCTGCGCCTCGCGCAACTCCATCAGCAATGGCATCAAATGCCTGAGCGCCGCGGGCACATGCGCGAACACCGCGACCTGGTTGCGGAACGGCCCGTAGGTGCCGGCGAAATCCTCATAGATTCGGGCGAGATCCGTAGGGAGCTCATGCGGATCGATGTCGCGCACCCGGGCCATGAATGGTCCTCCCTTACGACTTACCGCCTATTGAAGCCTCAGGCCCGCGACCGGTTCGGTCAAGGGGCCATGCAGATTGTCGCAAGCCTTTTGCCGAACTAACGACCACCTTACATTGGCAGAACTGAAAGGCGAGATTGCAACGCGGGGGTTACAGGTTTGCGACCGCGATGGCTACTCATTGGGCTATGCCTCGCCGCGATCTTTGGCGCGGCCGATCGCGGCCGCGCCGCCGATAGCGTGCTGATCGCCGGGCTCAACCGCGCCATCTTCGCGGAGGAGAGCCGGGCCGGGAACACAAGTCCGCATCTTCTCCCGCTGCTTGACCAACTCGCCGGCGCGCAGTTCGACGACGGCGCACTGGCCGAAGCTGCCGAATCGCGCCACCGAGCGCTGAAGATCGCCATCGCCGCTTATGGCCACAGCTCGCCCAACGTGGCCAACGCGATGATCGCGCTCGCCGAGATCGACATCATGAGATTGCGGTATTTCGATGCCGAGCCGCTTCTGACCGTCGCGATCGCGGATATCGGCGAGCGCCTCGGCACGAAGAACCCGGCTTTAGCCGCCCCGCTCGCGGCACTAGCCCGCATTGCCGTGGCGCGGGGCGAATTTGATCGCGCCGAGCATCTCGCCGGTCATGCCCATGCCGTAGCGGCGCACGATCCCGGTCAATCGGCGGAGGCGTTGCGGGCTCTCGGCGCCGCCTATGCCGGCGAAAAACGCTTTCCGGAGGGTGAAGCAGTCTTGCGCCAAGCGATCGCGCTTGATCTGCAGGTATATGGTGAGACGGGTCTTGAAACTGCCCGCAGCCTGGCCCAGCTCGCCAATCTGCTGCTGCGCGCGAAGCGCTTCGACGAGGCGCTGCTGCCCGCCGAACAGGCGCTCGCGATCGACCAGGTTCGGCTAGGCTCCACGCACCCGCTTATCGCCGATGATTTTTGCGATCTCGGACTGATTTATGCGGGGCTCAAGCGCTATGAGGACGCATCCAGGAGCCTGGCCTACGCGATGGGGCTGCTTATCAAGGCGGGCGCCAGGGATAGCTCGCGTTTTGCCTATGCCGAGCTCGATCTCGCGGGGATGTTGCGAACACTTGGCTACGACAAGGCGGCGGATGTCAGCTTCGCCGACGCCAAGCGCATCCTCGACAAGACCGAGGAGGAAGACCGCCAGCGCGAGCAACAGCTCTAGCGCCGAAATCGCGCGGGGCTCAGCGCCGCCCGGTCGAGACCGGCGGCCCGGATATCGGCGGGCAGTTCGCTGACGTCGATAAGCGACACGGCGCACCGCGCCATGGCCTCCGCGGTCTGGATGCCGTAGCCGCCCTGCCCCGCGAGCCAAAAGAACCCATCCGCCAGCGGATCGAAGCCGTTCACCGTGGTCTTGTCCTGCACAAAGCTGCGCAGCCCCGCCCACTTGCGTTCGACGCGCGTCACCTCGATCGTCGTCGCCCGGGTCAGTCGATCGATCGCAATGGCGATGTCCAGCTCGTCGGGCTGTACGTCACAAGGCGGCATCGGCGTCTCGTCGGCCGGCGAGACCAGCAGCCGCCCGGCATCGGGCTTGAAGTAGAACCTTTCCTCGATATCGAGGGTCATTGGCCAGCGGGTAGTGTCGGTCCCCGGCGGAGGCGTGATGGTTAGCACGGTCCGCCGCATCGGCACCAACCCGATCGGCGGCAAGCCGGCGAGCGCGGCGACAACATCCGCCCAGGCGCCGGCGGCGTTGATGACAATAGGCGCCGCGAAGTCACCGGCCGCGGTCGTCGCGGTCCAGCTTCCGCCGGCGCGGGTGAGCGAAAACGCCTCAGCATCGGTGACTAGCCGACCGCCGCGCTGGCGGAAGCGCCGGAGATAGCTTTGATGCAACTCGTGGACATCGATATCCATCGAGTCGGGCTCGTACACCGCGCCAATCACCAAATCCGAGCGCAATACCGGCACGAGCTCGCGCGCCTCGGCCGCGTTGAGACGGCGAACTCGTGGATCGTCCGGCGACAGCTCGGCCCAGGCGGCGGCGAGCGCTTGCTCTTGCCCCGGCATGGCGAACATCAGCGCGCCCCGCGGCGTCAAGATGGGATGTTCGGCGAACCCATCGGCCCACGCCTCGTAGAAGGCGCGGCTCGCGCCGGTAAGGATGCGGATCGCGCGATTGCCGTAGGTCTCGGTGAAGAGCGCCGCCGAGCGGCCCGTGCTGTGATAGCCGGGCTGGCTCTCGCGCTCGAGCAACACGACCCGATGGCCGTCAGCGAGATGCGCCGCCGCCGCCGCGCCGGCGATGCCGGCGCCGATGACAATCAGGTCGGCGGTCTCAGCCAATCGAGCTTAGTAAAGCCGGGTGCGGTAGCTTTCCTCAGTCATCCGCTCGGCATCCTTGGACTCAACTTGCTGCCCGATTTGCTCGGCGATGACCACACCGAGTGACGGGAACGCGTTGCGCGCAACGTGCTTTTCCGGGTTCCACAAATCGGAGCGGATCAACGCCTTGCCGCAATGAAAATAGACTTCGTCGGCAGTCACAAGAATGCCGCTGCGCGGCATCTTTTCGTTCACGGCCGTCGGCGCGAGCAGCTCGGGATCGGTAGTGATCTGTGCGCGGCCGTTGACACGCAGCGTTTCGCGGATACCCGGCACGAAGAAGATCAGTCCGATCCCCGGGCTCTTGAGGATATTGCTGATCGTGTCGACCCGGTTGTTGCCGAGCCGGTCAGGGATCAGCAGCGTATGGTCGTCGATCACCTGGACAAAACCGGGGGCGTCGCCTTTCGGTGACGCGTCGCAACGGCCCTCGGCGTCGCAGGTGGCCATGACGATGAACGGCGACAGCGCGATGAAGGCGCGCGAATGCTTTTCGAGCTTCGGCAGCTGCTTCTTGACCGCGCGCTCCATCGGTTCGCCGTAGATCGCCTTGATGTCGCCGATGTCCTCGATGATTGACATGCTCGCCTCCCACTCGTCACGCGTCCTAGTATGCACGAGCGCAACAAGCGGTTCCAGGCGGAGGCGGCATTGGCGGTTCGAGTGTCGCGCGTGGAGCGAGCGGAAGGCGGGTTTGTCGCACGCGTCACGATCGACCGCGCCGCCAAGCTCAACGCGCTCGACCGCGAGCTGATGGGTGAGATTATCGAGGCGGCAAACGCGCTCGCCTTCGATCCTGAGTTGCGACTGGCGGTGGTGACCGGCGCGGGCGGTCGGGCCTTTGTCGGCGGCGCGGACATTGACGAGTTGGCGGCGCTCGACGCCGACAGCGCGCGCGGTTTCATCACCGCCGTCCACGTCTGTTGCGATGCGTTTCGTCACCTCCCCGTTCCGGTGATCGCTCGGATCGACGGCTACGCGCTCGGCGCCGGGTTGGAACTAGCCGCCGCCTGCGATTTCCGCATCGCCAGCGACCGGTCGATTTTCGGCATGCCGGAGGTCCGCATCGGCCTGCCCTCGGTGGTCGAGGCGGCGCTGCTGCCCAGGCTTATCGGCCCGGCGCGCGCCCGCCGCCTGGTGCTGACTGCCGAGAACATCGATGCGGCGACCGCGCTGTCCTGGGGACTGATCGACGGAGTGGCGCCGGCCCCTGAGCTCGACGCGGCGGTCGAGGCGCTCGTCGCGCCGATCCTCGCCGCCGGACCGCACGCGATCCGCATCCAGAAATCGCTCATCCTCGAATGGGAGGAACGACACACCACCGGCGCCGTTGAGCAAGGAATCGAGGCCTTTGTCGAGGCGTTCACGACCGACGAGCCCCGCCGCATGACCAACGCGGCTCGCGCCGCCTTGCACGCGCGGCGGGCGAAGAGCTGATGGCAAAGCCGCGGCAGAAATCTCTTGGCCTCGCCGACGCGATGGGCGCACCGCCGCATTTTCATGGCCACCGCCAACGCCTGCGCGAGCGGCTGATCGCCGCTGGGGCCGACGCGCTGCCCGATTACGAGCTGATGGAAGTATTGCTGTTCGCCGGCAACCCGCGTGGCGACGTCAAACCGCTGGCCAAGGAGTTGATCGAGCGCTTTGGCGGCTTCGCCGCGGCGCTGTCGGCCGATCCCGACGATTTGCTGGCGGTGCCAGGGCTTGGAGTCAGCGGCGTCGCCGCGCTCAAATCTGTCCGCGAGGCGGCGCTGCGGCTGATGAAGGCGGAATTGCGCGAGCGCCCGGTGATCGGCTCGTGGGACCGGTTGATCGATTACTGCCGCGCCCATGTCGCCTACGGCAAGGTCGAGGAGTTCCATCTCCTGTTCCTTGACCGCAAGAACGCGCTGATCGCCCACGAGCAACAGCAGCGCGGCACCGTCGACCACACGCCGGTCTACACCCGCGAGGTGGTCAAGCGCGCGCTCGAATTGGGGGCCTCGGCCTTGATCCTGGTGCACAACCACCCCTCGGGCGACCCAACGCCATCCAAAGCCGATATCGCGGTGACGAAAGATATCGTCAGCGCCGCCAAACCGCTCGGCGTCACCGTCCATGACCACGTCATTATCGGCCGCGGCCGGCACACTAGCCTTAGGGATATGGGGTTGCTGTCCTAGCTCTGGCTATTCGCCGGTCCCGCGCGCAGCTCGTTTACGGCGACGCCAAGAGGATTGTCGGAGGGTCGGATCTAATTGTCACCGCACCCCAAGACCCGACGAGCCGATAAACGCCATCCTCCAACACCATCGAATCGATTGCGCCGAAATCGGCCTGTCCGCTTGCGTCGATGGATGGATGGTCGAAATCCTTGCGTAACCAGGTCACCGCGGTCGGATTCCGAAAGATCAGTTTGCCGGAACAATAGCAGTGCTGTTCGTCCGGCTTCGCCGGCCTGTAGCTCTCATGGCCGGGCGTCAGCACCAAATCGAGCGAGAACACAATCTCGCTTTCGCTCTCGGTACAGGCGAGCACAAAACTGTCTTCGAGATAGATGTGTTCGAGACCCGGCAGCTTTTCGTAAGGAACTCGCGCCATCGTTAGTCGTCCAGACGAACAGCGTGGGGTCACGCTCGCTATAGCTTGGTCGCCAACCGGGCCATGAAGCGGTCGTTGTCGATGACGGTGCGCTCATGGAAACCGTCGCCGATCGGCTCCTTCTCGTCGCGGCAGGCGGCCTTGAAGCGCATGGTGCGGCCATCGAACGAGAGCAATTCGACCTCCGCGGTGACGGTCATCCCGACCGGCGTCGCGGCGGTGTGCGTCATCTCTACCCGCGTCCCGACGCTGCGTTGGTTGGGCGCGAGATAAGGCGCCAGCGCGTGAACGCAGGTCCACTCGACAAACGCGATCATCTGCGCCGTGGCGAAAACCGGCGGCATCGCGGTGTGCGGATCGAAATGCCGCGCCTGGGCCGGCACCGATAGCGCCTCGCTGACAACCAGCGTCTCGCTGTGGCGCAGCCCCGGCTTCAGATCGTCGAGCGTCATCCCCGAGGGCTCAGCCCCGATACTGCAGGATGGTCAGCCCGGCATTGACGTCGGTGACGTACATCAGCCCGTTGGGGTCGACATAGCAGTCGTTCGACTGGATGACACGCGGGCGGTTGGGGCGCGGATCGACCATCTTTTCCGGCGGCGGCGGCACGAAATGGGCCACCTCGCGCGGCTGGAATGCGTCACGAATGTCGAACACCCGCACCCCTGCATTCTGGTAGGTGGCGAAGATCAGCTCCTCGGTCTGCAGCGAGCCGGGCCGGTTTTCGTGCAGATTATGCGGGCCGAACTTGGCCCCTTTACGGCAGTAATCGATCTCAGACGGCGTCGGCAAGGTCGAGATCGGCACCGGGTTGGTCGGCTCGCGCACGTCGAACACCCAGCAGCGCTGGATACCGTTGGCGCAATCGTCGAGATTGCCCTCGTCAGCATACACCGCGAGGCCGCGCCCGGGCAGCGGCAGCGGCGTATGCGTTCCGCCGCCGAACGGCGGGCTCCAATTACGGTGCGACAGCAGCTTCGGCGTGGAGGGGTCGGCGACGTCGAGGATGGTCATGCCGCCGTCGCGCCACGCCGCGTAGGCGAGATTGCCGGCGACGATGGCGTGGTGCAGCGCATAGCGCTTGCCCTTCCAGCTTGGCGTCTCGCCGCCGGCCGTGTGCATGCCCGGCAGCCAGAAGCGGCCGACGACCTCCGGCCGCTCCGGGTTCTGCATGTCGATGATCGCCAGGACGTGGTCGGTGAAGCCCTGCCAATGGCACGAGGCGTAGGCATAGCGGCCGCCGACATACCAGAGCCGGTGCAGCCCCAGCCCATCGATCGGCATAAAGGCGATCTCGCGCGGCTCGGCCGGCTTTGAGATGTCGAACACGCGAAGGCCCGCGGCAAAGGTTTTGTCGCGCTTGGTGAACGAATCAGTGATCGAGGATTTGAAATAGTCGTTGGGGTCGGAATAGCCCTGCATCACCCAGATGTTCGGCGAATTGACCGTCAGCAGCAGGTCGCCATGCGTCTGCAGATGAAAGGCGCGGGTGTTGGGCGGCGCCGCGACGAATTTCTTGGTCTGCGGCTTCCGCGGATCGCCGACATCGACCACGGTGAACCCATCGGCGAACATGTGTCCGATATAGGCGTGGCCCTTGTGCACCATGATCTGCACGCTGTCGCCGCGACCGTCGAGGTCGTGGGCGCCGACGAAATCGATGTTGCGGGCTGAATCCGGGGTCATAGTAGGCGTCCTCTCCTGATTTTCTCTTGGAAAGCACGCCGCGCGCCGTGCGTCAACGCGTGTTACGATGACCAAAATCGCCGACAGGAGGAAACAATGACCCAAGCCGCGCGCTTTCGCGAATTGCTGCGTCGCGACGGGATGATTGTCGCGCCGGGCGCCTATGACTGCATCACCGCGCGGATGATCGCGCGCGCCGGTTTCGACTGCGTCTACATGACCGGCGCCGGCACCGCCGCGACGCTCGGCTATCCCGATTTCGGCCTCGTCACCATGTCGGAGATGGTCGACAACGTCGGCCGCATCGCCGCCGCAGTCGATCTCCCCGTCATTGCCGACGCCGATACCGGCTACGGCAACGAGCTCAATGTCTCGCGGACCGTGCGCGAATACGAGCAGCGCGGGGTCGCCGGCATCCATATCGAGGATCAGGGTTTCCCCAAGAAATGCGGCCATCTCGACGACAAGGAGATCGTCCCGCGCGAGGATTGGCTGGCGAAGCTGCGCGCCGCGGTCGCGGCGCGGCGCAGCGTCGATTTCACCATTATCGCGCGCACCGATTCACGCGCCGTCGCCGGGTTCGACGAGGCGATCGCCCGCGCCAATGCCGCCCTCTCCGCGGGCGTCGACATGGTCTTTGTCGAGGCGCCGCAGACGCTGGAGGAAGTGGCCGCGGTGCCGCGTCTGGTCAAGGGCCCGTGCCTGCTCAACGTGGTGCGCCACGGCAAGACGCCCGAGGTCGATTTCGCCGCGGCCGAGCGCATGGGCTACAAGCTCGCCATCGTGCCGGGCCTACTGTTCAAGAGCGTGGTCGGCGTCTGCGAACAGGCCTTGGCCGACATGAAATCGGCCGGCCGTCATCCGCCGCTGCTCAAGGAAATGACGGTGCGCGAGGCGTTCCAGATTTCCGGCGCCGACGAATGGGACGCGCTGCGCACCGCTTTCCGCGGGCCGGAGGCAAAGCGCGACGCGGCGGAATGAGCGGAAGCAACACCGTGAAGACCGCGGGATTGGTGGCTTTTCTCGCTGCCGCGCTGGCGTTCAGCGCCACCACGCGGGCGGGCGGCCTGCCTTAATTATGGCGGCAGGGTCACCATTCGCGGGACGCTGACCCGACAAGTTTTTCCGGGCCCGCCGAACTACGAAAGCATCGCCCACGGCGATACTCCCGAAACCTACTACGTGCTCAGGCTCAACCTGGCGGCCTGCGTCGCGGCAAACCCGCCGGATCCTGACGAGCCGGCGGTTCGCAACCT
>Ga0335081_10012455_pt1 | contig 13790 bp, 8 predicted proteins | sample Lox_Sample_35_FD_206713 | JGI IMG/M metagenome (GOLD analysis project Ga0335081, IMG submission 206713) | Soil microbial communities from Loxahatchee National Wildlife Refuge, Florida, United States - Lox_Sample_3.5 | ecosystem: Environmental > Terrestrial > Soil > Wetlands | place: USA: Florida...
GCGCCACGCCGCAGGGGGCCACCGGGCCGGGCCCCACAGGCAAGCTCACGTTCATCGACAACGCCGTGGACATGCAGACCGGGACGATCAAGCTGCGCGCGACGTTCGCGAACCGCGACCGGCAGCTCTGGCCGGGGCAGTTCGTCTCGGTGACGCTCACGCTGCGCGAGCAGCCCGATGCGGTGGTGATCCCGCCCGATGCGGTCCAGAATGGGCCCAGCGGGCAGTATGTGTTCGTGGTCAAGCCGGACATGACCGCCGAAGTGCGCAAGATCGTCGTGGACCGCAATGAGGGCAGCTACACGGTCGTGGCCAAGGGACTGGAGCCGGGCGAGACCGTCGTGACCAGCGGGCAACTGCGTGTGGTGCCGGGCGCCAAAGTGGCGCCCGGCGCTGGCTGACCGGGCCGCGCGGGGCGCCGTCGCAATGAACCTGTCCGAGATCTTCGTCCGCCGCCCGGTCATGACGCTGCTGGTCATGATCGGGATCCTGACCTTCGGGATCATCGCCTATCGGCAACTGCCCGTGGCTCAGCTCCCGAACGTCGACTTTCCCACCTTGCAGGTCACCGTCCAGCTTCCGGGCGCCAACCCGGAAACCATGGCTGCCGCGGTCGCCACACCGCTCGAGAAGCAGTTCTCCACCATCGCGGGGCTGGACCAGATGACATCGTCCAGCACGCAGGGCAACACGCAGATCACGCTGCAGTTCGTCCTCGACCGCAGCCTGGACGCCGCCGCCCAAGACGTGCAGACGGCGATCACTCAGGCGCTGCCGCAGATGCCGCCGCTGCCGGCGCCGCCGGCGTTCAAGAAGGTGAACCCGGCCGACCAGCCCATCTTCTACCTGGCGCTCACGTCCGACACGCTGCCCCTGTCCACGGTAGACGAGTATGCCGAGACGCTCATGGCGCAGCGCATCTCGACGGTGGACGGCGTGGCCCAGGTGATCGTATACGGTGCGCAGAAGTATGCCGTGCACGTGCAGGTCGATCCTAAGGCGCTGGCGGCGCGCAGCATCGGCATCGACGAGGTGGAGCAGGCGCTCTCGCAGCACAACGTGAACCTGCCCACGGGGATCCTGTGGGGCCCGAACCGCGCCGTGTCCGTGATGGCGAGCGGGCAGCTCATGAACGCCGCGGCGTTCCAGGACGCCATCATCGCGTACCGCAACGGTGCAGCAGTGCGGGTCAAGGACGTGGGACGGGCGATCGACAGCGTGCAGACCGACAAGGTGGCGGCCTGGTACAACGACAAGCGCTCGATCTTGCTCGCGATCCAGCGCCAGCCCGGCACCAACACCGTCGAGGTGGTCGACGCGATCAAGCGGCTGCTGCCCCAGTTCCGGGCCCAGGTTCCCGCGGGCATCAATATCGACATCCTGTACGACCGCTCCGAATCCATCCGTGACTCGGTGCGCGACGTGGAATTCTCGCTGCTGCTCGCGCTGGCGCTCGTGGTGATGATCATCTTTCTGTTCCTGCGCAACCTCTCCGCCACGATCATTCCGGCCGCGGCGCTGCCGATGTCGATCATCGGCACCTTCTCGGTGATGTATCTCGCCGGATACAGCCTCGACAACCTCTCGCTGCTGGCGCTCACCCTGTGCGTGGGGTTCGTCGTCGACGACGCCATCGTCATGCTGGAGAACATCGCACGCCATCTGGAACTGGGCGCAAGCCCCATGCAGGCCACCCTGGAAGGCTCTCGGCAGGTCGCGTTCACCATCCTGTCGATGACCTTGTCGTTGGCCGCGGTGTTCATCCCCGTGCTCTTCATGGGAGGGGTGTTGGGCCGGCTGCTGCACGAGTTCGCCGTCACCATCATCTCCGCGATCCTGGTGTCGGGCTTCGTGAGCCTGAGCTTGACCCCCATGCTGTGCAGCCGCTGGCTGCGATCCGAGCGCGGCGAGCGCCACGGGCGCCTGTACCGCGCGGCGGAAACGGCTTTCGACGCAATGCGCGATGCTTACGATCGCACGCTCAAGCTCACGCTGGCGTTTCCCGGATCGACGATGGCGGTCTTCGCGCTCGTCACGGCGGCGACCGGTTACCTGTTCGTCTCCATGCCCAAGGGGTTTCTGCCGAGCGAGGACGTAGGCTCGCTCTTCGGCTTCACGGAAACCGCGCAGGACGTGTCTTTCGACTCCATGTACCGCACCGCGCAGGACGTGGCGAAGATCGTCGGGTCCGACCCGAACGTGGACGCGACCATGTCTTTTATCGGCGTGGGCGGCTCCAGCCAGCAGATGAACGTCGGGCGCATCTTCATCCGCCTCAAGCCGCGAAGCCAGCGCCCGCACGCCGATCAGGTGATCCAGGAGCTGCGGCCCAAGCTCGCCGTGCTGCCGGGAGTGAAGGTCTACCTGCAGAACCTGCCCACCATCCGGCTCGGCGGCGTGATCACGAAGAGCCAGTTCCAGTTCACCATGATGGACGCCGATCTGGACGAGCTGTACCACTGGGCGCCGATCATGGAGGAGAGAATCCGCGCGATTCCCGGCTTTCAGGACGTGAATACCGATCTGCAGATCCGCAATCCGCAGGTCAACGTGGAGATCGACCGAGAGAAGGCCTCCGCGCTGGGCGTCACCGCGCAGCAGGTGGAGGGAGCCCTGTACGACGCCTTCGGATCACGCCAGGTCTCCACGATCTATACCCCAACCAACGAGTACTGGGTGATCCTCGAGCTCGAGCCTCAGTACCAGCTCGATCCCTCCGCCCTGTCCATGCTTTATATCCGCAGCTCGAGCGGCACGCTCGTGCCGCTGGGGTCTGTGGCGAGGATCACGAGCTCCGTGGGCCCGCTGATGATCACCCACCTCGGTCAGCTCCCCGCGGTGAACATCTCTTTCAATCTGAAGCCGGGGGTCGCGCTCAGCCAGGCGGTGGCGCAGGTGAACAAGGTCATCGAGGAGCTGCGCCTGCCTGCCACCCTGAACACCAGCTTTCAGGGCACGGCGCAGGCCTTCCAATCCTCGCTGTCGAACATGGGCATGCTGTTGCTGATGGCGGTGTTCGTGATCTACCTGATCCTGGGCATCCTCTACGAGAGCTTCATCCACCCCGTCACCATCCTCTCCGGGTTGCCCACCGCAGGCTTCGGCGCGCTGGTGACGCTCAAGCTGTTCGGATACGAGCTAGATATGTATGGCTTCGTCGGCCTGATCATGCTGATCGGGATCGTCAAGAAGAATGCGATCATGATGATCGACTTCGCGATCGAGGCGCAGCGCAGCGAGCGCAAGACGCCCACGGAGGCGATCTACGAGGCGGCGCTGATCCGCTTCCGGCCCATCATGATGACCACGATGGCCGCACTAATGGGCACGCTGCCCATCGCGCTCGGCTTCGGCGCTGGCTCGGAGGCGCGGCGCCCGCTCGGCCTGGCGGTGGTGGGAGGCCTCGTGGTGTCGCAGATCCTCACGCTCTACATCACGCCCGTGATCTACATCTATCTCGAACGCTTCCAGGGCTGGTTGCGCGGTGAGCGCCGCGGCGGGCGCGCCGCGGCTTTGGCGCGCTAAGCACCGTCTTCGCCCTAGCAAGCTTTGATTGCCTATAATGACCATTCCCCGCGCAGGGCGCCGTTCGTCGCCTTGGCGGCGCGCACACAAGCAGGACCGTCGGGGGCGCAGGCCACCGCGATTACAACAATGAGGAGACATCCATGACCGACAGCATCAAATACGTCCTCGACGAGACCCAGATTCCCAAGTACTGGTACAACCTGATGGCGGATCTGCCCAAGCCGCCGCCGCCAGTGCTGCATCCGGGCACGCTGCAGCCGCTCGGCCCGGACGATCTGGCGCCGCTGTTCCCGATGTCTCTGATCATGCAGGAGGTGAGCACCGAGCGCGAGATCGAGATCCCTGGACCGGTGCGCGACGTGTACAAGCAATGGCGTCCCACACCGCTGTATCGTGCGCGGCGCTTGGAGAAGGCGCTGCAGACTCCGGCCCGCATCTACTACAAGTACGAGGGCGTGAGTCCGGCCGGAAGCCACAAACCCAACACGGCCGTGGCGCAGGCCTTCTATAACCGCGACGCGGGAATACGCAAGATCAGCACCGAGACCGGCGCCGGGCAATGGGGTTCAGCGCTCTCTTTCGCGGGCGCGCTGTTCGGTATCGAAGTCCAGGTCTTCATGGTCAAGGTGTCATACAACCAGAAGCCGTACCGCCGCGCACTGATGGAGACCTACGGCGCGCGCTGCATCGCGAGCCCGTCGATGGAGACCGAAGTGGGCCGCAAGATCCTCGCCGCCACGCCGGAGAGCAACGGCAGCCTCGGCATCGCCATCTCCGAAGCCGTCGAGGTCGCCGCCAAGAACGACGACACCAAGTACGCACTGGGCTCTGTGCTCAACCACGTGCTGCTGCACCAGACCGTGATCGGCCAGGAGGCGATCAAACAACTCGAGATGGCCAACGACTACCCCGACATCGTGGTTGGCTGCACCGGCGGTGGCTCCAACTTCTCCGGCATCGCTTTCCCCTTCATCGGCGCCCAGTTGCGCGGCGGCAAGAAGGTGCGGGTCATCGCGGTGGAACCGGCCGCCTGTCCTAGTCTCACCCGCGGCAAGTACGCGTACGACTTCGGCGACACCGGACATCTCACGCCACTGGTGAAGATGCACACGTTGGGCTCGACGTTCATGCCGCCGGGATTCCATGCCGGCGGGCTGCGCTACCATGGCATGGCGCCGCTCGTGTCGCACGCGAAACAGCTCGGGCTGATCGAAGCGTGCGCTTATCACCAGACCGCTTGCTTCGACGCCGGAGTCTTCTTCGCGCGCGCCGAGGGGATCGTCCCTGCGCCGGAGGCGAATCACGCGATCAAAGGCGCGATGGACGAAGCGCTCCGCTGCAAAGAGGAGGGCGTCTCGCGCGCCATCCTGTTCAACCTGTGCGGCCACGGCCACTTCGACATGCAGGCGTACATGGATTACTTCGCCGGCAAGCTCGTCGACCAGCACTACGATGAGCAGGAGCTGGCGATGGCGCTCGCCGGGCTGCCCTCGGTGAAAGAAGCGGCATAGGCGCTGACCAGTCAGCGGTGACCACATCCCTCTCCCCGGCCGCAGGGGAGAGGGCGGGAACGCGGGTGCCGCCCGTTCTCGTCGGCCGACCTGGACTACAGGCAGCCGCCAGTGCATGCTAATCGCCTTGCCCGTCGGGGTCCGGGCACACGGCACCGGGAGGCGGCGCGCGTTGCGCCAAGAACAGCGCAACCCGGAGCCGTGCCGACGTAAGACCCCCCGGAAAAAGAAGTAGACAACACACGGGAGGAGACACACTCATGAGCACCGCAGGTTCTGGTGTAGTGCCCCGCTGGTGGGTGCCGGGGGACTGGAACGGCTTCTTCGGCCTGTTCACCAACGTTCTGCTCAACGTCATCGTGCTGACCACGCTGTGCCTGTACGTGGTTCAGCTTCCCGCCGACACCGTATTCGGGCGCGTGCTGCCGGCGATGGGCATCGCACTGCCGCTGGGCAATCTCTTCTACGCCTACCTGGCGTGGCAGCTTGCGAAGAAGGAAGGCCGCACGGATGTGACCGCGATGCCCTACGGGCCGAGCGTGCCGCACATGTTCATCGTGGTGCTGGTCATCATGCTGCCCACTTACCTGCAGACCAAGAACCCGATGCTGGCGTGGCAGGCGGGGTTGGCGTGGTGCTTCATCATCGGCGTCATCGTCCTGCTCGGCGCGTTCGTCGGCCCATGGATCCGCAAGGTGACGCCGCGCGCCGCCATGCTGGGCACCCTGGCCGGGATCTCGATCGCGTTCATCTCGATGCGCCCCGCGTTTCAGATGTGGGAAGTGCCCTGGATCGCGTTCGCGTGCTTCGCAATCGTGCTCATCGCGTGGACCGCGAACATCCGCCTCCCCGGTGGGATTCCCGGCGGTCTCGCAGCGGTCATCGTCGGTGCGGTGATCGGCTGGGCAGCCGCGGCGTTCGGCTGGAGCGACTACATGAAAGGCGCCGGCGTGAGCGAAGCGTTCAAGAGCTTCGGCGTGCACCTGCCGTGGTTCTCGGCGGATGTGTTCACCGGCCTGGGAAGCATCGGCCCGCTGCTCGCCACCGCCATTCCGCTGGGGATCTACAACTTCACCGAGGCGATGAACAACGTGGAGAGCGCCTCAGCCGCCGGCGACAACTACAACCTGCGCAAGATCCTGCTGGCCGACGGGGTGGGAGCCATCGTGGGCTCGCTCCTGGGCAGTCCGTTCCCACCGGCGGTGTACATCGGGCATCCAGGCTGGAAGTCGGTGGGCGGCCGCATCGGCTATTCTCTGGCAACCGGTGTGTGCATCGCGCTGGTGTGCTTTCTCGGGCTCACCGCGTTGCTGCTGAATCTGATTCCGCTGGTTGCGATCCTGCCGATCCTGCTCTACATCGGGCTGGTGATCGGTGCGCAGGCGTTCCAGGCCAGCCCCTCCAATCATGCGCCCGCGGTGGTGCTGGCCATCATCCCGAATGTCGCCGAGTGGGCCAAGATCAGCATCGACAGCACGCTGCAGGTGGCCGGCAGCAGTGCGGACAAGGTCGGCATCGCGGCTCTGGCGCAAGTCGGCGTGGTGTACCAAGGCATGACGCTTCTGGGCGGCGGGTCGGTGCTCGCGGGCATGGTGCTGGGCGCGCTCGCGGCCTTCATCATCGACCGCAAGCTCACGCAAGCGGCAGTCACGGCGTTCATCGGCGCCGTGCTGTCGTTCATTGGACTGATCCATGGCGAGCATCTCGGGTGGGTCGTATCGCCGCTTGTAGCGTTGGGCTACGCCCTTTTCGGCGTCGTCTGTCTGCTCGCGTCGCGGCAGACAGCGCCTTCGGCATCTGGTTAGACGCAGGGTGCCGGGCGGCCTGCGTTCAGCCGCCTGCCACGATGTGGGTCCCGGCCGCGCCGGTGAGGGCGCGGCCGAGGTTGGGCGGGTTGGTGATGATCGCGCGCCCGCGCGGCGCGCCCTCGAGGAACGAGACCACCGCTTCGATCTTCGGCCCCATGCTGCCCTTGGCGAAATGGCCTTCTGCGATGTAGCCGCGCAGCTCCGCCAGGGTGATGCGATCCAGCCAACGCTCGTTCGGCTGGTTGAAGTGGATCGCTACTTTCTCCACCGCAGTGGAGATCACGAACAGCTCGGCCTGCAGGTCGCGCGCCAGCAAGCTCGAAGCGAGGTCCTTGTCGATCACCGCCTCCAGGCCTTGCAGCTCGCCGCGCTCGTCCTCGAGCACCGGGATGCCGCCGCCGCCGCAGGCGATCACGATGTGGCCCTGCTCGATCAGCGACTTGATCAGATCCAGCTCGATGATCCGGCGCGGGAGCGGAGAAGCGACGACGCGGCGCCAGCCGCGTCCGGCGTCCTCCTTCACGGTCCAGCCGAAGTCGGTCGCGAGCGACTCGGCAACGCTGTGATCCATGTAGGCGCCGATGGGCTTGGTCGGGTCCTGGAAGGCCGGATCCCGAGGGTCGACCAACACCTGCGTCACCAGTGCGATCACCTTGCGCTTGAGGCCGCGGCGCCGGAACTCGTTGTACAGCGAGCGCTGGAACATGTAGCCGATCGCGCCCTGTGTGTCGGCATCGGCGTAATCGATCGGGACCTCGGGCACCACGCCCTTGGCGATCCCGGAGCGGCGCAGGATGAACCCGACTTGCGGGCCGTTGCCATGCGTGAGCACCACCGTCCAGCCCGCCTCCACCATGTCGGCGACATAGTGTGAGGTCGCGGCCGCGGCATTGAACTGGTCGGGGATCGACTGATGCTGCTCGTCGACGATCAGTGAGTTGCCGCCGACGGCGACAATGGCTGTTGCGTGCGCCATGGCTCTGCCCCTGCGGCTACTTGCCGCGGATCGTTTCCTCGAGCGCGACGACCGCCTGGGCGAAGCATTCCATCGGCGCGCGCGTGATCCCCGCGCCGATCTGGCCCACGCCCGGCTCGCGGTGCGCGATGCCGGTGTTGATGATCGGCGTGATGTTGGTGTCGAGCACCTTGCGCGCGTCGATGCCCGCAGGCGTGCCGGTGAAGTTCATGGCCGGCAGCGTGAACCCGCTGTTGCGCCCCAGCGTGATGTTGGTCATCTCGCGCGTGTTGGCGATCGCATCCTCGGGCGTGCCGCCGACGAACTGCACGATGGCCGGTGCGGTGGCCATGGCGAAGCCGCCCAGTCCCGCGGTCTCGGTGATGGAACTGTCGCCCATGTCGGGCGCGGCGTGCTCCGGACCGTAGCTCGGGAAGTACAGCCCGTGCACGCTCGGCGCCGGCGCCTGGAACCAACGCTCGGCCGTGCCCGACAACCGGACACCGAAGCGCACACCGTTGCGCGACATCGCCGTGACCAGGCTGCTGCCGGGCACGCCATGCGCCGCATCCAGCATGACCTTGCATGCCGCCATCGACAGGTTGAGGAAGAAATGGTCGTTTCCGGCGATGAAGGCGATGGTCTCGGCCATCGCTTTGTGGTCGAAGTCGGAGTACAGCGCCGCGGGCACCAGCTTCTTCAGGAACAGCGACGAGGCGGCGGCGTTGCGGTTGTGGACTTCGTCGCCCATCTGCAGTGCCTGAGCGATGAGCGGCTTCAGCTCGAGAGAGCCCAGCGTCGCCAGCGCCGCGCTGAGCGCCGGCATCGCCACTTCCGCCATCCAGCGCAGGCGCCGGATCACCTCCTTGGAGTTGGCGCCGAAGCGCAGCGCCTTCCCGAGGCCCTCGTTCAGGTTGGAGAACGCGCGGTTGCCGCTTGCCGTGTTCTCCACGATCCACACCGGCATCGACGGACTGATGATTCCGGCCATGGGTCCGACCGCCGCGTGGTCGTGAGCCGGCTCGAAGCCGATGCTCCCGCTGTCTGCCAACCGCCGTGCAGCTTCGGGGTCGTCGGCCCAACCTTCGTACAGGATGGCGCCCACCACCGCGCCGCGCATCGGGCCGCACATCTCTTCCCACGCGATCGGCGGGCCTGCGTGCAAGATGAGCCGGTCGCGCATGCCCCGGATATGTTGGCGCGCGGGTCCCACGCCGCGCAGCACGGGCTGCGCCGAGAGATAACGGGCGTATGCCTTCTCGTTGGCGGCTTCTACCAGCGGCTCATTGATGAGCTGAGCCAGGCTCCATCCCACGGCGCGGTCACCGCCTGCGGGCGGTGTCCAGTCGACCTGCACCGCCTCGCCACCGGCTTGCGCGATGGACTCGGCAAAGGACGTGAGCCCCACGTTGATGATCGCTTCGCCCTCTTCGAACAGCTTGCTCATTGGGTGTCTGCCTCGCGGATCGTAGTGTCAGCGGCCATGGCGGGGCGCCGATCGCCCGGAGACGATCGAAGCTGCGAGTCGCACTGCCTGCGCATTGCTCTCCGCCAGCATCATGCCGGCGTCGCCCAACGCGCGAGCCTGCCGCGCCAGGCCCTGCGGGTCGCGCTCCGTACCGCATACATGGCCCACGAAGACGAGATCCCTTCCCTGCCGGGCCGCGATTTCGCTTGCACGGCGCAGCGCCGGCACCAGCTCGCTCGCGGGGTCGGGATGACTGCCATAGCCCAGCACCACGTCGAGCAGGATGACGGCCGTCTCTGGATCCTCCGCCTCCTTGGCGATCCGCTCCGTGCGCAGGCGGTAGTCGATCATCGGGTGCGGCCGGCCGCGCGTGAACACGTCGTCGCCCAGGTCGATCAGCGTGTGATGATGGCTGTGCCACAAATCGGTGAGCTCGTTCTCCGGCCGTGCAGGCGTGTTCGAGTACACCTCACCCAGGCGCTCGTCGAGCAGCAGGCTCGCCTCGTAGCAGAACGTCCCGCCGCTGTATAGAGCGCGGATGTAGCGCTGCGACGGGCCGAGCGGCGGCAAGTTCGCCGGCGGGGCCGGGACCTCGCCGTAGTCTTGACGCGGTGTCTGGCCCCTCGCGATGGCCACTGCGGCGCGGGCCGCGTCCTCGAGCGTTCTCGCTCCGTGGATGCTGCCGCGCGTGAGGCTCGCGGGATCGGCACCGAGGAAGTTGACGACCACGGGCTTGCCTGCCTTGGCCGCCTCAGCCAGCACGCGCTCCGCGACCTCGGGCGCGGGCGGCTTGGAGATCAGCACGATCACCCGCGTGCCGGCATCCGCGGCGAGCTCCGCCAATCCCTTCAGCATGGAGATGCCGCCGATCTTGCGATGCAGGTCGCGCCCGCCGGTCCCTACCGCCTGGGAAATGCCGAGCCCGAGGCGATCCACGAGCACCGTCACCTGCTGCAGTCCGGTGCCGGAGGCGCCGACCGCGCCGATCGGACCGCGTTTGACCACATTGGCGAACGACAGCGGAACGCCGTTCACGATTGCGGTGCCGCAGTCGGGCCCCATGACGATCAGATCGCGGCTACGCGCAAACTCCTTCAGCCGCAGCTCGTCGTCCTCGGACACGTTGTCGCTGAAGAGCATGACGTTGAGGCCCAGCCGCAGTGCCTTCAGTGCCTCCGCCGCCGCATATTCTCCCGGCGTGGAGATGAGCGCCAGGTTGGCGCTTTTCGCGGCGGCGAGCGCCATCTGTATCGTGCGCGGCTTCGCGGGCTGTGTCGTACCGGGGCCGCGGCTCTCAGGCTGGCGCGTCAGCAGCTTCAGCGCTTCCTCGATCGCCCCGTCCAGCTGGGCCTCCTCGCCGCGCATGACGATCATCAGATCGGTGGCACCGGCGCCGGTCGTGTCCACCGAAAATCCCGCCTCGGCCAGCAACGCGAGGTTGTTCTCGGTGGCCATGACCGCAGAGGCCTGCTCGACGCCCGGCAGCCGGGCCACTTCCGCGGACAACTGCATGAGGAAGACCGAATCCCGGTATTCCTTCGGCACGATCTTGATGCGCGTAGCGCTCACTGTGCGGCCTCCGTTTGCTCCGCGTGCGCGTCTGCCGACGAGCTCAGCACCGACTCCGGGAGCAGCCCGAACAGCAGTCCCACCAAAGAGTCGGCGCCGGAGCTGTGCCCCGTGCGCAGCGCGTCCGCCGTCCGCGTGCTCAGATCCAGCTCCGGCCGTGCAAGCGCGCACACGACGTCCACCAGCCGCTCCGAGAACTGGCCTTCGACCGCGTTCACCAGGAACTGCCGGCTGATCAAGTTGGTGCGCGGCGTAAGCGCCTGCAACGCCGGGGCGAGCGCGGCCAGCGACGCTCCGACCTCTGCATTGTGCGCGGACTGACACCAGAGGGCGGCGAGATAGCCAACGATGAAATCATCCCCGGAAGGCGTCAAGCCGGGACCGAGGCCGACCAGCGGTTGCAGCGCCTGCGCCATGCCGTCTGCATCGGCGGCCGCGCTGGCGATGGCAAGACGTGGCAGGCAGGCAGCCAGGCGCTTGGCCATCGCGTCCCGGAGCGGGGCGCTCTTCGCTGCGCCGTGCAGCAGGATCGGCGCGAAGCCATCATCCGCCCGCGCCTTCAAGATCGAGCGCACTGCTGCCAGCCGACGCCGGGTTTGCGTCGAGCGCGTGTCGATGCGGTGCTGGCCGATCTCGCCCGACCAGCAGTGCGCGCCCGAGAGGTTGATGGACAGCGCGGCGTCCGGAACCTGGATCGCGCGCGCACTTGTGAGCACCGCCTGCCCGGGACGCAGCAACGCCTCGAAGCTCGAGGGCGAGCCCGAACTACAACGGATTCCGTGGGGCAGGTTTCCGGCGCCCGGAATGAGCAGGGTGACCAGCGCACCGCCGGCGGTTTCGATGTTGCAGGCTTGCCGGAAGACGCTGTGTATTGTTCCTCGGCCTCCCGCTCGCTGCACGCGACAGCCGACGTGCTCCGCCCCGACCCGCAGGAGCGGCCGCGCAGTCGGCACGTCGGGACGCACACTCGCCTCGGGTGCCCAAGCCGAAGTTGCCGCCGCGTCGGCGGCCCATCTCGTTGTCATGCCAGGTCCTGCCCGCCAGCCTCGTGCTCTACAACCGGTCATCCCGGCGGCACGATCGCTCGGCCGTGCCTCGAAGGCACGTCGCAAATGCGCGCGTTCTTATGCCAGCCGCGTGGGCGCGCCGCCACGCGGCGCTAGCCTAGGCGGTCAACGCGGCCAACGCGCGCTTGGAATCGGACACCCAACCGAAGATGCCGCCTTGCGCCTTGACCATCGCCAGGGCCGCCTTCTGAAATTCGGGAAAGTATGAACCCACGCAGTCCGATAGGACGACGCACTCGAAGCCGCGGTCGTTTGCCTCGCGCACCGTCGTGTTCACGCAGACCTCGGTGGTGACGCCGCACACGATCAGCGTCTTGATGCCGTGGTTGCGCAGGATCAGCTCGAGATCGGTGGCGTAGAACGCGCCCTTGCCTGGCTTGTCGACGACGGTCTCCCCCGACTGCGGGTACAGCTCCGGCACGATGTCATGCCCCACCTCGCCCCGCACCAGGATGCGCCCCATGGGGCCGGGATCTCCGATGCGCGTCTTGCCCCGGCCGCGCACCAGCTTGGTGGGCGGGCAGTCGCTCAAGTCCGGCCGGTGCCCCTCGCGCGTGTGGATGACCATCATCCCGAGCTTGCGCGCAGTGTCCAGCACGCGCTTCGTGGGCGCCACCGTCGCCTGCAGCGGCGTCACGTCGTTGCCCAGGGCCTCGCCGAATCCGCCGGGCAGGACGAAATCGCGCTGCATGTCGATGATGAGCAGGGCGGTGGTCTTCGGGTCGAACTCTAACCCGTAGGGCTCCGCCTCCATCGTCTTCTGTGCCATGGTCGCTCCTCTGCTGCAGATGAGTCCGGTGCGTGCGCCCGCTCCGAAAGCGAGTTTGCGCCCGCGAGACCACTGAGTATACTGAATGGTATACAAGATGCAGCGGAGGGGAAAGCCGTGTCCATTACGATTTCGTCGCTGCTGGAGGACTATCGCCGCGGCAAGCGCACTCCGTCTTCGGTGGTCGAAGCGCTGCTCGCTCGCGGCGAGGATGAGGTGTATGCCACCGCATGGATCCACCGCGTCGGCGCGGACGCGCTGATCTGGCGTGCCAGGGAGCTCGAGGAGCAGCTGCGAGGCGACGCAAAGACGCTCGACCGGCTCCCGCTGTACGGCGTGCCCTATGCCGTCAAGGACAACATCGACGTCGCGGGCTTGCCGACCACAGCCGCGTGTCCGGCGTTTTCCTACGTAGCCGAGCGCTCCGCCGCCGCGGTGGAGAAGCTCGAGGTCGCGGGCGCGATCCTGGTCGGCAAGACGAATCTCGACCAGTTCGCCACCGGGCTCGTCGGCACGCGCTCCCCGTACGGATCCGTGCCCAACAGCTTCCGGCCCGAATACATCTCAGGCGGCTCCAGTTCGGGCTCGGCGGTGGCGGTGGCCCGAGGCATGGTGAGCTTCTCGCTGGGCACGGACACCGCCGGGTCGGGGCGGGTGCCAGCCGGCCTGAACAACATCGTCGGCCTGAAGCCGACCCGCGGCCTGATCAGCGCACGCGGCGTCGTACCCGCCTGCCAGTCTCTCGATTGCGTGTCGATCTTCGCTCTCACCGTGCCCGACGCCCTTGCGGTGCTGAACGTGACCGCCGGGTTCGACGCGGAGGATCCTTATTCGCGTCCGCAGACGCTGTGGCCCGCGACCTGCGGCGAGAAGTTCCGCTTCGCCGTCCCCGACTCGCTCGAGTTCTACGGCGACGCACAGGCGCGCAGCGCTTTCGAGCGAGCGCTGGGCACGCTCGAAGCGCTCGGCGGGCGCGCCTCCAAGATCAATTTCTCGCCGTTCCTCGAGGCCGCGAGCTATCTCTACGAGGGCGCGTGGGTGGGCGAACGCATGGCGGCCATCCGGCCCTTCTACGAGGAGCACGCGGAACGCATCCACCCGGTCGTGCGCCAGAT
>Ga0335081_10012456_pt1 | contig 13790 bp, 11 predicted proteins | sample Lox_Sample_35_FD_206713 | JGI IMG/M metagenome (GOLD analysis project Ga0335081, IMG submission 206713) | Soil microbial communities from Loxahatchee National Wildlife Refuge, Florida, United States - Lox_Sample_3.5 | ecosystem: Environmental > Terrestrial > Soil > Wetlands | place: USA...
CCTGTTCGAAGTCGACGAAAGTGTCTTGTCCCCAGAGCGCGGACTTGATTTCCTCACGGGTGACCAGGTTACCGGCGCGGCTGGCCAGGAGAGCGAGAATTTTGGCCGGATGAGGCTGAAGGTGAATCGGGATTCCGGACTTGCACAGTTCTCCCGAGGGCAACTCCAATGCGAAGGGCCCGAAGCTAAGGACCGACCTGGAAACAGTACCTGGCAAGGAGAACCCCTAGTGGCTCTTCAGGGTTGGGCAGATTATACCGAGTTGGTGGAATTGCTCATAGTGGAATGCAAACCCAAGCTCAGCTTTAGCTTAGGCCCTCATAGGGAACTCAGACTTTTCTCCGTTGCGGCCAAATGCGTTGCTTGGTAGTGAAAGGCACGCCAACAACCCAAGCATGCGAAGAGCGTCGGCACCACGACTGACGATGGTTTGCGCGGCGCCTGATCGCACTCGTCACGGGTTGACGATGGAGGTTGCCGATGAAGTGGTGCCGTTTGGTCGCACTGGCGTTCGCGTTTCTGACCTTACCGCTGGCCTTTCCCGCAGGGAGCCCGGTGAAGGATTTCACGCTGCCTTCAGCAACGGAGAATTCGCTTATCCGCCTGTCCGATCACGCCGGAAAAGTTGTCTTGATCAATTGGTGGCGAACGTCTTGCACGTTGTCACAGGCCGAAGCTCCGAAGCTGGTCGAGCTCTACAAGAAATATCACGCGCAAGGCTTGGACATAATCGGGATTTCAGACGACAACACGGACACTGTAGCCAGCGTTCCCGCCTATCTCAAACGGTATGGTGTTACGTGGCCTGTAGGGCTGAATGACCAAGGCGAATTCAAGCGGCAGGTCTTTCCGCTGGATGGCCAAGGTGCAACGCCTGGCAACTACATAGTTTCGCGTGGCGGGCAAATCACCTATTTAGGACTAGATCGTACCCCGGAATCTTGGAACAGCCTGGTGGCATCGGTAGAACGCGCGTTGAAAGAGCCCGTGCCGGGCGCGTCGCCAGTACCGGCCTATAAACTGGATTCGGCTCCTGCACTGGAGCTGCCGGACCTGCAGAGCAGAAAAGTAACCTTGGCGAATTTTTCCGGGAAGCCGCTCATCGTCAACTTCTTCAACGCGGCTTCGTGCGATTGGACCGGCGCTCTTCTCGCCAAGCTGCATCACGAATACGCAGCCCGGGGTCTGCAAGTCGTGGGGATCGACCTTTTCGATTCGGACGACGCGGCTCGGCAATGCGCCGCGAAATACCACGCCGAATACCCGATTCTGCGTGGGGATCAGGCTACGCAAATGGCTTGGATCGGGGGTAACAAAGGCTGGGCGACGTTCTTCGTCACGCCCGACGGCAAGATCCTCAAAACGATTGCGGATTCCATCGACAACGGGATTGAGGAACCGGTGTTCACAAAATATGCGAAGTATTTGCTAGGCACCCATTGAATCGGATTGGTGCCGCAATCCGGGAGTTTTGAATGAAGGGACAAACTGCAGCTTTCGGCGATCGCAAGCGGGTCTCGCTTCTCCTAGCGATAGCTGGACTGGTCGTCTTTTTCTCCAGAGTAGGCGCCGGATATGAATCGTTGTACGCGGGCGATAGCGCCAAACCGGCCGGCCTAGACATCGCCTTGGAAGACAACGGCGGCGCCGTCGAGAGTATTAGCGGCACGAGCGATCAGTCGGCGCATTTCTACGGCGCGGGATTCAACGGAAGGCGCCTAATCGACGGCAGGCCAGAGCCAACGTGGACCGGTGATCCGGCTGATGATCCTTCCGATCCTCTGCACGTCGCCGTTCTGCCCGGCCTCCCGCTGGAAATCGTGTTGTCCTTTTACCGCCGACAGGCAGCTTTGATTGATGCGGTCGCCGTTGATCCTGGCAAAAACGTGAACCTCGCGCCTAAAAATGTCGAGATTTGGTTATCCAATACAAGCCCGACAGACGGATTCACTAAAGTGGCTAATGGAACTCTGCCCTCAGCCTCTGGCGACTATTCCATTACCTTTTCCCCTGCGCAGGCACGTTATGTCAAGGTGCGGATACTTTCAAGGCAACAGAGTAATGCTGACGCTGACAACGAAAAACCGGCCCTCGAAATTGCAGAAGTTCGTGTGCTTGAAGCACGGCGCGAGGGATATAAATCCATTCGAGACAGAAATCCGGAACTCGTGAACTGGAAAGGTAGCCCTCGCTTCGCCGCCCAGCGCGGAATCGAGTGGCTCCAGTCAGCGGCTCCAGCTTGGCAGGAACATCACAAGTGTTTTGGGTGCCATGTGCAGGCGCAAGTGGTCATGGGGCTGGCGGTAGCTACCAGAAGCGACTATATCGTCAGTCGAGCTGCCCTCCATGATCTAGTGGAATTCACGACAAGTCAGCAATTCGAGGATGGCACGTTCGAATGTTGCCCGCGATGTTGCATCTACGAAGCTCAAGACGGAACTCCCTATGGTGCAATGGAACTCGCCTACTGGGATGATCTGGAAAACATCAAAAAGGATCCAGCGTTTCTCAAAGCCGTGGACTGGCTTGTGAGCCACCAACATCCAAATGGAGAAATGCCCACGGTTGAGCTTACGGAGCCAGTCCTTCAAGGTTCCTTTGCTCCGACTGCCAATACCCTGGTTGCTGTCGAAGAAGCGTTCAGACAAACTGGCGATAAACGTTACAAGAACGCCTTGGACCTTGGCCTTCAGTGGATAGCGTCTTCAACGCCGCAGACAACTCAGGACGAAGTTTTTCAGATTCTGGCACTGTCCAAATTCGCAGCTGCTACCCAGCAGCCACGGATTCAGAGACGGGTCGAGCAACTGATTTCCGAAGAGGACCCTAAAGGGGGATGGAGGGAACGCCCGGACGATTCAAAGCTTGGCCCCAACGCGTTTGCGACCGGGCAGGTGTTGTATGCGTTCAAGCAGGCGGGAGTCAGCATTACCTCGCGGCCTTTTCTGAATGGGGTTCGACATCTGTTGAAGACCCAAGACCAAACCGGCGCGTGGCCAGTCCATGACTCACAGAGTCCTGACAAGACGAAATACGCTCCAACGATGTGGGCCGTAATTGGGCTCGCAGGCTCATTCGATAGGACTACTACCGCCGGACTGCAGATCGTGGCCTCCGATGACGTTGTTAAACCTGCGGCTCGCAACATCGAGATCATTCTCGATGCTTCCGGCTCCATGCTGTCGCGCCTTGGCACGAGCACGCGGATCGCGACAGCCAGAGAAGTGCTTCGCGACTTGCTCGCCCGGATTCCTGATGACTTCAACGTCGGGCTCCGTGTGTACGCGCATCGTTATCCGTGGAAGGACATGCAACACTCCTGTACCGATACAGAGTTGCTGCTGCCAATCCAGAAGCTCGATCGCCAACGCATTCTTTCGACCGTCGACAGTCTCACGCCCAAAGGCGATACACCCCTGGTGTATTCGGTTCTCCAAACGCCAGCGGATTTAAAAGCAGTTGGCGGGGGATCGGTCATCGTCATTACCGACGGCCAGGAGACATGCCATGGCGATCCCATAAAGGCGGCCGCTGAGTTAAGAGCGGCTGGTGTTCCGATAACTTTGGATATTGTTGGCTTCACCCTAAAAGGGCAGGAGCGGGAGAGTGTCGAACGGCTGATGCGGCCATTCGCCGAGGCGACCGGCGGCCACTACTACAATGCGGAAAATGGCGAAGCATTGGCAACTGCATTGTCCCTGGCGGCTCTAAATGAATTTCCTTACGAGATATTCGACGCCAAGGGCCATCAGGTCGCGAAAGGTCAGACTGGCCCGTTATCCGAAGCGCTCGCACCGGGCAGTTACAAGGTCGAGGTGCACGCAGGCGCGCAGGACTTGACGGAGAACGTCATCCTGAAGGCGGAAGCCGAGACCGTGCTTAGGGTGGTGCGCAAGGGCAACCAATTCGCTCTTGAGCACGACAAAGCACAGGCCCCGTAGAGGGCTCAGCGGTTGGCCGTGGCTTGGAATCGCTCCAGGAATTTGTAAGGAATGGAACCTCATAGGTCGATGGCGACACAACGATACGTTCGAGGTCGAAAAAGGAGGAGTTATAAAGTTTCGTAATGTAGTGCTTTCTCTGGCTGCAGTGACCGGGATCGTGACGGTGCCTCTCATTCCCCAGTCGGCAAGGGCCGCGCAAGACAAGCCAGCGCAGCCAGCGGATGGGTCTACAACCAATAAGACTAAGGCACAAACCAACAAGAGTAATCCGAAGAAGAAGGACGCCTCGGGCGGCAATAACGGCGGACCGGGCTGGAACGGCCCACGCAATGCCAACACCACCGCGAAACCAACGACAACGCCAACTACAACGTCAGCGAACGGCACCATCACTGACAATAACCAAGGATCCAACGTATCGCGTAGCGCGAACACCAACGCTTCTAAGAAATCCACGAAGGGTCAGTCCACAAATGCTTCCGGAACGAAAAAAACAGCAGACCCGAACGCCAAGAAGAGCGACAAGAAGGCCGACCCGAACAATAAACCCACTAAATAGTAGCCGACCAAAGCGAGTTACGCGTTCCAGTCTGTGCTGCCGGTGATGCTGGACTCTCCGAGGAGGTCACCATGAGCGCGCAGGTTCCATCTATGCCCAAGGCATCGCTGAAAAACGAAATGCGGGCCGCGGGCTCCCGATTAGTACTTGGTTTCTGCAAAGTTGCCCCCGGCGCGCTGCGAATGGGCAACCTGCGTCGGGTGCTCGCCACGACCGTGAGCTTACTGCTGGTGCCTTTCGGCGCGGTGAGTGCTGGAGGCTTCGATGACCAGCAGTCTTCAGCGGCCGAAATTGTTCAGCCGGTGGCGAAGTCATATCAGGAGCTTCAGCACGCGCTCGCTGGACCGATGCCGAACACTCCATTGACGCCGGATCAGATCGCCGCCCGGCTGGACAAGCTATTCTCGATGTTGGAGGAGGCTGAGAAGCAGATTCCACGTGACAAGAGGTTAGCTGCTCGGCTTTACGAGTGGTCAGCTCTCAAGCGCTCATGCTTGATGATTCGCAACTGAGTGAAGCCACCGCCGCGCTGCCGACACTGCGGGCGCGTTTTCGCTGGCGCGTACCGATTGCACTCGCGATCGGCATCGGTGTCTTGACGTACTTCGGGGTGTTTGTAAAGAAAGGGCCATACGCGATCGGCTATCCCGGCTTAGCTGGCACACTCGCGATAGCCATGGGCTTGCAGTATCGAAGAGAACGCGCGCTGACGCGAAACAGACTTGCGGCTGTCGGCCTGGTGACTGATTATTGGATACCGTTCAGAGGCAAGTCGCGGATTCTCAATTTTATTGTCGCCAGGTTTTACCCGGAGGTGCCGCGCTATAAGTACAGCTTCGTGGCCTTCGATCAGAAGAGCTACGCGGGCAAAACTGGCCTGGGTTCGCGTGGCCTATACACCGGCGCAAAGATCATTGTTTTGTATGATCCTGCAAACCCCGCTACGAATCATCCTCGCACCGGGTTCATTTTCTTTTCCTTCGAATAGAGTTCCTGCGCAAAAGCACTAGCATGTGAAGAACAACTAGATATCTCTCTCGAAGACATAATTAACCCGACCGGAAGCGTACTGTCCGACCTTTTGCGACGGGCCAACAGCTCACGCCTTCGCGAACGCTGCCCCACATCGGACAGAACTGCTCCGCTCCAAGGATCAGGGGCAATAAGGGGGCACTAAGGATTCCCTCCCATTCTTTTCAATACCTTAGAAGGCCGGGCCACACCGCAAAACTCCTTTGTTTCCACAGAGCTGGCGGATTCGAATCCGACCCTCTCCGTCAGCTTTCTTTCTTCTTTTCAATCAGATAGCAAAACATTCGAGGGGCACTAAGGGGGCGTTAAGGCACCGCTGCCCGCTTGGGAAAGCCTGTGTGTTCTCGATAGTTTCTGGCTGGGCACATTCCGCGGAGAAACCCGCCTTTCCCCTTCCCACAACTCCGCTTCCGATAAAACACTAACGTTTCTGGATAGCTTCCGGGTGGCCGACATTCCAGAAGCCTTAACTCACCGCTCCGTCATCTCATTCTCCCAAGATCCTGCCCCGCCACTTGGAGGTGAGAACCGCGGGTTCGTGCTACTAAACGTGCCCCAAACGCCGGACGCAGTACCATTTCTCGGCGCTCAGAGTTGGGCTGTTTTGGCAAGATCGGTGCACTCAGGGCTGCAACCGTGTCAAAACAGGGACGGCGGCCCGAAGATCCGTTTCGCATCTTCTCTGTTTTCAGCCCAATTGCCTTGCTCTTCCTCATGGTGTTGAAAGACGTCCAAGCGTTTCATTGAAGGCGGATCGGTCGCTCGCTGCACTCTCCGACTAAGAGCTGAAAATGTCGCGAAGTTCTTCGTCGAATCAAATGCACGCTACTTTTCGCGTGGCTTCGGACTGTTTCAATGAAACGGTGCCGGGAGTTCTGACACTATCTGAGCAAGGAAACAAGATGGCTCATCAGGTAGTCGGTCCTTGTACCTCTATTCACCAGTTACTTTAGGAGGAGCGAAATGCAAACGAATATCAGTCCTATCAATACCGGAGCAGCCGGAGACTCAACACACATTGCCATTCAAGCCTTTTCCGAATCGGAACTGCTCACAGCATGCAAGAACGGATCGGGCATCCTCGAACTGATCGGCTGGCTCGGAAAGCAAGGGGACAAGAAGCTAACGCGCGCCGGCGACAGCACAAAAGATAAAGTGGGCGAGGTGGATGAAGTTACTCTTGCACTTATGGGGCGTGTCGCCGTAACTGCCGTGAAGGACGGCAGCGGCAACCTGTTTCTAATCACTTGGTCAGCGCCGCCGTTACTTGGCTCTATCGGGAGGCTCCATGACAGCAGCACAGCCCAGCCTCATCCCGGCAAAGCAAGTCTAATAGCGATAACCCCAGTCACCCAGTCCATGTTGGTGACGGCGTGCGCTGCCGGAAATGGCGACCTGTTACTGATTCCCTGGAATATTGGTACCGACGGCGCGATAACGCGACTTCCCGGGACGGCCCGAGCCGGCACGGTGAGTGCTGTTTCGATAACGGCTCTAGGCAATTCCAGCCGCACCGTTCTGACAGCAGTGAAGAACGGAAGCGGCAACCTGGAGTGTATCGCCTGGGACGTTGCGGCCGACGGCTCGAGTATCGTTCGTCGAGGGCAGCCGGGGCAAGCTGGCTCAATCAGCGAAGTGGCGATCGTGCGCGCGCGAAACGATTCCGAAGGTCCTGGCGGGAGCAGTTTCATCACGGCCGTCGTGAATGGCTCAGGTAACTTAGAAGTCATCGCATGGAATTACCAGGAAAACCCACCCGCCATCTCGCGCCGAGGACATGCAGATGCGGGAACCGCGAGCAATATCTCCATCTCTGGCGCCGGACCTTCTTCGATCTATATAGCTTCCATGCGCAGGGGGAGCGGCGACAAGGAGCTGATCGCGTATAACATTCCGGGCAACGGCTCGGTTACGAGAACAGGCGACTTCGGTGACAATCAGGGAGGCTCCGAGAACATCACGGAGACCAAGATTGTAAGTTTCGGACGAGCCATAACTGCCATGCGCAGCCGCGATATTTTGGTCGTGAATACCTGGGACGTCGTGAATCAGCCAGAGTCTTGAAGGCATCGCCGGGTAGTTGCAGTTATCGAAGCTTGTCAATCAGGGTTGACGGTAGGCAGGCGGCTCTCGAGATCGTCGAAATAAAGGGATGAGCCAAGAGCTGCAATCTTCTCAGTGATGAAGTATCACAATCTGCGAGTTAGCCGGCGATAATCCCTGTTCTCGGCAGCTATCAGCGCACGCTCGATTTGAGTTCGGGCGCCGTGAAGACCACAGCCGAAGTAAGTCTTTCCACTTCTGCTGTTCTTGCGTCCATTTCATCACGTTTTCAGACACGTTGCGGCGTGGGTTTCCGCGAGACTAGGGATGAACGCCGACCCATCGTTTGGGTTCCCGCGAAACGAAAAGCTAATCATGGATTGAATGCCGGGTCCGAGATGGCAACTCGTGCATTCCACGAAAGCGAATGAGAGCGCACCTGTCAGGAAAGTTTAGAAACGGATCGTCACTCGCGGTCACACAGCACGGCCCTTCTGCTGTTCTGAAAGAAGCCACGCGAGGCTCAGATCGATCTCCGATGACCCTTGAAAACGCGGGGTGAGATCGACATCGCGCGACGCCATCGGGTTGACGCTGGGGAGGTCAACATAATGGCCCATTTGGATGTAGTACTAGACTTTTTTGGAATTTCTGAGCGGCTCTGAGGTGCCCCTGCACACGACTTTTTATTGTCAGCGGTGAAACGCTTTATCTTCGATTCGCACTAATTGGTATGACCCAGCGAATGCCCAAAACGGCTCATTCAATGACTAATTTCCAAAGAAACTGGAGCCTAGGGCCTCGACTGTCGTTGCCGAACGATTTTGATTTGATCAGGACGCGCGATTCCTGTACTGAAGTGATTTAGCGGAACGTAAACGGGAGTACATCGCCTGTCCGTTTTGGCAGGTTAAGGAGCATTTGAAACAAAGGAGGTTAGCATGGGGGTGGCATTGGTAATTCGCGATGGATCACCAAACTGGTGGGAGAGTCCTGATATCTGGGTGGTTCCCGGGCCGGACCCGAACGGGGCCCCCGGAACCCCGGTCGTGGGTCAACAGGCCTTTCTGTGGGCGAACGTATCCAATCAGGGAAACGTCGACGTTTCCCAGGTGCAAGTCGACTTCTGGATCGCGGATCCCAGCATGCAAATCCGCAAGAGTACCTCCAACCACATTGGGACCGCTTTTGCGGATGTTGGCGCTGGGACAACCCAACCGGTCCTGTGCCTGGTGCCTTGGCACGTAAGTCTGGTCAACGGCGGCCATGAATGCGCTGTCGTTGAGGCTAGCAGTCCCGCTGACCCGTTGAGTCCTCCACCGGCCGACCCGGACGTGCTCGATGCCCCGACTTACCCGCAAATTGCCCAAAAAAATCTCTCCGTCGCTCTCATGATGGGCATGTCGCGTCGGGAGATGATTTTAAGCGTAAATGCTGGCGCCCGAGCCGACAAAAATGTTGACGTGAAGGTGGAAGTCGGCGGCGAGATATCGAAAGAGCTCCTCCAATCGCTGGGCGTTCGTGCCGGACGCAATGTCGGTACCAAGCTCGTAGGTGCGGCAGTCTCCCGTCACTCCCTCTGCGGCTCGCAAGCGACTGGCGAGCATCACTCTCTCAAACTGCATGTGCCCCGAGGCACTTCGGTTCCTGTTTACCTGAACATCATCGCCAGTCGCCACCTTGAGGCTGACGAATACGCCGTGGTACGCGTCATCGAAACTGAACAGAACCGTTTGTTGGGAGGACTCTCCATTCTCGTAATGCAAGGCGATAAGAAAGCAGGAGGTGCACAATGAGCGCGACGCCAATGGCGGTGGAGACCAGGCCATTTGCTGTGGAACCCGTAACGCAAGTCATGTTGCCGGATGGCATCTTCGATAACGCCTTATACAACTTGTTGATCTCTTGCCACTACACCAATACCAGCGGCGCGCCGCTGACCAACGTCAAGCTCTATCTCGAAAGCATAGGCGATCCCGGCATTGCCGTAACCGCTCAGACATTTACTTTTGCGACGATTCCTCCCGGCGCCTCGGTTCTGCTTCAGTGGAGCGCGAACTTCCAGTTTGCCTCTCCCGGCAAACCGTTCGTCAGCTTCGTCGCCCAGGCGAACGGTTTCACTTCCTCCCGTTCCATCCGACAGATCTTCGTTACCCAAACGCGCTACGACAATCTCGCCGAGAAATGGGTTTGCACTATTCCCGAAGGCCGCTTGGAAGTTACCAAACTCTACGGAATCAAGCCCGGCATCGATTGGGGACAAGACGGCGGCGATAACTGCTGTTGCATGTCGGGTGGGAAAAAGCCGCCTTACCCGGGTCCAAACGTACCCACTGGAATCAACATGACCTGGTACCCAAATCCCCCCTTCTCTGGCCAATTCGGAGATCTCCCCTACAGCGATCCTTGGTGGAAAATCATTGCCCTGATCGTGGCCATCCTCGCCGCCATCGTGGGCGCTATAGCCGCCGCCCTCGGGGCCGGCTCCTTCAACGTCGGTGTTGGTGGGAAATTTAATGACGACCCCAGCAACCCCAGTGTGCAGTGCTGCACACCGAAGCCCGGCGGGTCGCTTAAGAACGACGCCACCACGGTCGCCGGCGTATGCGGCGTCATCTGTTCTGCCGCCATCGCCGTTGCCTGTTCCGATGCAGCCGATCCGGTCTACAGAGGGGAGCAGAATACCGTCCCCAAGCCAGGCGAGCTTACCCTCTCAGAGACCGTACAAGCGCACTGGAGATTCGTAGATCCACCGAACGCTGGCGTTGCTTATAAGACCGACGTCAAATGGCACTATGAGCGAAAGACCACCGGCGCCACCTATACATATGACGTCCAGGAGCAACAGACCAATATCCACGTTGTCGACAACGTAGAGGTGGACACTCCCGCAACGGTGCCGGCAAACGGGACGCTTTGGGCTCACGCGAAGTTTACCAAACCCGGGGGCGTTCTTTACCAGGGTCCGGAACTCTACACCATTTGCTTTTTCCGCTCGCCCGATCCAACCGCTTATTACTTTCAGGTGCCACTACTAGATGATGGCCGCGCTCCAGACACGGGCGCGAACGACGGCATTTACAGTGCCTCGCTTAGCCTCGAGCTGGCCAGGCGCTATCTGCTGAAGGAGGGCGGCGACGTGGAAGGTTTGTGGCGGGTATACGTCTACGCTCAGGAAGTAAATAGAACCGCGCCAGGCACTCCTCCCGTGGTTGCAGCGCAAACCGTTGGCGGAAACTTCATCGCTAGTGCCGTGGACATCAAGTTCGATCCCAGCTTGCCCTGCCCGCTCAAGGCGCAAGCCACAATTATGGTCGTCTGAGGAGTAGCGCGACTTTCGTAATGCAGCAGGCGCGACGGTCAATTGGCCAGGCAAACATCGGTCGAATGAAATAACACCCGGCCCGATTTGGCAGCCTGGTCAAAAGTGCAGCAGTATATGTCGAAAATCGAAACCTCGCCCTCATGACCTTTCGCCTGGTAGCTGGAGAAACTAGTCAGAAGGTACGTTGAATTTGGGGGAACGTGACAGTTTGCTGTCTTCTCAATTTCGGATCTTGTACAGCAAACCGGAGGTGAATGCCGGCCGAGGAGTCCGCATCTAGGAACTCACCTCAAGGTCCTTCCTGTGACGGGTGACCCGGAAACTATTCCGGTCCAAAAGTCGGCTTCGAGGAAGTGTGATGCTGGTCGCAGTCGCCGTGGCCTCCATTTCCGCGAACCGCGTGTGCGGCTAATGACGGGCGCTTGGGCAAGTACGCGTCACAAATTGAGCGTATATTGCTTTCGACTATGCTTTGCGTTGGACTTATGATGCCAAGTTCTGGACCCGGGGCCTGGCAGAAAGGAACGGTACTAATCAATGGATTTGTATACCTTTATCGTGGAAGACTTCTTTATTCACGACACCCGGTCGATACACAACGACACCCTCCAGCTCAGTTATTCCGCATTCGTTGACGGCGATGCCGTCGCGAATCGCGTTATTTCTCTGGGTGATTTCGATAACGGCGAATATAGCACTGTTGACTACGTGCCGTCCGATCAGAGCCCTGGCCTTGCCCAAGTCGTGATCAACGATCCGACCGCCGAGGTCGCGTTCATGTTCCAGCTTGTCAACGCCGGCAACGTGCCCGCCGGGGCCCTAAGTGGCCGGCTCGCCGCCACGGCCGATCAACTTGCTGGCATTACAGCAGGTCTCGCTGGCGCTGGCGCGACGAGTATCTCGGCTGCCGTGTTGACAGACGCGTTCCCTGCAGGGCTATTGCTGGAGGCGTTTGCCAACCTCTGGTCCTGGTTAACGGTTGACTGCGACGGGCCGGTTGCCGTCGATCAGATATCGGGCCCGCGCTACGTGCTCGACGCCTGGACGGACAATGCCACGCAGACGTTCCGAACACGACGGACATATCCGGGATCTGACTCGTCCACGGGGTGCGGCGGCAACTCGAACTATGAGGCCATATGGTCGCTGCAGCACTCGCGCGCATGGGTACCAGTCGCGGATACGGCCACAGGCCCACTCATTTCCGAGACTGGTGTCAGCGCAGCCGAGCATAACGGCGCAGTACATGCCTTCGGCGTGGTGGCGGGCGGCGGAGTGAACCATGTCCGAACATTTACTGGGGCGACTTGGAACGTCGACTCGCTTGGGCCGTTCGATCTGGCCCAACTAGCAGTCAGCGCGGTAAGCTTCGACGATCGTCTATACGTCTTCGGAATCCTAACCGATGGTTCAATTTCGTCGCTCGCATACACAGTCGACGGCGGTTCATGGGTACCGCGATCAGCCGGCCCCGGAGCCATTCAGACGGCTGAGGCGATTGCCACTGCAGTATTCCGTCATCGACTGTACATAATTGCGAGAGACTCGGCATCGAGCGAGCTTCGCATGACTTCAACGTCTGATCTGGACTCATGGAACCCCTGGGTGAATGTGCCATCGCCCGGATTGCAGCCAGCCTCGGCCGTGGCCGCTGTCACACTAGGCGATACGTTGTTCCTATTTGGCGTGTTTCAGACCGGGAAGACACCAGGGTTAGTCCTCATGCGCAACTCGACCTCCGATGGGGTCACCTGGAGCGGATGGGACCTGGTCGAGGGTGGAGCGCTTCCTGCCGACGTAGCCCCCGCAAATGAGCCCGTGGACGTCGCCGCGGGAGTATTCCGCGGGCGCGTCTATCTCGCGTCCCGATGGAAGTCCGCCAATATTGGCCTTTATATTAAAAACAATATGGCTGTGAACTTCAGCGAAGACGGCGATAACTGGTCTGGATGGCGAGTCCCGCAGTCCCCCGCGTATTCGGCGGGCGGAACTGCCGGAGTTGCAGCAGTCGGGAACCATCTTTACATCCTGACGCCGTGCATAGACAACGCCAACGACGAGACCACGCATGTCTGGGCCTACTGAGCCCTCGCCCATGCGGCCAGTGTTTTCATAGCATTACTCTTCGTCTTGCCGCCGGTGAAGTCGACTTCATTTCCCCTGGCATGCGCGATCCATATTGAGAAATGACGCTGAAATCGTCTTCAGCCCCCGTGCAAGTAATTCCGCGAGGCCGTCTTAACTGTGTGCTTCAACGACCGCTTCTCTCGACGCTGAAGAAGATTCGGATGCTGAACTCGAATTTAAGAGTTCGCAATTCGTACAAGTCGGGGAGCCGATGGCAATTGCCTTCATGTGAGTGCCGAACGGATATGACTTCGTTCGGCGACCGTATGGAAAATGCCAGTATTTCACCGTTGTCCAGAAGTCCGGTTCGGGGAGGTTGCTCAGGCGGGCGGTTTTCGAATACTCTCTCGATCATTGCCCTAGCCTGTGAACGCGCCTGCACCTCGGCGGTCAGCCGCTTCATCACGGGGTTGCCACGTGAGTAGAAGGTTGTCCCGTTCATCCGCCCGCGCAAATAGGTCAGCAGTCATCGAGTTTGACCTTGCCGCCGTGCTGGCCCATTCCCGGCAGGGCTTTGATGAAGAATTTCTGAGGGGCATTAAGGGGGCACTAAGGATTCCCTCCCTTTCTTTTCAATGCCTTAGAAGGCCGGGATGCACCGCAAAACTCCTTTGTTTCCATATCGCTGGTGAATTCGAATCCCATCGGCTCCACCAAAATCCGCTCTAATTCCATGGTTCACTCGCCTAGGTTTTTCTCGTAAGCTAACGCTCGCCCGAGCGCAATGTCAGAGTTGGGTTGATGGGCTTAGCTTCGGGTC
>Ga0335081_10012457_pt1 | contig 13789 bp, 13 predicted proteins | sample Lox_Sample_35_FD_206713 | JGI IMG/M metagenome (GOLD analysis project Ga0335081, IMG submission 206713) | Soil microbial communities from Loxahatchee National Wildlife Refuge, Florida, United States - Lox_Sample_3.5 | ecosystem: Environmental > Terrestrial > Soil > Wetlands | place: USA...
TAGTGCTATCTCGCCTGAGGAATATTTGATGAAATCTGCTATGAGGGCAGATTGTACGTTAATCTCTAATATCAATAAAAATCTCTTATTCATCCAATCTCTGAAGTCATCGTCAATTAATTTTTAGTTTATTTCTCTTGACATCGCCGTCATTCTGGTGCTATTGGTGACCAACGGTCATAATATGACCGCAGTTCATTCCAAAGCATTTATTCTCCCCCGAAAGAAGGTTGACCCGTCTTGGTATTCGAGAAAAGAAGAATCAGGGAAAAAGAAAACAGGAAGAGCGCCATTCTTAAAGCGGCGAGGAAGCTGTTCTTCGACAAGGGGTACAAATCCGTAAGTGTCGAGAGCATTGCGAGAAAGGCGGAGCTCAGCAAGGGCGCTGTCTATCTGTATTTTAAGAGCAAGGATGAGATCTACAGCCAGATCCTACTTGACGACATCGATAAGTTCCACAAGAAGGTGGCTGATTTATTCGAGGGAGGGGGCAGCGCATCGGAGATGCTGCTTCGCATGTCTTCTTTTTACGTTGACTTCTTCCTCCGTGACAGAGAGCTCTTTAGAATTCTCATGACATTTATGCTCCAGGCCAATCACAGCAACCTGCCGGAGGATCTTCAAAATCATATCATCAAATCTACCAACAAGACGATCGTCATGGAAAAAATACTGCAGCACGGGATCGACACAGGTGAATTTCCGCCCTCGGTCAACGTCCGCCAGTGCAGAAATGCCCTCTGGGGCCTCCTTAACGGCATTATCTCATTGTACATATTTGTCGGGCCGGAAACGAAGAGAGACGATTTGATCAGGGCGACCGTAAGGGAAAGCCTGGATATCTTTATCAAAGGACTGAAAACTAATTGGCAGGGTCTTTAATTGCCGTGGATATCTGAAGCCCCTGTCTTGCGGCACAGTGATTCATCCGGTGCGAGGCGTTATTCAGCGTCTTCCACGCACGATCGCCGAGCCGCAGAATGAGGCATATTTTTAAGACGCGTGAATGCGTGTTACTGAAGGGAGGTTTCTTATGGGCAACTTGCTAGTCAACGCAAGGGATCAGCAGTTTGTTCTCTTTGAGCAGCTCGGCATAGAGAGATTATTCTCAACGGAGCAGTATGCCGATTTCTCAAAGGAGATTGTTCTTATGATGAGGAACGAGGCGGAGAAGCTGGCGGTTAATGTGCTTCTTCCGGCCTATGCCTTAGGAGACAGGGAGGGATGCACCTTCAAGGACGGGAAGGCCTATGCCCCTCCAAGCTTTCACAATGTGTTCAACACATATGTGGGTGCAGGATGGCTTTGCTCATCTGAATCTCCGGAGGTGGGAGGGCAGGGGCTGCCGCTCGTTGTGAGATCAGCCTGTCTCGAAGCTGCGTTTGCAGCGAACTATGCCTTCCTTACCTACACGGGGCTTACGCACGGGGCCGCCCACTTGATCGAAGAGTACGGCACCGAAGAGCAGAAGAAGAAATACATGTGCAATATGTACGCCGGCAAATGGACGGGAACGATGTGCTTAACGGAACCGGGTGCAGGGAGCGATGTTGGGGCACTGAAGACGACTGCGCGCAGGCTGCCGGACGGCAAGTTCAGCATTACCGGGACAAAGATATTCATCTCCTGCGGTGATCATGACCTTGCGGAGAATATAGTCCACCCCGTTCTTGCGAGGATCGAGGGAGATCCGCAGGGAACTGCCGGCATCTCAATTTTTCTTGTCCCGAAATACAGGGTCAAGGATGACGGGACTCTCGGGGAATTCAACGACATAAGAACCGGCAATATAGAACACAAGATGGGCATCAAGGGCTCAGCAACCTGCACGCTCAATTTCGGCGATGACGGAAAATGTGTCGGTGAGCTTCTCGGAAGAGAGCGTCAGGGCATGAGGGTCATGTTCATGATGATGAACGCGTCGAGAATGGATGTGGGCATGCAGGGCCTCGGTCACGCGACGGCTGCCTACGAGCATGCCGTACAGTATGCCAAGGACAGGGTCCAGGGCGTCCCCATATGGGACATGAAAAACCCTGACGCCAGGGCGGTTCCCATCATCCAGCATCCCGACGTAAGGAGAAAGCTTCTCTGGATGAAGGCTCACGTAGAAGGGATAAGGGCGCTCCTATATTTCACCTGGTACTGCATGGACTTGGCAAGAACTTTGACGGGGCAGGAGAAGGAAAAATGGGCAGGAATCGTCGACCTCCTTACGCCAATATGCAAGGCGTATTCTTCAGACAGGGCGCAGACTATCTGCTCCTATGCCATCGATGTCTACGGCGGCTACGGCTACTGTTCTGAATATCCTGTAGAGCAGTACTTCAGGGACTGCAAGATCGCGAGTATCTATGAAGGCACGAACGGCATTCAGGCCCTCGACCTGGTGGGCAGGAAACTGGGGCAAAGGAAGGGCGCCGATGTCATGAACCTGTTTGGCGAGATATACGCGTCGATTGCAAAGCTTAATCAGATTGAAGACCTCAAGAGGCATGCTGCCTATCTCGAGGAGGCATACAATGCATTGATCGATCTTACCATGCATTTTGCCCAGCTTGGAAAGAGCTCGGGGTTTCTCATGCCCATCCTGAATGCAAGCCCGTACCTTGAGCTTCTCGGCGACGTGGTAGTCGGGCACTTCCTGATGCAGGCTGCGGCCATTGCCGATGAAAGGCTTAACGCGATCTATAAAGAAAAAGGCGTGGAGGAGTCAAAGGGGAAGAAGCGTGCGCTGATTCATGATGATCAGGACGCCGCCTTCTACTATGGCAAGATTGCGGCTGGGAAGTTCTTTGCAGTCAACGTTCTTTCCACCGTCAAGGCGAGGTGCGAGGCCATCAAGTTCGGAGACAGGGTTCCTATCGAGATACCGGAAGAGTCTTTTACATCTTAAGCAAGGAGGAGAGATATGTCTTACAATATTAAAAAGGCTGCAGTCTTAGGCGCAGGGGTAATGGGTGCCTCCATAGCGGCTCATCTGGCCAATGCGGGGATACGGTGCGTGTTGCTTGATATCATTCCCTTCGAGCTTAGCGAGGCAGATAAGAAGAAGGGGCTGACGGAGAAGAGCCCCGAGTGGCGGAACAGATTTGCCGCAAACGGACTTGCCGGTGCCCTTAAGTCTAGACCCGCGGCGTTCTATACGAAGAAGAATGCCGGATTGATCAAGGCGGGAAATTTCGAGGACAACCTGGGCTGGCTCTCCGATGTGGACTGGGTCATCGAGGTCGTGATCGAAAACCTCAAGATAAAGCAGGAACTGTTTGCCAAGGTAGAAAAGGTGGTGAAACCCGACTGCATCGTTACCACGAATACGTCGGGCATTCCCATCAAGGATATCTCCGCAAATTTCGGCGCGAAGCTGAAACAGAATTTTTTGGGGACGCACTTCTTCAATCCTCCCCGCTATATGAAGCTTCTGGAGGTCATTCCCGGCAAGGATACGAAGAAGGAGATCGTGGATTACATGGTGGAGTTCTGCGAGCGTGTCCTGGGGAAAGGTGTTGTGATCTGCAAGGACGTTCCCAACTTCATCGGCAACCGCATTGGCACCTTTGACATATCGAATGCGGTTAGACTCATGGGCGAGAAGAAGATGAGGATAGACGAGATCGACGCAATCATCGGCAAGGCACTCGGCAGACCTGGCTCTGCTATCTTCGGGACCCTCGACCTTGTCGGCCTCGATACCGGACACCACGTCATGAAGAACCTCTACGACGCAGTACCTGACGATGAAATGCGAGACATGTTCATTCCATCGGACGTCATGAACAAGATGATGGAGAAGAAATGGTTGGGAAACAAGACAAAGCAGGGCTTCTATAAGAAAACTCCGGGCAGCAAAGGCAAGAAGGAAAAGCTCGTTCTTGACTATAATACGATGGAGTACATGCCTGCAACAAAGCCGAAGTTCGAATCCATCTCCAAGGCAAAAAAGATGGAGGACGATGTCCCCAAGATGATCAGGACGGTATTTAACGGCACCGACGCGGCGGCAGAGCTTGGCCGCGAATACCTCGTCAACAACTTTATCTATTCCGCGAACCGCGTGCCTGAGATTTGCGACAGTATCGTTGCGATCGATAACGCCATGAAATGGGGCTACAACCACCAGCTCGGCCCGTTCGAGACCTGGGATGCGGTGGGCGTGAAGAACGCCGTCGACGTGATGAAGAAGCTGGGGAAACAGGTTCCGAAGAAGATCGAAGACATGCTTGCGGCATGCTTTGAGTCTTTCTACACCAAGAAGGACGATGCCCTCTATTGCTACGATTTCGAAACGAAGAATTACGTGAAGGTTAAGGAAAATCCGAAGATCATCTTCCTGCCTTCGCTCAAAGAGAGAAAGAAGATAGTGAAGCAGAACCCAGGCGCAACGCTGCTAGATATGGGCGACGGCGTCGCCTGCCTCGAATTCCACACGAAGATGAATTCCGTCGACCAATATATAGTGGAGATGATGAATGAGAGCTGCGACATCGTGGAGAAGGATTTCACGGGGCTGGTCATAGGGAACCACGCCACGAACTTCTCCGTCGGGGCGAACGTATTCATGGTTCTTGTCGGCGCCCAGAAGGGCGACTGGGACGTACTGGAGAAGATGGTCGAGGGATTCCAAAATGCGAACATGAGAATGAAGTATCTGGCAAAGCCCGTTGTCACAGCGCCCGCCGGCATGGCACTGGGAGGAGGCTGTGAGATCGCGATGCACGCGGCCAAATGCCAGCCCTGCGGGGAAACCTACATCGGTTTGGTGGAGGTCGGTGTCGGCGTCATCCCGGCAGGCGGCGGCTGCAAAGAGATAATGTTGAGGCTTACTGAGGGCATTCCCGACGGCGCCATCGAAGCGGGACTTAACCTTCAGCATTACTATTCCAAGGCCTTTGAAAATATAGCCATGGCAAAGGTTGCGACAAGCGCCGTAGAAGCCAAGGAACTGGGATACATAAGGAAGACGGACGGCATCAGCATGAACAGGGATCAGCAGATCTGGGATGCCAAGCAGGTGGTGCTGGGTCTGGCAAAATTCTACACGAAGCCTGTACCGGCCGTGATCCCCGTCATGGGTGAAAATCTCCGGGGCATGTGCGCATCCGTTCTGTACAACATGAGGCAGGGTAATTTCATTTCCGACTATGACGTGCATATCGCAAAGAAGCTCGCCCATATCCTCTCGGGCGGAGACTGCGCGGAGGGCACATTGGTTTCCGAGCAGGAGATCTTGGACCTCGAAAAGGAGGCGTTCCTGAGCCTCTGCGGCGAGCAAAAGACTCAGGATCGGATCATGCATCTTTTGAACACGGGGAAACCTTTGCGCAACTGATGAGAGAAGTGAATAAACTTGTATGGGCTTGACAGAAGCTTCATAAGACAAGGAGGAATATCATGAGTGATGCAGTTATCATTGAATCCGTGAGAAGTCCGGGCGGTCGTTACAGGAGAGGCGGCCTTGCGAACACCCGTAGCGATGAAATAGGCATTCAGGTTATGAAGGGGCTCCTGGCAAGGGTCCCCGGGCTGAAGCTTGAAGACGTGGACGACGTGATCTGCGGCTGCGCCTTTCCCGAGGCGGAACAGGGGATGAACCTGGCAATGGTCATAGCGATGGGCGCGGGAATTCCCGTCACGGCCTCCGCCATGACGATCAACCGTTTCTGCTCGTCGGGACTGCAGTCGATCGCGGATGCAACGGCGAAAATCAGGGCAGGCTGGTCGTCCGTAATCATCGCGGGCGGCTGTGAGAGCATGTCTCACGTGCCTATGGGCGGGAGCGTTTACCGTCCACACCCCGACTGGGGGGAAACCCTTCCCAACGTTTATATAAACATGGGCAACACTGCCGAGAACGTGGCGGCAAGCTACAAGGTATCCCGTGAAGACCAGGACAGGTTCGGCATGGATAGCAACCGCAAGGCGCATGAGGCAATAAAGGCGGGAAAGTTCAAGGACGAGATCATACCGATTAATGCATATCGCTACGCGAGAAGCAAGAACGGCAAGAGGGTGCGTGAGCAGTTTGTATTTGACATGGACGACGGCGTCAGGTGGCCGACTACCGTTGAAGACCTTGGCAAACTGAAATCCCCCTTCAGGCAGGGAGGATCGGTCACCGCCGGCAATTCTTCACAGATGACGGACGGAGCGGGGTTTACGCTTTTGATGAGCGAAGAGAAGGCGAGGACGACGGGCTTGAGGCCGATTGCGAAGCTGACGCATTATGCCGTTGCCGGCTGCAAACCGGAAGAGATGGGCATCGGTCCAGCCCTTGCGATACCGAAGGTTCTTAAGATGGCAGGTCTGACTACAAAGGATATTGACCTCTTCGAGATCAATGAGGCCTTTGCCTGCCAGGCCATTTACTCGATAAAGGTCGTCGGCATTGAAGACAGGCTGGCGGCCGGTGATATCAATCCGAACGGCGGAGCCATCGCCCTCGGGCATCCACTCGGGGCCACTGGCGCCAAGCTGACCGCTCAACTCCTCTATGAAATGAAGAGGAGGAAGGCGAAGCGCGGCATCGTCTCCATGTGTATTGCAGGAGGAATGGGGGCGGCGGGTATCTTCGAGATGATGTAATCTAGGTGTGTAATAAGAAAGCAAAAAAAGGCCATGGCCGTTTCATGCCATGGCCTTTTTTTGCGTAGTGATCATTCTCAGGCAGGTTGAGCGGGGTCGGCAATGCCGGCCTCTCTGAAACCTTTCCTTCTGAGTATGCAGCTGTCACATCGCCCGCAGGCCCTGCCGTCGGGAGCAGGATCGTAACAACTGTGTGTGATACTATAATCGACGCCCAGTTGAATGCCGCGCCTTATGATATCCGCTTTCGATAAGGCTATTAAGGGCGTCCGTATCCTGATTCTTGTTGTTCCCTCGACCACTGCCTTTGTCGCGAGATTTGCCATCTTTTCGAATGCCTCTATGTATTCGGGGCGACAGTCAGGGTAGCCGCTATAATCGACGGCCGTAACGCCGATGAATATATCCGATATGCCTAAGACCTCTGCCCATGCGAGCGCATAGGAGAGAAATATTGTGTTTCTCGCGGGCACATACGTAACGGGTATGTCTCGCTCCATGTCCTTGGCGCTGCGTTCTTTGGGGACCTCGATTGCGTCTGTGAGTGCCGATCCGCCGAATACCCTGAGATCAATTTTAATAACGAGGTGCTTTACCGCGCCGAAGAAGCGTGCCACCTTCAGGGCCGACTCAAGCTCCAGGGAATGGCGCTGCCCGTAGGAAAAGCTGAGGCTGTAAATCTCGTGCCCCTCGGATTTGGCGATAGCCATGGCAGTCGTGGAATCAACGCCGCCGCTCGAAAGGACAAGGGCCTTCTTTTGATTATCCATGGAGTATTCTCTTAAACACCTTTTGCATCAGGACCCCAGATGATTTTATGCAGTTGAATCTGCATCCGCACATCGAGGTGATCCGTCAGTATCCACTCCGCCAGGTCGTCCGGCTTCAACTTTCCCCAGACAGGTGAAACAAGAGGCGGATTGCTTATGCCGCCTGTTCTCTTGAGAGAGGAGATGATGCCCTTCGCGAATTCGTAGTCCTCACGAGTTCCGATAACAAATTTGACTTCGTCATTGGGGCGGAGCTTCTTGAGATTTCCAAGGTCGTTCTTCTCCGACTCTCCGCTTGAGGGACACTTGATATCGACGATCGCAACGCAGCGGCCATCGACCAAACTTATATCCATGGTGCCGTTGGTCTCGAGAAGAACCTCAAGGCCAGAGTCAAGGAGTTTTCTGGTGAGGAGAGCCGTGTCTTTCTGGAGCAGGGGCTCACCGCCCGTTATCTCGACGAGGTTGCAGCCATAGGCCGTCACCCTCTTGATGATCTCTTCGAGCTCGAGGTCTTCCCCTTCGTCGTAGGAGTAACGGGTATCACAGTATGAACATCTGAGGTTACAGCCTGTAAGCCTCACGAAGACACACGGCCTGCCGGCATAAGAGGATTCTCCCTGGATGCTAAAGAAGATCTCATTAACCCTCAGCAACTATTCCTCCCAGTAGCTCGCCCCCGTGTTCGGGGTCTCGGAGACCTTCACCCTTGAAACCCTCACGTCCTTCGAGTTGATCCGTCGCTCCAGTTCCTTATATATAAACCTTGCAATGTTTTCTGAAGACGGATTCATGTCTTTGAATGCCGGATGTTCGTTCAAGCAGGAGTGGTCAAAATCGCCCATGCATTCCGTGAGCGCTTGCTTCACCCCACGGAAGTCGATACCGATGCCCAGGGCATTGAGCCTCTCGCATTTTATAAAGACCTCGACGGTCCAGTTATGTCCGTGCATACGGGCGCAGTTGCCGGGGTAGCCCGTGAGCGAATGGGCGCCTGAAAATTCTGTTCTCACAGAGATCTCAAATACCCCGGTCATAGTATCGTCCTTCGTGTGATAACGGTCTTGAAGTAACAATGCGATATTGCGGCAATGGTCGACGATCAGTGTGCTGTGTCTTTCTTCTCACGCTGATCCAGCTTATAGCAGCTTCCGGCAAACTTCTTTGCATATGCCTTCATCTCGGAAGCCCTCTGCATCAGTTCCCCATGATGACTGAAGGTGCGTCTTTCGGTATCGGTAATGCCTATCGAGATACTTGTGACCGGAAGCTTGGTCCAAATGCCTTTCCGGTCGGCCGCAAAGATGTAGCCTGCATCCCAGTCCGCGGGGTCATAAAATCCCGCAACCATCGTATCGAACTGTTCGATAATCGTCTTTGCCGCTCTGGCAATCAGGCCCGGTTTCATGATGATTACGAAATCATCACCTCCGATGTGACCTACGAAGTACCCCTGCGGTTGAATGTCCTTGACGATGTTCAGGATGATCCTTCCCGTCATCTTGATCAGTTCATCGCCACGTCCAAAGCCGTAGCGGTCATTGAAAGGTTTGAAGTTGTCGAGGTCGGCGTATGCCAGGGCAAAGACCTCGCCTTGGTCAAGCCTCATCTGTATCTGCTTGGTTATGGAGAGATTGCCCGGCAGGCGGGTCAGGGGACTGATCTCAACTACTCGTTCGCAGCGCATGACGCCGAGGTTTACCCTCGGCAGGATGTCTCTCTCGGAATCGGCCTTCCTGATATAGTCTTCGAACAGCATGTTCTCAAAGCTTTGCGGTTCAATATTGCCCGCAAATACGACGAGTACGGGAAGGCTGCTGAAAAGAGGGTCCCCCTTGATGAGGTTTAGTAATGATACGGAGGAGTCGTCGCCGCTTGCGATCTCCATCACCACGAGAGAAGGCGTGTCATTGTATATGCAGTCCAGCGCGAGCTTGAGATCGCTGAAGGGCACGGTCCGGTAATGGTCCTTCAGCATCCGCTCTGCCATGATTTGAAAATCTGGATCATTGCTGAAGATCATGACCGTGTCCATCGCTACAGCAAGACCTCCTGTGTCGCTTCGATGGATCCTTCCAGCTCTTGAAATACGTCGATTATATCCTGCTCGGAAAGCGCGAGCCTGTCGAAAGCGGCATCGTCTACAATGGGTACTACCTGGTCGCCAGAAAAGCCCAGGCCCCTCGCCTTCGTGAGAATGTCGGCGACATGAACGATTGCCGTCTCGAGAGGAAAGAGCACCGCCGATCTCGGCTGATGGTGATAGAGTATCGCCTCCGAAAGTTTTTTGGGAAATCGCCATCTCTCTGCAAGGTAGCCGCCAAGAGCAGGATGGTTTTCTGCGAAAAATTTCTTCTCCGCTTGGCTGATGGAGATATGCTCGGCATCTGCCGAGGCGAGGGCCGCCTCGTATGCCTTGGTGAATTCGAGGGCCATGACTACCTTGCCTATGTCATGGATAAGTCCTGCGACGTATGCCTCTTCCGGCTCCCGGAGACCCTTCTTCTGGGCGATTATCCGGGCCGCCGCAGCGCACCCCATCGAATGTTCATAGAGGCCGGTCATCGCCTTTTGCATAAGTTCGAAGACCGATACGCCGAGGAGCAGTCCCTTTACGACATTGAGACCGAGGAGCATGATTGCGTGTGATACGGATGCAATACGGCCCGGAAAGCCGTAGACCGCTGAGTTTACCATCTTGAGGATTCGGAAGGTGAGGGCAGGATCCGATTGAACGAAACCCGCAATCTCCGTGAGCGAAACGTTCTGCTTTTCCATGATGCGGGAGAGCTTCCGCAGTGTTTCGGGTACGGTGGGAAGGCTTCCTATGTTCTCTATGCGGCGCCGGAGTATCTTCGCTTCTATCACTTCACTCATACAGCTTCCTGATGTGTGCTTCTGCGGCCCTCTTTATTATTTCCATTCTCGAATTTCCCTGCGAGTTTGCGAAACGCTTCGTGAGCGCGGCAAGCATCTCGTCGAGGGGGACCTCCATCTCAAGTTTCCCCTCCACGTAGATCGCCCCTTCCAGTTCCATATCCTGGATTCGCGCGATCCACGTCTCCGTGAGTTCCGTGCCTTCGCCGAGGAGTGCCATGCCCGCCTTGTTCATGACAGGCTTGGCTAGACGCATTCCAGGCTCGAGTTTGTCAGGTGTAACTTTTATCATTACTTGCCCTCATTCTGTCGCACAAGGATTTGCCATACGATTGCAACGGGCATGAGTGTTCAGGCCTTCCCATCGCTTCCCAGGACGTTCCTGATCTTGTGCTTGTAGAGTTCCTTAAGCGCGTCGCGGGCGGGACCGAGATACTTCCTTGGGTCGAATTCATCCGGTTTCTCCGAGAAGACTTTTCTTATTGCGGCCGTCACGGCCAACCTTCCGTCGGAGTCGATATTTATCTTGCAGACCGCGGACTTTGCGGCTCGCCGCAACTGGTCTTCAGAAATCCCCGCTGTATCGTCAAGCCTGCCGCCGTACCTGTTTATCTCATCGACAATATTTTGCGGTATGGAAGACGCGCCATGGAGGACAATCGGAAAACCAGGTATCCGTCTTTCCACTTCCTCGAGAATATCGAACCTCAAGGGAGGCGGGGTTTCGCCGCTTTTGACTTTGAATTTGTATGCTCCGTGGGACGTCCCAATGGAGATTGCGAGCGAATCGACTCCCGTCCGCTTCACGAAGTCTTCCACTTCTTCCGGCTTAGTGTAATGGCTCTGTTGTGATGAAACTTCGTCTTCGACCCCGGCGAGCACCCCCAGTTCGCCTTCAACGGTCACATCGTAGCGGTGGGAAAATTCAACCACCTTCGCCGTCAGCTTTACGTTCTCATCGTAGGGGAGATGTGACCCGTCGATCATCACCGAGGAGAAGCCTGTCTCAATGCAGGACTTGGCAAGATCAAAGCTATCGCCGTGGTCGAGATGAAGGGCGATGGGGATTGCATAACCCATCTCTCTTGCCACCTCCACGGCGCCTTTTGCCAGGTACTGAAGCAGGGTCTGGTTTGCGTACTGGCGGGCGCCTTTCGATACCTGCAGTATGACGGGGGATTTCATTTCGACCGCGGCCGCGACTATCGCCTGCAGTTGTTCGAGATTGTTGAAGTTAAAAGCGGGTACCGCATAGCCGCCCTTCATCGCCTTTTTAAAAAGGTCCCTCGTATTTACGAGTCCCAGTTCGTGGTAGCGTACCATGGCGCTCTACTCTTCGACGATGATTGCCTCGGTAGGACAATCGGCCGCAGCTTCCCTCACTGCATCGTAAAGCGACTTTTTCACCGTTGCCACCTTCACAGACGCCTGATCGTCAACCAGCTCAAAAACGTCCGGGACTGTATCGACACACAAACCGCATCCTGTACAAAGGTCTTTGTCAATCTTCACTTTCATAATGAGCACCTCACTTTTTTTGATGGTTGATGCGTTTTTTTGTGAGTATAGGGGAAACATAAGTTCATGTCAAAGGGAAAGCACAGGCGGAAAAAGCACGGGGCAGTTGACACTTAGATACATTTACCTTATAGTGCGCGACAGCGAGAGAATCTTTTTTCGGGAGAGGAAAGGGAAGGCTCATGGTCAGGCATCCGACGATCGGCCTCAACATGTCTTTCGATCTCATAGACAAGTATGAAAAATACGGGCTTCTCGTCCCCGTGGGTTATGTGGATGCCGTGGAGGGGGCGGGTGGAGTCGCTCTCTGCATTCCTCCTTGCGCCGACATTACGATGATTGACGCACTCATACCTCTTCTTGACGGTGTCGTTCTCATTGGTGGAGACGACTACTGGCCGGATCACTTCGGCGGACATCCGCAGCCGGAAAACGAACTGATGCCGAGGCGTCGCGACATCTTTGACCTCACGCTGGCAAAAAAGGTATTGCACCACACAGACCTTCCTGTGCTCGGCATATGCGGAGGTCATCAGCTTCTATCTATAGCGCAGGGCGGGTCGTTGATACAGGACATCAAGACAGAGTGGACAAGCCCTCCATGCTCTCCATATATCCCGCATTCAAGGAAGGAAAGACCTGACGATGACACAAACTTCCGTCACCCTGTAGGGCTTGAGGCGGGAAGCCTCGTAGCCCGTGCCGTCAACATACCCGGGGGCGGTATCGTGATGACGAACTCGAGCCACCACCAGGCCGTCGACGCGAAGAGGATCGGTACTGACATGCGGGCCTCCGCCTGGACAGAAGATGGGATTATTGAAGCGATAGAGCCGGCAGTCAATTCACTGTGGGCCCTGTCTGGCAGATTCATCCTTGGTGTGGAGTGGCATCCGGAGCAGATGCAGGACGAGGAACCGCACCGCAACATCTTTCGCGCCTTTGTCGAGGCCGCGCAAAAAAAACGATCCCTCTAACAATTGTCAGTGATCATGATGGAGCGAAATTTCTTCAACTGGTTCAAGGTCTACCTAAGCGGAAAGATGCTCCTCATGCTGGTCCTCGGTTTTGCATCCGGCATGCCCTTGGTGCTCACCAGCGGCACCCTCTCTGCATGGCTCGTCACGGAGCGCGTAGATATAAAGACGATCGGGCTCTACTCTCTGGTCGGCTTGCCTTATGCCTTCAAGTTTCTGTGGTCGCCCTTAATGGACAGGTTCGTGCCGCCCTTCCTCGGAAGGAGGAGGGGCTGGATGATCATCACGCAGCTCGCCCTAATCGTCGCGATCTCCACGATGGGGTTTTTTAATCCTTCATCAAGACCTCTCCTTGTCGCGGCCCTCGCCCTTGCAATTGCCTTTTTCAGCGCGAGTCAGGATATCGTCCTCGACGCCTACAGGACGGAGTATCTGAAGCCTGAGGAGCGGGGTGCTGGTGTCGGTGTCTGGATCATGGGCTATCGGATCGCAATTCTTATGAGCGGCGCTCTTGCCCTCGTCCTTTCCGATCATCTTTCCTGGAAGATGGTATACATCATCATGGGCCTCTTCATGGTGACCGGCTGCGTTGCAACTCTTCTCGCCCCCGAACCTCTCAAGACGGAGGCAACGAGAGACGGCGTCGAACCTCCGAAGAGTCTTTATGAAGCGGCCGTCCTGCCGTTCCTGGAATTCTTCAGGAGGCCCGGTTCGCTGGAGATTCTTCTCTTCATCATCCTCTACAAATTGGGAGACATTGCGGCATCGCAGATGACGACGCCTTACATCCTTGGCTATATCGGCTTCACACGAACCGAGCTGGGAACCATCTACAAGGGCTTCGGTATGGCGGCAACGATCGGCGGGGCATTGCTCGCAGGCGCAATGATGTCGAAGTGGCCGATGAAGAGGGCGCTCGTTGTATTCGGTGTATTACAGGGCATCTCCATCCCTGCCTTTATCCTCCTTGAGTTTACAGGTTCACAGGTATGGGCACTTGCCGTTGTCGTCGGCATTGAGAACTTCTGCGGCGGAATGGGGACATCGGCCTACACCGCGTTTCTG
>Ga0335081_10012458_pt1 | contig 13789 bp, 14 predicted proteins | sample Lox_Sample_35_FD_206713 | JGI IMG/M metagenome (GOLD analysis project Ga0335081, IMG submission 206713) | Soil microbial communities from Loxahatchee National Wildlife Refuge, Florida, United States - Lox_Sample_3.5 | ecosystem: Environmental > Terrestrial > Soil > Wetlands | place: USA...
CACAGACCGCCTGTCGCGAAGCCCCGAGGCCAAGACGACCGAGAACCTGCGCCACCACGTCGCGCTGGCCAGGCACCAGATCGCTTTGGGACAAGCGCGCCACTGCGAGTTCACGCGCTGCACGCTTGTCCACACCGCGGAGCCGCGCAGCGAACTCCGCGGATGAGGAGGGCGGAATCTCCAGCATGTCCTCGAGCAACCGCTTCGTATCTGCCTCTGAGAGTTGCGCACGCGCCATCAGCATGCCTCCTCAAGTTTCCTTGGTTACCGCTTCCTGTGCACGGCACGCCAGGTAGAACTCAGCCTATCGAGAAATCGATCTGGCGTCATTCCCCCCTTTGCCGTGAGAGTAGACAGCTTGCCGTTCCCGGAGCTGCAGAGCTTCTCGCGCGACGGTCCCCTGGAAATCTACCCGAGCAGGGCGAGGCATCTGGACTGCCTTCTCCTTGGATGGTGGGGGGGCAGGTACAACAATGCATCGACCACCGCCACGGTGAGCTCGTTCCAAGGACACCCCGGCATCGAGCTCCATAGTTCACAAGGACCGACGAGCAAGGTGGCGAAGTGCGCGAAACGTCAAGGCGCGCGGTGCGAATCATCGGTCAAACGTCGCGAGCGATCATTTGAAACGACGGACCGTATGGGCGCAACATTTCACCATGGCAAGACCGGTGGTGCCCACCTCGACCCTCACGCGAGTCGCTCGAGGACGGGGTGGGCGGACGCGCTGTCCTTCCTGGGGTCCTCGTAACGGCGGAACAGAATCTACCGAACTCGCAAAAGGCGTGGCTGCGTGGCAACGTCTTCCGCGAGCACCGGCGCGGGACAAGCTCCGCCGCGACTCATGACGGTGAGTGAACCATTCAACGTCGCTCGTTACCTACGGCACTGGGAGCGGTCGTGCAACTTCCGCAACGGTGACCAGCGGCGTGCCTCGCCCGATGTTGCCCCAACAGGGTCCCCGTCGGTCACTCGCGTGCCTGCTCCGCGTGGTCCCGCAACCACGTCAAGAGATCCACGTAGGAGAGGACCCCCACGAGATCGTCGCCATCATCGACCACTGGGAGCGCACCCACGCGCTCAACGACAAAGACCTCCAGCGCGTCGCGGAGCTGCGCTCGCGCGCGGACGGAGATGGGGTCAGGGGTCATGGCCTCGGACACTGGCTTGGCAAGAGCCTCGCGGGTGGCATCAGGGAATCCATCGACGTCCACCCCCAGATGGGCCCTGAGATCGCGCTCGGAGAGCATCCCGACCAGCCTGGCCTCATCGTCGAGAACAGGGAGGTGCCGAACCCCATGCTGCACCAGCACATCCGCCGCGTCGCCCAGCGTTGTGTCCTCGGTCACGGTGACCGGGCTTCGAGTCATCACCTCTTCCACGGGAATGCTCTCGAACAGCCGCGGCTTTGGCCCAGCGCCCGCCTGGGCGGCCAGGACGTCAACGTCCGTGACGATTCCTACGAGCCGGTTCCCTGCCCCGACCACGGGCAAGGCATGCGTGCCCTCGCGGCTGAAAAGCGCAACCGCTCTGTGGAGCATCTCGTCCTCCTCTATCGTCACCACCGGCCGCATCACCTCGGACACCGGAATCCCTCGATGATTTCCCTGCCCGGCGATCCGCAGAAGATCACTTGGGGTCACCATGCCGATCACGCGGCCCCGAGAATCCACGATCGGCAGATGGCGAAAACTGCGAGACCGCAGGACCGACGAAGCACGCTGCACGGTATCGTGCTCTCTCAAGGCCGACACCCGCCGTGTCATCACATCCGCCACGCGCATGTCTCTTCCTCCTTCCTCGTCATCCTCGCACCGGATCCAGGCTCATGGTCTCGGCGCGAACCACGTCCTGCGGCTGACCGAGGAAACGGCCAAACCAGTCCGCCGCGAGCCTCGCGACGACGTCGAGCGTGCCGGGCTCCTCGAACAGATGTGTTGCCCCTGGCACCACGGCCAGCTGCTTCTCCGCGAGGAGCTGTTCGAACGCTGCGCGATTGAGATCCAGGACAACGGTATCCCTGCGCCCCACGACGAGGAGCGTCGGTGCACAGACACGGCTCAGGATGCTCGATCCGGCCAGGTCTGGCCGACCGCTGTGCGACACGACCGCGGCAACGGCCCCGGGCAGTTCAGCCGCCGCCACGAGGGCCGCCGCCGCTCCCACGCTGGAGCCAAGAAGGCCCACCCGCAGCTTGCGGGTGAGCTCGTCCTCAAGAAGGAAGCGCGTCGCTCGGGCGACCCGGGCGGCAAGGAAGCCGATGTCGAAGCGGAGACGAGAAGAGACCTCGTCTTCCATCTCCTCCTCTGGCGTGAGGAGATCGAGCAGCAGTGTTGCAAGCCCCTCCTCGCGAAGCCTGCGAGCTACATACCGGTTTCGGGGGCTGAAGCGACTCGACCCACTGCCGCGAGCAAAGAGCACGACACCGCGCGCATCGGGAGGTACGGTGAGATTCGCCAGGATCGAGCGCTCGCCCACCGCAATCTCCACCTCGCGCTCCATCTCCCCGGGTGGATCGGCTGGCGGATCGACGACGGGGTCGCCTCGCTCCCGCGACGCAACTTCGCTTTCCGCGAGCAGGCAGTGCGCCCTGTTCAGCAACCACAGGACCTCCCCGTCCGTCGTCTGCTCGAACCGCTCGTACCAAAGCCCTACCGCGACGAACGTCTCGGGAGCCTCTACGTAGACCAGCTCATCCACCTCGCCGCGCAATACCGGCACTGTCTGCGCTGCCACGACGGGAGTGGCCAGGACGACCCGCCGCGGTCGGAGCTCGTGCACGGCACGAACGGCCGCGAGCGCCGTGCATCCGGTAGCGATCCCGTCGTCTACGACGATGACCGTTCTTCCGCGCACCGCAGGAAACGGCCGGTCGCCTCGGTATAGCCGGACTCGCCGCGCCAGCTCGGTTGCCTCCTTCTCGGCCAGGAATGCGAACTCTTCTTCATCGGTCCCGGTCTCGGCGAAGGCGCCGGGATCAACATGGACGGTTCCCCCCTCGACGATCGCCCCTATCGCGTACTCAGGGAGTTGCGGCGCACCGATCTTGCGCACGATGAGCATGTCGAGCTGGGCGCCCAGAGCCTGCGCAACCTCGCATGCTACCGGAACGCCCCCGCGAGGCAGAGCGAGTACCAGCGGGCGCTCGCTCTGGTATCGCAGGAGGAGCGATGCGAGCTGTTGACCTGCTTCCTTCCGATCGTGAAATGCCATCGCGACCCCCTTGAGACGCCCAGCGACGGGAAAACGCCTCTGCCCCGCCGAGATGGAGCGAGCACCCAACCCGGGCCTCCTCTTCCATGAAGCTGCACACTTCCCTGTGGATCGCGCATCGGCTGTTCCCCAGCAGCCCGGGGCGACGCAGCTTCGCTCGGCTGCGTCCCTGATCCCCGTGCGCACCGGCCGTGGCAGCTGAAGCCACTGGGCGCCGCCTCTGGTTCGGGCGGAGCGGCTGAAGAAGCCACCGCATGTTCACTTCCGAACCGGAACGGTCAACACCGGGATCGGCGACAGCTGGACCACGCGCTCCGCCACGCTTCCCATGAGGGCGTGCTCGACACCACGTCGCCCGTGGGTTCCCATCACGATGAGGTCCGCTTTTGACTCGCCAACTGCGGCGAGGATCTGCTCCCATGCCACGCCCACCTTGAGCATTTCGCGAACGCCCGGATGCGCCTCCCTGAGCGAACCGACAAGCTTCTCGAGCCTCGCGCGGCCATGCTCGATGACTGGAGCGAGCACATCGAGCGGAGCGTCGAGCTCGACGTGCGTGGGAACCTCACACGCGTGCATGACGGTCAGCGTGGATCCACAGTCACGCGTCACCGCCAAAGCGATGTCCAGTGCTCCTTTCGAGGCCGGGCTGAAGTCGGTTGCGAAAAGAATGTGCTTGAAGACCGTCATGACATTCCTCCCCTTGTGCTCGCAAACATGCGCGGGTCCCCTCGCTTGTTGTTGCGTGGGCCGGGAGCCTGGTTCTCGGAGCAGGGAGAATCCATGTCGTCACCGAGGGCTTGCGCACCATTCCATCCTCCGATGCCGGCCGGCCAGCACCACCGCGCTCGCCTTTGGGTCCCGTCGCCAGCCTCTTCGACAAATCGCACGGGATCCCCGACGCAGACTCGCCGGAACCCGCCACGCAGGGTACGGTGCTCGTGAAAGTAGATCTCGCGCCCATCCTGCACGCCAAGGGCACCGTGGCCCTTCCCGGGAAAGATGCGCACCACAACGGCGCGCGGCGCCCCGTCATGCGTCTTCACCATGTGACGCATCCGGCGCGCATGCTCCTGCAGCTGCCGCCGCGCCTCCCGAAAGGCGGCATTCAGGGGCGAATACAGGTCAGCGTGCACCGGGCCTTTCGACGAGTCGCGCCCCACCACGAGCCTGCCGCCGGGCACGGAGAGCTCGATCCTCACGCGGTACTGCGAGCTGCTCTGCCGATGGTGACGGCTCGCCGCTTCCAGCATTACCGCACAGCCGGTGATCGGCTTCGCGTGGCGCTCGAGACGCGCCACCTTGTCTCGCATGCGCTCCGCCACGCCGTCTGGTGGACGCAGGTATCTCCACTTCAACTGGAGCAACTTCTCCATGGGCCACCTTGGAGCCACCAGCGCAGTCCCGCGAGGGGCACCGTCACTCCCCCCGCAGCCCCGCTCGTGAGGCACCGCCCACCATCCACTTTCGATGCATCGCGCGTTCCCTGCAGATTGCCAATACCGACGGGACCTTGTGCCCTCAGATGCGTTTTGCTGTACGCAACATCTGCGCGCAGCTCGGTCGCCAGAGAATCGGCGCGGCGTGCATGGAAATCGGCAGACGATTCGCGCGGACGAGCCACAAGCAAATGCCGGTGGTCGCGTTGGTCCATATCGCGCCCCCTGCACTTGGCGACCGCCGGCCCGCCACCGGAAACGGTGGTTCCGCGCGGGGAACGCCCGACGCAGGACATGAAGTGTGTCATGGCCGACAACCTTCATGGCCAGCGCCAAGCATCTTGCGCCCGGAAGCGAGCGAACAAACCCGCGTGTTGCCTCAGTGCGGGCAACCACCACAGGCGATTGCCGGATTGCGCTCCAGGCGATTGGCCAATGCTCCCCAGCAATCGGGAGCTCTGAGCGGGGCGCATTCATTGCGGTGAATTGCCGACAGGCGTAACGCCTGCGCATTCTCATGAAGCCCGCCAACGGCTAGAATGCTCCCATTTTTGGGATGCCGACGGATAGCGCATACCCCATCTTTCAACGCGATCGAGTCCTGTCCCACTTCTTGTCCAAGACTGGACGAGTTCAGACTCCGAAAAGGCACCTCCGAAGGGAGCTTGTCACGAACCACAAAGAAAGAACGCGCCTCATCGTCGCTGCTGCACGCGACGGCAGCGGACCACGCGGCAGGCGCGATCTTGCCAGGACCGCCGCCCGCGGCACAATTGCAGTGTCGTGCATTGCTCTCGAGGGCCTGTGGCTTTCCGGGTGACCCTTGCTCGGGGAGCGCCTTGCCGAACGAATCGGGATGCGAGCGCCCCCTCGCAAGCGATTGCCTCGGGCAATGGAACCTGGGCACAAACGAGCCTCGATGCGCAGAAGCGTCCTGTGCCACTCAAGCGAACGACGCTGCATGCCCCAATGGATGCCAACAGGTCTTCCTCCGAGGAGGCGCCCGGCGGGCAGGGCCGCCGCATTGCCGTGATCCTCGAGGTGAATCGCGCTCTTTCGGAATGAACGGGGTCGGGACAAGGGTGTGCAGCAACCAGCGCCGCGAGCGCTCAATCCACGTTATCCCTTCACCACGCCGACCGGAACGAACCGGGCGACCTTCCTTGCGATGCCGGCGCGCTGAACCACATCCACCACTCGGTCCACGTCCTTGTACGCGGCAGGCGCCTCCTCGGCCAGGTCGGAATTGCTGGGGCACCGCACCACGATGCCGCGGGAACTCAGCTCCCTTCGGAGGGCGGACCCGACCACGTGGCGCTTCGCCGCGCTCCGGCTCATCGCGCGACCGGCACCATGGCACGCGCTGCTCAGCGCGATTGCTGCCGCCTCCTCGGTTCCCACAAGCACGTAGGACGCCGTTCCCATGCTGCCCGGGATGAGCACCGGCTGGCCGATCCCGCGATAGGCCGGTGGAATCTCTCGGCTCGACGGGCTGAGAGCTCGCGTCGCTCCCTTGCGATGAACGCACACGAGATGATGACCGTGCCGTTCGATCTTGGCTATGTTGTGCGCGACGTCGTAGACGAGGCGAAGCTCACCTCTGGCCTGACCTGGTAGCACTCGCCGGAACACTTCCCGCACCCTGTGTGCGATCACCTGTCGGTTACACCAGGCAAAGTTGGCTGCGGCGCACATGGCCGCGAAGTAGCTCTTCCCCTCCGGAGAGGAGAGCGGGGCACACGCCAGCTGCCGATCCGGCAAGACGATTCCATACTTTGCGACGGCCTCGTCCATGATGCGCACGTGATCCGTACAGACTTGATGCCCCAGTCCACGCGACCCGGTATGGATGAGAACGGCGACCTGACCGAGAAACAGGCCCAGACGGCGAGCGGCGGGCTCGTCGAAGATGACCTGTGCGACCTGGATCTCGACGAAGTGGTTGCCCCCGCCCAGGGTCCCGAGCTGATCCGATCCCCGCTGCTTGGCCCTCTCCGAGACTTCTCCCGCGTCGGCCTGCTCCAGAGCGCCCCGGGACTCGATGAAGTCGAGGTCCTCCGGATGATCCATGCCGTGCTCGCGGAGCAGGTAGGGACACCCCTCTTGTAGCACGCAATCAAGCTCGTCGCGCGTCAGGGACAGGCGCCCGTACCTTCCGTAGCCGGCTGGGACACTCCTGCTGATCTCGTGGACGATTGTTTCCAGGAACGGCTCGACATCCTCGCGACACATCTGTGAAGCGAGCAGCCGCACGCCGCAGTTGATGTCGAAGCCGATGCCCCCGGGCGAGACAACGCCATCGGGCAACCGCGTCCCCGCGACCCCGCCCACCGGAAAGCCGTATCCCTGGTGCATGTCGGGCATGCCGAGCGCCGCGCCTTCCATGCCGGGGAGGGTCGCCACGTTCAGCAGCTGCTCCAGACTGCGATCGCCCTGGATCTGAAGGAGCAGGACGTCATCCGCGAAGACGCGGGCCGGAACCCGCATCGCCCGGGCGGAATCGCGCGCCACCTCGTGCAGACACGGTCCGATGTTTCGCAGGGGCACGGCCATGGTCGCCTCCTTCGGCACAGACCGCGAGTGATATATCGCTCACACGTCGAGCACGATCGTAGCTCTGAACCCCTGGGATCCTCCTGAAATCGAGAGTCCGTGGAACGTCGCGGCCTTCACCGGGTTCACGAACCGCTCTACCCGCGCCCCGCGCACCACCGCCTCAAGCCTCTGGTCTGAGAGCTGCTCTATGCTGAATTCCTTCGGCAAGAAATGGCTCACCTCCGCCCGGTACACGAGCTCGTTCAGCCACCCGACGAGGAGCGCCTCGCGATCGGGTGCGGTCACCGTCGCCGCTTCCTCGTAGTCGACCGGCAAGCTGCTGCCCCCGCCCCTTCCCATGACCTCGGAGAGCGCCCTCCCAGCTTCTCTGAATAGCATCGCGAGCGTCGGCGCCCCAATGCGGATCGCCAGTTCCGCATGCTCCTCGAGTGCGTATTGGGCCGCACCTGGCTTCGGCGCGATCGACCCATGGGAGACCATGTCGTTCGCAGGCGGCGGACCATCGCCACGTCCTCCGCCAACCCATTCACCATCCCAGAGATCGCTTCCCTCTCCGACCGGGACCCGAAGAGCAGGTGCGCGACGCAAGCGCGTCACGACCTCGTCATCGCTGACCTCTTCGAAGCGTTCGTACCATTCGTCAATTGCCGCCACAGCAGGAGGCGATTCGAGCGCCACGATCGCGTCGACCTCCGCTTCCAGCTCAGCCGCAATCGGTCGCGCGACCACCGGCGACGCCAGGATCACCTTGGCCGCCCCGCGCTTGCGCACGGCCCGAGCGGCCGCACGCGCGGTAGAGCCCGTTGCAACGCCGTCATCGACCAAGATGACCGATCGCCCCGCAAGCTTGGGCGGCGGGTGATCGGAGCGGTAGGTGTGAAGGCTGCGCGTCAGCTCGGGCAACTGGCGCTCGGCGAGAACTGCCGCCTCTGCGTCGCTCACTCCCAGCTCGCGAAGCGCTTCCGGCCGCAGGTACAAGCCATCCCCTTCCGCGATCGCGCCCACGCTGCGCGCGGGAACATGCGGGACGTCAATCCGCCGAACCATGAGCACGTCCAGCTCTGCTCCCAGTCCGCGCGAGACCTCGAACGCCACCGGAACACCCCCCCGGGGAAGAGCAAGGATGAGCGGCCGCTCCAAACGGTACTCCTCGAGCCTTGCGGCAAGCCTACGTCCGGCGTCCACCCGATCGCGGAAGATCATGACACCCCCATTGAAAAGATGCATCGCGTGTTCCGGGAATGAACGAACATGCATGTCAGCGAGTTGTCACGTGATCCCCCCGCGCCATATTTGCCTCACGGTGCAAGTCTTGCGCGACGAATGCGTCCCCATGCGGGGAGCCACGACACATCCACCGAACAGGTGCCGCCAGTTCGCCATGCGGAATGGCGCGCAGCCGGCCGATCCGATGGCTCCTTCCCTGCTCGGGGCGTCCGCACCTGAGCCATCGCCTCGCCGGAGACCGGCTCCTTCGAGAGCAGTCCGCTCGGACGGGCGGCCCTGTGGCCGGCGATGTTTCTATCACATTTCGTGAATATTGGCTTTCTCTCCAGTCGACGCGAGAGAAGCCGAAGAAGCGTCCGCCCCGTGGCAGGCACTGAGAATGGCGAACGGGGCTCTCTGGCGAACTGCGCGGACCCATGCCCCCCGGAAGAGGATCGTCCGGTCCAGGTCGAGCGATGTTGCTAATGGTGCTCAACGAACGGCACCGAGTGACGGTGAGCCAAGCAAGGAGATTCGCGAGAACATGGTGCGGGCGAGACGAAGAGGAAAGCATCCGGGCGCTCGGGGAAGAGCCGACCACCAGCGAAAGGAACCGTTCACGACAGCAGCAACGCAACCGGCAGCAGTCTCGCCCGGAAGCTCCACGGCATCTGTGGGACCCCGAGGATGGGGACTTGTCCGCGCACCCACCTCTTGGAGGGCGACTCAGGAATCCTGCGCGAGACAACTCCCGCTCTCCGTAAGGGGTCAGGCGTTCAAGCGAGTATCACCCGTCTGTCCCACACCCGCACCGCGCGAGGGCAGCATTTCCGTAACGAGAGCCCCAATACGATTGGACACCGAGCAGCCGGAATGAACGAACGCGCGATGCTCGAGGGCGCTCGGGCGTGGCCATGGAGATGGCTGATGGCTGACTGGAAGAAGATCTGTTGCGCGATCGATTTCTCCGACCAATCGCGCTTCGCGATGGGGGAGGCGGCCGACCTCTCGCGGCGGTTCGCGGCCGAGCTGGCGCTGCTGCACGTGTGGGAAGTGCATGCGGTGTCGTCGGAGATCCTGCTGTCGAAGTTCGAGCGCGCCGGCGCGCGCCTCGAGGAGGACATGCGCCGTTTTGCGAGCGAGGCCCAGCGAATGGTCGGACGGGCGGTCCGCACGGTGATCCTGGCCGGCACGGCCGCCCCGGAAATCGTGCGCTTCGCCCGTGGAGGGTCGTTCGACCTCGTGGTGATGGCAACGCACAGCCGCACCGGCCTGCCGCGCATCGTTCTCGGCTCGGTTGCCGAACGGGTCGTGCGCGAGGCAAACTGCTCGGTCCTGGTCGTCCGATCCCCGACGGAACGTACAGATTGACGAGGCCCGCGGCAAACCGGCGCGACCTCCTCGCGGCCACGCGCCGGGAGCGACGAGGAACTGAACAGGAGCCCTCGCTTCCGCCTACCGGCAAGCGCCGCGCCAGCTGCATCAAACGCCCGGGGCGGCGCCTACCATCGCAATGCTATATGAACAACCGAGTGACCTGTCCGAAGTTGCCGCTACAGGCCGTTGTTCCCGAAGAACCCGGGCAGGACCTGAGCTCCCTCCTTTTGAACGGCCTCCAGGACGTGGGGGTCGGGTCCCAAGAGCCACCTGCGCAGTCTCGACGGCGCTCTTGGTGTCGTCGCGCGAGAAACTTCCGGGCTCGGCGAGTTTCGAGCGGTGCCCGTGTAGACGACCCCGATGCTGGAAGTAACCATGATGTCGAGCGTGAGTGGATCGCCGACCGGAGGCAGGCCAGGGAGATCGTAGAGCTCCGACACAGCCGGTCCGTCAAAGATCTTCCCGACGCATTCCCGGCCTTGGATTCCAGCATACCGACGGCCTTGGTCGCCTGGCTGGAATCAGCCAGCCAGAGGAGCGAAGCGTCGTCCTCGATCGGTCCGATGCCCGTAGCATTTCTTGGCGATTCCGACGATGGCAGGAGGGATGCAGGCACGGTCGCCTGAGACCTGCCGCTCATCACGCGCGACCAATTCCATGGCGAGTGGAACTACACGGTTCATCATCGACTCAGAGTGCAGTCATCATCAATCTATTTCTGAACAGTCCCTGAGGTGGTTGCCGTCTTCCGGAACGGTATGCCGACTTCGGTCCGACGCTGGCCCAAGAGAAGCTCGCGCTGACAGTTTGCCTACGCTGCACGTACGCCACAAGAGCCACCGTTGCCCGCGCTCCTAAATGTGGGCAGAAACAGACACCGAGAAGAGGAAAGCGAATGGGGGCCTTCGCGCGAACGCCCCGCCCCCATCTCCGGCACATCTCTATTCTATGGGCACACCTGCGGCGGTCTGACCCAAATCGTGCATTTGCCCTTATCATCGGTGTCGCAGCAGCGCCGGTCCGGTGGCGGTTGTGGCGGTGGCGGGTCGGGCGGCGGGGAGGCGCCGGCGATGATCGCCGCGTTGTAGGCGATCAGGCTGTACCCGACGCTGACGTAGAGGAAGCGCCATTGGCATCGGCGGGTGTTGTCCCCGGGCACACCCTGGCAGGACGCTTGGTCGCCGTCGTCGGAGCCGGTGATGGTTCCCTTCGCGATGACTTTGTTCGGGTCTCTGGACAGCGAGAATACCGGGCCGCCGCTGTCGCCGTTGCCAATGGCCGCCCGGTGGTCCTGCTGCTCGGCCTTGACGAGTTGGACGACGGTGTTCCCGTCCGGAGTCTTCCACGAGATGTCGGTGCCGGTGACCTTGATGTTGCACTGCGCGCCGGACAGCGCCCCGGAGGAACAGACGTAGTCACCGGTGTAGCTATGGGCGGCGCCGATGACGGGCTTGGTGAACTCTGTTCCGCCCATCTCGGCCACGCCGCCGTCCCAGATCCACCCGCCTGACCCCTCCGGGGTGTCGATCAGTAGTCGGTCGTGGGCGGCGTCCTTGCGCTCAACCGTGCCCATCACCGCGCCGTTCCCTGCGACTGCGCTGTCGCCGTTCTCAGCGCAGTGGCCGGCGGTGAGCATCTTTCGCCTGCCGTCCAGGTAGAAGGCGAACCCGGTGGAGCACTCAAACCTGCCCCACCAGGCGGCTCCGCCGTAGTACGGCGGGGTCGCGTGGCTGCGACCGAACAGGTCGAGCGGGCCGGCGGTTACCTCGTGCACGGTCACGCCGGCGGCGGCCGCGACCTTGGCCGCGACACTGGCCCGAACGGCCTCCCCGCCCGCCCTCCGGCCCACGCTGACGCCGCTGCCGTCAGCCTCGGGGCCCGCCGAGTTCACCTCGGGCAGTGCGGTGAGGTGCGTGACCGCGTCGAGCAGCTCGGTGCGGCTGTATGCCGCGGGCCGGATCTGCAGCACGGTCCCGACCGGCATGGTGGCGGCCAGGTCGCCCAGCCGGGCGGGCACGGCGCCCTTCCAGCTCACCGTCAACCGCCGTGCCTCCGGGTCGACGACGATCCCGCCCAGCCCGCCACCGAGCGCGGTGACCGCGTCCGCCTGGGCGTCCAGGGCTGCCTGGACCTGCATGAGCTCGGCCCAACTGGAGAAGCCGCCGGGGGGTGGCCCGCCCGGCAGGTCGCCCGCAGTGGCATCGGCGGCGAGGTTAGGTACGCGGCGGAGCGCAACCGTGTAGTGGAATCCTGCGGCGATGGCGGTGACGCCGGTGAGACCCGCTGGAACTGTGGCCTGACCGCCGCTGTTATCCCCCTAGGCGACCACCGTCCCGTCGTTCTTCAGCGCGACCGTGTGGGTTCCTCCTGCGACGATGGCGGTGACGCCGGTGAGACCCGCTGGAACCGTGGCCTGACCGCCGCTGTTATTCCCCCAAGCGACCACCGTCCCGTCGTTCTTCAGCGCGACCGTGTGGGTTCCTCCTGCGGCGATGGCGGTGACGCCGGTGAGGCCCGCTGGAACCGTGGCCTGGCCGCCGCTGTTATTCCCCCAAGCGACCACCGTCCCGTCGTTCTTCAGCGCGACCGTGTGCAAGTACCCCGCGGCGATGGCCACGATCCCTTCCCTCGCGTCTGGCGGAACAGACAACTGGCCGTGGTCATTACTGCCCCAACCAACGAACTCGAGCTGCCCCGCGCTCTGCGCGGTTGCGACGCCAGGGGTGATGAAGCCGAACAGCGCCAGCAGCGCCAGGAAGCGGCGCCATCCGGTGGAGGCGGTCCGAGCTGCGATCATGGACCGGCTGCCTGGCCCGCGAGGAGCGCATTCGACACGTCGTTCGATCCGCATGGTAGGTCCCCCCCTTGGCAGGTTCCCCTGCCTTCTCGGTAATACGACACCAGATCGGCGCGTATGACTTGGACCAACCCAGTATGGAAGAACGACGAACACAGAACCCACACAAGCTCCCGGCTGCTGCCCTTCCTCAGTCCCGGGACCACGTGAGCTACTAATAGTCTACCTTGGTTGCGGGAGCCCATGGGGCGGGTGATGCCGCAACGTCCGTGGCCCAAGTCCCGCACGAGAAACCTCCGTGCTCGGCGTCGCAGCGGTGCCCGTGCAGACGATCCAGAGACTGTAAGTGACGATGATGTCGAGCGTCGGTGGATCGCCGGCCGGAGGCCGGCCAGGGAGACAGAGCTCCGCCACAGCCGATCCGCAAGAATCTCCCCGATGCCTTCCCGGCCTTGGATTCCAGCATGCCAGCGGCCTTGGTCGTCTGGCAGCAATCAGCCAGCCAGAGGAGCGAACCATCATGCTCGGTCGGTCCGATGCCCGTAGCATTTGTTGGCCGACGACGGCAGGAGGCATGCAACCACGGTCGCCGGGGACTTGCCATTCTTGACTGACCCGGACTCGGAAAGAATCGGCTGGGATCAATCGGCGATCGGCCATGCTTGGCGGTAATTGCCATTAATGTGGAGTCGAGGAGGTGATGCTTGTCCAGCTCAGACACCATCTCGCCGATGGCGCCGTTTGCGACGCGGATTTCGGCGAGAAGATCGGGACCGGGTGTCCCTGTGGCATCGAGATAGCCTCCGGTGGCGCCACCCCCAGACGGAAGGCCGTATCGACAAGCTTGATTGGATGGATCGACGGTAAAGGACCCTGAGTCAGACGGACAGCGGACATCTCACAGGCCGAGGTCGGTCAGTCCTGGGTTGTCGTCGGGTCGACGCCCCTGCGGCCAGCGGAAGAGGCGGTCGGGCTCCAGGATGGGCACGTCATTGATCGAGTGTTCCGCGACAATTACCCTTGCCGGTTCCCGACAACTATCCTTGCCGGTCAGTGTACCCAGGTGGATGATCCCCACGGCGGCCTCGCGAGGGTCGAACGATGTACCCGGGGAAGTGACCGCACCTTCGGATCCCAGGCACCCCAAGGCGGCACGAGCCTTGGTCCCACTGCTTTCTCCATCACAGCCCTCCGGCGCCGG
>Ga0335081_10012460_pt1 | contig 13786 bp, 7 predicted proteins | sample Lox_Sample_35_FD_206713 | JGI IMG/M metagenome (GOLD analysis project Ga0335081, IMG submission 206713) | Soil microbial communities from Loxahatchee National Wildlife Refuge, Florida, United States - Lox_Sample_3.5 | ecosystem: Environmental > Terrestrial > Soil > Wetlands | place: USA: Florida...
CCTTGGCATCGAGGTCCAGGTCCTGGGCCTTGAGGCCGGAACCGATGTTCACGCCGACGGCGTAGCTAGTTTTTTGTTTCGGATTCGTGAGATCAGGTTTGTCCTGCGCCACGGCGGAACTCACGAACAATCCGAGGGCGAGGGTCGGGATGAGATATGATTTCATTCAGTTTTCAAGCCGCATGGTTATTTGCGGGCCGGAAAACATCCGGGAAGACGGCGGCCACGTCAAGCCATGAAAACGAAAATAAGCCGGACTCTCATGGCGCGGACAGACAAACGCCCCGGTTCGCGTCGGCGATTTTCGCAGCATCCATTTTGACCAACGCACGGTCGTAAGTCATCAGGCCGTTCACCTCAACTTCGCAATCGGTCGTCTGCGTGTAAACGGCGGCGGCCAGGCCGGGCTTGCCGGCGAGCGGTCGCAGCGCGTCCACGAGCTTGAGATAAGCGGCCGTGAGCGCGGCGGAATTGGTGAAGCTCTGGTAGCCCCAGTTCTTTTCCGCCTGCCATGTGTGGCCGCGCACGGGCAGGCCAAGTCCGCCGAATTCGCCGAGCACGGCGGCGCGATTGGTTTCAAGTTTCAGCACGGCTGGTGCGGGATAATGATGCATGTCCTGCACGTCGCCGGCGCCATGATCGGTCCAACCGCTGGCATTGTCCACGAGGCGCGTGGGGTCAAGTTGTTTGACGGTTTCAGCGATGCGGGCGGTGTCATATTGTCCCCAACCCTCGTTGAACGGCACCCACATGACAATGCAGGGATGATTGCCGCGGCCTTCGATAAGCGCCCTCAGTTCCGTTTCGAATTGTGTCGCCGCTTCTTCGTTGCCCGCGCGGATTCTGTCAGTCCGATTGTCGCCGACGCTGCTGCTCGGCATGTCCTGCCAGACGAGCAGACCCAGTTTGTCTGCCCAGTAATACCAGCGGTCCGGCTCCACCTTGACGTGCTTGCGCGCCAGGTTGAAGCCGAGTTGCTTGATCATCACGATATCGTTACGGAGCGCTGCGTCGGTGGGCGCGGTGTAAATGCCATCAGGCCAAAAACCCTGATCGAGCGGACCGAACTGGAACAGCGGTTGGTTGTTCAGGCAAAGACGCGGTGTGCCGTCAGCATCCGGGCCGACGGAAATTTTTCTCATGCCGAAATAGCTTTTTACGTCGTCTATTGTTTTTCCATCCCCTTGTAGCGTGAACTTCAGGTCATAAAGAAATGGATCGTCCGGCGACCATGGTTTCGGCTTCGGAATTTTGAGTGTCAATCGTGAATGTGCCCGGCCCTTCGCGCTTGCAAGGGGGAATTGGTCTGAAACGACAACTTTCTTCCCGTCAAACACCTGCGCTTTGATCGTAAATTCCCCGCCTGGCGAAGCAAAAGTGGTGATGTCAATGTTCACCGCCGATTGGTCGAAGTCAGGTGTAACCTTCAAAGATTCGATTCGATCGGGGGCCACCGGCTCCAGCCAAACGGTCTGCCAAATGCCGCTCGTGGAGGTGTACCAGATACCATTCGGATGGCGCACTTGCTTGCCGTGCGCCTGCGGGCCGTCATCAGTCGGGTCCCAAACTGCAACGTCAATCTCCTGCTTGCCCGATGGCTTGAGCGCGTCGGTGATATCAAAACTGAACCCATCGTAACCGCCGCGATGCGTCCCCAGTTCCCGGCCGTTGATGGAGACGGTCGTTTCCCAATCCACCGCGCCAAAGTGCAGGAGGATGCGTTTGCCTTTCCATTTTTTCGGCACATCGAACGCGCGGCGATACCAAAGGCGCTGGTCGAGACCGAGCGGCTTCATCACCCCGGAGAGAGCTGACTCGACGGGAAACGGCACAAGGATTTGCCCGGCCCATTGCGCCGGCCGCGCGGAATCTTTGGCGACGATAGCGTAATCCCAGAGGCCGTTGAGGTTCTGCCATTCGGCGCGCACCATTTGCGGACGCGGATATTCGGGCAATGCCTTGTCCGGTTTCACGTCCTTAGCCCATCGCGTCATCAACGGGCCTTGCGCCGGCTGCCATGCAGTGGTGGTGGTGGCGGTGAAAAGCGCCAGCCCTGTCATCAGAATGCGCCAATTCAATCGTTTCATGGTTGCGTAAGTGCTTGGACTCAACGCCGCAATTTTAGCCGGTTCATTTCCGGTTGGCGAGCGGCGTCAAACGATGAGAAAACGAGCCGTTGCGTGGTCGGTCTGATTGGATACGCAACGCAGGCAAAAAGACGAACAAGATTCGGCTTGCCTTTGAAGGCAGCGCCAAAAATCCGCCGGCCAATCGCCGTCGAAACCCCTGAGCCAGGCAGGCGATGCTGGCACTGCTCAACTTTGAGCGATCAAGCTTCCTTCAACGCACGGTTGATCCGTTCGATGGCTTCGTCAATTTCCGCGCGGCTTTTGAAGCCGATGACCACCGCGTCAATGTCCCGGCAGCCCATGGCAAAGCGGATGGATTTCTCGCGGTCGGCCGGGTCCGTGAACGTGCCGTTGCCGCAGATTTTCATGCCAATCACCCCGCGGCCCTTCGCGCGCATGGTTTTGATTTCCTGCATCACCGGGGCGATGTCATGGCGGCGACTGCCCCAGTAACCGCTATCGCCATCGGTGTAACTGCCCTGAGGATTCACGCGCACCAGATGCACCTCGGTCCAATCCGAGGTGACGGCGGCGCGCAACGCCGGCAGGCTGTGACAGGAAACGCCCTTGGCCCGGATCCATTTCCGCTCCCGAGCCTCGTTGAAGCCGTCCATGACGCGTTTCCATTCGTCCGTCCACTGGCCGCGCGTCATACAATGGATGAGCAGGCTGTCAACGTAATCGGTGTTGAACGTTTTGCGGTGGTGGTCAACGACGGCCAGCACGTCCTCCGGCTGACCGTCCACCTTGGACTGGATGAAAAGTTTTTCCCGCGGCAATCCTTTGATGGCGTCGGCAATCAAATTAAACGTCTGGTAAGCCTGGGCCGTGTCAATATACGTGATGCCGCGATCGTAGGCGTAGTGAATGAGATTGACGAACGCTTCCTTGCCCTGCGCGGTTTGTATGTAGCCGTTGTCGCTGCCGGTGCCGAACCCCAGCCGGCTCAGTTTAATGCCGGTCTTGCCCAGCGTCACCTGATCCGTGGCGGTGCGCGCCGGAACCGGGTTGCTCGCCGCGGCGGATTCGTCCAGCGCCCATGGCGAGAGCAACGCCGCGCCGGCCAGCGCGGTGGAGGTTTTAAGAAATTCACGACGATTCAAGCCACAACGGTTTTGACGCAGGGGTTTCATAAAAATTTCCTTTCCGGCTTCCAACCACGGGAACACGTCAGCGCGCGCCGTGGGGATATGCGGCTACCGGACACTGAGGCGACCTTGCACATGTGTCACAAATAGCACCGGCCCACGGAATTGCAACTGCGATTTGCGCTTGTCGCCATCAACGCCTTTCCCGGCCTGGGACCGCGGCCGCTCAGAATCAGCGCCTATTCAAAAAGCCGGTTATGGGGCATAGGCCCGGCAACCGGGTTGCGGCGAAAAGTTCAGGAACCTTTTTACGGTTTCTTCCTCTTATCCCCTGACTGTGGGTTTTTTATGTAAGAACACAAACCAAATTGGGGAAATGCCATGAATACCGCGTCAAAACTGTTGCCCGGGAAACTGATTCTAAACGTGCGGCCGCAAAGGGCACGGCGTCCATTGCCCGCGGCTGAACTTTCTTCGCTGGGACTGCTGACGGCGGGGTTCCTCGCTCTGACATTTGCCGGTCACCGTAAACTGCGAAAAACAACCGTTGCCGTGTAAAGCGGTTTTGGTGTCGGTGTGACAGGCGAACGGCATTGCCGTTCGCCTTTTTCATTCCTCATTCCCGGCACTCGGCTGGCGTAGGTTTACGGATACTTCAAACGATAAAACTGCCGGTTCGTGGATGGCAACAGAACGACCTGATACTCATCACTCACGATGCCTGCCGCGTTTGTCACGTCGGCCCAGTCTGCGGTGGTGAGGTCCGCATTCTGTTGCAGGGTGAAGGCCGCCGCCGCCGTCGGCCATGCCACAACCACCGCGTTGGTGCTGGTCGTAATAATGCGCATTAACGGTGAAGCCGGAGGCGCCGGTTTGAATGCCGCCAGTTGCAGCAACCACGCTGTCGAAGTGTTCAAAGATGCCGTGGCGTTGTAGCTCCCGGTCGCTGCGGCTATCTGGTCCTCGACAATGTCGCTGTCCGGCGAAGTAATCACCCGCAGCGTAAATCCTCCGCCTGCACCGGTAAAAGTGTCAGCCGTCATGCCCGCACCGAAAAGCAGGTCGCTGACGTTGGTGACAGCCAACAACCCGCTGTCCGCAGTGGTGCCGATGCCAGTCCCGGAAGTTCCGCCATCAAAAACGCTGCCGGTGCTCAGGCCGGAATATTCGGTTGCCCGCAGATCAACGAAAACTGCCGGCTGATTGAACGTCACCATGACGGTGTTGGTTCCCATGTTGACGTTGGTGGCGTAATAAATCGCTTGGCTCATGCCATTGCCGCGGAACGTTGGAATTGCCATTCGATAAGGATTTCCGGCGGAATCGCCGATGGAAAGGATGCTGGCATTCGTGTCATTCCAGCCCACCGCTACGATATTAACATCTCCAGCGGTTTGCGCGCTGGAGTAAGCGACAGAAACCTGGCTTTGCGGCGTCTGTGGCGTGGAATAATTCTGCTGCACGAATTTCGGTTGAGGCGGCGGTGGTGGCGGTGGCGGCGGAATCGGTGGCGGATTGGTTTCGAGCACGAGAACCCAGCCGCCGTCGCCGTCAGCGTTGTTGGTCGGCGGGGTGAAATTGAGCGTCCCGCTGTTGGTAAAAGGTGAACCGGCGATGGGATAATAAATCCCGCCTGCCGGATCAAACCAGTGCGCTGCTGTCGGCCCGCCCAACTGCGACATGTCCACGATAAATTGCCGGATGACGGGTGTGTAAATGACGACCAGACTGCCATCGGGTGTGCGCGCATCCGTCAGATAATCGTTGTCGGCGACGTAACCGGTGTCGGAATAAGTGCCGTAACCGGCGGTGACCACGACGTGGTTGGTGTCCGGAATCAGGTTATACCACGCGCGCCCCTCGAAAAATGATTTCAAATAACCAATCTCAACTGCGCCCGGGGTATCCAGTTCGCTCTGCCATCCGCTAAGGAACGGCCAGGTGTAATGGTTGCCATACATCTGGCCGCACGCCCCGCTGGTCATCGTCCAGTATTCCTGTTCTCTCAGAATCGGCGCCGTGGTGACCGGCCCCTGCAGACTTTCAAACTCGTAATTGGCTTCGACCAGAAAATTCGGCAGGAAATTCGTGCGATTGTAATCCTGCTGCAACCGCGCGTAGGTGGGATAATACGTATAAGTCCCGTTCAGGCCGAGGATGGAATCCCAGTTCGAGTCATCGAGCGAACTGCTGACGAGATAATCCAGCTCAGTCGTCTGCAAATGGTTGGTATCGGTATCTTGAATGCCGAGCGCCACGGCGCGGACGACGGCGTCATCGCCCGGGGTGCGCCAGGTTTGAAAATCGTTGCCGCTCATCCAGATGATGTTGGGAAAATTTTTGTAGCGATTGCCAAGGTATTGTCCGTAAGCGCGGCAACGGTTCGAGCCGTTGTCGAGCATCACCGACAGGAAACTGCCGGTCTCCGCCGGGTCGAGCAGCACCTGAATCCCTGATTGCGCCGCCAGGTTGATCATCTGGTCCACACGGGCGAAATAAGCCTCGTTGGGGTTGGTCAGATCATAGGAACTCGTGGACGGGACATTGGTGGTGAACGGGAGGATACCGTCAAGTGTGCTGGCATCGGCTCGGCCGCCGGTGTAGGTGGCGCAAAGCAGATTGACCCACGCCGTGTTGAAGCCATGCCCGGCCCGGTTCGTGAAGAACAGTTCGGCGTCATTGGTGGTAAGATTCACGATGAGTGCCTGCGGTGATTCGCCGAGGAGCAGGCACGGTGTATTGCTCTGGTCAACGAGGTAACGGCCGTTCGGACTTTTCTTGAGCGGATAAACCGGCGGCGCGGCGGACGACAACACCGGCGCAGACAAAAAGCCGGCCAGGGTCACTGCCATCACCAGTTGTTTTGGAATCCTCATTGTAATCGTGCTGAATGTGACACTTTGGGCTGAAACCGCAAATGACATTCCTCTTCCGTAAGATGAAAAAGGCGGACGAGAGTTCCGTCCGCCCTGTCTTTCTTCAATTGCCAATCGGCAATCGAAAATCGGAAATCTCAATACCGGTAGTGTTCCGGTTTGTAGGGGCCTTCGACCGGCACGCCAATGTAGTCGGCCTGTTTCTTGGTGAGTTTCGTCAGCTTCACGCCGATTTTTTCCAGATGCAACCGGGCGACTTCCTCATCCAATTTCTTGGGCAACCGATAGACGCCGACTTTGTAGCTGTCCTTGTTCTTCCACAGGTCCAATTGCGCGAGGCATTGGTTGGTGAAGCTGTTGCTCATGACGAAACTCGGATGGCCCTCGGCGCAACCCAGGTTCACCAGCCGGCCTTCGGCGAGCAAATAAATACTGCGGTCGCCGGGCAGGTCGTAACGGTCCACCTGCGGTTTAACATTCACTTTGCTCACGCCTATGGCGTTGTTCAGCCGGTCCACCTGGATTTCATTGTCGAAGTGGCCGATGTTGCAGACGATGGCCTGGTCTTTCATCTTCAAAATGTGGTCCAACGTGATGACGTCGCAGTTGCCGGTGCAGGTGACGTAAATGTCAGCTTCGCCCAGTGTGTCCTCGACGGTCTTCACCTCGAAACCTTCCATCGCGGCCTGCAGGGCGTTGATGGGGTCAACTTCGGTCACGATGACGCGGCAGCCGAATCCGCGCAGTGAATGGGCGCTGCCTTTGCCGACATCGCCATAGCCGCAAACGCAGGCTGTCTTGCCGGCAATCATCACGCCCAGCGCGCGTTTGAGGCCGTCGGCCAGCGATTCGCGGCAGCCGTACAAATTGTCGAACTTGGATTTGGTGACGGAGTCGTTGACGTTGATCGCAGGCACGAGCAGTTTGCCGGCTTCGAGCATCTGATAAAGCCGATGCACGCCGGTCGTGGTTTCTTCGCTGACGCCTTTCCAGTCCTTGACCGCCTGCGTGAACCAGCCGGGCCGTTCCTTGGCGCATTTTTTCAACAGATTTTTGACGACCGAAACTTCGTGGCTGTCGCCGGGCGTGTTGACCCAATTGTCGCCCTGTTCCATTTCGTAGCCTTTGTGCAGGAGCAGGGTGGCGTCGCCGCCGTCGTCCACGACCAGTTGCGGGCCTTTGCCGCCCGGGTGCGTGAGCATATTGAGCGTGAACTGCCAGTATTCCTCCAGCGATTCGCCCTTGAACGCAAAGACGCTGATGCCGGCCCTGGCGACCGCGGCGGCGGCGTGGTCTTGCGTGGAGAAAATGTTGCAACTCGCCCAGCGCACGGACGCGCCGAGTTCGATCAGCGTCTCAATGAGCACGGCGGTTTCGATGGTCATGTGCAACGAGCCGGAGACGCGCACGCCCTTGAGCGGCCTGGACGGGCCATAGTGGGCGCGAATGGCCATGAGCCCAGGCATTTCCTGTTCCGCAACGGAAATTTCGCGGCGGCCAAGGTCGGCCAACGAAATATCGCGGACATAATAATCCTGTTTCGCGCCGTTGCCGTTGGTTTTGGCAGGTTTGACACGCGGCGGTGAAAGTTTGATGGCGGGCATGATTTGATTAAAAGTTGAGAGTTCAGTGTTGAAAGTTAATGGTCAGGCTGACATTTGCGCTCGCGCCGAATGTTTGGCCGGGGCGGCCTTTTTCACACTGGAAGCAGCCGCAGCGGATTTGGCGCTGCTGACGGCGCGTTTGAGTTCCTCAATTTTGTCGGTGCGCTCCCAGGTTATGTCGGGATCAGTTTTGCCAAAGTGACCGTAGTTGGTCGTCTTGGCATAAATCGGCCGGAGCAGGTCGAGTTGTTTAATGATGGCGGCGGGTTTAAAGCTGAACACTTCGCAAACCGCTTTTTCGATGGCTTCGTCGCTGACGACGCCCGTGCCGAAGGTGTTCACGCAAACCGACACCGGGTCGGGATAGCCGATGGCGTAGGCGAATTGGATTTCTGCGCTGGTCGCGAGACCCGCGGCCACGATGTTTTTGGCCACGTAACGGCCCATGTACGCCGCGCTGCGGTCCACCTTCGACGGGTCCTTGCCGCTGAATGCGCCACCCCCATGCCGCCCCATGCCGCCATAGCTGTCCACGATGATCTTGCGTCCGGTCAGACCGGTGTCGCCCTGCGGTCCGCCGACGACGAACCGGCCGGTCGGGTTGATGAGGAACGTGGTGTTCTTCGTGAGCAGGTGTTTGGGCAACGTTTTCTTGATGACTTCTTCGATGCAAAATTCCTTGATCGTGTCGTGTTTCGCGTTGCGCGCATGCTGGGTAGAGATGACGACGTTGGTGATCTCGACTGGCTGATCGTTCACGTAACGGACGGAAACCTGGCTCTTGGCATCAGGACGGAGCCATTTGATTCTGCCGGTCTTGCGGATGCGGGTGAGTTCGCGGCCAAGCAGGTGCGCGAACATGATGGGCGCAGGCATCAATTCCGGCGTTTCGGTCGTCGCATAGCCGAACATCAAACCCTGGTCGCCGGCGCCCTGCTCGGCGGTGTCCTTGCCTTCGGCGGCGCGCGCGTCCACGCCCTGCGCGATGTCTGGCGATTGTGACGTGATGGCGTTCATGATGAGCACCTTGTCGGCGTGGAACACATCGTCATCGTTTACATAACCGATGTCGCGAATGGCCTGGCGCGCGATCGCGTTGAAATCGAGTTTGGCACGGGTGGTGATTTCACCGCCGACCACCACGAGATTGCACTTGGCATAAGTCTCGCAGGCGACACGGCTGTATTTGTCCTGTGCCAGACAGGCGTCCAGCACGTAATCGGAAATGGTATCACAGACCTTGTCCGGGTGGCCTTCGCCGACGGACTCGGACGAGAAAATAAAATTTTTGCTCATGAAACAATTGGTTCAAAAGTCATATTGACGTATCAAGATAAGATGATATATCAACCTCGGAGCGCGTCAAACAGTTTTTTGAAAATCTTTGGCGCGCGAAAAAATATGTCTTCGACTTTGAAATCATTGCGGGCGTTGTCCGACCCGACGCGGCTCCGTATCGTGGCCTTGCTGGAACGGGACGAACTGTCCGTAAACGAGCTTCAGGAAATTACGCGACTAGGCCAGTCGCGCATCTCCACGCATCTTGGCCTGTTGCAGGACTCGGCACTGGTGCAATCCCGGCGTGAAGGCAAGCGGACATTTTACAAACTGAACCTCAATGCCGACAGCGCGGCGCGCGAATTCATCCAACTGGCCATCCGCGGGGCGAAGGAACTGCCGGAACATGACGGCGACCAAATCAATCTCAAACGCATCCTCAGCCGGCGCCGCGAACTCGCGCAGGTCTTTTTCAACCAGGTCGCCGGCCGGTTCGATCGCGTGTACGGCCCGGGACGTTCGTGGCAGGCATTCGGCCATCTGCTGTTGCGCATCCTGCCCTCGCTCGTCGTGGCCGACCTCGGCGCGGGTGAAGGCTTGTTGAGCGAGTTGCTCGCGCGCCGCTGCAAGCGCGTCATTGCTGTGGACAACTCAAAAAAGATTGTCGCCTTTGGCGCGGCCAAAGCGAAAAAGAACGGGTTGAAAAATCTGGAGTTCCGCCTCGGCGATTTGCAAAACCCACCGGTTGAGGCGAACACCGTTGACCTGGTGATTTTGAGCCAGGCGTTGCATCACGCCGAGGCACCGGAGAAAGCGATTGCCGCCGCTCACAAAATCCTCCGTCCCCGCGGGCAAATCATGATCCTCGACCTGCTCAAGCACAATTTCGAGGAGGCGCATGCGCTTTATGGCGACCACTGGCCGGGGTTTGCGGAAAGCGATTTGCATCGCTGGCTGGAGGAGGCCGGATTCAAAAAAATTGAAATCAGCGTCGTCGCCCGGGAAGAAGCCCCGCCGCATTTCCAGACCATCCTGGCTGGCGGAGAAAAGGCGTAGCGGCGCGCCGGCTTTCTACCGAAAGCCGTTACGCCACGATCAAATTCACCAGTTTCCTGGGCACCACGATGACTTTTTTGATCGTCTTGCCCGCGGTGAATTGCTGCGCTTTCTCAGAAGCTTTGGCGGCGGCTTCAAGCGCGGAATTGTCGGCGCCGGCTGGAACCTTGATGACGTCGCGCAGCTTGCCGTTCACCTGCACAGGAATTTCAATTTCGCTCTCGATAAGCAGGGCCGGATCAAATTTCGGCCACGGCTGGTAACTCAAGTCCACAGTCATCAGTCCACGATTCCCAGTCGGCTTGCTTGTGGATGCGCTGGCTATGGACTGTGAACTGTGGACCGACAATTTCTCCCACAGTTCTTCCGCCAGATGTGGAGCGAAGGGTTGGAGTAAAATCAGAAAATCACGCAACACGGAAACCGGCTTCGTTTCCCAGGCAATGGCATCATTGACAAAGACCATCAGCGCAGAAATGGCCGTGTTGAAGCGTAAAGCATCGAGGTCTTCGGTAACTTTTTTGATGCAAGCGTGGAGCGATTTCAATTGCGTCGAGGTCGGTGGTGCTTCTTTGACGCTGGAATCGAATTTGATCATCCGGAGCCGTTCGGCACCTTTTTGCGGCTCGGCCGTTTCCGCCTGTTCAAACTCTGTTTCACTCTTTTCATCCACGAACAACCGCCACACGCGGCCCAAAAAACGGTAAACGCCCTCAACCCCCCGGGTGCTCCATGGTTTCACCATTTCGAGCGGGCCCATGAACATTTCATAGAGGCGGAACGCGTCGGTGCCGACTTCCTGCACGGGCACGTCCACCGGAATCACGTTGCCGCGCGACTTGGACATTTTCTGGTTATCCTCGCCCAGCACCATGCCTTGATTGACAAGTTTGAAGAACGGTTCGGGCGTGGAGACGTAGCCGAGGTCGAACAAAACCTTGTGCCAGAACCGGGCGTAGAGCAGATGCAACACGGCGTGTTCGGTGCCGCCAACGTATAAATCAACTCCTGGCGTCGTTGATTTGAGTCCTGAGTCCTGAGTCCTCAGTCCCGAGGCAGGCTGCGGACTGTGGACTGTGGGCTGTGGGCTGAAAGCTCCCATCCAATAATTCTCCGCTTCTTTGCCAACGAACGCGTTCGGATTCTTCGCGTCGAGAAAACGCAAATAATACCAGCACGAACCAGCCCATTGCGGCATCGTGTTGGTTTCTCGTTGCGAACCGTCAGGCAGGTTCACCCAGTCTTTCGCGCGAGCGAGCGGCGGCTCGCCGGTCGCGGTGGGCTTGTAATCGGTCATTTCCGGGGGCAAGACCGGCAATGCCGATTCAGGCAGCGCCTCGTGATACAAATTCCCGGCGGAGTCGCGTTTCCAGACAATCGGGAACGGTTCGCCCCAGTAACGTTGCCGGCTGAATAACCAGTCGCGCAGCTTGTAATTGATAGTTTTCTTGCCGAGACCTTTCGCTTCGAGCCAGTCTGTGATTTTCTTCTTGGCTTCGGGTGTGGGCAGACCGGTGATGGAAATTCCCGGTCCCGTGGAGTTGACCGAAGTGCCGTCGTTCACGAACCCGCGCCTGTCAGTCTTGGGGTCATCCGGTTGAACAACCTGCACAATGGGCAGATTGAATCGGGTGGCAAACTCGAAGTCGCGCGTGTCATGCGCCGGCACGGCCATGATGGCGCCCGTGCCGTAGCTCGCTAGGACGTAATCGGCAATCCAGATTGGAATCTTTTCATTATTGACCGGATTGATAGCGTAAGCGCCGGTGAATACACCGGTTTTCTCTTTTGCCAATTCAGTACGCTCAAGGTCCGATTTTTTGGCGACTTCGATTTTGTAGTTCGCGACGGCGTCGCGTCTTTCGGACGTCATAATTTCGTCAACGAGCTTGTGTTCCGGCGCGAGCACCATGTAAGTCGCGCCGAAGAGTGTGTCCGGCCGGGTGGTGAACACGCGGATTTTTGAATCGGCAATCGGCAGTCGGCAATCGGCAATCGTAAAATCGACCTCCGCTCCTTCACTGCGGCCAATCCAGTTCCGCTGCATTTCCTTGAGTGATTCGCTCCAGTCAATCGTGTCGAGATCCTGCAAAAGTCTTTCAGCGTAAGCGGTGATGCGGAGCGTCCATTGGCGCATCGGTTTGCGAACAACGGGAAAACCGCCAACCTCGCTTTTCCCGTCCACAACTTCTTCGTTCGCCAAAACTGTTCCCAGTTGTTCGCACCACCAGACCGGCTGTTCACTCACATAGGCAAGACGTTTTGAGTCGCGATATTCACGGCGTTTGCGTTCAAGTTCTGAGTCCCCCGCACCCGGCCTGCGGCCACCCTCGCCCCCACCAGGGGGGAGGGAAGGGCGAAGGGGCTCCAATTCAGCTGGATACTTTAAACTCTTAATTGGCTCGGCCTTGTTCGTTTCCGGATTGAACCATGAATTGTAGAGCTTGAGGAAAATCCACTGGGTCCATTTGAAATAATCCGGGTCGGTCGTTGCGATTTCGCGCGACCAATCGTAGCTGAAGCCGAGCGATTGAATCTGCCGTTTGAACGTGGCGATGTTCGCCTCGGTCGTCCGGCGCGGATGCTGACCGGTCTTGACGGCGTATTGCTCGGCGGGCAGGCCAAAGGCGTCCCAGCCCATCGGGTGCAGCACGTGAAAACCCTGTGCGCGTTTGTAGCGGGCGAGGATGTCCGTGGCGGTGTAGCCCTCCGGATGGCCGACGTGTAGACCCGCGCCACTCGGATAGGGAAACATATCGAGAATGTAATATTTTGGCGGCAATTGTGAGGCAGCCACTTTGCCATTCAAACCATGCCGTTTGCCAAAGGGATGCCCCTCCGGCACGGAGTCGCCCGGGCTAAACGCACGAAAAATCTGCTGGATGTCCCAGAAATGCTGCCATTTAGGCTCAATTAAATGAAACGGATATTGCCGACGGCCGCTTGCCATAGATACGGGATTTTGGGGAAAGCGGCGCGGCGGGGCAATGGCGGAGTTCCGGGGTCCAGGAATCCGAACCCCAGCCGGGTATTGACACGATAAAAAAGTTGTCGTAATTGTAGCGATTAGACATCTTTGCCGTTAGCTTGAGCAACTTTGTGCCATGACAGTTTTGCCCGCTTCACGGACTTCGCCGCTTGCCACCGCAGCGAGGGGGTGGGCTTTTACCCTGATTGAACTGCTGGTGGTGATTGCCATTATCGCGGTGCTGGCCGCGCTCGTGTTGCCGGCGCTGTCGCAGGCGAAAGCGCGGGCGCAAGGTATCATGTGTCTGAACAACACGCGACAACTGCTGCTGGCGTGGCACGCTTACGCAGGCGATCACGAGGACTTTCTGCCCTATAACCTCGGCATGACCGCAGGAGGGCCTCGAACGCCGCTCAACTGGGTCAACAACGTCATGACCTGGGGCGTTTCCGGACCTTTGGATTCGGACAACACCAACCTCGCCACGATCACCGATGCCAGTCTCGGACCGTACAGCGGGTCAACGGGAATTTACCGCTGCCCGGCCGACGACATCTTGAGCGCGGATCAGCGCGCAGCCGGTTGGGACGCCCGCATTCGCAGTTATTCGATGAACGCGATGGTGGGCGACGCCGGTGATTTCTCCACCAACGGGTTCAACGTCAACAATCCTGATTACACACAGTTTTTTAAAATCACGCAGATTCCGCAGCCCGCGGACATTTTTGTGTTTCTCGACGAGCATCCGGACAGCATTGACGACGGCTACTTTCTGGAGAAGGTCACG
>Ga0335081_10012461_pt1 | contig 13786 bp, 10 predicted proteins | sample Lox_Sample_35_FD_206713 | JGI IMG/M metagenome (GOLD analysis project Ga0335081, IMG submission 206713) | Soil microbial communities from Loxahatchee National Wildlife Refuge, Florida, United States - Lox_Sample_3.5 | ecosystem: Environmental > Terrestrial > Soil > Wetlands | place: USA...
CGCGCTCCGGACCGCCTCCACCCGGGCGGAGATGTTGCCGATTATCAGCGGACAACTGACGACCCTCCTGAAAGTGGATCGCACGCTTTTTGCCGCTTATGATCCAACCGAAAAAGAACTGGTGATCGAACAGGCCAGCGGGCCGCTGGCCTCCCTGGTGGGCCGGCGGGTGAAGCCGGGCGAGGGGCTATTCGGGCATTTGATCCAGAGGGGCGAAAGATCTGCCAGCACAGATATGCCGTCCTACGACCAACTCGCCAATCCGCAATTGATCGGCGAGTTGCGAAGCGTGACCGTCATTCCACTGGTCGTTCAAGGGGAATTAAGCGGCCTGATCGGCATCGGCCGTGAAGAGAAAAATGGGATCAAGCCGCCCGCCTTCAGCGAGCGCGAGCTGAGTCTGTTTACGGCCATCGGCGACATGGTGGCCAACGCCATCCAGCGCATCAGTCTGCATGAGGAGACCGTTCGCAATAACGAACAGCTGATCATCGTAAATCAACTCGGACGTTCTTTGACCGAGACCCTGGATACGCAAATGGTTTACGAGCGCCTCACCCGTTCCATCCTCGATCTGCTGGCGGACACCTCGACCGTTTACATATTTGCCTATGATGGAGAAAAAAAGAACATCCGCCCCGTGTATCTGATCCATGATGGGCGCGTGGTGGACGTTTCCGAGGCAGTGGACATCCCATTGGCAAAACCCGAAGATGGGACGTTGAGCCAAATCGTCCACACGGGCCAGCCGATGATCATCCATCAACTGGGAGAATTCTACAAAAATAAGAAGGTCGGGCCCAGCCTTCTGGATGCCGCCGCCCTGCAGACCGAATCGGCGCTTTATGCGCCCATCACTTCCAGCGACAACGTAATCGGCATCATTCAGGTTCAAAGCCATTTGGCACGCCGTTATACTCCATCCGATGCGCGCTTGCTGGGATTGGTTGCCAATACGGCCGCCGCCGCCATTCAGAATGCGCGTCTGTTCAGCCAGTTGGAGGAACGCGTCGAGCAGTTCTCGGCCCTGCATTCCATCGACCTGGCCATCGGCTCCACAACGGACTTGCGGGTCAGCCTGCAGGTCGTGCTGGAATCCATCAGCCGTTTGTTAAAAGTGGATGCAGCCGAGATATTGCTCTATAACCCGGCCACCCTCAATCTCGAATACGCCGGCGCTGTCGGATTCCGCACAGACATCACGCACTCGGCGGTGCGCCTCGGAGAAGATTTGGCGGGCCGCGCCGCATTAATGCGCCAGACCATCAATATTGATGAACTTGCCAAAACAGAACTTCCCCTGGGTTTCAGGCAAATGACAGACCGGGAAGGCTTCGTTTCTTATCGATGCCTGCCGCTGGTTGCCAAGGGGGAGGTGAAAGGCGTGCTGGAAATATACAGCCGGTCCGCGCTGCTCCCCAAACCGGAATGGGACAATCTCCTGAATCTGCTTGCGGGCCAGGCGGCAATCGCCATGGACAATGCGATGCTCTTCAATAACCTGGAACATGCCAACACCGAACTTGAGGTCGCCTATGACGCCACCATCGAAGGCTGGTCACAGGCCCTGGAATTGCGGGATCACGATACGAGCGGACACACCCGCCGCATGCTGGACACCGTGATCACCCTGGCACGCAGAATGGGAATCTCCGATTCCGAGCTTCCCAACGTCCGCCGCGGTGTTCTGCTGCATGACATTGGAAAAATGGGCGTGCCGGATCAAATCCTGCTCAAGCCGGGCCCGCTCAGCGAAGAGGAGTGGCAGATCATGCGCCGGCATCCACTGAACGCCTACAACCTGCTTTCCAAAATTACCTATCTGCGTCCGGCCCTGGACATTCCATACTGCCATCACGAAAAATGGGACGGCTCCGGTTATCCACGCGGCCTGATGGGAGAACAAATCCCATTGCCGGCGCGCATATTCTCCGTTGTGGATGTTTACGATGCGCTCTCCTACGACCGCCCCTATCGTTCGGCATGGCCACAGGAAAAGGTGGTCGAGTACATTAAAGAGCAGTCCGGCCGGTACTTTGACCCGCGCGTGGTAGAAGCCTTTCTGGAAATCGTATAGGCGGGATCCATCCTGTAGACGGTGTAAATAAAAAGCTGGGCAGAGACGATGATCATGGATTCCCTTGCCGGCCCAGGGGAATTTTTTTATTCCTTGATGTTTTCTTGATAAGACCAGTTCCGTTCTTGCGCAAAACTTGATATTGGAGTGACTAGAATGGCAGGCAGGAGACAAAAAACCATGTCTGATCTGATTTACGTGGGTCTCACCCTGTTATTCCTGGCCCTCAGCTATTGGTTCATCCATGCCTGTGAGCGGTTAATGGAGGATCAATCATGAACATTCTATATATCGTGGTCGGGCTGGTCACGCTGATTTTGTTGGTTTACCTGGTGCTTGCGCTCGTTAAACCGGAGTGGTTCGAATGAACATCCATAGCTGGATCCAGCTCATTTTCTACATGGTCCTGCTGTTGGCGCTTGCCAAACCGCTGGGATCTTTTATGGCAAACGTCTATCAAGGCGAGAAAACGTTTCTCGATCCGGCGCTGGCCCCCCTGGAGCGGCTGCTCTACCGTCTCGCAGGCGTTCGCGCCGACGAAGAAATGAACTGGAAGGTCTACGCCATTGCCTTAATGGTCTTCAATGTTTTCGGACTCTTGACGGTGTATGCCTTGCAGCGTTTGCAGGGATACTTGCCGCTTAATCCACAGGGCTTCGGCGCCGTGACGCCGGACTCGTCATGGAATACCGCGGTCAGCTTTGCGACGAACACGAACTGGCAGGGTTATGGCGGTGAAACGACCATGAGTTATTTGACCCAGATGACGGGGCTGACCGTGCAGAATTTCCTCTCGGCCGCGACCGGGATCGCTGCCGCAATTGCAATGATCCGCGGCATTGCTCGTCACACGACCGACAAGGTTGGCAACTTCTGGGTCGATCTGACCCGCACAACCTTGTATATCCTGCTGCCGATGGCCTTCGTGCTGGCGCTGGCGCTGGTTTCCCAGGGCGTGGTGCAGACTTTCAGCCGATACCAGACCGCAGCCTTGCTGCAGCCCACGAGCTATCAACAGGCCAGGCTGGATGCCAACGGAAATCCCGTGAAAGACGCCTCGGGCGATCCGGTCATGGATACCCTTCAGGTGACGGAACAAACCCTGGCAGTGGGTCCCGCGGCTTCACAAATTGCGATCAAGCAGCTGGGGACGAACGGCGGCGGATTCTTCAACGTCAACTCCGCCCATCCGTTTGAGAATCCAACTCCGCTCTCGAATTTTCTTGAGACGCTTTCCATTCTTCTGATCCCTGCCGCGTTATGTTACACGTTCGGGAAAATGGTTGGCGATACGCGCCAGGGCTGGGCCATCCTGACCGCGATGACCGTGATCTTTGTGGTCTTGTTATCTGTTACGGTTTGGGCCGAACAGACCGGTAATCCGTTGATTGCAAAATTGGGCGTAGATATTCATCAAAGCAATATCAACCCCGGCGGAAACATGGAAGGCAAGGAGGTTCGTTTTGGCGTTGCGAATTCCGCGTTATGGGCAACTGCCACAACCGCCGCATCGAACGGTTCGGTGGACTCGATGCACGACTCGAATATGCCTTTGGGCGGCATGGTTCCGTTATGGCTCATCCACCTGGGTGAAATCATTTACGGCGGTGTTGGATCGGGCTTATATGGCATGTTGGCTTTTGTCATCGTTGGCGTGTTCGTCGCCGGATTGATGGTAGGCCGCACGCCGGAGTATTTGGGTAAGAAGATCGAAGCCTACGAGATGAAGATGGCTTCACTGATTCTTTTGATCCCAATACTTACAGCCTTGGGCGGAACAGCTATTGGAGTTTTAACGCCGGCCGGCCGGGCAGGAGTTCTTAACCCGGGTCCGCACGGTTACACCGAAATACTTTATGCATTCTCCTCCGCCACCGGTAACAACGGCAGCGCCTTTGCGGGTCTGAGCGTGAACACTCCATTCTATAACACTGCATTGGGCATCGTCATGTTCTTTGCACGTTTCTGGTTGGCAATCCCAGCGTTGGCGATCGGCGGTTCGCTGGCCCGCAAGAAGAAAATCCCGGCCGGCGCAGGGACCCTGCCGACTCATACTCCGCTCTTTATCGGGTGGTTAATCGCAGTTGTCGTGGTGGTCGGCGCACTCGGCTTTTTACCCGCGTTGGCATTGGGTCCCATCGTGGAGCATCTGATGATCTTTGCTCACTAGAATGGATTTACAAAATGAATACGCCTATTAGAAAGAAATCTGTTTTTCAGCGCGAACTTTATCAACGGGCCATTTTGGATTCGTTCATCAAACTCAATCCGCGCTGGATGGTCCGCAACCCGGTCATGTTCGTGGTGGAGGTTGGCAGTCTGTTGACCACTGGTTTATGGATTCAAGCTTTATTTGGAAAGGGCGAGGCGCCCGCCGGTTTCATCGGCGCGGTCGCAATTTGGCTGTGGTTCACGGTTCTATTTGCAAACTTCTCCGAGGCGGTTGCCGAAGGGCGCGGCAAGGCCCAAGCCGAAGCCCTGCGGAAGACGCGTCAAACCACTCAGGCGAGAAAGTTGAAGAATCCGGATCATGAATCAAAATTCGATCTCGTGGCTTCGACCACACTGCGCAAAGGCGATGTCTATCTTGTGGAAGCCAATGACATCATCTCTGTGGATGGCGAAATCCTTCAAGGGATCGCCTCGGTGGATGAAAGCGCGGTGACTGGTGAAAGCGCGCCCGTGATTCGCGAGGCAGGCGGCGACCGTTCCGCGGTTACAGGCGGGACGCGGCTTCTATCCGACTGGTTGATCATCCGCGTCACCGCGGATCCCGGTGAAGGCTTTTTGGATCGAATGATTACCCTGGTGGAGGGCGCGAAAAGGCAGAAGACGCCGAATGAAATTGCGCTCAACATCCTGCTGGCGGGCTTCACGATCATCTTCCTGATCGTGTGCGCGACGCTGTTGCCCTATTCGCTTTACAGTGTGCAAATTGCCGGCCAGGGTGTGCCGATCACGATCACGGTGTTGATCGCATTGCTGGTTTGTTTGATCCCAACCACGATTGGCGGACTGCTCTCCGCCATCGGCATTGCCGGAATGGATCGTATGATCCAGCGCAACGTGATCGCCATGTCCGGACGCGCGGTAGAGGCCGCGGGCGATGTCGACGTGCTCCTGCTTGATAAAACCGGGACGATCACGCTCGGAAATCGTCAGGCCGTGGACTTGATTCCGGTGAATGGAATCTCGACGCAGGAGTTGGTGGAAGCCGCGCAACTCGCCTCCCTTGCGGATGAAACACCAGAAGGCCGTTCCATCGTCGTGCTCGCCAAGGAAAAATATAATTTGCGCGGACGCACCATGGGGTCCAGTAATGAAGCGCCGGAAGGAATGCATTTCATTCCATTCAGCGCGCAAACCCGCATGTCCGGTGTGGACTACGATGGCACAGCGATTCGTAAAGGCGCGCCGGATACCATGATGGCTTTGGTTCAATCGAACGGTCATCCGGTTCCATCGGATCTGCAAACCAGTGTGGATATGATTGCCCGCGCCGGCGGAACTCCGCTGGTTGTGACACGCAACAATCAAGCGCTGGGCGTGATTCATCTGAAGGATATTGTAAAGGGCGGCATCCAAGAACGCTTCGCACATCTGCGCAAAATGGGGATCAAGACCGTGATGATCACCGGCGACAATCCGTTGACCGCCGCGGCCATCGCCGCGGAAGCCGGAGTAGATGATTTCCTGGCCCAAGCCACGCCCGAGGCAAAGCTCAAATTGATCCGCGAATATCAAACCGGTGGACGGCTGGTCGCCATGACTGGCGACGGCACGAACGACGCGCCTGCGCTCGCCCAGGCCGACGTGGCCGTCGCCATGAACACCGGCACCCAGCCGGCGCGGGAAGCCGCCAACATGGTCGATTTGGACAGCAATCCAACCAAGCTCATTGAAGTGGTCGAGATCGGCAAGCAGCTGCTGATGACGCGCGGCGCATTGACAACCTTTAGCATCGCAAACGATGTATCCAAATATTTTGCCATCATCCCGGCGGCGTTCGCCACGACGTATCCGATCTTGAACGCGCTGAACGTCATGCGGTTGACCACACCCCAAAGCGCGATCATGTCCGCCGTGATCTTCAATGCGCTGATCATCATTGCCCTCATTCCGCTGGCATTGCGCGGCGTGCCATATCGTCCCGTGGGTGCAACCCGTTTGCTGCGCGACAATATCCTGATCTATGGCGCAGGCGGTGTGATCGCACCATTCATCGGGATCAAGTTGATTGACATGCTGTTGGCAGCCTTGCATTTGGTTTAGGAACAAAACACAAGAAGGTGTCTTATGAAGAAGAACGGCTTATCCTTTTCAGCCGAGCTGATCCTTCAGTCGGCAGCCAGTGTCGTGACGATTGCTGCGGCAACGCTGATCCTGTTTCTGATCGGCCGGGATGTGCTGGGGGAGACGGTCATCGCCCTGCTTTACATCCTGGTCGTCGGCTGGATCACTGCCAACTGGGGGCAGGGCACGGGGATCATTGCGGCGGTGCTCTCCGCGCTATGCTTTGACTACTTTTTCATCCCTCCCTTCTATACGTTCGCCGTCGGCGAACTGGAAAGCTGGCTGGTGCTGGCCATCTATTTGGCAGTAGCCATTCTGATCGTTGGCCGAATCCAGTCCGGCTTATCCAAGGCGGCGGCCAGTGAACGGGACGCCATCTTCATGTACGAACTGAGTGCCGTTCTGGCGGGCCTGCACACCCGGACGGACATTGTCAACGCGCTGGCAAAACATCTTCAGAGAATGTTCGGCGCCGAACTCGTCGAGGTTTCTCTTCAGCCGTCCGACCAATCGCAATTTATCCGTGCGAGTGTGCCGAGTGGGGGTTCGACCGGGGCCAAACCCGATGTGATGCTGCCCATCATGGGAATCTCCACTCCCGGGCTGGTGGGTGAGATCCATCTGTGGCAAGGCCACGGGTGGCTCCCGCCGGAAGATGGCCGATTGCTGCGAAACTTTGCCACGCAGGCTGCCCTGGCGCTCGAACGAGCGCGGCCTGGAAATAATGACCCGCGGGGAGAATGGGAAGGAAACGATGTTGCAGCAATTTAAACCTGCTCTTGTATTGCTGGCGTTATTTACGCTGATCACAGGCGTGATCTATCCGCTGGTCGTGACTGGCCTCGCCCAGCTGGTTTTTCCATCCCAGGCGAACGGCAGCCTGATCATCCAGAACGGGAAAATCGTCGGCTCTGAATTGATCGGCCAGCAATTTGACGACCCCCAATATTTCTGGGGACGGCTTTCAGCGACCAGCCCATTTCCATATAACGCCTTTTATGCCCAGACCTCAACGGCCTCATCCGGGTCGAACTATGGGCCGCTGAATCCGGCTTTGATTCAGGAAGTTCAGGGGCGGATCGCCGCGTTGAAAGCGGCCGACCCCGGCAACACCGCGCCCATTCCCGTGGACCTGGTCACTGCTTCAGGCAGCGGGTTGGATCCGGACATCAGCCTGGCAGCGGCCTACTATCAAGTTCACCGCGTGGCGCAAGCCCGCGGCCTGGCCGATTCTGAAGTCAGGGCGTTGGTGGATCAATACGCCCGTGGCCGTCAGTTTGGTTTTCTGGGCGAGCCGCGCCTCAATGTGCTGGAGTTAAATCTGGCCTTGGACGATCACAAACCCTGAAAATTTTCTTGGACCGGCCCGCCTCAGGGCGGCAGGCTCTTGACGCAATCTTGATATCGCCAAGGACTTTCTTGTCCCTTTTTTGACCTGCCATTGACTAAACTGTAACTGTGAATTGGTCCAGATTGCACGACCGGAAGGATGGCGCCGCTCTGGAAACAAGGTCAGTTCGTTCGATCAAAGGGACACGCATGAAAAGGAATATTTTCCAACGTATTGGACGCCTTATTGCCTATGCACCGCCCTTGGGGATTCTGGTGGCCTCCTCAATGAACCTGACGGTTTTCGAACGCCAGTACCTGATGCTGCTTTTGCTCGTCTGGGTGAACATGTTTTTCCTGCTCAAGTCGTGGCTTGGCTGAACAGACTGGCCAATCACCTTTCCGTTCTGCAAAGAATAAGGGGGTGGGGTGTTTCCTTTCCGCTTTTCTTGACACTTTCTTGACATATTACGCGCCTTTCTTGCGCTGAAATTGACATGCTCCCTGTAGAATGAAGAGGGTTCTTGATATTCCCTTGACATGCAAAGCAGTCCAGTCTTGACAGGTTCTCCGTTGCGCGTTCTGGTCGTCGATGATGAACGCCCCATCCGGCGTTTCCTGAGTGCATCGCTGGGTGAACGCTTCACCATCTCCGAGGCTGAAAACGGCAGGGATGCGTTGCGCGCCGCGGCCGTTGACCGCCCCGATCTGGTAATTCTGGATCTGGGCCTTCCGGACATGGACGGGACGGATGTCACGCGCCGTCTGCGTGAATGGACGGATGTGCCCGTGATCATCATCTCGGTCCGTGACCGCGACGAAGACAAGATCGCCGCGCTCGATGCCGGAGCCGACGATTACCTGACGAAGCCGTTCAGCGTCGGCGAGCTGCTGGCCCGGATCCGGGCCGCATTGCGGCGTTCGGTAAAACCGGAAAGCTCGTCGGTCTATCAAAGCGGCGATCTCACCGTGGATTTGCAGAAGCGCGAAGTTCGCCTCCGGGAAACTTATGTAACGTTGACGCCCACCGAATACGATATCCTGCGCGTCCTGGTGAATCATGCCGGGCGAGTGCTCACCCACCGCCAGTTGATCCAGGAAGTGTGGGGCGGCAACTGTGGGGCGGATGCGCATTTGCTGCGCGTCAACATCAGCAATCTGCGAAGAAAGGTCGAGCTGGATCCGCTGCGCCCGCGTCACATCATCACCGAGCCGGGAGTGGGTTACCGGCTTAAAAACATCGAAGAGGACCAGGAATGAACTTCGAACCCGCCTCCGGTCCCTGGCTGCACAAAAGGTAAAACAAATGCTTTTCTCCATTGGTCTTTTGATCGTAATTGTTTTTGTGGCATTCAAGATCGCTCCGGTTGAAAAGGAGGAACATGCCCACGTCCACGGCGCGGGACAGGTGGGGTTGCTGGCCGCCCTGGCCCTGTTCGGCGTGGATTACTTCACCTCGTATTACTACGCAACAGGCGAGTTGATGAGCGCTCTGCATCCTTATGGCTTGCAGGAATATGCCTGGATTGCCGTAATCGCCATTTCAATTTTCAATGCAGTCTTTGGGATGCTCTATATTTATTCGTTGAGCGTATTCAATGAGGGCGGCGGCTCCTATACGGCCGCCATGCGTTATCTGGCCCCCGGGTTGAGCCTGGTGGTCGCGGTCATGTTGATTCAAGATTATGTATTCACGATCGTTGTCTCCTCCCTCTCCGGCGTCGACCAATTGCTCTCCATCACCAATGCCTTTGACACGTGGTGGGGCTGGCACTTCCTGCTCGGCGCGGCCCTGGCAGGCATTACCTGGTATTTGACCATTCGGGGCCGTGGTGAATCAGCGCGCATCGTATTCACCGGCCTGGGCATCTTTGTGATGCTCACCATCCTCATGGCATTTGGCCTGATCATTGCCAAGAATGGAAATGTGCCGCCGGTGGTTTATCCTGAACAGGTTCAAGGGGCGACTTTATCGGAAGCGATCTACCACCTGCTCACGGCTTCGATGAAGGGCCTGGTGGCCTTAACGGGCCTGGAGGCGATGTCCAACGGCATACAATTCGTGATCAGCGATGATGCCGGGATCGTCAAATGGGGCAGAAATCATCTGCCGAAACTCTCCCCCATCTGGGATTTCTACGCCGGCAAGCCGGGGATCGGGCGCCTGGTGCAGACCTCCTTCCTGTTCTACGGAGGGACAACCACTGCGTTCCTGGCCTATTTTTCATATCACTTCAATGTGTTCGACGGAACCCTCGGGCGGTCCCTGGTGGGAAATCTGGCTTTCATCGGCTTCAGCCAGATTCCGGGCGGCTCCATCTTATATTGGACATATCAAATCCTGGCCGTGGCCCTGCTGGCGGCCGCCTCCATGACAGCTTTTCAGGACCTGCAGGCGACGGAATGGCGCGACGTGGCGATCGGCGAACTGCCGGAGGTCATCGTCTACCGCAATGCGCAGGGCACCTTCACGCGTTCGGTGACCGTCGCCTTTGTCTTGACCATCGTGATCCAGTTCCTGGTCAAGGGAAACACCAGCGCCGCCGTCCCTTATTACGGGGTCGGAGTCTTTATGCCGATCATGGTGATGGGATTTGCCATTCGCCAGCATATCCTTCAAAACTATACCGGCAAAAAACGGGCCTGGGGTGCGTTTGGAGCGGGTGCCGCGGGGGTCCTTTCCGGGATCGTGTTTGTCGGCCAGATCGCGGGCAAATGGACGGAGGGCGGCTGGGTCGTGCTGATCTCGTTCAGCGCACTGGTGCTGGCCGCAAACCTGATGCTGATTTCGCCGATCGGTTTTCGTCACCCCATACAGATTCATCGCATCGTGCGCGAGAAGGCGCGCGTCCGCGGAGCCATGGCTTCCATCGTGGAATGGCAGTCCCTGCGGATGCAGGAATATCGTTATCAGGTCCTGATGGTTGTGACACGATTCTTTGGAATGTTTGGCGTCCATGCGCCGATGAATGTGAAAGTGCCGGTCTCGGCCGGCGATTACGATCATGCCCTGCACGTGGATCATCCGGATGCGCCTTCCCTGCTGGAACAATTTCTTGAAAAGCCCGATCCAAAACTGGGCGGAGCGCCAAAGCAGACGGAACCGGGAGGCTCAGATATCACGTAGGAGGAAGGATCCTGCGATGGCAGGTGGGGCCCCCCCTCCGCCGGGCCTGGAAATCGCCCAGGGAATTGGAATACAATAGGGAATGAATATGATGGAAGATCGTCCCGATCCTGATAGACTGCTGGAGCAGGTGCAGGCGGAAGAAAAGTCCGCCAGGCGCGGGCGTTTGAAAATCTTCCTCGGGTATGCGGCCGGGGTTGGCAAGACCTATGCGATGCTCGAAGCCGCCCGTCAGAGAAAAGCAGAGGGAACGGAGGTGGTGGTCGGATATCTCGAGACCCACAAACGGCTCGAGACCGACCGGCTGGCCCAGGGTCTGGAAACGATCCCCCGCAAATCCATTGAATATCACGGCGTCCTGCTCACCGAGATGGATGTGGACGCCGTTCTTGCTCGTCACCCCAAACTGGCCCTGGTGGATGAACTGGCCCACACCAACGCGCCCGGTTCACGCCATCCCAAACGGTATCTGGATGTGGAAGAATTGCTGGAAGCGGGGATCGACGTTTACACCACCTTGAACATCCAGCATCTGGAAAGCCTGAACGATGTGGTCGCACAGATCACGGGCGTATTGGTGAGGGAAACGATCCCGGACGGCGTCATTGACGAGGCGAACGAGCTGGAACTGATCGACCTGCCCCCCGAAGAATTGCTGACGCGTTTGCGGGAGGGCAAGGTTTATGTGCCCGACCAGGCCGCGCGCGCGATCCAGGATTTCTTTCGCAAAGGGAATCTGACCGCTTTGCGCGAGATGACCATGCGCCGCGCCGCCGAGCGTGTCGACGACCAGATGCGCTCGTACATGGAAACCCAGTCCATCGCCGGACCCTGGGCGGCGGCCGAGCGTCTGCTGGTGTGCATCAGTCCCAACCCGCTGGGAGAACGCCTGGTGCGGTCCGCCCGCCGTCTTGCCGATGAACTCAATGCAGAATGGCTGGCGGTCTACGTGCAAACGCCCCACGATAGTACGCTGCCGCAACAGAAGCGCGATCTGGCCACGAGCTCGCTGCGCCTGGCAGAGGAACTTGGGGCACGGATCGTTGTGCTGCCTGCCAGCGGTCCAGCCAGGACTCTGGCGTATGCGGTTATCAATTTCGCCCACAAGAATAATGTGACCAAGATCGTGGCGGGCAAGCCCATGCGCCCGCGCTGGATGGAGTTCCTGCGCGGTTCCTTTGTGGATGAACTGATCCACCAAAGCGGCAATATCGACATTTACGTGGTCCCCAGTTCCGAACCCGCGCGCATGCCCCCGGAAGAAAATCCATTCCATCCGCGCAGTCCGCTGCTGTCTTATTTGTCGAGTCTGGTGCTGGTGACCGGAGCGACCGGCCTGGGCTATTTGATCGGCAACAGCATTTCTCCGACGAATTTGGTCATGGTGTATCTGCTGGCCGTGGTTGTGTCCGCGGTCTATCTGGGGCGCGGCCCGTCGATCCTGGCGTCTCTGGCAAGCGTTCTGGCTTTTGATTTTTTCTTTGTGCCGCCCCGCTATACTTTTTCGGTATCGGAAACCGAGTACCTGCTCACTTTTATTGGACTGCTGCTGGTAGGCACGGTCATCAGTTATCTGACGGTGCAGGTTCGCGAACAGGCCAACGCGGCGCAGGCCCGCGAGGTGCAGACCACGGCCCTGTATGAACTGGGCCGCGACCTGACAGCAACCGTCGGCGTGGAGGTCATCGCCCAGACGGTAATTACGCACATCAGCCAGACGTTCAATCGAGACGCCGCCATCTTTCTGCCTGAAAAAGATGGTCCGTTGAAGGTTTGGGCTTCCAGCCCAAACCTGGCGATCGCCGACAACGAGCTGGCAGTCGCCGACTGGACGTTTGAGCACAGACAGGTGGCCGGACGCGGCAGCAATACCCTGCCGGACGCCTCCATGCGTTATCAACCTCTGCAGACCACCCGCGGCATCGTGGGGGTACTGGGCATCAAGCCGGCGAATACCACCCACTTCCTGACTCCCGATCAGCGCAGGACGCTGGATGCATTCGCCAATCAGGCCGCCATCGCCATCGAACGAGCGCGGCTGGTTGATCAGGCGCGGCAGACGGAGATCCTGGAGATCACCGATAAATTGCAGTCGGCCTTGCTGAATTCCATATCGCACGATCTGCGTACTCCGCTGGTTTCCATCACGGGCGCCTTGAGCAGTTTGTCGGAAGATTCGATCAATCTGAACGATGCCACGCGGCGCAGCCTCATTGAAACAGCCCGGGGCGAGGCGGACCGTCTCAACCGATTGGTCGGCAACCTGCTGGAAATGACGCGGCTGGAGGCGGGGGCCGTGCGGGTGCAGGCCGAGCCGTGCGACATTCAGGATATGATCGGTTCGGCGTTGGAACAAGTGGAATCCCGCAAGGAGGATCATCCGATCATCGTCAATATTCCTTCCGACTTGCCATTTGTTTCCATGGACTTCGTCCTGATCTCACACGTTCTGGTGAATGTGATCGACAACGCCCTGAAGTATTCTGCGCCCGGCTCGCCGATCGAAATCGGGGCGCACCTGACCAGCGGCTACATGGAGATCGAAGTGGCCGATCGCGGCATCGGGATTCCCAGGGAGGATCTGTCCCGGATCTTCGACAAGTTCTATCGAGTGCAGAGACCGGATAATATTACGGGCACCGGACTGGGTCTTTCGATCAGCAAGGGGATCGTCGAGGCCCACGGCGGATTTATCGCCGCGGAAAATCGGCCCGGCGGGGGAACCATGATCACGGTCGCCCTGCCCGTGAGATAGCCGATGAGCGATAAGAACCTGAACATCCTGGTCGTGGACGATGAGCCGGCCATCCGGCGTTTTCTGCGGGCGTCCCTAGGCGCCCAGGGCTACGCGATCACCGAAGCGGTTTCGGGCGAAGACGCACTGAAAATTGTCGCGACGAGCCGTCAGGACATTGTGATCCTCGATCTTGGACTGCCCGATCTGGACGGGGTGGAAGTCA
>Ga0335081_10012462_pt1 | contig 13785 bp, 16 predicted proteins | sample Lox_Sample_35_FD_206713 | JGI IMG/M metagenome (GOLD analysis project Ga0335081, IMG submission 206713) | Soil microbial communities from Loxahatchee National Wildlife Refuge, Florida, United States - Lox_Sample_3.5 | ecosystem: Environmental > Terrestrial > Soil > Wetlands | place: USA...
TCGGCCCGTCGCCGCGCAGCAGGTCGGTCCACCGGTTCGCGACCGGCGCCAGGTGCCGGTAGAAGGACGCGCGCAGCGCCGCGATCGTGTCCGGGAGCGGATGGTCGAAATAGCGGTAACGGCCGTCGCCGAACCGGTACCGGGCCATGTCGATCGTCGAGCGAAAGCGTCCGCCGTCGAACAGATCGGACAGCTCGTCGCACTCATCCTCGGAGAGGACCGGGACGGTGACCGCGTGTCCGGTGTCGTCGAGCTCGATTACTAGTCGCTCCCAGTCGAGCCCGTCGACCCGGGCTCGGATGTCGGTGGCGACGTCGATCGTCGTTGTCATGGTCGATTTCCTCCTGTGCGCGGATGTCCGGATGAAACGATCCGCGCGTCGAGCCTGTGAGATCGGCCGCTGATAGCGTCCCCGCATCCCCGGCTACCGCTCTCAGCGCGAGAAGACGCGCCTCGACAAAGCCCTGCAGGCGCTCGCGGCGACGGCTTCGTCGTCGTAGCGTCGAAGGCGGGCGCAGCGCATCATCCCGGTCGTCCTGCTCGAGCCGGCGTGATCGCCGCCGCCGGCGGGCGCCGGGCTCACTCGACGTCCATCCCGGACACGAGCCCTCCGCGCAGTGTGTAGACGTGCATAACGCGCGCTTCGCTGACTAACGCCCCGTCGAGTCCGCGCACGACCTGCTGAACCTGCACCTCGATCCGCCCGTCGTGTCGGCGGTCGAACGACATCGGTTCGACGCGCGGGTCGATCTCGGCCCACTGGCGCGTCCAGTACTCGCGCACCGCTTGCTTGCCGTGCAACCGACCACCCTCCCACGCGTTCGGCCAGTCGACGTCGTCGGTCATCGCCTCCAGCACGGCGTCGACGTCGCGCGCGTTGAACGCGGTGTATAGGGCCGTGAGTTCTCGCTCGTAGTTCATGTCTCCCCTAGGCCGGCGGGCAGCCGCCGAGGGCGCGGAGCCGGCGGCGATAGACCTGCATGTCCGCGTGGTTGAAATCGCTGTGGGTCTGCGTGCGCAACGAGACGACGTCCTCGCGGTGGTAAGGGCTGGAGAGGCTCTCGTTGTGCCCGACCACATTCTTGATTTCGATGTGGAACTTGCACCGCAGCCACCGGACAAGCCGCAGGTTCGACGTCATCTGAGCGCGGTCGTTCATGACCTCGGCGTCGGAGTAGCCGACGTTCTCGATCCCGATCGCGGTCCAGTTGAGGCCGACCGTGTGGCGGCACATCGTCCCGAGCGAGACGAGCTGGTAGATCCTGCCGTTCCGGTCGATCACGAAATGGGCGCACGTGTTCGGCAGCTCGTGCAGCTCCGGGTCGGGCGTGTCCGAGGCGAACGTGTTCCATGTCGACTGGAAGGTCGGCGACTCGGTGTAGTGGATCACGATCACGTGAGGATCGATCAGCCGCCATGTGGGCTTCATGAAGCTGCCGTAGTGGCGGCGGACGTAGGCGACCATCTGGGCCTTGCGCTCGGGCCCGAACGGGATCGGGTCCCAGGTGATCGGGGGCTTGCGGGGCGCCGGGGTCGCCTTCTCGCTCGACGATGCGTGCCCGGTCGTCAGGAGCGCGACCACCAGCAACAGCCCGCGAACCGCGAAAAGCACATCGCGGACGCTAGCGCGATCTCACGAACCGAAGCCTCCGGCTGTTCGTATCACGACCAGGTCGAACCACCTCTGTGAGGAGAGACACGATTTGGGGGCTGACACGATGAGCAACGACAAGATCCGTATTCCGAGCGAGCCGCTGGTGGAGTGCCCGGCCTGCGGCCTCCCCGCCGAGATCACCGACCGCTTCGTTTTGGACGGTTCTCCCGGTCCGGTCGAGCACGTCAAGGTCGTGTGCGTGTCCCGGCACTGGTTCACGCTGCCGGTCGAACAGCTCGCCGGGGTCGAGCCGCCGGGTTCAAGCCCAGCGGAATCCGGTACCGGCCGGGACGTAGGTGAGCGGACTCGTGGGTAGCGCCGGGTCGAGCTTCGGGCTGTTGTAGCCGGACGGCGCGACGTCGTTCGGGGTGTCGGGATGGAACAGGGAGGCCAGGTACTGGATGTGGTGGCGTCCCTCACCGAGCTCGCCAAAGCCGCCCCCGTACATCGCGATGTCGTTGGCAGCGCAGTAGTCGTAGACCCCAAACAGGGTCTGCACGGTGCCGAAGCGGACGGGTTTGATGTTGATCGCCCGTGGCCGGACCTCGAGCCGCTCGATGTCGGCGATCGACCACAGCGTTCCGTCCCACGTGACGCGGTGCATGTGCGGCTCGAGCACGGGGCGAGTCTCGGGCGTGATCGCCGGATCCTCGATCCAGGCGTCCGGGAACGCGCGCGCAACCGCCGCGTACAGGCGCGGGTCGGCGGGCTGGCCGAACGGCGGCGGATACTGGGACTTGAGGTCGACGGTGTCCACGGCGCCGGTGGCCGCGATCTGCTCGATCAGCCGCTCGTCCCAGTCCGTCGTCGGGTCGAGCTTGAAGCGCAGTGCCGGGAACAGCTCGAGCCGCTCGCGGATCGGATCGAAGGCCGGCGGATCGGGCAGATGCATCGAGTTGACGAACGTCAGCGGTCGCGACTGGCGTCCGACGACGTCCGCCAGCGAGCGTCCGCCCTGACGCAGGGCCAGATCGAGCGCCGCGCTCTCGAACGCCCATCGGCGAAACGACCGCAGCCTGTCGTGCTCGGGCGGCCTCGGGTACAGGTCGAGCGTGGCCAGGTGCATCGAGAACGAGTCGACCGTCCAGTCGCCGGCCACCGGGAGGGTCGGGGCGGCTTCCTGGAAGGCGAGCTGATCCTCCTCGATCGGCGTCGCGTCCTCGCCGACACCTTCCTCGCCGGCGCCGGCGAGCCGGACAAGCGTGGTGCGCCGGACGCGATCCAGTCCCATCTGGGCACTCAGCGGGGCGAGCGAGTAGGAGTCGATCCGGAGCGGCAGGTCCGCGACCAGCGCGTAGGTGTGTCCGACTGTGACGGTGCTTGCCATGGTCATCTCCTCTCGGTGCTCATCCATGTTCTATCGCGGCCCGCCCTGGGCGCCGGGACATTCCGTAGACCTCTCCGGGTTCTTCCGTCTAGCGCTTCCAAGCGCTCCGGCCGAGAATCGGGCTCGTGACGACGCTGCCGATCACGCCCGCGCCGGCGATCGTCTATCGGTGCACGCTATGCGAGGCGGACTGGAGCTACGAGGCGGTCCGGCACGTCGCGCGGTGCCGGGCGTGCGGCGGCAGCCTTCGCCGGCGCTCAGACGTCGTCGCCGGTCACTCCCGCGGACGAGCCCGTGATCAGGCGGGCGCCGCGGCCGTGCGTGACGAAGCTGAAGCACCAGCGGGTGAAGACGAGGAAGCGGTTCTCGAATCCGACCAGGTACCAGAGGTGGACGACCACCCAGGTGAGCCACGCGATCAGGCCGCTCAGCCTGAACGGCTTGATATCGGCCACGGCGGCGCCCCGCCCGATCGTCGCCAGGTTGCCCTTGTCGTGATAGCGGAACGGCGGGGTGTCGCGTGACTCGAGCCGGTCGCGCACGACCCTGGCGACGTAGCGCCCCTCCTGCATGGCCGCGGGCGCGACGCCGGGGTAGGTGACGAACGAGCCGTCGGCGCCACGGACCCGGACCATGTCGCCGAGCGCGAACACCTCGGGATGGCCCGGGAGAGTGAGGTCGGCTTGCACCGCGATCCGCCCGGCACGGTCGAGCTCGGCCCCGGTCAGCTCGCCCAGCCTCGCCCCGAGCTTCGACGCGGTCACGCCGGCGGCCCAGATGACGGTGCGCGTCGGGATGCGCTGGGTGTTGCCGGCGCCGTCGGAGATGGTCACGGACTCGGCATCGATCCCGACGACGGTCGAGCCGAGCATCGGCGTGACTCCCAGTCGCTCGAGCGACCGTTGCGCCTTCCGCGACAACGACGGCGGGAAGCTGGTCAGTACCCGGTCGAGGGCCTCGATCAGAAGGATGCGGCCGTTGCGCGGGTCGACCGCATCGAAGTCCAGACGGAGCGTGTCGCGCGCCAGCTCGCCGATCTGACCGGCCATCTCCACGCCGGTGGGCCCGGCGCCGACGATCGCGAATGTCAGCCACGCGGCACGCCGATCGGGATCGGGCTCCATCTCCGCGGCCTCGAACGCGCTGAGAATCCGGCCTCGTACCTCCAGCGCGCTCTCCAGCGACTTGACCTCGGCCGCGAACTCCCTCCATTCGTCGTGGCCGAAGTACGAGTACGCCGATCCGCCGGCCACGATCAGCGTGTCGTACGGAACCGATTCCGGCGCGGGAGCCTCTCCGGCCGACCGCAGGTGGACCTGGCGCGCCTCGAGGTCGAAGTCGTCAACCTCCGCGAGGAGCACGCGGACGTTGCTGTGGCGCTTGAAGATCGCCCGGAGCGGATAGGCGATCTCGCCGGGACTCAGCGCGCCGGTCGCCACCTGGTAGGTCAGGGGCTGGAACAGGTGGAAGTTGCGCCGATCGATCAGCGTCACGTCGACCGGGGCGTGGTGAAGCTTCTGCACGGCCTGGAGGCCGCCGAAGCCGCCGCCGACCACGACCACGCGATGGTTGGGTGCGGAAGTGCTCATCCCGCTGGAAGGTACCGGGGTGTCACAGGCGTCCGCTAGGTTGACCCGCCATCGACAACCTGGAGGAGGCTCGAGAGATCATGCCCATCAGGCTTTCCGCACTGCTCGCCCTCGCGTCAACGACCGTTTTGCTCGTGTTCTCAGTGCCGGCCGGAGCAGAGCCGCCCGGCGCGCGGGCGCACAGCACCAAGCTCTCGCCGCCAATGATTCATGAGCCCTTCACCCCGCTTCCGTGCACCGGCGCGCCGGCGCAGCGCACGACGCTTCAGATGGAGGGCTGTGCCGAGCAACAGATTCTCGCGAGCGACAAGCAGATCGACTCGCTCAACCGTTCGATCTTCGGCAAGCTGTTCGACGCGGCCGCTCGTCGCCGGTTCATCGCGGGCCACAATGCCTGGCTCGCCTACCGCCACGCGTACTGCCTCAGCGAGTCCGACGTATTCGAGGGCGGGACCGAGGCCGGCGTGGTGTTCGCCGATTGCGAGGCTGGCGTGAACTCCCAGCACGTCAAGGACCTGAAGGGGTTCCTCGCCGATTTCGGTTAGGGTCGCTTTCACAGGCGACGCGATGCGCCGCGAGGAGAGCAAAGGGGTGTAGAGATGGCGGGCGAGCAGAACATCGAGACGGCCAAGCGCGGCTATGCCGCATTCTCGGCGGGCGACGCCGCGGGCGCGATGGAGGCACTGGCGGATGACGTCGAATGGATCACGCCTGGCAACAGCGCAATCAGCGGAACCGCCCACGGCAAGGCGGAGGTCGGAGCGCTGTGGGCCAAGTTCGCCGAGAAGGGTTTCACCGTCACACCGCAATACTGGTTCTCCGACGAAGAGCGCGTCGTCGTTCTCAGCCACACGACGCTCGAGGGCGGCGAGGCCGATACGGCCGACGTACTCACGTTCCGCGACGGCAAGGTCGTCAAGTTCCAGACCGCCGGAGACACGGCGCTGATCGAGCGGGTTTTCGGCTCAAAGTGACGTGAACTAGGTCGCTCAGACCGGCGTGCCGGCCTTGACGACCTTCATCGTGAACTGCGAGTTGACGCGGGTGACGCCCGGTAGCTCCGCGAGCTTGTTCATGTAGAAGCGCTCGTACGCCTCGGTGTCCGCGACCGCGACCCGGATGATGTAGTCCGGGAGGCCGAACATGCGCCGGCATTCGAGCACCTCGTCGAACGCCCCGATCTGCTCCTCGAACGCTTCGACGGTCTTCCGGTCCTTGAGCGACAGCTCAACGAGGACCGACACCTCGAGTCCACGCCCGATTGCGCGTGGCTCGATGTCGGCGTGGTAGCCCCGGATCACACCGGCCTCCTCGAGCGCGCGGACCCGGCGCAGACACGGCGAAGGCGACAGGTTCACCCTGGCCGCGAGTTCGACGTTCGACAGGCGGCCGTCTCGCCGTAGCTCGTCGATGATTGCGCGATCGATCGAATCCATAGGCGAATGTTGCCAGGTTCACCGGTGTTCCAGTCGTATTCGCAGCCATCTGCCGCGCGGATCGCGAGACAATGCCTCTTGTCATGTCCGGTGATCCGATTGTTCGAAATGCGCTATCGATCGGAGTGGCGACGGGCGTGTATGCGGTGTCGTTCGGCGTGCTGTCGGTCGCGGCGGGCTTCAGCGTCGTGCAAACGTGCGTGATGTCGCTGGTGTGCTTCACCGGCGCTTCGCAGCTCACGTTCGCGTCGGTGATCGGCGCGGGCGGCGGCGTCGCCGGCGCGCTCCCGCCGGCGCTGCTGCTCGCGGGGCGCAACGCGCTGTACGCATTCAGCCTCAGGGGGGTCTTGAGCGGCACCGTGTCGAAGCGCGCCCTGAGGGCACAAGTCGTGGTGGACGAGACCACCGCGATGGCCCACGCACAGCCGACCCTGGCCGCGAAACGGCGCGCTTTCGACCTGACGGCGCTCTGCCTCTTCACCGCCTGGAACGTCGGGACGCTCGCGGGTGCGCTCGCCGGGCGCGGCCTCGGAAACCCGCGCGACTACGGACTCGACGCGATGTTCCCGGCCGTGTTCCTGGCGCTGCTGGCCCCGCAGCTGCGCGGCCCTGAGGCGGTCCGCGCTGCGATCGCGGGCGTACTGATCGCCCTGGCGCTCGTTCCCGCGAGTCCCGCGGGCGTGCCGATCATCGCGTCCGCGCTGGGGGCGGTCCCGGTGTTGCTCGTCACCGGGCGGCGGCGGAAGGCGGTCCGCGGGTGAGCTGGTGGCCGGTGATCGCGCTGTGCGGCTCGGCGTACGCGCTCAAGGCGCTCGGGCTCGTGCTCGGCGAGCGGCTCGACCGCGACGTGTCCGAGGGGTGGTCGCTTCAGATCGTGGTGGTACCGGTTCTCGCCGCGCTGATCGTCGTCCAGACGCTCAGCACCGGACGGCATTACGCGCTCGACGCTCGCACGCCCGCGCTGTTGGTGGCGGCGGTGCTGGTGTGGCGGAAGGCGCCGTTCGTGGTCGTGGCGGTGGCCGCGGCGAGCACCGCGGCGCTGCTTCGAATCGTCGCTTAGAACAGCGAAGCGCGGGCGCGGACGGGCTGCGGCATGGGTCATAAGCCAACACTCGACGACTCCGCACCGTCGAGATCCGAGAAGTGACCCGTATGCGTGTCCGAATAGACACTCGCCGCCGGCGGGAGGTCGAGTGCTGAGTTGTGACCCATGCTCGGGTGGGCGCGGGTCCTTTCACCTTCCGGCCCCGATCCGCTCCCGAATAAGTCGACAGTCGGCAAGCGGATCCGCCCGAGCGCGCCGAAACGCGGGCATAGCCCGAGCAACTCACCACTCGAGTCCCGGGCGGGGTCGAGTGACGAGCTCCCCGGACTCGGCGCCTGAGATCGCGAGTGTCGCGTAGCCGTTAGGGTGCCGTCCGTGATCGCGAAGAAGTTCGGGATCTTCGACCACATCGAGGACATCCCGGGGACGCCCACGAGCCAGCTGTTCAAGGACCGGCTGACGCTGATCAAGATGGCCGACGAGGCCGGGTTCGCCGGCTATCACCTGGCCGAGCACCACGGCAGCGAGCTGTGCATGGCCCCGGGCCAGGAGCTGTTCATCGCCGCCGCCTCCCAGGTCACCGAGCAGATCCACCTCGGGCCGATGGTGAAGCTGCTGCCGATGCACCACCCGATCCGGATCATCGAGGACATGTGTGTGCTCGACAACCTCACCGGCGGCCGCCTCGAGTTCGGGGTCGGTCGCGGCGCGGTCCCGATCGAGCACTACTGGTTCAGTCAGGACTGGTGGGAGTCCCGGGACCGCTTCGCCGACATCCTCGGGATCGTCGAGCGCGCGCTCGCCACCGGGGAGATCTCGAGCGAGAGCAGCCGCTTCTACGACTTCCCGACGATGCCGATGTCGACGAAGCCGCTCCAGGACCGGATCCCGTTCTGGTATCCGGGGAGCCCGGTCACCGCGGGCCGCCACGGGATGAGCCTGATGTGGCCCGGGAAGATCAACGAGGCGGCGAATGAGCAGTATCTGGCGACGTGGCATGAGCACAAGGGCGACGATCTCCGCTTCGACGGTCCGGACTCCGAACCCCGGGTCGGCTACAGCATGCTTCTGGCGATCGCGCCCACCGAGGACGAGGCGCGCGACGTCGCTCGGCGCGGGATCGAGGGTCTCGTGCGCCGGACGCACAACGCCCACCGCTTCGACCACCTGAAGCTGAACGAGCAGGAGTGCTACGACGCCCAGGGCGCGCTGCGGGCGATCCACGCCAACATGGAACCGGCGATCCAGATCGGGTCCGGCACCCCTGCGCAGATCGTCGAACGCGTCGGCGCGCTGCTCGACGATGGGATGGCCGACTACGTGGCCTTCATGTTCCCGACGGGCGACATGACATTCGAGGAGTCGCGGCGGACGCTGGAGCTCCTGATCAGCGACGTGATCCCGCAGCTCGAGCCCTCACGGGCAGGCGCGACCTAACGCGTGAAGATTGCCTCGGGCAGTAACGCGCTGACGATGTACTGGCCGGCATCGACGATCTCGGAGATCTTGAGGTCGACGACGAGGCTGCAGAGCAGATAGGCATCCTCGCGGCCGAGGCCGTAGGACGTCTCGATGTGGTCGATCATCGCCCGCACGGCTTCCTGAGCCCCGGCGTACAGGTCGCCGCCCACGCCGGTGGTGGCGTAGAACGGGCCCGAGTCGACCCGCGGAGTGAGCGGGCCTCCAGTACGGTACTGCGGTCCTGGGATCAACCGGGCCCGCTGGAGGGTGAAGCGCAGAGCTGCAAACATCGGCGCCTCGAGACCGGTGACGCACACTTCGCCATCCCCTTGGGCGCCGTGCGCATCGCCGCACGAGAACCGCGCCTGCTCGACCTGCACGGGCAGGTACAGCGTCGATCCGCGGGTGATCTGGCGAATGTCCATGTTCCCGCCGAAGATGCCGGGCGGCATCACGGGTTGAGCCCTCGCGCCCGCCGGGCACACGCCCATCGTCCCGAAGAACGGCTCGACCGGAATGGCGATGTCGTCGCGCATGTACGCGACGTCGCCGTTCGAGAGGTCGAAGATCCGCAGATAGGCGTCGGGGAAGTCGTCGGGCAGCAGGCCGAGTCCGGGCAGCACCGCGGTCCAGCCCCAGCCCTGGGTGTGGATGTCGAGAACCTCGATCGCGAGCGTGTCACCGGGCTGCGCGCCGTGGACGCCGATCGGCCCACACAGCGGGTAGACGCGGTTCCAGTCCAGCCCGGCGATCACGCTGGCATCCGAATCCGGGCCGATCTGGTTGTCGCTGACGTCGCGCGTCCAGACCACGACCGTGTCGCCCGAGTCGATGGTGAGCACCGGCTCGTTGCCCGTATCCCACGTGAAGTGGACCTGTTCGTCGGGCAGGTGATGCGTGCGCGGCATCGATGCGACCTCCAAGCTCGGTTGCGGCCTTACTACCTTGCGGTACAACGCTATGCCATCGGTCCGAGCTCGTGCAAACCAGCCACGAGCTCGGACCTGGGCGTGTCCTCGCCGGCGTCATGCCGGCGCATCCTGCCGGCCCCACAGGTCAGCGGCGCGGCAGCTTGGGAGGGTTGATCCTGGTGACGTAGAGCACCTGCACCGCGGTCCGGCGGCGAGCCCGCCGCTCACGGAATGCGAAGAAGCCGGCGACACCGAGGAGCGCCATTAGGGATGACACTGTGTTCAGGACAAGGATCGTGGTCATGGCGAGGTTCCTTTCCGAGACCAATACAGGATCTCGCCGGCAGTGAAGAGCGAGCTCGGGGATTCCCTACAACTCCATAAGAATCTCGCGCAGCCGGACGCAGTCCCCGGCTGACGATCAGGCCGGCGGTGCTGTGCTGTCCCGGACGATCAGCTCGGCCGGAATCGTCTCGCAGACCGGGTCGCTCGGACCGACCTCGATCTCGCCCAGGAGCAGCTCGAGGCTGCGCCGACCGAGCTCGGTGAAGTGCTGGCGGATGGTCGTCAGCGGCGGGCTGAAGAACTCCGCCTGCGGTGTGCCATCGAAGCCGGCGACGCTGACGTCCTGCGGGACCCGGCGGCCGGCGTCGAACAAAGCGCGCAGCATGCCCAGGGCCATCTGGTCGTTGGCCGCGAAGATCGCGGTGACATCGTTCCTGACGGCAAGTCGGGACCCGAGCTCGTACCCCGACTCGGCGCTCCAGTCGCCGACCAGGGGCAGCGGGAGCACCGCTCCGGCGCTGACCAGCGTGTCCCGCCATCCCTCGAGACGCGGTCCGGGATCCGTTCGGTCGGTCGGCCCGGCGATGTGGAACACCGTGCTGTGACCAAGGTCGAGCAGATGACGCGTGACCGTGACGGCGGCGGCGTAATGATCGACCGCCACAGCCGGAAGGACGTCCTGTGGATCAGGTCCGAGCGCCACCACCGGAATATCGCCCGGCAGCGTGGCGAGCACGTCGACGGCGGAGGGTTGCGGACCGACGGCGACGATTCCGTCGACCCCAAGGCGCCGCAGCTGCGCCACGGCCGTTCGCACCGAGCGGCGACTGGGAACAGCCACGTTGACGATGCTCACAAAGTCGCCGGAGTCGCCCGTCGCGTGTTGGATGCCGCGCAGCGCGGACGCCGTGCCGTACGCCGTGGCGTCGAAGCCGAGTACGCCGATGATCCTCGAGCGGTCGCTGCCAACTCGTTGCGGCGCTCGTTGCGTCGGATGGTCGAGCGTAGGCATTGTCGGTGCCAAGAAAAGATCCGCGGGCGCAGCGAGACGGGCTGGCGCTCGGGCCCGCTCTCCTCTTTGTTCTCGACCGCGACGGCATTAGACTGCCCCGGCGACCGAGAATGTTTTGAATCGATGCAAAACATACACCCAGCGTCTTATCCAGTGTCAAGAAGTTCGGTGATCCCGCCGCGCGCGGGACACAACGACATTCGGCGCAACAACCTGGAGGTCGTGCTCCGGCACCTGGCGACGGTCGGTCCCGACTCGCGCGCCGGAATCGCGGCTCGCGCCGGGCTGACCCGGGCAACGGTGTCGCGCCTGGTGGCCGAGCTGCTCGCGCTCGGAGCGGTGCAGGAGACCGGCCGCGACGGCGGAGGTCGGGCCGGTCGTCCCAGCACGCGCCTCGAGCTCGGCAGCGGCGTTGTCGCGATCGGAACCGAGGTCAACGTCGACTATCTCTCGGTGCTTGTGATCGATCTCGCCGGCCGGGAGGTGTTGCGCGAGCGGCTCGCGTTCGACGCGAGCGTCGGTCCCGACGCCTGTATCGTCGCCCTGGCCGAGCTCTGCCGGGCTGCGCGCCAGCGACTGGCTTCGGGCCGGAGCCGCCCGGCGCCCGTCGTGGCCGGGCTCACCGTGGCCATCCCCGGGCTCGTCGACGTCGCCGCCGGCGTCGTCGCCGAGGCCCCCAACCTGCGCTGGCGCGATGTCGCCGTCGCCACACCGCTCCGCCGGGCCCTCCGCCTCGGTGCCACCCCGGTACATGTCGGCAACGACGCGAACCTCGCCGCGATTGCGGAATACCGCTCCGGCGCGTTCGCGGGGACGCCGAACCTGGTCTACATCACCGGCGAAGTCGGGATCGGCGGCGGCATCATCGTCGGCGGTCAGCCGCTGCTCGGCACCCGGGGTTACGGCGGCGAGGTCGGCCACATGAACGTCATGCCCGACGGTCCGCTCTGCGGGTGCGGCCGGCGAGGGTGCTGGGAGGCATGCATCGGATTGAACGCGCTTCTCCAGTCCGCCAGGCAGCGTCCTCGCGGCGACACCCCGCCCGAGCGGAAGATCGAGCCGCTCGTCAAGCGGGCCCGCGCCGAAGATGCGCGAACGCTCGAGGTCCTGGCCGAGCTCGGCCGGTGGATCGGTGTCGGTGCCGCAAACCTGGCCAACGTGTTCGACCCGCAGGTGATCATCCTCGGGGGCTACTTCGCGGATCTCGGGGACTGGATCCTCCCCGCCGCCCGGAACGCGCTCGAAGCAGGGACGCTCCCCGGCGCCGGCGAGACCCCGCAGCTGGCGACCTCTACGCTCGGCTTCACGGCGGCCGCGCAAGGGGGCGCGATCCACGCGATAGAGCGCGTGATGTCCGATCCGACGACGCTACGCGCGCTAGCCGGATAGCTCACTCCGAGGCCGACCATCTCCCGAGCTTGTCTGCGAGCACGGGCATCGGCAGCGAACCGCTGTCGAGCACGGCGGCGTGGAAGCCGGGGATGGTGAAGCTCGGACCGAGACGGCCGATTGCCTCTTCGCGCAGTCGCAGCAGCTCTCGCTTGCCGATCAGATACGAAAGCGCTTGGCCGGGCATGACAACGTAGCGATCCACCTCGCTCGCCAGAAACCCCTCTGCCATCGGGACGTGGTCGACCAAGAACTGGCGGGCTTGCTCCCGACTCCAACCCAGCGCGTGGAGGCCGGTGTCGACGACCAGACGAGCGGCCCGGTGGAGCGACGCCGACAGGGCGCCGAGCAGGCCCTCGGTGCCGCTGTAGAGGCCCATCTCCTCAGCCAGCTGCTCGGCATACAGCCCCCAGCCCTCGGAGAACACCGACAGGCTCCGCTGCCGCTGCATCGTGGGCAGGTCGTCGAGGTTCTGGATCCGCGAGAGCTGCAGATGATGTCCCGGGACACCCTCGTGGAAGGCGACGACCTCGAGGTCCCATCCGGTTCCAGCGGTCGGTCGCTCCAGGTTGAACCAGTACGTGCCGGCCCGGCCGCCGTCCAGCCGCGGCGGCGTGTAATGAGGGGGCGTGCCGCTCGAGGCGACCACGGTCGGCATCGCCGTGACCTCGCATGGCGGCGGTAGTGGTTGGGGGAAGAACTCGCCGGCGCGCGCCTCGGCGCGGCGGATCGCCGCCGTCGCGGCCACGATCGCGTCCGTGCCAGAGCGGCTCGTGCCCGACGCGCGCAACGTGCGATGCACGTCCGCCAACGATCCCAGCCCGAGTCCTCGGCCGAGTTCGAGGGCGCGCTCCTCGAGCGCCGCTATCTCCTCCAGGCCGATCCGATGGATCTCGTCTGGCGCCAGCGGCAGCGTCGTCGACGACCGGACGCAATTCGCGTAGTCCGTCTCGCCGCCCGGTATGTAGACGAGGCCCGGTTCGTTCGACGAGCGTGCGCGCGGCAGCAGTTCCCGCAGCACCTCGACCCAACGTGCGAGCGCGGGCTTCACAACCTCGCTCGCCAGAGCGTCCCGCTGCTCGAGCCACGCGGCGGATCCGGCCCAGCCGTCGGGAGGCCGCGGCGTCGCCAGAGCCTCGGGGACCGCCGGCCGCATCACGTTCTCCGCCCAGTCGATCGCCTGCTCCACGAGCGGTGCGACGGGCAGCCGCCCCTTGATAGCGCCGATCCGCAGACGCTCCGTCTGCTCGTCTACCCACTCACCGCCGCGCCGTAGCCGCTCGAGATAGTCCGCGGCGGCCCTCTCGTCGCCGACCAGCGTCCGCGCCGCCGTCGCGAGCAGCACGGCGGGTCCGGTGAACGGCATGGCGGATACGTCGTGGTCGAGTAGCCGGCTGTCGAGGTCCCGCACCTCCTGATCGATGTTCTCGACCAGGCAACCAAGCGTGATCGCGTCCGCCTCGGCCAGCGGCAACTGCTCGAATCGGCGCGCATCGGCGCGCATCGACTCGAGCTCGCCGCGCCAGGCGGCGTCGCCCGCCTCGCTGTCGTCCGGCACGCGGTCGTCGTACCCCGGGATTCCGTAGAGGCTGGCCGTGAATGGGTGCACTCTCAGCCAGCGCTCATGAAATCGGTCTGCGAGCTCGCGAACGAGCGTCTCCACGACTGGAACCTAC
>Ga0335081_10012463_pt1 | contig 13785 bp, 9 predicted proteins | sample Lox_Sample_35_FD_206713 | JGI IMG/M metagenome (GOLD analysis project Ga0335081, IMG submission 206713) | Soil microbial communities from Loxahatchee National Wildlife Refuge, Florida, United States - Lox_Sample_3.5 | ecosystem: Environmental > Terrestrial > Soil > Wetlands | place: USA: Florida...
CATTGCAGGCCGTCCAGGTTGGTCCCGCGCGTCGCCGAGGCGATCTGGATCATCCCGATGATGCACAGTCCGGCCACCGGCACCATCAGCGTCCAGTCAAAATCCCGTATCCAGCTCTCCGTCCTCCTCATCGTCTCCGCTCGTCCCCGTGCGCTCCCTCCGCGGCCTTTTTCCCGTCTCCCGCGCCCACCACCGCCGCCACCGCCTTCGCGTTCCCCGCCTGGTCCACGTCGTAGTGCTTCAGCTCCACGGTAAACTGCTTCTTCTCCAGCGCCGATTTCTTGTCGTAGTACGCCTTGATGATGTCCCGCGCCACCGGAGCCGCCGCCGTCGCTCCATGCACCCCGTGCTGCACCAGCACGGACACCACGATCTCCGGATTCCTCCGCGGCGCGAATCCCACGAACCACGCGTTGTCCGACAGGTCCTTGCCCACGTGTCCCGCCCGGCTTTTCCCTTCGTTGCTGATCAACTGTGCCGACCCTGTCTTCCCGCAGAACTCGATTCCTTCCAGGTGCGCCGCATGCGCCGTTCCATTCTCTTCGTTCACCACGCCGTACATCCCCTGCGATACCTGCTCCACCGTGTCGTCCGAGATCGGGAAATCCGCCTCCACCGTCTTCGTCTCGCCCAGCAGCAGATGCGGACGGTAGAACTTCCCTCCCTCGGCCACTCCTGCCACCATGTACGCCAGTTGCAGCGGCGTCACCGTCGTGGCCCCCTGCCCGATGGCCACCGAAATCGTCTCGCCCGGGTACCACTGCTGCTTATACACGCTCTCTTTCCATTGCTCTGACGGCACCAGCCCTTCCTGCTCTCCCGGCAGGTCGATTCCCGTTTTCCGCCCCAGTCCCAGGTGCGACGCGTAATACGCGATGCGGTCAATTCCCAGCCGTTTCCCCAGGTTGTAGAAGAAAATGTCGCACGACTGCACGATGGCCTCGTGCAGCCCCACGTGCCCGTGCGCGCCCCCCTTACTCGCTATCCAGCAATGGAACGGCCGTCCGTAGAAATCCTCCGCCCCCGTGCACGTCACGCTGAAATCCGCGGGAACCGCCTTCGATTCCAGCATCGCCGTGGCCATCACCACTTTGAACACCGACCCCGGCGCCAGTTGTGCCTGGATCGCGCGGTTCAGCAGCGGGTGCGTGGGGTCCTCGTTCAGCGCCTGCCACTCCTCCTTCGACACCCGTACCGCGAAATCCCTCGGGTCGTACGCCGGATGGCTCACCATGGCCAGCACTTCGCCCGTCCGCGGATCCATCGCCACCACCGCGCCTTCCTGCGGCCCCAGCGCCCCTTCCGCAACGGCCTGCAGGTCGTAATCAATCGTCAGATGGATCGGTTTGCCCGGGATCGCTTCCTTCTGCTCCAGCCGGCCCACCTCTTTCCCCAGGCTGTTCACGATCACACGCCGCATCCCGTCCGCCCCCATCAGCACTTCGTTGTACGTCTTCTCCAGCCCCGATTTTCCCGCGATGTCACCCGGCCGCAGTTTTCCCCCGCTCGCTTCGATCTGCTTCTCGCTCACTTCTCCCACGTATCCGATGGCGTGCGCCAGGAATCCCCCCTCGGGATATTTCCGCCGGTGCACCATCAGCAGTTCCAATAGTGGCAGGTCCGCACGGTGCGATTCGATGAACGCGATGTCCCCCGGCGTCGCCTCCGGCTTCACCACGATGGGATTGAACCGTGGCAGCGCCTGCGCCGCGTCGATCTGCTGCTGCAAATCGTCCGGCTGCATGTCCAGCCCTTCGGCGATTTCCTTCAGGTGCTGTTCCAGCAGCGCCTGGTCTTCCCGCAGCACCAGCACGCTGAACGACGGGTAGTTGTCCACCAGCACGCGCCCCTCGCGGTCCAGCATCTTTCCCCGCGGCGCGATCACCGGGATTGACCGGATGCGGTTCCGCTCCGCCAGTTGCGCGTAGTAGTCCGAATCCAGCACCTGCAGCTTCCAGAATCCGAACAGCAGCAGGCACACCATCGCCACGGCCGCGTACGTAAAAAACGTCAGCCGTCCCTGCGGTAGCCGCGAATCCCTGTTTTCCCAGTTCGCCACGCGCGTTCTCAGTGGCACAGGCTTTCAGCCTGTGCGCGGTGGGATGTGCCCCTGCTCGTTTCTCAATCCTCCGGCCACACGAATCCCCGGAAGTTCCCTGTCAGGCCTCACCTCTGGGCTGGGACCGCCGGTGCGGTCGTTTGAGGCTCCGCTTCTTGAATCCCTTATCGGTCAGGAATCCCCGGCCCCTTGGGACTCCTGTGCAAATCTTTGCAAATCGCTCGAAACCTACCATTTAGGGGCTGTCTGCGCAACTCGTTTGCTACGCACAGGTAACTAGACCCCCTGGCCAGCTCGCCGGTCGGCCAGCCCTCCCCATTTTGTACCGCCGGCCTGCCCTGACGCGGGAAGGGCTTCCCGCCGGCGTTCTTCTCTCCCCCTCACGCTGCGTCCGCCTCGCCGTAGCGCCTCCATCCCGCGACGCTTGTCCTCTCCGCCTTCTCCGTGTGCTGCGTGTCTCCGTGTCCTCCGTGATCATTCCTTCTTCCCCGCGTTTCGCGCACACGTTTCGCTCCGCTCGCCTCCGGCATCCAATCCCTGCCCATGAAACTTCTCTCCGTCAACTGTGGCCTTCCCCGCGACGTCGAATGGCACGGCCGCGCCGTCTCCACCGGCATCTTCAAGCAGCCCGTCACAGGCCGCGTCTCCCTCCGCAAGCTCAATCTCGACGGCGACCGCCAGGCCGACCTCACCGTTCACGGCGGTGAAGACAAAGCCGTCTACTGCTACCCCTTCGAACATTACGCCTTCTGGAAATCCGAACTCCCCGGCCTCGAGCTTCCCCTGGGCCAGTTCGGTGAGAATTTCACCACCGAGGGATTGACCGAAGATTCCGTCCACCTGGGCGACCGCTTCTCCGTCGGCTCTGCCGAGATTGTTGTCACCCAGCCTCGCCTTCCCTGCTACAAGCTCGGCATCAAATTCGGCGACGACCAGATGCCCAAGCGCTTCCTGGCCAGCCGCCGCACCGGCTTTTATGTCTCCGTCGCGCGCGAAGGAGAGGTCGCCGCCGGCGACGAAATCCGCCTCCTCAGCCGCGACCCCAACCTCGTCCCCGTTCCCCTGATCGTTCGCCTCTACGTCGCCAGGCACTACTCCCCTGACGGCCTGGCCGGCTTGGAAAAAGCCCTGGCCGTCCCCGCTCTCCCCGAAAGCTGGAAAAAGTACCTTCGCGAGCGCCGCGCCCATCCCCACTCCTAGGGCCCCGCCCGCGTGGGCGCCCTCCGCCCCGGCTCCCCTTATACGATTTTATACGGTTGGATTCGATTTTCGAAACGACTTCACATTATGTTAACCAGATTTGCTTCCGGAGAATTTGACCGGATCGCCCCGTTTCGCCGCATTTTCTGACCGGTCACGGTTGCGGATTTTGCCCCAATTCCGTCCCCTCCGCCCGCTCCTCCCCGCCGCCGCCGTCCGCCTCCATTTTATAGTCCGATAGTTACCATCCCAGTTCTCTCATGCGGTCCTGGATGATTTCGCTGTAGTGCGTCATGCGCTCGGGCCGCCGCTTCAGCGGCAGCGGCAGGATGGCCGCCAGCCGGGCCGACTCCTCCCGGCCGAGATTCCGCGCCGGTGTCCGGTAGTAGTAGCGGCTCGCCGCCTCCGCACCGTAGACTCCCGGGCCCCACTCCACCTCGTTGAGGTACAGCTCCAGAATCCGCCGCTTGCCCAGCGCCAGCTCGGCCACCGGGACGAGCGCGAACTCGGCGCCCTTGCGCAGGATTGACCGCCCGGTCCCGAAGAAAAGATTTTTCACCAGTTGCTGCGTGATGGTGGACCCTCCGCGAAGACGGCCTCCTTCCAGATCGTTTTCCGCAGCGAGCTGAATGGCGTGCCAGTCGAATCCGTGATGCTGGTAGAAGCGCGCGTCTTCCGCGGCAATCACGGCATGCTGCAAGTCCGGCGAAATCTGGCTGAGCGGAACGAACTCGTACTGTTGGTGATACGGCTTGTGGTGCACCCAGGCCTCGAAGCGCCGCTCCTGGTGCACCGCGGTGGTCGGCGGGTCGATCCACCGCGCGGCCACCAGCAGCAGCGCGAGCACTGCCCAAACCAGCGCCGCTCCGATCAAACACCACCGCACGAAGGATCGGAGAGCGTGTTTCCGGCGCAGGGCTTTGGCGGGTGCGTCCGGCGGTTCGGCCACGCCTCAGAATAATCCCTCGCCCTCGAATGCCCTAATGTCCGTTACCTCCGCTCATCGCGGTGATACTTTTCGCCGTGGCGCGCGTTATTAGCCCACAGAGGCCCAATCACCCTGGGAGGGATTTCGATGACTCAATTCACGCGTCCGGCGCCTTCGCACTCCACATTGCTGCCCACTCGCAGCCGGCTTATTTCATTTTCCTTGCTGGCTGCCTCGCTTCTCACCCTGTTTCTTGCGCTGATTCCGCAGATCAGCCTGGCCCGTGCGAGCCAGGGACCCGCGCGGCATCCCGCGCGTCCGCCCGACGGGGAACGCTTCGACAATCTGGTCCGCGACGAAATGTTTGCCGGCATGGCCGGAGACTCCGCGGCCCTCGACCGCGCCATGAAGCGCTGCGAGGAGGCGCTGGCCGCGGATCCGAAGGACGCGCAGGCGCTCGTCTGGCACGGCTCCGGCCTCGTCTTCCAGGCCGGCCAGCTCTTCCGCTCCGGCGATTACAGGAAGGGAAAAGAGGTGATCCTTCGCGGCTTCAAGGAAATGGACGATGCCGTGGCGCTCGCTCCCGGCGACATCCCCGTGCTGATTCCGCGCGGCGCCAGCCTGCTCAGCTACAGCAGGTATTCGCGCGATCAGCAGCGAGCGAAGCCGCGCCTCGAGCAAGGTCTCGCGGATTACGAGAAGGCGCTCTCTCTTCAGTCGCGCACCTGGAGTTCCCTGCCGGTGCACTCGCGCGGCGAATTGCTCTCCGGGCTCGTGGAAGGCTGGCTGCGGGACGGCGACGCGGCCAAAGCGCGCAGCTATGCCCAGCGCATCGTGGACGATTTGCCGGGCACGCCCTACGCCGCGCGCGCCAAACAATTGCTGGCTGCGTCCGCGGCGCCGGCGCAGCTCGATTGGCAATGCATCGGCTGCCACAACGCCATGGCGCGCTAGCCCGGCTCACGCCGGGTCCTTTGGATCTCTCGAAGCAACCGAGTTGATGATCACGACAGCGGGGCCAAAGCTTGCAGGCGCCCCTGGTGCGCAGTTTCGACAGTTAGCCTTGGCGCGGGCGGGTGCGCCCCCTCCTTCCCAGCCTCTACCCACGAGGACAAAATTTGCGTCGAAATTAGAGTGTGTGCGCCAGGGGCACAACCCAATCTAATGCGTCCATTTTTCGGCCAGGGTCCGGGCTCACCCCCCAAATCCCCAGCGGGAGAAGCCCCGGTTCACCCACACCAGTCACCAGTCACGACTCACCAGTCGCTGAATTTCAATCTTCGTCTTTGCGGAGTTTGTCCAGCAGGGCAAACAGCGGCCAGGCCAGGAGCGCCGCCACCAGCGACGCCACCAGCACCTTCACCGTCACGAGCGGCGCGGCCTGGCCCAGGAGCCAGCGCCGCGTGAACACCACCACCAGGCTGTGCAGATGGAAAAACGCAAACGCCAGCACCATCCTGCTCGCCGGGTGTTCCACGTCCAGCTTTGCCCCGATCGTGGACGACAAGTAGCCCACCAGCGTCTTGGCGATGCCGAACAGCCCGATGGGATTGAGCCCCGTCAGCCCGTCCTGCGCCAGCCCGATCACCATGCCCAGCAGCAATCCGCGCGAGGGATTGCGCCGGCTCAGCCCGAAATAGAGCGTGACGAGCAGAGGCAGCTCGATCAGATCGCCCACCAGCTCGCCCTTCCAGATGTGCGCGGGAAGAAAGGCCTGGAGCACCAGCGCCAGGAAACTCGCGCCCACCACGGCTCCGGTGTGGAATTTATGCACCTCGAGACGCGGTTCGCTCACGCCGCGAATCATGAGCGGCGGCGCGGAGGCGTTCTCGGCGATTTCTGTGGGGTTCACGGCTTTTCCTTCACTGCCGGCTTGGCCGCGGGCGGCTTGCTGACGGCGCCGTGAGCCCCGGCTGCGGCCGGCTTGGCAGCGGTGCTGCCCGCGGAGGCGCTACCCTCGGCGGCCGCGGCTTGCTGCGCTTCCCATTCCCACTGCCGGCGCGACATGAGGATGAGCACTTCCTCGAGCTGGTCGAGATGCGCCGCGGGCCGCACGGTGATCTGCTTGAAGGGATTTCCCGGCTTCACCTCCACCACGGTGCCGAGAGGCAGGTCCTTCGGAAAGATGCGGTCCATGCCGGAGGTGAGCACGCGCTCGCCGGGCTTGACCTCCTGATCGTTGCCCACGTAATCGAGCAGCAACATGGGGCCGCCGGTGCCTCGCGTGGCTCCCTGCGTTCGCGAATCGGCCAGCAGGGCGCCCGCGCCGCCGTTTTTATCCGAGAGCAGCAGGACCTGCGAGGTGGTGGAATAAACCTCCAGAACTTTTCCGACCACGCCCTGGGGCGTAATCACACCCATGTTGGCCTGCACGCCTTCGCGCTCGCCGCGGTCCAGGTAGATGGCGCGGCCGCCCGTTCCGGCGTCCGCGCCGATGACGCGAGCGGCGAGCAGCGGGGCATCCTGGTGAGCGTCGCGAAACTGGAGCAGGGCCGCAAGCCGCTGCGCTTCGGCGGCGCGGCTTTCGAGCGCGCTATTCTGCATGCTCAACTCGGCCACCTGCGCTTTGAGGCGCTGGTTCTCGCGGTTGGCGCGGAACAGGCCGATGTAGCCGCTCCAGGCGCCGCGGAGCTCGTCCACGGCCCAGGAACCGGCGCGCTCGGCGGGGGTGAGCAGCTCCACGGCCCACACGCGGATCAGGCGCGCGCCATCGGGACGGCGCACCTGCACGGCCAGCAGCAGAATTTGAAACACCAGGGCTACGGCAAGCAGAACGTACGGCCGGCGGCGAGTGGCGATCTCAAACATTTCGTTCCAGAGGCGCGCACGATGCCGTCCGCGCGCGGCGGGACGCGGCGGTTGTCCGGTGCCGCGCCCTCAATCGATGCACACCTGGCGGAGCAGGTGGATATCGCTGAGCATCTTACCCGTGCCCAACACCACGGAGGCCAGGGGATCGTCCGCGATGGCCACGGGCAGACCGGTCTCCTCGCGGATCCGCTTGTCGAGATTTTTCAGCAGCGCGCCTCCGCCGGTCAGCACAATTCCGCGGTCGCTGATGTCCGCGGAGAGCTCGGGGGGAGTGCGCTCCAGCGCCACGCGCACGGCGTTGAGGATGGTGGCCACGCAGTCGGAGAGGGCCTCGCGCATCTCGCTGTCGTCCACGGTGACGGTGCGCGGCACGCCTTCGATCAGGTTGCGGCCCTTCACTTCCATGGTCAGCGGCTTTTCCAGCGGATAGGCGGAGCCGATTTCCATTTTGATCTGCTCGGCGGTGCGTTCGCCCACCAGCAGGTTGTATTTGCGCTTCAGGAAGTGCATCACGGCCTCGTCCATTTCGTTTCCGGCCACGCGCACGGAGCGCGAGTAGACGATGCCGCTCATGGAAATGACGGCGATGTCCGTGGTGCCCCCGCCGATGTCCACCACCATGTTGCCGCTGGGCTCTTCAATGGGCAGGCCGGCGCCGATGGAGGCGGCCATGGCCTGCTCGACGAGAAAAACTTCGCTGGCGCGCGCGCGATAGGCGGAGTCCTGCACCGCGCGCTTTTCGACGGGCGTGATTTCGCTGGGGACGCCGATGACGATGCGCGGATGGACCAGCAGGCGGCGGTTGTGCGCCTTCTGGATGAAGTAGGTGAGCATTTTTTCGGTGACTTTGAAGTCGGCGATGACGCCGTCCTTCATGGGCTTGATGGCCACCACGTTGCCGGGAGTGCGGCCGAGCATTTCCTTGGCCTCGCGGCCGACGGCCACGACTTCACCGGTGTTCTTGTTGATGGCGACGATGGAAGGCTCGTTGACGACGATGCCCTTGCCGCGCGCGTAGACCAGCGTGTTCGCCGTTCCCAGATCGATGGCCAGATCCGAGGAAAACATGCTGAACAACGACCGCATTCCGTAACCGTTCTTGCTCATCCTCCCCCTCTTGCCGGGCCGCGCAGGCCGGGAGCCCGCGCCCATCTTCCCGCCCTTCCGCTCGGGCGGGCTCAAATCCTTTTCTACGGTACCACGATCGAAATGGTCTTCGTGGCCGTGCCTCCGCGGCGGTTCTGCCCGACGATGACGAGCGTCTGGGTGCCGCGCGCCATGGGAGGCGTGAAGTACAGGAAATGGCCGTCCTTGTCGATCTGGGCGACGGGCTGGCCGTTGACCATGAGCGCGGCGCCGGGCTCGGTGACGCCGCGAATCTCCACCACCGCGCCGTGGAGCTGGGTGCTCTCCACTTCGAGGAGCATCTGCGGCGTCTTGCCCTGGGCGGCCAGGGTGAACTTGAAGACGTCGCTGGGCTCGCTGGTGCGGTTCTGCGAGTCCGTAGCCACCACCTGCCAGAAATAATCGCCGGGGTCCAGGCCGGTGACCTCCGCGGTGGTCCCGTTGGATTTCTTCTCGGCCACCACGCGCGCGAACATGGAGGTGCTGCTGATGCGCAGCGTGTAGTGAACGGCCTCGGCCACCGGCTTCCATTCAAACCGCACCGGCGTGCGCGCCGGATCCGCCACGATGATGGGCTGGAGGTTGCCGGGATACACCAGATCCGGGGGCGAGAGCACTTTGGACTTCACCACCGGCCCGCCGGGACTGAAGGTGGCACGCTCGTAGCGGCCCAGTTCGGTGCGATCCTGGCCGCGCTGCAATTCCGCGGAGCCGTTGGCCACGGTGATCTCGCTCTGCTTGGTGTCCGGATCGCTGCGCACGGATGCGCGGCTGTTCTGCTCGATGCTGGCCACGGCCTGGTCCGCCGGGAAGCGCACCTCGGCGTGGGAGCCGCTCTGCTCCCACCCGGCGGTGGAGAGATCGAGGCCGCCGCTGGTCATCACCACGCCCACGCGGGTGGGCTTGTCGGGCCCCACGGTGTTTTCTTCCACCTGGATCAGCGTGTCATTTTTTACGGTGTAGGTGGTGCCGTCGGCGAAGGTGATGCGCGCGACGCCGTCCGACCCGGTCTGAATCAGATCGCCTTTGTCGAGCGACATGCGGTAATCGGCGGGGGCCCACTGCGTGGTGTTCACCTTCTTCACCTGGACTTTTCCGTCCAGGTTGACAAAGCGCACCTGGGCCTGGATGGCAGGCGCTGCGGCGCCGGAAGTTCCGCTGATGGCCTGCGTGGCGCGCTCCACCCACGTGTTCATGCGCTCGGGAACGGTGATGTAGAGAACGGAAACGACGATGGCGGCCAGCGCGAGCGTCATCACGATGACGGTCTTGTAGGTCACCGTGGTCCAGTAAATCTCCACGGGCCGGATTTTTGGCTTCTGCGGTTCGACCTGTCTCTGCTCGGTCACGCCAGGCTCGCGCGGGCTCGCACCCTAATACCATAGCCCGCGAAACCCCGGCAATCAAACCAGTCAGTGCCCAAACCGCCAGCCTGTTTCGCGCGGCTGGCACCACGCGGCCCGCGCACCGGGCGCGCGCGAGCGGAGTGGTCCGGAACTTTTGAGGTAAGATGGACACACGGGGCCGTAGCTCAACTGGATAGAGCGAGAGTTTCCTAAACTCTAGGTTGGCGGTTCAAGTCCGCCCGGTCCCGCCACTCTGGAATTCACCGGCCAGGAACAATCTACCGCTCGAGAAAATCACGCGGGGACGCGCGGGGCGAGGCGGCGTTGCGCGCGGGTTCGAAACTTCGCGGAACAGGGAGCGCGCCGGAAATGAAAAAGCCCTCCGCGAGGAGGGCTTCTTCGAGACCGCGAGCTCGTAAGCCGAGGTTCAATAGGCGTAACGGCGCACTCCGGCCATGGCCAGCAGAGTGATGCCGGCGAGCAGCAAGACCAGAGTGTTGGGATCGTGCGTGGGCACGTCCAGGTTGGGGTTCCCCAGGTCGCGCACATCGTCGCCGGGCAGGCCGACCCCGATGTAAATCTCCGTGTTCTTGGCGAAGCCGGGGATGCCGTCGAAGATCAGCGTTTCAATCCCGTCGGAGTAGGACGAGGTGCAAGTGAACCCGAGGCTGGGATCAGAAACCGAGCAATTGAACGCGTCGTTACTCGGATCCGGAATGTTCAGGACCAGGTGGGTGACCGAGTAGCCGAGGTTGTTCACGATGGCCAGACACTTCTGATATCCCGAAGCGAGCTCATCGCCGGGCACCGGGCTGCTCGAACCCGTGCAGGCTTGCCAGGACACGTCGTAAGGACCGGTGGAGCCGTAGGGGAGAAAATAGGCGAGCGAGCCGCCACCCGTTGTCGGATCGTCCAGAATCACGTTGACGGTGCTCGCCCAAGAAGGGCTGGCGAGCGCGAGCATCAGCGCCAGGACGACGGTGACTTTCAAGACTTGCTTTTGCATGTCTGCTCCAAGTGCGTATGAAACCACGCCAACAATGGAGGTAATGATAAAGAATCTGGAGAGGGAGTCAACAGGAAAACGCGGTACTAGTACTCTCATTTTTCAACAACTTACGAGCAGTTTCGGCATGGCGCAATGTGGCCAAAAACTTCCACATTTTCCCCTGTGACTACCCCAAAAGAGTCTGGGAAATGGAGGAAATCGCCGCGTTCGCCCGGAAGAGGGGGGGTGCGCAGAGATCGGCGAAGGGAACAAGGCTGTGGAAAACGGGTGAGCGCGCGGGGAGTGCTGAAAAAATCAGCGGAGCTTGGCGGAGGCGGCCTTGGCCTCGCGGAGGACGGGAATGTCCGGGTCGACGTTCTTCCAGAGCTCAAAAAAGTCCTTGTAGGCCTGCTGGGCGGCGCCTTTGTCGCCGGTGAGCGTCCAGGCGCGGGCGAGTTGCAAATGAGCCAATACACCAAGAGGATAATTGAGGAAGAGGCCGCGATGGTCGAGATACTTGCGGAATTCGATGGCGGCCTCCTGGCCGCGGCCTTCGCTTAGGTAGGCCAGGCCACGGAGGTAGACGGGGGCCATGACGCCGCACTGGGCCTGTTGGGGCTGACCCAATTCGTAGTTGGAGGTGGACTGAAGGAGATCAATGGCCTTTCGCGCGTCGTGACGGTCGAGTGCAATGGCGGCGCGGATGGAGGGCAGCCAGTAACCCTGGATCATGGTGTCGAGGGGAGACTCGCGGTCGATCTTGTCGGCCATCTTTTCGGCGGTGGGGGAGTCGCCGGCGCGAGCGTAGGTGTAGGCGGCGAGGATCTGGACGTCGCGGCCGCCGGAGAGGGACATGGCCTGAGCGGCGTCCTTGCGCGCCTCGGAGGAATTGCCGAATTCGGCTTCGCGCACGGCCTCGTAGGCGCGCCAGATGGCCGCGGACTCGCGGGCGTCGGCGCGGGTGGAGGCGTCGACGGCGCGCTGGGAGTATTCGCGGGCCTTGGCCAGGCGGCCATAGAAGGCCTCGGTATCGGACTGTGTGGAGAGCATGACGTCTTCGGCGCCGGGTTTGCCGGAGGCCCAACTGACCTGCTCCTGCATGGCGGCGGGATCGTTCTGGACGAAGGCGAGGAAGTAGCGGGCGGCGCGGAGGCTGGGGCCATCGAGCTTGCGCTGCTGAGCTTCATCGAAGGCGTTCTTGACGTCTTCAAAGCGGTTCAGAGAGAGCAGAGCGCCGACGAGAATGGAGTAGGCGCCGACACTATTGGGAGCGATGCGGAGAGAGGCGCGGATTTCCTCGATGGCTTTCTCGTACTGGCCGAGGACGTTGTAGTTGTGGGCCAGGTTGCCGTGAGCGACGTAGTCGCCGGGATAATCGAGCAGCCACTGGGAATAGCTGCGGTCGGCCTTTTCGAGCTCGCCGGTGACGACGGTGAAGTAGACGGTCTCGATGTAATAGCGTTCGCGCTCGCTGACGCGGTCGCGGAGCTCGTAGGCGCGCTTGTAGTTTTCGGTGCCGAGGGAGGCCTGGTCGAGATTGATGTAGACGGAGCCGAGGGAGGCGTAGGCGCGTGCGAAATTGGGGTCGAGCTCGAGGGCGCGCTTGTAGTAGGGGAGCGCGGCTGGCTCGCCCTTCTCGCGGGACATGCGGCGGCCTTCGGTGAAAGCCTTGAGGGCTTCGAGAGAGGAGGTGGTGGCCTGGTCGAGGGGCTTATTGAATTTTTCGACGGAGGCGAGCGACTCGCCGAGCTTTTCGCGCAACTGGTTGCCGGCTTCGCCGAGGGCCTTGAGGACGCGGTCGCGGTTTTCGGCGGTGGCCTCAGAGCTGGTGAGGGTCTCGCCGCTGTGGCAATCGACGGCCTTGAGGCCGATGAGGTAATGATCGCCGATGCTGACGATGGAGCCGGTGAGCATGGCCTTGCTGTTGGAGCGCTGGCAGACTTCGCGGGCCACCTCGCGGGTGATTTTTTCGCTGGGCGGGCGATTCATCATGCGCAGGACCTGGTTGACCTTGGAGTCGGAGAGGACGTTGAGGAAGGGAGACTGCTCGAGCTGGATGGCCAGGGCCTGCTTGAGTGTGTCGTCGAAGACGGTGTCCTGAGTGAGGTTGGAAAAATCGGCGAGGACGATGGTGTCGCGGTCGGAGAGTTTGACCGCGGGGCGCAGCTTCCAATAGAGGACGCCGGCAATGGCCAGGAGCAGAACGACAACCGCAGGGACGACAATCTTCCACGGAATCTTGCGGGGCTTGGCCTCCGTGACCGTTTGCACGCCGGAGGGCGCGGCCACGGCGGGCTGCGAGGAGGAGGAGACGGGCACGGGCTGGACGGCCGAAGGAGCCGCGGGGAGTGCAGTTTGCGAAGGCGCGGCAGCAGCAGCGGGAGTGCTCACACCGCTGGGGGCGGCGACGGCTACATTGCCGGAGCTGCTCATGGCGGCGTGGTGCTTGGAATCGGTGTCGCGCTTGAGGCGCTTGAGCTCGGCGCGCATTTCGGAGGCGTGCTGGTAGCGGAGGTCGGCGTCTTTTTCAAGGGCGCGAGCGATGATGCGCTCGAGGTCGGGAGGGACGTCGGGGTTGAGGCGGACGAGAGGTACGGGAGCGCGGGTGAGAATGTCGGAGAAGACGACGGCGCTGGAGTCGCCGCGGAAGGGGAGAACGCCGGCGGCCATCTCGTAGAGAACGACGCCGAAGGAGAAGAGGTCGCTGCGGGCGTCGAGCTGGCGGCCGCGGACCTGCTCGGGAGACATATAGGATACGGTGCCGACGGCGGTGCCGGGGCTGGTGAGATGCTCGCGGTCGACGGTCATGGTGACGTCGGAGATTTCGCCCTCGGCGCGGGTGGTGACTTTGGCGAGGCCGAAGTCGAGGATCTTGGCGTGGCCGCGCTTGGTGATGAAGATGTTGGCGGGCTTGATGTCGCGGTGGACGATGCCCTGCGCGTGGGCGGCGTCGAGGGCATCGGCCACGTCGATGGCGATTTCCACGATGCGATCGGCGGACATCTGGCCGGTCTGCATGATGTGCTTGAGGGTTTCGCCGTCGAGATACTCCATGGCGATGAAGCGCTGGCCCTTGTCCTCGCCGATTTCGTAGATGGTGCAGATGTTGGGGTGATTGAGAGCGGAAGCGGCGCGGGCCTCGCGGCGGAAACGTTCGAGGGAGACGGGATCGCGGGCGAGATCTTCGGGAAGGAATTTGAGGGCGACGAAGCGGCCGAGGTCGGTGTCTTCGGCCTTGTAAACCACACCCATGCCGCCGCCACCGAGCTTATCGACGATGCGATAGCGGGAGAAGGTTTGCCCGATCATGCGCAGCGCGGGGACATGG
>Ga0335081_10012464_pt1 | contig 13785 bp, 14 predicted proteins | sample Lox_Sample_35_FD_206713 | JGI IMG/M metagenome (GOLD analysis project Ga0335081, IMG submission 206713) | Soil microbial communities from Loxahatchee National Wildlife Refuge, Florida, United States - Lox_Sample_3.5 | ecosystem: Environmental > Terrestrial > Soil > Wetlands | place: USA...
CTGGCCGGGATCATGGGCGGGGACTCGACCAAGGCCGAGTCCGAAACCAAGAACATCTTCCTCGAATCGGCGTTCTTCGCGCCGGCAGCGATCGCGGGCCGCGCGCGCCGCTTCGGCTTCGCGAGCGACGCTTCGCATCGCTTCGAGCGCGGCGTTGATTTCGACAACAACGTCGACGGCATCGAGCGCGCGACGCAGCTGATCCTCGAGATCTGCGGCGGCGAGCCGGGCCCGACCGACGATCTCGTCGCGCGCCTGCCGGCGAGGCCGCCGGTCACCATGCGGGTGGCGCGTGCGCAGAAGGTGATTGGCATTCCGATCGGCGGCGAAGAGATGGCCGATGTCTTCACACGACTTGGCCTGAGCTTCGAATGGCAGGGCGAAGCCTTCGTCGTCGCGCCGCCGAGCTACCGCTTCGACCTCGAGATCGAGGAAGACCTGATTGAGGAAGTCGCGCGGGTGCACGGTTTCGAGCGCATCCCGGCGCACCCGCCGCGCGCCGCGGCCAGGATGAGCGCGCTGCCCGAGACCCGGCGTCCGCTGCACGCGGTGCGCGAGCGGCTCGCCGCGCGCGACTACCAGGAAGTGATCAACTTCAGCTTCGTCGAGCCGCAATGGGAAACCGACTTCGCCGGCGAGTCGAACCCGATCAGGCTGCTCAACCCGATCGCGAGCCAGCTGTCGGTGATGCGCACCAGCCTGATCGGCTCGCTGGTCGGCAACCTGCGCTACAACCATGCGCGCAGGCAGCCGCGCATTCGCGTGTTCGAAGTCGGGCGCGTATTCCTGCGCGACCCCGCCGCCGCGGACGGGCCGCTGTCGGTCGCCGGCGTGCGCCAGCCGATGCGGGTGGGCGCAGCGGCCTATGGCACCGCGGTCGACGAGCAATGGGGCGAGCCCGCGCGCCCGGTCGATTTCTTCGATCTCAAGGCCGACGTCGAGGCGCTGCTGGCGCCGCGCGTGGCGCGCTACGAGGCTGCGCCGCATCCGGCGTTCCACCCCGGGCGCTCGGCGCGGATCGTGCTCGACGGGGAAGTTGCCGGCTGGCTGGGCGAGTTGCATCCGCACTGGCAGCGGCGCTACGAGCTGCCGCAGGCGGCGGTTCTGTTCGAGCTGGATGCAGACGCGGCGCAAAAGCTCGAGATTCCGCGCCCGCGGGTGCCTTCCAAGTTCCCGCCGGTGGTGCGCGACGTCGCCCTTCTGATCGATTCCGCGCTGCCCGCCCAGGCGCTGCTGGACGCGATCGAGGCCGCCAAACCGGCAATTGTGCAGGAAGTCCGGGTTTTCGACCTTTACCAGGGCAAGAGTCTCCCAAATGGCAGAAAAAGCCTTGCTTTTCGGGTAGTTATGCAACATACTGAACGAACGCTCACGGATGCCGAGGCGGATGCTGCGCGGGATGCTCTAGTAGCCCTGCTGGCGCGCAAATTCTCGGCAAGCCTGCGTTCTTAAAAGAGAAAACGGCAAGAGGGAGCTCGGGCAGTGGCAATGACTCTGACCAAGGCCGAACTGGCCGACCTGCTGTTCGAAAAGGTCGGCCTGAACAAGCGCGAGGCCAAGGACATGGTCGAGGCGTTTTTCGAGGAGATTCGCGGTGCGCTCGAGCGCGGTGAGAGCGTCAAGCTCTCGGGCTTCGGCAATTTCCAGCTGCGCGACAAGCCGCAGCGGCCGGGACGCAACCCGAAGACGGGCGAAGAGATTCCGATCAGCGCGCGTCGCGTCGTCACCTTCCACGCCAGCCAGAAATTGAAGTCCATGGTCGAGAAGGCACGCCATGGAGCAGAACCGCAAGAAAACTGATCTGCCGCCGATCCCCGCCAAGCGCTACTTCACGATCGGTGAGGTCAGCGAGCTGTGCGGGGTGAAGCCGCACGTCCTGCGTTACTGGGAGCAGGAATTCACCCAGCTCAAGCCGGTCAAGAGGCGCGGCAACCGGCGCTACTACCAGCATCACGAGGTGCTGCTCATCCGCCGCATCCGCGAGCTGCTGTACGAAGAGGGCTTCACGATCAGCGGGGCGCGCAACCGCCTCGACAACGGCCTTGCGCCGGACGAGCGCGCCGAGCAGGGCACGCGCAACGAAGGCCGCGCGAGCGCAGGCGGCGCGGTCGATCTCGGCGCGATCAAGCGCGAGCTGCGAGAGATACTGGACAGCCTGGGCGCCTGAGGCCGGCTGATATAATCGGCGCCTTCGGGGCGTAGCGCAGCCTGGTAGCGTACCTGCATGGGGTGCAGGTGGTCGCGAGTTCAAATCTCGCCGCCCCGACCAAGTCTCGATGGAATCCTATCTTCGGCATCTTCCCCCATCCTCGCCCTGAGGCGAGGCCTCACCGTCTTCGCCGTCGGGCAGGCGCTCGCCGTCGCGGCGCTGCTTGCCGGCCTCACCTATTACTTCTATCGGGACACGCCTGGGACCACGCTGCGTTCACGGACACGGACGCGGGTGTGCTGCTGCCGGCGCTGATCGCGCTCGGGGTGGGCCGCAGCAAGGACGCGTTCCTGCTCGCAAGCTGGATCTGTTTCGCGCTCCTTCCGGCGATGATGGGACAAGGGGGCTCGTACGCGCGCCACGCTCTGCTGTCCTGGCTGTGCTTCGTACTCACGGTCGGTCCGGCGACGAAGCCGCCGCTTAAATGGGCTTTCGTCGTCCCGGGATTCGCCTTGCAGCTCTACCTCGCGTACTGCTTCGGGGCCAATCGCTCGGTCGCGTGACGGCCGCCGGCCGCAATGTTGCCTACCGATACGCGGTCAGCTGCCAGACGATCGCGTCGACCTCTACCAGCGGATTGACTTTCAGCTCCTGCCTACGCTTGCGCCATTCGCGGCGCACCCAGCGCTTGACCGCCGGCGCATACCACAGAGTTTCGTAGGTGTAGGTGTAGTCCCAATCGCCCGTTCGGTCGCCCAGATTGCGGTCAAACTCGATGCGCAACGCGACGAACTCGCCCGCCGGCGTGCTGACCCGCTCCCAGCGCAGCGCGCGGCCCCAGCACTGCTGCCAGCGATTCGAGCCACGCGTGTTGGTCATGACAAGCGTTTCCTTCCAGCTCGTACCGGGCGCGATCGGGAAGGGGATCTCCGTCAGGGGCGGGGAATAGCTATGCCAGCTCGACCCGGTGCTTTCCTCCGCCACGCGCCACGGCGCTGCCAGCGTCTCGACCTCGGGCGCGTCCCCTGGGCGGTCGCTCCGGCGCACGATTGTGTAGCCGGCGGAACCCGTCTCGACCGTGTCGGTAAGCGTGCGCACGCGCAGGTCGTTGTACGGGTTGATCTGCTCGTAGACCCAGCGCTCGCCGGCGTAAAGCCGCGGTGCGGGCACGCTTGCCATCGGGGCCGGGGCCGGCGGATACGACGCGCAGCCGGCGACGAGGGCCAACGACGCCAGCGTCACGAGGTAGCGTTTCGAGGCGGGCATGGGAATCGCTCGTACCAAATTTCAGTATAGCCCGCGGCAGGATGAAAGAACCGGCCGGAAGCTGACGCCTCGGCTAGAATCCGAAAGTTCCGCGATGCGCATCCTCATCTCCAACGACGACGGCTATTTCTCTCCCGGCATCACGGCGCTGGCCGAGGCGCTGCGTTCGATCGGAGAGGTCACTGTGGTTGCGCCCGAGCGCGACCGCTCCGGTGCGTCGAACTCGCTCACGCTCGACCGGCCGCTCAGCGTTCGCACCGCTCCGAACGGTTTCCTGTTCGTGAACGGAACCCCGACCGACTGCGTGCACCTGGCGGTGACCGGGCTGCTGGAATTCCTTCCCGACATGGTCGTCTCGGGCATTAATCTGGGCGCCAACATGGGCGACGACACGATCTATTCGGGGACCGTCGCCGCCGCGATGGAGGGATTTCTGCTGGGCATTCCGTCGCTCGCGGTGTCGCTGGTCGGCAAGGCAGGCAAGCATCACGCGACTGCAGCCGAGGTCGCGGTCGGCATGGTGCAGCGCTTCAGGCGCTTTCCCGTCGCGCAGCCGGTGCTGCTGAACGTCAACGTGCCAGATGTCCCCTACGCGGGACTGCGCGGCAGCGAGGTGACCCGGCTGGGCAGGCGGCACAAGGCCGAGCCGGTGGTGAAAATCGATACTCCGCGCGGCGACGTCGGCTACTGGATCGGCGCCGCCGGCGGTGCTGCCGACTCGGGTCCGGGAACCGACTTTAACGCGGTCGACAACGACCATGTCTCGGTGACTCCGCTGCAGGTGGATCTGACCTTCCATGGCCAGCTCGCCATGGTGCGCGATTGGCTCGCGAAGTGAACGCGCGCAACCCGAAGAATATTCCCGGCATCGGCATGACCTCCCAGCGCACGCGCGTGCGCATGGTGGAGCGCCTGCGGGAAAAGGGCATTCGCGACGAGCGGGTACTGGCGGTGATGGGCACGGTGCCGCGCCACCTGTTCGTCGAGGAGGCGCTGGCGAGCCGGGCCTACGAGGACAGCGCGCTGCCGATCGGATTTTCGCAGACGATCTCCCAACCTTACATCGTCGCGCGCATGATCGAGGCCCTGATGACGGACGGGCCGCGCGGGCTTGGCAAGGTGCTAGAAGTGGGCACCGGCTGCGGCTATCAGGCGGCCGTCCTGGCCCAGCTGGCGCAGGAGGTGTACTCGATCGAGCGCATCCGCGGCCTGCTCGAGCGCGCACGGGCGAACCTTCTCGGGCTGAAGCTCTCCAATCTCAGGCTGGCGCATGGCGACGGCAACGAGGGCCTAGCCAGGGCGGCACCCTTCGACTCGATCATCGTCGCCGCCGCCGCGACCGAGGTGCCGGAAGGCCTCTTACGACAGCTCGCCATGGGTGGCAGAATGATACTTCCGCTGAAGAACCCCTCTGCGGGGCGCGACGCGCAGCGGCTCTCGCTCATCGAGCGCGGCGCGCGCGGTTTCGTCGAGACCGAACTCGACCCGGTGCGGTTCGTGCCGCTGGAAATGGGAAAGGCGTGATGCGATTGACCTCCCTGCTCGCCGTTGCGTTGGCTGCGCTCGCCGCCGCGGGCTGCGCGAATCAGCCGGTAGGCGCTCCCGTGGTCGACCGTGCGCCGCTCGCCGCGCCCGCGCCCAAGGCTCCGGTTGCCCAGCTGGCGCCGATCCCCGGCGCCGGGCCCGGCACTTACGTGGTGCGCCCCGGCGACACGCTGTACAGCATTGCGCTGGAGCAGGGCGTGGACTACCACGATCTCGCGCGCTGGAACAAGCTCGACGACCCGACCAAGATCAGCGTCGGCCAGACCCTGTTCACCGCGCCCCCCGAGGAGCGCGCCAGCGCGGTGGTCACGGTGGGTGCCGCGCGTGGTTCGGGACAGGTCGAATCGCACCCGCTCGGCGCGTCGGCGGTCGTGCAGCAGGGCGGCGGTGACGGCAGCACCAAGACCGCCCCCAAGGCCCTGCGCTTGCCGTATTCGAAGGAAAACCTCGCCATGCTGACCAAGGGCGGCCAGACCGCGCCCGAGCCGGCCCCGCAGCCGGCCCCGCAGCCGGCCCCTGCGGCGCCGCAGCCCCAGGCGACCCCCCCGCCCGCCTCAAAACCTTCGGCTTCGGGCGGCGTCGCGTTCATCTGGCCGGCCAACGGAAAGGTGGTGGCGGGATTTTCCGAGGCGACCAACAAGGGCGTCGACATCGGCGGCAAGATCGGCGACCCGGTCTTTGCCGCGGCCCCCGGCCGCGTCATGTACACCGGCACCGGCATCCGCGGCTACGGCAAGCTGATCGTGATCAAGCACGACGACGGCTTCAACAGCGTGTACGCTCACAACAGCCAGATCCTGGTGAAGGAAGGACAGTCTGTTAAGCGTGGCGAGCGCATCGCGATCCTCGGCGACACCGACTCGGACAAGCCGAAGCTGCACTTCGAGATTCGCAAGTCGGGCAAGCCGGTCGATCCGCTGAAGTACCTGCCGGGAGACCGGCCGGCGTCCTGAACGGGCGATTGCCCGCGAACGCTAGGGCGAGCGACCGTCGTGTGCCGCGCGCAGCGCGGCTGCCAGGTCGCTTACCGCGCAGGCGTAGAACAAGCTGTTGTTGTAGCGCGTAATGACGTAGAAGTTCTGCAGCCCGAGGCGGTATTCGCTCTGCGCATCGGGGCTCTCGAGCTCGACCAGTACGGCGCGCGCGTCGTCCCTCGGCTGCCCGGACCAGCCAACCGGCACGACCCCCGCCTTGGCCAGCTCGGCGAGCCGATGGCGCGGCTGCAGCCCGCCATCGAGGAAGGCGCGGAACCCGCTGCCGCTGATGCGCGCTTCGTACTGGACCGCTTCGCCGCTCTGCCAGCCGTGCTGCTTGAGAAAGTTCGCGACGCTGCCGATGGCGTCGGCCGCGCTGTTGCTCAGGTCGGCCACGCCATCGCCGTCGAAATCGACTGCGTACTTGAGATAGCTGCCGGGCATGAACTGGGGAATTCCAATCGCTCCCGCGTAAGAGCCTTTGACCGAGAACACGTCGATCCCCGACTTACGTGCATACAGCAGATAGTTCGCCAGCTCCTGGCGGAAGAATTCGGCGCGCGGCGGATAGTCGAAGGCAAGCGTGGCGAGCGCATCGACCACGCGCCAGCGGCCGGTGTGGCGGCCGTAGAAGGTTTCGACGCCGATGATCGCGACGATGAACTCCTCCGGCACGCCGTAGACGCGCTGCGCGCGCGCGAGCACGTCGCCGTAGCGGGCCCAGAACTCGAGCCCGGCGCCGATGCGCTTCGGGTTGACGAAGATGCCGCGGTAGAGCTCCCAGGACTGGTCGGCCTCCGAGGCGGTCGGCTGAATCGCGTCGAGCACCGCCTGTTCGCGCCTGGCGCGCGCGAACAGCTGCTGCAGCTCGCGCGCGTCGAACGCGTGGCGCTTCACCATCTGCCGGATGAAGGCCCGCACCTCCGGCCGGCCCGCGTAGGGCGCCGGCTCGGATTCCGGCGGCGAAGCCTGCGCCGCGGCGGCGAGGCCGAGCGCGAGAAAGGCGGCGCACAGTCGATTCATGTCAGGCGCAAGTCTCGCACCATGCGCTTGAGTTCGTCTATTCGCGCGGTCGGCGCGACGGCACCGTAGCGCAGCGTCACGTAGAGCTCGCCGATTCGGCGGATGGCTCCCTGCGCCTGCGGCAAGCCGCGCGCCGCGCGCTCGGAGTAGTCGCGCGGCCCCTCGGACGGAGAGCGCGTGATCCCGCGCGCACCCAGCTTGCGACAGAACGCCTGCCAGGCCTTCTGCACCGGATCCGGCCGTACCAGACGCCGCAGCGACCATACGAGCAGCAGCCCGGTGAACAGGCCGAGGATCGTGAACAGCGTCGCGGTGAGCTTGCGCCAGTCCGCGTCGCGCATGCCGACCAGCGACATCAGCTCACGCTGGCGCTGCGGGTCGTAGCCCAGCACCCAGATGTTCCACTTGTAGCTCAAGGCTTCCCACTCGTAGCGCAGCGAGCGCAGCCATTGCAGCCGGGGGCGCATCAGCAGCGGCAAGGGCTCGCCCTCGGGCACCGCGCGCGCCAGCCCCGAGGCGAGGCGTCCGGGCACGGCCGCCGCGGTCGGATCGACGCGCACCCAGCCGCGCCCGCGCAGGTAGACCTCGGCCCAGGCGTGCGCGTCCGACTGGCGCACCGTGACAATCTGGTCCACCGGGTTGACGTCGCCTCCCTGGTAGCCGGTCACGACCCGGGCCGGGACGCCGGCCGCGCGCATCAGGAACACGAACGCGGAGGCGAAGTGCTCGCAGAACCCGGCCCTGGCATCGAACAGGAACTCATCGACCGAATCGACGCCCAGCCGCGGCGGCTCGAGCGTGTAGACGTAGTGTCCCGCGCGTAGGAAGTCGATCGCGCGGGAGACGATCGCGGCGTCGCTTTGTGAGGCGTCGCGCCATTGGTGCGCGAGCGCGACCGAGCGCGGGTCGAAGCCGTCGGGCAGGCGCAGCGCGCGCCTCAGCGCGCCGGGATCCTGCGTGGTATCTGGCGCCGGGGCGATGACCGATTCGAGCTCGTAGCGGATCCGCAGGCGCACCGGTCGGCGCGCCAGAATCTGTCCGTCCTCGGTATAGCGCGCGCCCGGTGGCAGGCTTGCCGCCGTTTCCAGCGCGAACAGCCATTGCCGGTTGTGTGGCTCGAGAACGATGCTGTAGCGATAGGTCTGCTCGCCGCCCCTGGGCGGCTTGAACGCCGACAGGATCGTAGGACCCATGCGCCAGTTGCGGCCGTCGAAATCCCACAGCACGGGGCCGCGCCAGTAGCGCAGCTGCGGCGGCGGCGTCTCACCCTTGAAATCGACCCGGAACGCGGTTGCGTCCGACAGCGCGAGGCGCGCAAGGTTGCCCGGCGACATCGTGTCGGAAAGCCCGCTGATTCCCGCGTCGACGTCCTGCGGCACGCCCCACAGAGGACCCTGAACGCGCGGAAAGAGCAGGAACAGAACGAGCGCGGCGGGCGCGGCGTGCGCGAGCAGCAGACCCGCACTGCGCAGGCTGGCCTGCAACGACCGTTGCGGCGCGGCGAAACCGACCAGAGCGGTGGTAATTGCGACCAGCGCGACGCACATCGTGAGCGCAGTCGGGATGCTCTGCGAATAAAAGAAATTCGTGATGATCAGGAAAAAGCACAGGAACGCGACGACCGTGGCGTCGCGGTGACTGCGCATCTCCAGCAGCTTCAGCCCCGAGAACAGGCACAGCAGGACGATGCCCGGCGCGCGGCCGAAGATCGTGTGGTAGTGAGCCCAGATGCCGGCCATCGCGGCGCCGGTGAGGGCTAGCAGCAGCCAGCGCGGCGGCAGCGGCTCGCGCGCGACGCCGAGGTAGACTCGCCAGGCATAAAGCGACAGCACGAGCAGCGCGACCCACCACGGCACGTGCTCCGCGTGCGGCGCCACCACCAGCAGCAGCGCCACCATGAGCGCCGCCAGATCGCGCCCGCCTACCGAGCGCAGCTCCGGCGCAAGCGGGTGAGGCAGGGCCTTCATGATGCCTTGTAGAGTGCCAGCGCCTTGAGGCAGGCGGCGCGATGCGCCTCGCCACGTGCCGGCACGAGCTCCTCCCCGGGCAGGCGCAACCCGTACAGCGCGCCGGACTGCTGCGCGGCGAGCACCCAGCCGGCGAGGCACGACAGGCGCCGCTCGAGATCAAGCCCGGCCGGCAGCAGGCGCCAGTCGAGCCACAGCTCGCCCGCCGATTCGCCGGAAAACTGCTTGGTCAGCATGTCCTCCGAGCGCGCCACGGCCTTCCATGCCACGTGGCGCGGAGAATCGGATGGCTGGTATCCCCGCAGCGCCGAGAAGTCGTCGCTGCCCGCGGCTTGGGCACGGGCTGCGCCGTTCTGTGCATGCGGGCTGGTCGGCGGCAGCGGCGTGCGCTCCGGCCGCGGGTAAACCAGGCAGCGGGTGTCGGGCTCGACGTAGCTCCAAGCCCGGAACAGGCCGAGCGGGAAGCGCGTCTCAAGCATTACGCGCCCGAGCGGCAGCCAGCCGCGCTTCGCCGCGGGCACCGCGAGCACGACCTCTGCCACCGCGCCCGCTGGCACATCGATCACCAGCTGCGCGCCGCTGGCCACGTGACGCACCAGGATCGATGGGCGCTCGAACGGCACGCGGCTATCGAGAAGCAGGTGGAACTGCGCCGCCTCGCCGGCGTAGACCGGCTCCGCGCGCCCGGCGCTCACCGCGGTGCGAGCCAGGTTGCGCGCAGTGTGCACCATGCCGGCGAGCCCCAATCCGGTCAGCAGGAAGGTGAGGGCGAAGCCGAGCGACAGCGCGTAGTTGATCGAACCGATCAGCAGGATGCCGAGGGTAGCGCCGTACAGCCACCCCACGCGGGTCGGCACGATGTACACGCGGCGATGCCGCAGAATCACCACCCCCTGCTCGGGTGGAGTGAATCCGTAGAGCCAGTTGGCGAAGCGCGGGTTGGCGAGCAGCGTGCGGATCAATTGCGTCCTAGTCGGTCGGAGCGTCGTAACTCCAGCGCCGCCTCCAGGCCCTGATCACCAGGGACGGATACTGCGCCTGGCCCAGGGTGCCGTTGTAGCGCCCGAGCGCACGGAAGTAGTTGCCCTTTTCCCTATCGAGGTAGTAGCGCAGGATCACGCAACCATAGCGCAGGTTGGTCCTGAGGTGAAACAGGTTGTCGCGCGGCAGGCCGATCAGCTTGGTCCAGAAAGGCATGACCTGCATGTAGCCGCGCGCCCCCGAGGAAGACACGGCGTACTTGCGGAACTCGCTCTCGACGTCGATGACGCCGAGCACCAATTGCGGGTCGAGGCCTGCGCGGGTCGCCTCATACTGCACCGCCTTGAGCAGCTGAAGCCGAACTGCCCGGTCCGGGACGCGCGTCGCCAGCCGGCGCGACATCTCGAACAGCCAGCGATGCGCGTCCTCCGGCCGGCGGAAGTTCAGCGTCGGGGGCGCACGGTCGCTCACTGCCGCGCTGAGGGTCGCGCGCACGCTGTCCGCGAGCGGCTCGTAGATCTGGGCGCCGGCGAGCACCGGCAGGGGCGCGAGCAGCGCGAGCGCGAGGCAGAGACGGCGCAGCGCGGCCCGGCTGGTCATGCCCCGGCGAGTCGTTCCTTGACAAAGGGCACTGCGTCCGCGAGCGGGACATTCTGCGCCTGCGCATCGCGCCTGGCCTTGTACTCGACCGCGCCGGCGCCCAGGCCGCGCTCGGAGAGCACCAGCCGGTGGGGAATGCCGATCAGATCCATGTCGGCGAACAGCACGCCGGGGCGCTCCTCGCGGTCGTCGAGCAGCGTATCCACGCCGGCGGCCAAGAGCTCGACGTAGAGCTTGTCCGCGGCTTCGCGTACTGCGGCGTTCTTGTGGTAGCCGATCGGAACCAGGCTCGCCTCGAATGGCGCCATCGGGGTCGGGAATCCGATCCCGCGCTCGTCGTGGTTCTGCTCGATTGCCGCCGCCACGATGCGCGTGACGCCGATGCCGTAGCAGCCCATTTCCATCGGTCTGGAGTCGCCCTCGCGGTCGAGAAAGACGGCCTTCATCGGCTCGGAGTACTTGGTGCGAAGCTGGAAGATGTGGCCGACCTCGATCCCGCGCAGGATCTTCAGCTTGCCTTTGCCGTCGGGGCTCGCGTCGCCGTCGACGACATTGCGCAAATCCTGCACCCTGCCCGGATCTGCGCGCAGGTCGCGTTCCCAGTTGACGCCGGTCAGATGGTGTCCGGCCTCGTTCGCGCCGCAGACGAAATCGCTCATCGCCCAGACCGTGCGATCGGCGAAGACCGTCACCTTGTCGCCGACGCCGACCGGGCCAATATAGCCAGCGCGGCAGTTCAGCTCCTGCTGGATCTCGTCGTCGCGCGCGAAGCGAAACGCACCGAGGACCTTCTGCGTCTTGACCTCGTTCAGGTCGTGGTCGCCGCGGATCAGCGCCAAGGCAAGATAGCCCCTGCTTCCGTAAGGCACCGTTTCTCGCACCAGCGCGATCGCCTTGACAGTGCGCTCAAGCGAGATCTTGAGCAGCGCCGCGACCTCTTCGCAGCGCGTCATGCCGGGCGTGGGCACCCTGACCATCGCCTCGGTGGCGGGCCGGCGCGGCGCCGCAGGCGCGAGTGCCTCGGCGAGCTCGATGTTCGCCGCGTAGTCCGATTCCGGGCAATACGCGATCGCGTCCTCGCCCGAGTCGGCCAGCACGTGGAACTCGTGCGAGCCGGTGCCGCCAATCGCGCCCGGGTCGGCCGCGACCGCGCGAAAGCGCAGGCCGAGCCGCGTGAAGATGCGCGTGTAGGTGTCGTACATATTGCGATATTCGCGCTCGAGGTCGGCGAAGTCGGCGTGGAATGAATAGCCGTCTTTCATCAGGAACTCGCGCGCGCGCATGACGCCGAAACGGGGACGGATCTCGTCGCGGAACTTGACGTGTATTTGGTAGAAGTGCACCGGCAACTGGCGGTAGCTGCGAATTTCCCGCCGCGCGATGTCGGTGATCACTTCCTCGTGCGTGGGCCCGAACAGGAAGTCGCGCTGGTGCCGGTCCTTGATCTTCAACAGCTGCGGACCGAACGCCTCCCAGCGGCCGGTTTCCTGCCACAGTTCGGCGGGGATCACGCACGGCATCTGTACCTCCAACGCGCCGGCACGATTCATCTCGTCCCGCACGACTGTCTCGACTTTGCGCAGCACGCGCAGCCCTAGCGGCATCCAGCTGTACAGGCCCGAGCCGAGGCGGCGGATGAGGCCGGCGCGCAGCATGAGCTTGTGGCTAGCCAGCTCCGCTTCCGCAGGGGCTTCTTTGATGGTGCCGATGAAGAATCTCGAGGTGCGCATCGTTGATTTGCCGCTCGTGCCCCACGGTCCGACCGGGCATCGTTGTGTTTGCCGGACGGGTGTGGAAAAATCGTTGCGAATTCTAACGTAAGGCGGTGCGTCCATGCTCGATAAAGACGGCTACCGTCCCAATGTCGGCATCGTCCTCGTGAACCAGCGTAACGAGGTATTTTGGGGCAAGCGCATCAACCAGCACGCCTGGCAGTTTCCGCAGGGCGGGATCAAGCATGGCGAGACGCCCGCGCAGGCGATGTTTCGCGAGCTCGAGGAGGAAATCGGGCTGCTTCCCGGGCACGTCAGGATACTCGGGCGCACGCGCGAATGGCTGCGCTACCAAGTGCCCGAGCAGTGGGTGCGGCGCGACTGGCGTGGGGCTTATCGCGGACAGAAGCAGATCTGGTACCTGCTGCGGCTGTTGGGGCGCGACTGCGACGTAAGGCTGCGCGCGAGCGGACATCCGGAATTCGACGCCTGGCGTTGGCACGAATTCTGGATTCCGCTCGACGCGGTGATCGAGTTCAAGCGCGACGTCTACCGCCAGGCGCTGGCGGAGCTGCACCGCTTTCTGAGCGCGGATCGCCGCTACGGCAGACACCGCGCGGAGACTGTCTCGAGCTGAGGTTGAACTTTGCGGCGCTTACGCGCTCCCTTTAAGCAACAGGAGGCGACATGAAGCGGAATTTCTTGTCATTGCCGAGCCACAGCCTGGGCGAAAACGCGGGGTTCAGGCGCCCGAGCCAACCCAAAGTCGGGTTGGAGTCGCCGGCGCTGACGGTGATGACAGACCTGACCCGGGTGAGTCCCGCAACGATCGGACCCGAGGCGCCGATCGAGGCCGCGAACCGGTTCATGATGATGCGCGGCGTGCGGCTGTTGCTGGTAGTCGACGAGCGGGAGGCCGTGCTCGGCGTAATCTCGGCCACCGACATCCTGGGCGAGCGGCCGATGCGCGTGGCGACAGCTCGGGGATTGCGCCGCGACGAGCTGCTGGTCGCGGACGTCATGACCCCGGCCGAACGGGTCGAAGTGATCGCGCTGGCGGACGTCGACGGCGCGCGAGAAGGGCACGTGGGGGCGACACTCATGCATGCCGGGCGCCAGCACGCTCTGGTGGTCGACAGCGACGCTCCGTCGGGACGTTTCATGGTGCGCGGCATCTTGTCCCTGTCGCAGGTCGCGCGCCAGCTGGGCGAGCCGCTGCAGCTGAGCGAGGTCGCGCGCACTTTTGCCGAGATCGAGGCGGTTCTCGGCCGTTAGCCTACATCGCTGCGAAATAGTAACTATCAATTGATTGGATTGTGAAAATCGATTTGATCGATGGATCGCGGGCGGTTAACCTCCCCCGCCACAACCAGTGACGGCAAATCCATTAGGAGGCACGCAATGAAGCTCAAAGGCACCAAGACTCACGACAACCTGAAGGCCGCATTCGCCGGCGAGAGCCAGGCGAACCGCAGGTATCTGTACTTCGCCGCCAAGGCCGACGTCGAGGGCCAGAACGACGTCGCGGCGCTGTTCCGCTCGACCGCCGAAGGCGAGACGGGCCACGC
>Ga0335081_10012465_pt1 | contig 13785 bp, 10 predicted proteins | sample Lox_Sample_35_FD_206713 | JGI IMG/M metagenome (GOLD analysis project Ga0335081, IMG submission 206713) | Soil microbial communities from Loxahatchee National Wildlife Refuge, Florida, United States - Lox_Sample_3.5 | ecosystem: Environmental > Terrestrial > Soil > Wetlands | place: USA...
CCGCGATCTTGGTGGCGGTGTACACGCCAGCGCTCACCCCCGGCAGCAGACCGATCATCGAGGAGGTGACGACGAAGTGGCCGCCCTCGCCGTGCTCGAGCATGTGGGGCAGGCACACCGCGACGCTGTTGTAGGTCGCCGTGAAATTGACGGCCACGCCGTTGTCCCATTCCTCGGGCTTCGCCTGGCTCACTCTCGCGAACGTCTTAAGGCCTGCGTTGTTCACCACCAGGTGCAGCCGCCCGTACTTCTTCTTCACCTGCTCGAGCATGCTCGCCCAGCCCTCGCGGTCGGTCACGTCATGCTTGATCGGCAGCACGCCCGCGTTGTGCTTCTTGAAGAGCGGCAGCGCGGCCTTCAGGCGCTCCTCGTTGCGATAGCCGATGCACACCTTCATCCCCGCCAGGGAGGCGGCGCGCGCGATGCCGAGCCCGATGCCATCGGAGGCCGCGGTGATGTAGGCCACCTTGCCCTTGAGATCCTGCAGCGGCGCCGGCTGCGACACGGCCGGCTCGGGCGGCAACGGCGGCCGGCCACCGAAACCGGCGCCTGCGCCCGGCGGCGGCGCTGCGCCCGGAGCCGGTGGCGCACCCTGCGCGCGAGCGTAGTGACTCAGGCCAAGCTGCGCGAGCAGGCCAAAGCCTGCGGCGCCGTAGGCTGCACCCTCCGCGAGGAAGCGGCGCCGCTCGAGCGCGAAGCGGTCCAGCGTGTGCGCAGGCAGCAGCAGATCTTTCGGGGGCATGGTGTGACTCTCTGTTGATTTGTCCATGAGCCGCGCCTGTCGCCGGCGCTTTGCTGATCGCCGAGTATGCCTCAAGTGCGCGGCCGACCGGGATGTGAGTTCCGCTCCGCGCCGGCAGCGCTGGAAAAGGTCATGTGACGCGCAAGCGGAGCCGCTTGCTTGGCGGGTTTGCTCGTCGGCATGATGCGCGGGAGGGGGACACAAACCGTGGCATTCAACCGCTCGATTCGCAGACTGGGGGCGCTCGCCCTCGCGGTGCAGCTGATCGGAGCCGTGGCACTGGCCGGCGCTCCGGTGACCGCGCAGCGTCTCACCAAAGCAAACGCCGAGCCCGGCCAGTGGCTGTCGGTCGGACGCACCTATGATGAGCAGCGCTACAGCCCGCTCGCGCTCATCAACACGGGCAACGTCGCCAGGCTCGGCCTTGCCTGGTTCGCCGACTTCGACTCGAACCGCGGTCAGGAGGCAACACCGCTCGCGATCGACGGTGTGCTGTACGTGTCCACCTCCTGGAGCAAGGTCAAGGCCTACGATGCCGTCACCGGGCGGCTCCTCTGGGCCTACGATCCCAAGGTTCCGGGCGAGTTCGCCGGCCGCGGCTGCTGCGACGTGGTCAATCGGGGGCTGGCCGCATGGAACGGCAAGATCTATGTCGCCAGCTACGACGGGCGGCTGATCGCCCTCGATGCCAAGACTGGCACCGTCGTGTGGGATGTGCTCACGCTCGATCACGACAAGCCCGTGACGAGCACCGGCGCGCCGCGCGTGGTCAAGGGCCGGGTGCTGATCGGCAATGCGGGCGGTGAGTTCGGCGTGCGCGGCTATCTGTCCGCGTACGATGCCGAGACCGGCAAGCTCGTGTGGCGTTTCTTCACCATTCCCGGCAACCCTGCGAACGGCTTCGAGCAGCCGATCCTCAAGCGCGCCGCCGAGACCTGGCACGGCGAGTGGTGGGGTGTCGGCAACGGTGGCGGAACGGTGTGGGATGGCATCGCCTACGACCCGAAGCTCAACCTCGTCTACTTCGGCACCGGCAACGGCACGCCCTGGAATCGCCGCTTTCGGGGCAGCGGCGGCGGCGACAACTGGTTCGTCGCCTCGGTGATCGCCGTCGATGCGGACACCGGCCAGTACGCGTGGCACTACCAGGAGTCCCCCGGAGACTCCTGGGACTACGATGCGACCACGCCGCTCATGCTCGCGGACCTCAGGATCGACAACCGCACGCGCCGCGTGCTCATGCAGGTCGGCAAGAACGGCTTCTTCTATGTCTGGGATGCCAGGACCGGCAAGGTCATCTCCGCGAAGAACTACGTCACCACCAGCTGGGCCTCAGGCATCGACCTCAAGACCGGCCGGCCCATCGTCAACCCGGAGGCGCGCTACGACGAGACCGGCGGCGTCGCGATCATGCAGCCGGGCGGGCAGGGCGGACACTCCTGGCATCCGTTCTCCTTCGACCCTCAGACGGGCCTCGTGTATTTCTCGGCCATCGAGAGCAGCACCGCCATGAAGAGCGCGGCGAGCTTCAAGCCGCAGCCCATGACCTCGAGCGTGGGGCTGCAGTTTCCGCTGCCGCCGACGGTATACGACGACATGAAGTCCAAGGCCCCGCGCACGGCCACCTCGCAGCTGCTCGCGTGGGACCCCGTGACGCAGCGCGAGGTGTGGCGCACGCCCTCGCTCGGCACGATCGGCGCTGGGACGCTGGCGACCGCAGGCGGGCTCGTCTTTCAGGGAACGACCAAGGGACGCTTCGTCGCCTATCGCGCCACCGACGGCCAGGAGCTGTGGTCGACCGAGGCGCAGACCGGTGTGGTCGCGGCACCCGCCTCATTTGAAGTCGCAGGCGAGCAGTACATCGCCGAGGAGGTCGGCTACGGGCTCGCGGCTTACGGCGTGAGCAACCACTCGCGCCTGCTGGTCTACAAGCTCGGCGGCACGGCGGCTCTGCCACCCTCTCCGCCACCCCCGCCGCCGCCCGTTCTGAACCCGCCGCCTTCGACGGCGGCCAAGGACGTGATCGACAAGGGCCACGAGCAGTTCACGAGCCACTGTGCGATGTGCCACGAGCCCCCGGCCGCCAACCGCTCGGTGTTCCCCGACCTGCGCTTCTCGCCGGCGCTCAACAGCGCGGAGGCGTTCAGCGTCATAGTGCTCGAGGGCGCAAAGCAGTCCCTGGGGATGGCCTCCTTCAAGTCGCGGCTGACGGCGGATGAGGTCGAGTCGGTGCGCGCCTACCTCATCGAGCGGGCGAATCAGGCGAAGGCGGCAGGGGGAGCGATCCCCGGGCGCTAGGCATGAGCAACCCGCAGCGCAGTGGGCTTCCGATCATCCTGGCGGCGGCCATCGTGCAGGGATGGGCGCTGTACGGGCTGCATCATGCGATTCAGGAGCAGCACTGGCCGGCGACGAGGCCCGGGTGGCTGCTCGCGCTCTACGCCGTGTTCGTGTTCACGCCGCTCACCGTCCAGCTGCTCGCGGCGCACGCGGACCGCGCGCGGTTGTGGCTGACGAGTGCCGCGCTCGGCGCCGCGTTCTTCTACTTCGGATGGTTCCACGGGGGCAGCGTGGTCGGGCGCGACGTGGAGCATTTCGCGCGCTCGGGCGAGACATTCCCCGCGGCCTTCGAGCTGACGCTCCTGTGGCTCATCGTGCTGCCCTTCATCCAGTGCCGGCTCGCAAGCGGCGCGTGGGTTCCCGGGTACCGCGAGCTCTTCGCCGTGACCTGGCGCAACAAGCTCACCCTGGCGGAGGCGGGGCTCTTCACCGGGCTCTTCTGGCTGCTGCTGTTTCTGTGGCAGACGCTGTTCCACATGCTCGGGATCGACTACTTCCGCGAGCTGTTTGAGAGACCGATCTTCGTCTATCCGGTGACGGCGCTGGTCTTCGGCCTCGCGCTGCATCTGATCGGCTCGCTCGAGCACTGGACGCGCGTGGTGCTCGAGCAGCTTCTGAGCGTCCTCAAATGGCTGGGGATCGTCGCCGCGGTGATCCTCACCTGCTTCACCATCGCCCTCGTGTTCAAGCTGCCGACGCTGGTCTTCTCCGGGGAGCGGGCGATCGGCGCGCAGTGGCTGCTGTGGCTCATCGCCGTCCTCGTGCTGCTCATCAACGCGGCCTTCCGCGACGGCAGCGTGGAGCAGCCGTACCCCCGGGCGATCGGCGCCGCGCTGCGCTTCGTAATGCCGCTGCTCGTGATCGTGGCGCTGACCGCGGCATACGCGCTCAGCGTGCGTACCCGCGAGTACGGGCTGACCGTGGAGCGCTTCTGGGGGCTCGTGGTCGCAGCCTTCGCCATCCTCTATGCGACGGGCTACTCCTGGTCGGCATTCGCCTCGCCCGGGTGGCTGAGCGGCATCACGCGCGTCAACGTCATTGCGGCCGTGCTCATGATCCTCGTGATCGCGAGTGCGCTCACACCGATGCTCTCGCCCTATCGGCTCTCCGCCGACAGTCAATTCCGGATCGCCGCACGCGCTCAGACCGAGCGGTGGAAATCCGGGCGTGTCACACCCTTTCAGTATCTGCGTTTCTATGCCGGTGCCTACGGAGAGGCGCGGCTGCGCGAGCTGGCCGACGCGCGCGGATCTCACCCAGCCGCCGTGCGCGAGCAGGCGGCAGCGGCACTGACCGAGGACTATCTGACGATCTGGGCACCGCACTTCACCGATGCCGACATCGACGCGAGCCTCTCGAGGCTGACCATCTATCCGGCCGGGCAGTCGTTGAGCCCGCAGCTGCGCGAGTGCCTGGTGCTGGACCTCAAGAGTCACCGCAAGTTCGGGAGCGAGCCCAGCGCGGGAGTCTTCGTGGACCTGATGGGCGACGGCCGCCAGGAGTTCGCCTTGCTCTCGCGCGACAACCTCGCCCGTGTGTATGAGCAGGTTGACGGCCACTGGCGCCTCGTCGGTGACTTCTATGGCGGGCAGGGCGCGACCGACAAGAGTCTGGCGAGTCATCTCGCGGCGGGTGAGATCGGCTCCGCGGAGCGGCCCTGGAGGGATCTGCGTATCGGCCCGTACACGTATCAGTTCAGCGGGCGTTAGCGGCGAGGCGCGGGAAGGGCTCGATCGAGGTCATGCTAGGCGAAGAGCGGCTTCATCCGCGCATCGCGCCCCAGGCCCCCGTAGAGATCGAAGCCGCGGTCGATCCAGCCTCGCAGCACGGTGTCGTCGGCGGCGAGCAGCGGCAGCGTCGCGAAACTCCCCGCCCATTGAAAGATGCCCAAGGCCGCATAGTCGGCGTAATTGGGCGCGCTGCCGCCGAGGAAGGCATGAGTTGCGAGATGGAACCGCAGCGGGGCGAGCGACTCGCGTGCGGCCGGCAGCAGCGCGGCTCGATCGGCCGTGATGGCCTCGAGGCTCTTGCCCAGGCGCGCCTCGCGGCTCTGACGGAAGTACGGTCGATCCTCGGGGCGCGCGGCGTTGTAGATGTCGAGGAGATACAGCGGCAGGAGAAACGGGCGCACGATGGTCATCAGCAGCCAGGTGTCGAAGAGCCGTGTCATGGCCTGTTCGGCGGGTCCCGAGAAGATCTTCGGCCGATCGGGGAACGTCCGATCGAGGTAGTCGGCGATGTCCCAGCTTTCCGCCATCGCCGTCGCGCCGTGCTCGAGGATGGGTACGGTCTTGAAGCGCCCGCCGCACATCTTGGGGATTTCGGTGAAGCCGAGCGGTACCAACTCGCAGGCAAGGCCCTTGTGCGCAAGCGCAAAGCGGATGCGCCAGACGAATGGACTTGCCGAGCGGCCGTTCTCCAGCACGAGCTCGTACAGCTTCAGCGGGCCTGTCTGAGTGTCATTGCTCACGCAGATCCTCCAGCACGGTCCCCATCGAGCGTACCCACGCCTCGTGCGGCTCGTCCCGGAAGCGCTCCTTGAGCGCGGCGGCATACCAGCTGTGCATCGAGCGCAGCGCGAGGAGTCTTGCCACATAGGCCGCCGCGACCCCACTCAGGGGCAGGCTGTATGTCTGGGCACGGAAGGCGACCGGCGCAAAGAAGGCATCCACCGCGGTGAATGCCGGGCCGGCGAGGAACGGGCCGCCGAACCGCGACAGGCCCTCAGCCCAGAGCGCACCCACGCGCGCGAGATCGGATTCGAGGGCGCTGGTCAGTTCGTTGAGCCGAACGCGCAGTCCGCAGTTCATCGAGCAGCGGTTCCGCAGCTCGCCGAACCCGGAATGCATCTCCGCAGCCGCGCTTCTTGCGAAGGCGCGCGCGAGGGGATCGTGCGGCCACACTCCGGGATGCCGCTCCGCAAGATACTCGATGATCGCGAGCGAGTCCCACACGGCGGTACCGCCGTCGATGAGGCAGGGTACCTTGCCCGCGGGAGAGACTTTCCGATAGATCTCCCACGCCGGCGCGTCGCCGAACCTGAGAAGGTGCTCGGTGAAGGCGATGCCGAGCTCGCTCATCAGCACCCAGGGGCGCAGCGACCAGGAGGAGAGATTCTTGTTGCCGATGTAGAGCGTATACATGGAGGTCACCATTGTGCGGGTGAGCTGCCGAGCGCCGTTGCCGGCCGTTCCCAGTGCATCGCGGCGCCCGCCACGGCAAGTGGCGCCTGGGCGCGATGCACCGGCCCAAAGGAAGTGTGCTCGAGCGGCGCCGACCAATCATCCCCGCTTGCGGGAGCGAAGGTCGAGTCGGCTCGCCCGGCGGGGCCGTCCATCAGGAGCTCCGCCGTGCGCGCGAGCGAGGTCCGGGCCTCGTAGCCGCGGCGGCTCCCGAGGCGCTCGGTCAGGCCGCGCACCGCCGCGGCGGCCATCAGATACCCCGTCGCCTGATCGAGCGCCTGCACCGGCAGCGGCGTCGGGCGGCTGCGGCCGAGACGGCGCATGCCGGCCTCCGCAATCCCACAGCTCATCTGCACGAGGCTGTCGAAGCCGCGCCGGTTGCACCAGGGGCCACTCCACCCGTAGGCATCCAGGCACACATCGACCAGGCCCGGGCGGATCTCGCGGCGCGCCTCGGCGCCGAGTCCGAGGGCCTCGAGCGCATCGGCCCGATAGCCGTGCACGAGCACGTGGCTCCCGGCCAGCAGCCGCTGCAGATGCCCTCGGGCGCCGGGTTCCTTGAGATCGAGTCGGGCGCAGCGCTTGCCGAGCGTCACCTCCGGCACCACCACCGGCTCGTCCCAGTCCGGAGGGTCGATCCGCAGCACCTCCGCGCCGAACCCGGCAAGAAAGCGCGTTGCGACCGGTCCTGCGAGCACGCGGGTGAGATCGAGCACGCGCAACCCCGCAAGCGGTCGCGCCCGGCTCGGCCGCCAGGCCACGGTATCCACGTCAGGCATCTGGCGGTGCGCGATCAGCGGCTCCTCGCGCACCTTCGCTCCCTGTGGGTGCCGCTGCCAGGCCTCCCGCGAGCGCATGGCCGCTGCGCAGCCCCCACGCTCGATGACGGCAGCCTCCAGCTCCTCGATCTTCCACCCCGCCACCGCGCGCTCGACCTCGGTCTTCTCCGCCGGAACGCGCAGCACGGCGAGCGCGGCCTCGCGGTGATGCGGCGCATTGGTGTGCAGCCGGATCCAGCCGTCGGCGGCGGCATAGTCGCCGGCGATCGGATCCCAGGGCGTGGGGAGCGACCAGCCCTCGGGCGTGATCGAGAAGCCGAACCACAGGCTGGCGAGACGCCGGTTCACGCGGACGACAGGGCATTCGCCGAAGGCGTGCCCGATCAGCTCCGCGACGGCAAGTCCTGCGAGGCCGACCGCGGCGGCGGCAAAATCCGATACGGCGAAGATCGAGGGCAGATCGCCCGAACCCTCGAACGCGATGCTCTCGGGCAAGCGGCGCCCGTCCCCGAGGCCCTGCCACATCGGGGCAAGGAACCGCTGCTCGCTCACGGCGGCGCAACCACCGACGCGTCGCGCTCCCAGCCCTCGTTCTCGAGGCGGATGTGCTCGACGAGCACGGCATTGCCGTTGGCATCGAGCGCGGGCACGGCCTGATACTCGGACACCCAGCACCGGTAGATCTTGTAGACGCGCACGACCTGTCCCGCCTCGTTCAGAATCTCGAGTATCACATCCTTGCGGAACGTGGCCGCACCGGTGGCGACTGCCTTCGCCCAGTCCTCGAAGTCGTTGTCGGTCGTGATGCCGCGCTCGAGCGTGATGGGCTCGTACTTGCTCTCGCCGGGGGACTTGCGAGGCTTGTTGTTGGGATCGTTGCCCTCGCGATAGTCGACGACCTGCACGTCGAAGACCAACGGGCTCACCTTGGTGACGCCGCGGATGATGCGGCCGTCCCACTTGATGCGGAACAGCGAGCGCAGCGGTGTGTCCGGAGGACCCGCTGCGAGATGGATCGGCTGAGCCATGGGCTGCGCGAGCACGGTGCCCGCACCGAGCATCAAGGCGCTGACGAGTGTGACAAGTCGCATGGTGATTCCCCTCTGCTCGATGCGCACTATCTCACCCTGAGGGTCCGGCTCTCCAGGTAGACTTTCGCGCGATGCACCTCGCCCGTGCGGATGGGATCGGGCCGCGCTGCCGCGGTGCGCCCGAGGCACCCTCCGGCTGGCCTGGCCTGTGAACAGAACTTGCAGCATTTTGGGAACCCATGAGCGCCTCGATGCCTGATCTCAATCCTCGCGTCGGTGACGTGACCGAGCGTATCCGCGAGCGCAGCAGCGCACCGCGCGCCGACTATCTCGCACGGATGCTCGATGCCGCAGCGGCGACGACCACGCGCGCGAGGCTGTCGTGCACGAACCTGGCGCACGGCTTCGCCGCCTCGGGGCACGACAAGGAGGCTCTCAAGCAGCTGCGGTTCCCGAACCTTGCGATCGTCACCGCCTACAACGACATGCTCTCGGCGCATCAGCCGTTCGAGCGCTTTCCGCAGATCATTCGCGAGGCGGCGCGTGCCGCCGGCGCGACCGCCCAGGTCGCAGGCGGCGTGCCGGCCATGTGCGATGGCGTGACTCAGGGCCAGATCGGCATGGAGCTGTCGCTGTTCAGCCGCGATGTGATCGCGATGGCAACCGCGGTCGCCCTCGCTCACGGCATGTTCGATGCGACGCTGTGCCTTGGGGTGTGCGACAAGATCGTCCCGGGTCTTCTGATCGGAGCGCTCGCCTTCGGGCGGCTGCCGACGATCTTCGTGCCGGCCGGTCCCATGCCCTCCGGCGCCGCTGGCAATCGCGAGAAGGCGCGCATCCGCAAGCTGTTCGCCGAAGGCAAGGTCTCGCGCGAGGCGCTGCTCGAGTCCGAGGCGGACAGCTATCACAGCGCCGGCACCTGCACGTTCTACGGCACGGCCAACAGCAATCAGATGCTGATGGAGGTCATGGGGCTGCACCTGCCCGGCAGTGCCTTCGTGCCGCCGAGCACCGCGCTGCGCGATGCGCTCACCGCGGCCGCGGCGCAGCGCGCCGCCCGCATGACCGCGCTCGGTGCCGGCTACCTGCCGCTTGCCCAGGTCGTGGACGAGCGCGCCATCGTGAACGCGATCGTCGGGCTCCTCGCGACCGGTGGCTCGACCAATCACACGCTGCACCTGGTCGCGATGGCACGGGCCGCCGGCATCATCATCGACTGGGACGATTTCAGCGAGCTGTCGGAGGTGGTGCCGCTCATCGCGCGGATCTATCCGAACGGCAGCGCGGATGTGAATCACTTTCATGCCGCCGGCGGCATGGCGTTCCTGATCCGCGAGCTCATCGGCGCGGGACTGCTGCACGCGAAGGTGACAACGATCACCGGAGGAGATCTCACCTCCTATGCGCAGGAGCCGTGGCTCTCCCCGCAAGGCCTCGCCTGGCGTGCACCACCGGAAGGAACGGGCGATCGCGACGTGCTCCGCCCCGTCAGCGATCCGTTCAGCGCCGACGGGGGTCTGAAGCTGCTGCGCGGCAACCTCGGGCGAGCGGTCATCAAGGTCTCCGCCGTCAAGAGCGAGCATCGGGTCGTTGAGGCGCCCGCGCGCGTATTTGATAATCAGCACCAGGTGATGGCGGCGTTCGCCGCCCGGCAGCTGGAGTGCGATGCAGTCGTGGTGGTGCGCTATCAGGGTCCGCGGGCGAACGGCATGCCGGAGCTGCATCAGCTCACCCCGGCGCTCGCCTCGCTCCAGGATCGGCGCTTCCGCGTGGCGCTCGTGACGGACGGCCGCATGTCGGGCGCCTCGGGTGCGGTGCCGGCGGCGATCCACGTGACCCCCGAGGCGGTAGGCGGCGGCCCGCTGGCGAGGCTTCGCGATGGCGACATCGTGCGGCTCGACAGCCGTGCGGGGGTGCTCGAGGCCCGCGTCAGCGAGGCGGTGTGGCAGGCGCGTACCGTGGAGCACCCCGACTTGAGCGGCAATGACAGCGGCGGAGGACGTGAGCTCTTCCGGCTGTTCCGAGCGCACGCCGCCGCGGCGGAAGAGGGCGCCGGCGTGTCGAGCTTCCTCGCGTGAAGATCCGGGAGATTCTCGCGCGCGCCCCGGTCGTGCCGGTGCTCGTCATCGAGCGCCTCGAGCATGCGGCACCGCTCGCGCGCGCGCTCGTGGCCGGAGGACTCACGGTGCTCGAGGTGACCCTGCGGACGCCTGCGGCCTGCGATGCGATCGCAGCCATGCGCCAGGCGGCGCCCGATGCCATCGTCGGCGCAGGCACCCTCACCCGGCCGGAGGACTTTGCACAGGCGGCGAAGGTCGGCGCGCAGTTTGCCGTGACACCGGGTCTGACGCCGCAGCTCGCTGCGGCGGCCTCGGCCGCCCCCTTCCCGCTGCTTCCGGGCGTGGCGACGGCCTCGGAGATCCTCGCGGCGAAGCATGCAGGGTATGACACGTTGAAGTTCTTTCCCGCGCAGCAGGCAGGCGGCGTGCCGATGCTGCAGGCCTTTCTCGGGCCGTTCGCCGAGGTGCGCTTCTGTCCGACCGGCGGCATCACCCGCGAGAGCGCGCCCGCTTATCTGCAGCTGCCCAACGTGCTCGCCGTCGGCGGCTCTTGGGTCGCGCCGCAGAGCCTCGTGTCCCGGGGTGACTGGGGAGCGGTCGAGCAGCTGGCGCGCGAGGCGGCGGGGCTCGCCCGCACGTGGCTGAGAGCCTGACGATCGCCCGAGGGCATCACGCATCACGTGATCCACGTCACCGCGCCGTGACCGTTCGGTGACACATCGCCCCCGGGGGCGTGCTTTGCTTTGCGGATGCATCGCATCGGGGTCGTCGGCGTCTCCTACCGTCACGCTACCGCCGAGCAGGTGGCGCGCTTCACGGTGCCCAAGGCGGACGTGGCGGCGCGCCTGCCGCACATCCGCGCGGCTCTTCAGGGCGCCGAAGTCCTCTATCTATCCACCTGCAATCGCGTGGAGATCGTATTCGCGGTGCCGGAGGGCACGGCGATCGACCGGCGGCGCGAGGTTTTCGCCGCCTTGACCGGCTGCGAGCCGAAGAACGGGGAGGCCGCGACCAGTCTTCGCACCTGGACTGGCGAGGCCGCGGTCGAGCATCTGTTCCTGGTTGCCTGCGGGCTCGACTCGGCCCAGACGGGCGAGCAGGAGATCTTCACCCAGCTGCGCGCCGCCTGGCAGACCGCGAGGACGGCGGAGGTGACCGGCCCGCTCCTCGATCGGATCCTGAGCGATGCGCTCAGCATGGCGCGGCACGCTCACCGACTGGGTTACGAGGATGCTCCCTCGCTCGCCGATCTTGCCGTCGAGCGCGTCGCGCGCGAGCTCGCGGGCCGCGCACCGGGCAGCGCGGTCGCGCTCCTCGGCGTCTCCCCCATGACCCGGCGCTGCGCACTGAAGCTCGCCGAGCGCGGCATTGCGCTGCTCGTGGTCAACCGCTCGCTGCCGGCCGCGCAGGAGCTCGCCGCGGAGCTCAAAGGCACCGCCGTGCCGCTTGATGCCTTCCGGAGCGCGCCGCAGCCTTGCGGGGCGCTGATCTGCGCGGCCGGCGCCACCGAGCCGCTGCTCGATGCGGGCGCGCTCGCGCGGCTCAGCGCGTGCCGCCCCTTCATCGTCGACTTTGGCCTCCCGCCCAATATTGCGCCGGATGATGCGCGCGCCGCGGGCCTCGCCCGCATCGGCATGGACGATCTGGTGCAGAGCGCGCGCGACAGCCGCGTCGAGCATCTGATGCGGCTGGCACCGGTGCGCGCGGCCATCGACGAGCGCCTGTCGCGGCTGCGCACCGAGCTGGCCGCGCGCGCCATCGGCCCGCAGCTCGCGGAGCTGCGCGATGCCTTCGAGCGGATCGCGGCGGCCGAGGTCGAGCGGCTGCTCAAGACCGAGCTGCAGGATCTCGATGCCGAGCGCCGCGCCCGCCTCGCGGGCTGGGCGACCACGCTGGCGCATCGGCTCGCACACCTGCCGCTGTCAGGCATGCGCGCGGCCGCCGAGCATGCGAGCGCGGAGGTGACCGAGGCGTTCTTCCGCGAGGCGCGGCTCCATCGAGGCAAAGACACATGACGCACGACCGTTCCGCCGCGCTCTATCAGCGCGCCATTCAGGTGATTCCCGGAGGGGTGAGCTCGCCGGTGCGCGCGTTCAAGGCCGTGGGCGGGACGCCGCTCTTCATCGAGCGCGGCGCCGGCGCGCAGGTGTTCGATGCGGATGGCAACGGCTACCTCGACTTCGTCGGCTCCTGGGGCCCCTTGATCCTGGGACACGCGCATCCGGAGGTTGTCGCCGCCGTCACGGCCGCGGCCGCCAAGGGCATGACCTTCGGCGCGCCCTGCGAAGGCGAGGTGCGGCTCGCCGAGCGCATCGTGACGCTGTATCCGGGGCTCGAGCAGGTGCGGTTCGTGTCCTCCGGGACCGAGGCCGTCATGAGCGCGATCCGCGTGGCACGCGCCGTCACGGGGCGCAACCTGATCGTGAAGTTCTCCGGGTGCTATCACGGGCACGCGGATCACCTGCTCATCGCGGCAGGCTCCGGTCTCGCAACGCTCGAGACGCCATCCTCGGCGGGCGTGCCCGCGGCGTTTGTCGCCTCCACCCGCATCCTGCCGCTCGATGACGAGTCGGCGGTGCGCGCGTTGTTCGAGCGGGAGGGCGCGCAGATCGCGGCGCTCATCATCGAGCCGGTGCCGGCGAACCATGGCCTGCTGCTGCAACGGCGCGAGTTCTTGAGGCTGCTGCGCGAGCTCACCGCAAAGCATGGCGCGCTCCTGATCTTCGATGAGGTCATCTCGGGCTTCCGTCTGGGAAAGGGCGGTGCCGCGGCCGAGCTCGGCATCACCCCGGACATGGCGACGTTTGGCAAGGTGATCGGCGGCGGGATGCCGGTCGGCGCCTTCGGTGCGGCGCGGCGGATCATGAGCCGCCTCGCCCCCGAGGGCGACACCTACCAGGCCGGAACGCTCTCGGGTAATCCCGTGGCGATGGCCGCAGGGCTCACGACGCTCGAGGTGCTCGAGCGCGAGGCAGGCTGGGACCAGCTCGAGCGGCTCTCCGCGCAATTCGAGCGTCGGCTCGCGAGCGTCGCGGCCGCCGCACCCTTTCCGATCCACATCGTGCGGCAGGGGTCCCTCGTGTGGCTGTCCTTCCACGAGGCGCCGCGGCCACGCACCGCGGTGACCCTCTCGCGCGAGGCTCTCGGGCGCTTTGCCAAGGTGTTTCATGCGATGCTTGCGCGCGGGGTCTATCTGCCGCCCTCGCCGTACGAGGTCTGCTTCGTGTCGCTCGCGCATCGCCCAGAGCACTTCGAGACCTGCGCGGCGGCGCTCGAGGAGTCGCTCGCGCTCGCATGAAAGCCGCACGCATCTTTCAGCTCACCGCCCTGATCCTGGTGGTCGTCTCGGTCGTGCAGGTCGGCTACTGGCTCGTCGACCTGCGCACCCAGACCCTGGTGAAGGTCGAGGGCGCGCAGCGCCTCTACGGCGAGCAGATCGCCGCCGGCCGCGCGCTGCTCGCCGCCGGTGTCCCGCCGGCGAAGGTGCAGGCCCTGTTCGCGGATCTGGAGATTCAGGCGGAGGCTGGCGGCACCGAGGTGCACATCGCCCCACAGGTCAGCCGGCAGCTCGCCGAGGAGCAGCAGCACCGCAGCACCCAGTACCTGTGGGAAGGCGGCTTCTTCCTGCTCGCCCTGTGTGCCTGCATCGCG
>Ga0335081_10012466_pt1 | contig 13785 bp, 11 predicted proteins | sample Lox_Sample_35_FD_206713 | JGI IMG/M metagenome (GOLD analysis project Ga0335081, IMG submission 206713) | Soil microbial communities from Loxahatchee National Wildlife Refuge, Florida, United States - Lox_Sample_3.5 | ecosystem: Environmental > Terrestrial > Soil > Wetlands | place: USA...
CAGCCGCATTCCCTGATTCTCTCGTCCCGCGAAAACCCGCAAACGGTGGCCAAGATCTTCGATTGAATAGGCGAATCTGAGCCTGCTGGGATATTTTGCAAGGACAGCCTGAAAGCTCTTCTTTTCGCCCTTTCTTAAGACCACAATCTCGACCTTATCTCCCACTTTCGAATCTTTCACAGCCCTGATCAGGCCGTCGGCATCGTCGATTTTGTTCTTTCCGAACTCGACGATCACGTCGCCCCTTTCGATACCGACCGAATCCGCCGGACTGTGCCGGTTGACCTCATTGACATAGGCACCCGTCTGGTCGCCCATCTTGTTCTCTTTGGCGACCCGTTCTGTCACATCCTGTATGGACACACCAAGCCACGGTCTTGCACGGGTCTTCGCTTCCTGTCGCGCGAAAACGGATGAGGGGTCCAATACAAAGAACATGCACACTGCAAGAACTGTTGATGCCGCTACCATTCTTCGCTGTAAGAATATTCGCATACATGACCTCCTTTTGGATACGCTCTTTCGTGATTGTGGACTTCCGGCCACACAATAAGATCCACCGCCGATGAATAATAGACGGGCTCACTACTTCAATTGTTCCGGACGTGCGGTGATTTGTCGGGCTGATGATTCTGTCGAGGAGGGCAGAAAAAAACGGCTGGTTCTCCGACCTATGGTGTCGGAAAAAGACCGAGCCGTTTTGTATGAGATTCGTTCGTGAAGTTTCGGGAGTTCGGCTGCTGCTATGTCCGGGAAATGTTGTAAGCTCTCTTGCCTTTTTGCTCCACTTTCACTTCGAACTGTACTGTATCGCCCTGAAGCAGCACTTCACGAAATCCTGTATTCTTCACATTGCTCTTATGAAAGAAAATATCTTCTCCCTCTTTTGTCGTGACGAATCCGAATCCCTTCGTTGCATTGAAAAACTTGACTGTCCCTTGATCCATACCTATCCTTTCATCAGATTCAAAACAAAAAACCCCAGCCAGCGTTTGTCCGGCCGGGGTCGATTTTCGTCAGAAAAGTTACACTTTCGTGACGTTAGCTGCCTGGAGACCTTTGGGGCCTTTTTCCACGTCGAATTCGACTTTGTCGCCTTCGTTCAAGGTCTTGTAGCCGTCACCGACTATCGCCTTGAAATGCACGAAAACATCTTCGCCATTCTTGCGTGAAATGAAGCCGTACCCTTTGGCCGCATTGAACCATTTAACGGTTCCTTGTTCCATGAATGTTTCCTTTCTCCGAAGGTTCTCTTCGGAAAATTTTGTTGATAGAAGCGTACCCGAGGCTTTGCGCCAGATCTTTTTGGCTTTTAACAGATTTGCTTAAGTGTGGATTCAGTGGAAAATACATCCACAATCGCACTTCTGCTTGCAACAACAGGCCTCGTGAGACATCCATGGAGTGAATGGACACGGGTCTTGCAACTGCACAAACAAACTATTAAAGCATGGCTTCTTTGAATAAGCCATCCCTTAGGGACAAAAACGGCGTACTTTGAATTGCACCTATAGTATAACGGTATTCCGCCTCAGAGGCAAGCAAAATGTCGTCTGAAGTGGACAACCGATCTGTTCCATAGTGCGGGTATTCTCAGAAATGGGTATCGTGGGAAGGGAGAAACAAGGGGCCAGCCCACCTACTCAGGGTCGGGTGAACTCACATTCACACTTCGTTCAACGCAATAAAGGCGTCCGCTCATTTTTGCTCAGCCCCCTGAGCGCCTGTCAGCGACTGAAGGAACCCTGTAGGCAACTTGAACCCGAGTCTCAGTGATTTCAATGCGACGATAAGCGAGTCGGGAGGGAATTCTTCGACCTTTGCGCTCCGCAGATCGTCCTCATCGAACAGAGTATCTACATACATGGTTAGAGTTGCTCCGCCGTCGGACTGCTGAACGTACGCCTGAATCGATTGAACGTGTTCTCGCTGCAGTCTTCGCCTTTCAGCCGGCAACAAACGGATACTCTGCTGACGGAGCATGATATGGTGTTGACTCAGGAGTTGACCTTCCGAAGGCTGACGATGTTCTTCTGCGGTGCTCTTAGCCTTGGGGATATTCTGTCCCACGTGCAATCTCATCTCCCCCGATGATTCGTCCGCCAGACCGTGAGGCTGATCTCTCAGGGATTCTCCTTCAGTCCAAAATTGTGTCTCTCCAGACTGCACCGTCATGACCTGATTCTGTATTTTGCGGGCTTCTTTCTGCATCGAGATCGCCCCTCCGACGGTCGGGGCGGACATTGTCTTGTCCAGTTTCTTCATCCCTTGACTCTGATCAATCCGGGTTGTTGAAATCTGCACTGATGGTTCGATATTCCGTTCTCCTTGAGACTCCTGGGCAATACTGTGATCACTCGACGCTTTTGAAGGAGTCTGTTGTTTGGAGGCCGTGACCTCGCCGTCCTTTGGCAGGCTCCGGTTCGCTCCACCTTCACCAACGGCTCGCTGTGCTTCCGTAAATTCCTGCTTCATTACGGGAATCTTTTCTTCTTGCCACGGGAACCACCGATTGTAGATGCCGACACCTGCTATGATAAGCAATACGGCGGCAGCGCTGAGGATTCGCTGCCACGTCATAAGAGCATGGTTCGATTCGGATTGTGCCGCCAGGCCGAGTTTGAGCCGTGACATCAGTTCATCGCGTCCATACTTGCGGATTCCAGATACAAGCTCCCGTTCGCGGCGAACTCTATCCGTGCATCGCGGGCACGACTTAAGATGAAGTTCGAGCCTCTTGACCGCGTCTTCCGTCAGCCGACCCAGAATGTATTGCGCCAGCAGATCTTCGTCTTCGGTCCAATGGAATTCTGCATTTTCAGACATATCGAACCGTCGCCTTTCTCAAGACAATTTCCAGCGATTTCTTACACTGGTATTTCTTCGATTTCGCTGTCTCGGCGTTGGCAAACCCCATCCGCTGTGCAATCTCTTCCAACGAGCATTCTTCCCAATAAAAAAGTAACAGGAGTTTTTTGCACTGTTCACCGATTCTGTCGAGAGCGTTCCGCACCGCCTCCGTCTCCTCGTTCTCGATCAGCGTGTCCAACGTCGAGCGCGCCGGATCCGCGTGGTCGTTACTCTGCAGATCGGTCGGTATCTCTCGTTTTGCCTTTGCGAGCCTCCGGAGCCACATATTTCTGACCGTGGCATACAGGAAGGTGCTCAGTTTCGATGAGTACTCGAACTTCCCCGACTTCACGCGCTCCCACAGGATCACAAGCGCTTCCTGAAGCATATCTTCGTAATCGTCGTGGGTGCCGTTATTCCTCGAGATAAACGAGGAAATCATCTTCCGGTTCGATTGGTACAGCAGAACCAGTGCGTGTTCATCACCTTTTCGGATCATGTCGAGGATGCGGGCATCATCGTTCAGGAACAAGAGATGCGACTTCATTTACCTTTCACTCATGAATGACATTTACCTGTAACAGGTGAACGTACAAACTTACAAAGAACCAATCCATATATCAAACAACCAAGGAGGGGCAAAAAAAATGAGAACCACTGTCTTGGCAACAATGATTGCGGGTGTATTGTCATCGCTGTGTATTTCGTGCGGCACAGCCCAGGAATTCCCCCGGGAAACGATCGCACTGCAGAGCCGGTTGAATACTCCCACCATTTCAACCGTGGGCGGCGTCGCCTACTTGCAATTGACAATCACCACACCCGTCGTGCGGATGCCGCAGCGAAGGCCATTCAATATATCTGTGGTGCTGGACCGGAGCGGGTCCATGCAGGATGAAGGTAAGATCGATTATGCGAAGAAGGCATTGAGGAAGCTGGTGGAACAGCTCGACAGTGAAGATATTCTATCGATCGTGGTGTATGATGATATCGTTGAAGTGCTGCGACCGGCTCGGCGCGTAGGCCGGAGCAAGTACGAAATCAGCCATCTTATCGACGAAATATATCCTCGGGGGTCGACGAATCTCGGCGGCGGCATGGCGGAGGGCCTGCGCCAGGTTGAGCAGAATCTTTCCAAGGAATACGTCAATCGCGTTGTCCTGCTCTCCGACGGGTTGGCAAACCAGGGTATCACAGACCCGCGGGCGCTGAACAAAATTGCCCGCACGTACAGAGCCAAATGCATCTCGCTTACAACCATGGGGGTCGGCCTGGATTATAATGAAAACCTCATGGTTGGACTGGCTGAAAACGGAGGAGGCAATTACTACTTCATCGAGAGCCCTCAAAGCCTCGTGTCCATTCTGAACAGAGAATTCAACATGCTCTCCACGCTGGTAGCTCAGAATGCCTCCGTCGAGTTGACGCTGGGACGGAATGTGAGTATCCGGGACGTTATCGGATACGATTATCACACACAGTCAGACCGATACATCATTCCCATCGGAGACCTCTATGCAAACGAACAGAGGGAGTTTACAGTCGAGCTTTCAATCCCGGAAGGTACAGGCTCACTCACCGTCGCTAGAGGCGTTTTGCATTACGAGAGCGAGAGGCATTGGAGCGATGGTTTTCCTTCCACATGTGCAAATATCCGATATACGAGAGACGTTGCACTTATAGAACGAGACCGGGATCTCGACGCGCAAGCCAAAGCAGATGTCGCCGTGTCAACCCGGACGGTTGAAAACGCGATGAAGGCTCTCGACGATGGCAAGGATACGGAAGCGGCAGGGTTACTGCAGCAAGCCCAGCATCTCCTTCACTCTTCCCCCGCCGCTTCTTCGATGGGTTCTGGCGGCGCAACAATCCGGCAGCAGACAGCAAAGCTCGAGTCTTACAAGAACATACTGAGAGACACTACTGGCGATGTTCGAAAAGCAAAGAAATCCATCCAGTACCAGAACTACAAGACACAGAAGAGCAAATGACATCCTGCGTGAGCAAAGGAGGATCCAGACTGGGACCGATGTCAAAGGCCCTGCAATCGTTGCAGGGTCTTTGACTGCAATAATGTCTCCTTCCACCACCGTCCTAAGCAATCCTCGACACATCACGCGCGATGCGAAGAACTCCTTCGTCATCGACAGACCTTTGCGCTCTGTCAACCATTCGTGCATTGCAGTCGAGTCACTGTTTCTCAGCAAACGTGTCTCGAACAGATGATTACACATCCCTGCTGAGAGAGCAGGAAGGTTGTCATTTCTGAGAATAGGCCATGTCCTGCTGATTGCTTTTGAGTCATCGGATGAGGAAATTCTCATGCAACCAGTTGCTAAGGTCTGATCTGGGCCGGTGCTTTTATCATTGAACGATCATTTACTTCCAGTACGACATGAGATTCAGGACATCTTCATTCGCCTCCCAATTGAGGTGACATATCAGAAAAGGTGATGTCATGAGAACCAAGCAAATCCGCATCCTCCTCGCCGCAACTCTCTTCGCCATTTCATACACTGCTCTACCGCAGGACCAGCAATTGGACCGGCAGCCCGCCGTAGCCGGACAATTCTATCCTGCCGAGAGGAATGAATTGTCGAAAATGCTTGGCGACCTGTTCGCGAAGGCTGTTGCCCCGAAGAAGATGAACGATGTCGTTGCAATCATCTGCCCCCACGCGGGATATGTTTTTTCGGGCAGCGTAGCAGCATCGAGCTACAATCAGATCGACCCGATGAAGGAGTACGACAATATTTTCATACTCGGGCCAAGTCACTACGTAGGTTTTGAGGGGGCTTCGGTATACGACGAGGGGAATTTTATTACTCCCCTGGGGATCGTCAAAGTCAACAGGGAACTGGGCAAAGACCTTGTCGCCAAACATCCCGTATTTTCGGACCGAACGGACGCACACAAGAGCGAACACAGCATCGAAGTTCAGCTCCCCTTTCTTCAATACACGATGAAGAAGCCGTTTCAGATCGTCCCAATCGTGGTCGGCGCGGGTACGCCTGAGACGTGCGCCGAAATTGCACAAGCTCTTCGACCTTATTTCATCCCGAGAAATCTGTTTGTCATCAGCACCGATTTTTCGCATTACCCTTCCTACAACGATGCAAAAGTTGTCGACAAGTCAACGGCCGACGCGGTTCTTTCAAACTCCGTTGCGATCCTCATACACACGATCGGCGCGAACGAGAATAGACGCATCCCGAACCTGGCAACGTCAATGTGTGGATGGCCGTGCGTTCTGACGCTCCTCTCGATGACGCAAAACAATCCCGATATCACATTCACTTCCATAGAATACAGGAACTCGGGAGATAGTGACGTCGGCGACAAATCGAGAGTTGTAGGGTATTACTCGATCGTTGCATCGATCAAAGAGACTCCGCAACACGCTGAGTTCAATCTTAACGACAACGAAAAGAAAACTCTCCTTGCTCTTGCACGGAATACGCTCCAACAGCACTTCCAGGGGAACGACAAAGTGGTAATCGATCCATCAAGCCTTTCTGCAAACCTGAGAACAAATTGCGGCGCGTTTGTCACGCTGAATGAAAACAACGAGTTGCGCGGTTGTATCGGCCGTTTCGAACCGAACGAACCTCTCTATAAGATCGTCCAGGACATGACGCTTGCTGCAGCAACGCAGGACTATCGATTCAAACCTGTTCGGGCGGATGAAGTCAAATCCATTGAAATTGAGATTTCCGTGCTCACGCCGCTAAAACTCATAAAGTCAATCGATGAGATACAACTGGGTAAGCACGGCATTTACATCAAAAAGGGAGCGTACGCGGGCACATTTCTGCCCCAAGTCGCCACTCAGACTGGATGGACGAAAGAAGAATTTCTGGGGCACTGTGCTCAAGACAAGGCCGGCATCGGATGGAACGGATGGAAAGATGCCGAGATCTACACGTACGAAGCGTTAGTATTCGGAGAGAACAGTTCTCCTGAATGAGCAATCTGTTTCAGAGCTCCATGTCATCCGCTGACACTGAGAAAAAACTGGCTGTCGCCATTGCGATGGTCGGACTCACGGCCATCGTAACGGAAACAATTCTCCTGCGGGAGTTCTTGTCGGTGTTCTACGGAAACGAGCTCGTGATGGGCGTCGTGTTGGCAGTCTGGATGATCCTGACCGGTTGCGGCTCGTTCCTTGGCATATTGGCTGCAAGAGGTGCGAACAAGATGCGTGTAGCAATGATTCTTCTCCTCTTCACTTCCCTTCTTCCTCTTGTGACTGTTTTCCTCCTCGATTACCTGCGAAACCTCGTCTTCCCCGTCGGCGCAATGATCGGCCTTGTCGAGAGCCTGTATTCGTCGTTCATACTCCTTATGCCTTACTGTCTTCTCTCGGGATCGTTGTTTACGCTCTTTGCGACCATCATGTCGGAGCGAAGCCAGGCAAACCGCATTCCAAATGTTTATTCCATCGAAGCAATCGGCAGCGTCATCGGAGGTCTCGTCTTCAATCTCATCCTTATCTTCACATTTTCCACCTTTCAGACGCTTTTCCTCCTGGCACTCCTTGACCTTGGGGTCTGCTTATACTTGTCGCCACAACTCGCTACTCGAGCATACCAGATCGCTGTTTTGGCGTTTGGCGCCATCGTTATCCTGCTCGTTGCGCGATTCGACCTTGATGGGATCGCAAAGAGATCCTTGTTCCCCGATCAGCAAGTCCTCTTTCACAAGGACACCCCCTATGGAAATCTCGTGATTACGAGGGAAGGGAATCAAGAGAATTTCTATGAAAACGGTTCTCTCCTTTTCGTGACTGATGACCCGGTATCGAACGAAGACGCGGTCCACTATGCGATGGTTCAATTCCAGCATCCGAAGAGCGTCTTGCTGGTCGGCGGCGGGATTTCCGGGACGACGAATGAAATACTCAAGTACGGAGTCGAAAAGGTGGACTATGTGGAGCTGAACCCCGCAGTGATCGAAATCGGGAAAAATTATACCGCCGCGCTCAATGATCCGAGGATCCACGCAATCAACGAAGATGGTCGACGGTTTGTGCGGCGAGCCCCGGGACACTATGATGTCGTGCTCATCAATGTCCCCGATCCTGCCACGGCCCAAATTAACAGATATTACACCGTCGAATTCTTTCGCGAACTCAAGAAAACAATGTCCCCAAATGCTGTCGTGAGTCTGAGTCTTCTTGAATCTGTCGATTATATGGGGAGCGAAGCCCGGCTGCTCAGCTCGTTGATTTACAGCTCGCTGAAGTCACAATTCAGGCACGTTCTGATCATTCCGGGACTGCGCAATCACTACCTCGCTTCCGACGGAGCGCTGACGACAAACGTTGCACAAGCGGTTACGGATCGGAATATCAGCACCATCTCTGTGAACCGATTCTATGTCGATGATGAGCTCCTGCAACAACGGAGCCAGGAGATCATGAAGTCAATCGACACGAACGCGATCGTGAATGGCGATTTCACTCCCGTCGCTTACTTCCGTCAACTGCAATACTGGCTCAGCTATTTCGGATTGGATCCGTGGATGCCCGCGGCCTTCATTGGAATCCTATTGCTGGCTGTCGTCGTCCGGCTCAACACCGTCAGTCTCGGTATGTTCTCGGGCGGTTTCGCAGCATCTTCAATCGAAGTGATCCTTCTGGTTTCGTTCCAGATTATCTACGGATATGTCTATCAGGCTACGGGCGTTGTCATAACAGTTTTCATGGCGGGACTCGCAGCGGGGTCATACATTGGTCAGAAAACAATCACAGCCGTCAACTACACAAGGTACGCGGGAGTTCAAATAGCGTTGGTTCTTTATTCTTTGGCGCTTCCTTTGGTTCTCAGCTCGCTCAAGGATTCGGTGGACAGCGATATCCTTGTCTATTGTGTCTTCTTTCTCTTGACCGCACTTGTTGCTGTATTGGTTGGCATCGAATTCTCATTGGCTGCCAGATTGATGCAAGCCAAATTCTCCTCGATTGCTTCGACGCTGTACAGCGTCGATCTGATAGGATCTGCCATTGGCGCACTTGTGATCTCCATTTATGTGCTGCCGCTTTTTGGCGTAGTTCTCTCAAGTATCATCGTAGCAATCGTGGTTCTTGCCAGTGCTACGACATCGTTCGTCGCAGGAAAACGTGCCGTCGTTCCTTTGATTTGAAAGGAGGTATCTCCTATGTGTGATTCTCTCAAGTTGGCGCCTATGAACAAACGAGAGTTTATCCGATACTGCTTTCTCGGCGCGGGCGGATTGGTATTGGGTTCTCATCGACTTCACGGATTGAGTAGTTACATCGACGGTGGCGGTGCGCTGGCGACAGCTGCCCAGTGTCCCGGGAAATGGAGCAAAGAGGCTCTGTTTTATGAACAAACGGAAGCGGGTCTCAAATGTCTTAAGTGTCCGAACGAGTGCGTCCTTGGACCCAACGAAACCGGAATTTGTCGCAATCGCGTCAACTACGATGGCAAGCTCTATTCCATCGCCTACGGAAACCCGTGTGCCGTCCATATTGATCCCATCGAAAAGAAACCGTTGTTCCATTTTCTGCCTTCAACGAAGGCCTTCTCGATCGCGACTGCAGGCTGCAATCTCCGGTGCCTGAACTGCCAAAATTTCCAGATATCGCAGGTAGGTCCAAACGAAACCGAGAACTACGACCTTATGCCGAAGGCAGTCGTCGACCAATGTCTTGAACGTCATTGTAAATCGATCGCGTACACCTATTCGGAACCCACTACGTTTTACGAATATACGTTGGACACGTCCATCCTGGCGCACGAGCGGAAGATCAGGAATGTGTTGAAGTCGTGCGGTTACGTCAACGAATTACCGCTCCGGAAACTCTCGAAGCACCTCGATGCAGCCAACATCGATCTGAAGAGCTTTGAGGAATCAATCTATAGAAACCTCAGTCAGGGACATCTGGCTCCAATCCTGAAGACGCTCAAAACGCTCAAAGAGGAAGGCGTCTGGCTTGAAATCACGAATCTTGTCATCCCAAGCTGGACGGACGACTTGGACATGATCAAGCGTATGAGCGAATGGCTCTGCGAGAATGGCCTTTCCGATTGCCCATTGCACTTCAGCCGGTTTATCCCGCTGTACAAGCTGACACAGCTCCCCGTGACGCCAGTATCAACATTGGAAAGGGCAAGGGACATCGCTTTGCGTGCTGGAGTGAAATTTGTCTATCTTGGCAATGTTCCGGGCAATCCGGCGGAGAACACCTATTGTCCCAAATGCAAGGAAATGATTGTGGAGAGAAAGGGGTTCACCATACTGGCAAACCACATTGTGGGCAACACGTGCGCGTTCTGTCACGAGCCAATCCCCGGTGTCTGGGCCTGAGATTCCGGCACTCGTAGACTGTCCGATGAGTACTCCATGAAAGCCCGTTGGGTTAGTTTCTTGATTGTTACAGCCATCATGGCCGTGCCCGGCTGCGGCGCATCGCAAAGAACCTTCAATCCCCCTCGAATAATCACCGGTCAAATAATGGTGGTCGGAAATGAGCCGTTTACCAGAATCGCCGTTCTGGTTAGCTCCGATAAATCGTATTTGATAACCTGCGATGATAACACCAAACAACTGCTTCTGAGGAACCAGGGAAAGAATGCGAAGCTTGTCTATGACGAAATCCGGAAAACCAACCGAGGCGAGGAATTAAGGGTCCTGAGCGTGTCGTTTGGTATCAACTGAAGTAGTGAACGCAACTCCAAGGACATTATGAAATCTTCAATTCTCATCGCACTTCTGACGTCGATTGTGATGCAGTCATTCAGTCAATCAGTGCACAAGGCGCGGCTGACGGACAAGACCCCACCAAAATCATATCACGTCGATGGTACCCCACTCCTGGGAGAGCAATACCGACAAGCTGCCGAATACATGCGCTCGCATCCCGATTACGCACGAAAGGCAAAGCTCGAAAAAACAGCCTCCTGGAATTTCCAAATGGGAAGCACCCATAGCTGGTGGGTATATAATGTAGCTACGCATTTGTACTACCTGGATCCATCTACTTGCAGGGGCGGTGGCACGCATTGCTACATTTTTGTCGAAGATTCTCTCTGGACTAATGGGCGTATAGATCAGGCAGCGGTCGATTCGATCGAAAATGACTTTGACGACAGGACACCTGCGAATTCAAGCAAGGGGATCTACGATATGGACGTCGGCGCATTCGGAAACCCTCCCGACGTCGATTCTGATCCGAAGATTATCATGCTCATCTGCAACATCCAGGATGGTTACACCGGATCCGGCGGGTACGTTGCAGGCTTTTTCGATCCTCGCCAGGAGACCGGCCAATCCTACAGCAATCAAGCAGAGATATACTATGTCGATGCGAACCCCACCGATCTTAAGACGCCGGATGGCCTGCAGATCGCAATGTCGACCGCCGCTCATGAATTTCAGCATATGATCAACTGGAACTATCACCAAACGACCACTGAACCTACGTTTATCAACGAAGGCTGTTCGATGCTTGCCGAACTCTATTGCGGGTATCCAGCGGACGATTTATCATTGTACGCCAATGAGACGAATCACTACCTCTTCGATTGGAGAACATACGACAATACGTTGGTTCTGAATGACTATTCGCGAGCACAACGGTTCAATCTCTACCTCTGGGATCGATACGGAATTGGGTTGTTCAAGTATATCGTTGCCAGCACTCAACTCGATCCGGTCGCTATTTTGAATGACGCATTCTCAAAGGACGGTCTCTCCATCACGTTCAACGGGATCTTCACCAATTGGCTCATCGCCAACGAGTTGAACGACACCACGTCGAACCGGCTCTATGGCTATGCCTATCCAAATCTTCCGACCTCAGCCGGGCCCACCTTTTACAATCCCAACGTGTCGGCGAGCGACACCGTACAACTTCTTGGCGCTCGGTATCTCATTTTCAAAGGAGGTAGTAACCTGAACGTCACGTTCTCGAATCCGAGCAGTTCGTCAAATCTCTCAGTCCAGGCAATTGAAATTGGGAATGAGTCAAAGATTGTCGTGAATGTTCCGTTTGGCGCTCCATTCTCGGAACGGGGCTTCGGATCGACGTACAACGTCGTGGCTTTTGCCGTCATAAATGATGACTCCAACAACCCCATCGTCTACAGCTACCAAGCAAACGGCACCGCAATAAATACGACCGTGGAGCTGAAGTGGGACAACACAGAGCCGACAGCATACGTTGGGTTGGCGCCCAACGATACGCTCTGCGTTACATTTGATGCGTATCCAGGCGGCACTCTTGATTCCATCCGAGTTGCATTGAGGCGTGCCGGTTTCATCGTCGGGGGTGTCTACGAATTCACGGGCACTCAGCGACCTTCACCCCTCGGAAGAATACTAGCGCGAGACACAGCCACAACAACCATCAACGTAAGTCTTACGCCGCAACACAAATACCCCGTTCCTTGGCCGAACTGGGCGACGGTCGAACTTGGCGCGAATAATATCAGCACTGATCAACCTTTTGCGGTGGCGTTTGTAGCCGGTCCTGTAGACACTGTGCCTGGAATAATGCTCACAGATTTCCCAGGACAGAATGCTTATCACAGCTACACGTATTTGAATGCTTCAGAAGCTTCGCCTGATCCGGCTGGTTGGTTTTATTTTGGCGATGGTACGAATATTTCCTTGTATCTCATACGTGCATACGTCCACTTCACGACCGGCATTACGCAGGAAGTTGCGCCCGTGCCGATACAATTCAGCCTGGAGCAGAACTTTCCGAACCCGTTCAATCCAATGACAGTGATCAGCTATCAGCTTGCAGCGGTCAGTCAGGTAACATTAAGAGTATATGACATTCTTGGGAGGGAAGTCGCAGTGCTGGTGAACAAGCGTGAGGGACCCGGACATTTCTCAATAGATTTTGATGCGAGCGCCTTACCCAGTGGAGTTTACTTCTATCGTCTCACAACGGCAGAAAATACGGCTGTGAAGAAGATGGTGTTGATCAAGTGACCACGCTTTTGGTGGTCGTCCCCACGCTGTGTTGGGGTCTGATTTAAACGGGTTGCTGGAAGTGAGCCTTCCGAAGCCTTCATGAGATCCATACCAGCTTTCGTAAGGTTGTTAAGTGAATCATAATCCCAGATCATTGGCATTGACAATACTCGGTGCGGCCTTCGGCGCATTGTCTTTTAGAAATACTTGCATATCCTCTCCCTTCCACACAGGGTACTCTGACAACACCGCTGCGACATTCCGCGCCGCAATCGTGCACATGGCTTCCCGCGTCCAGTACGATGCCGAGCCTATGTGTGGCAAGAGCACGACATTTGGTAGTTCCGCCAATCCAGGCATAAGTCGCGGCTCAAACTCGAACACGTCCAACCCGACTCGGAATTCCGGATTCGAGCGGCAGTGCTCTACGAGCGCCTGCTCATCGAGCACGGGTCCCCGACTAACATTGATTAGGATCGCGTTCTTCTTCATCAATCCCAGCCTTCGAGCATCGATTAGATGGCGGGTAGTTTCATTGAGTGGCGGATGCAGACTGACGATGTCGGATTCCCGGAGCAACTCCTCGAGCGTCTCGCCCTTCCGGTAACGAATTGGTTCCTCACCAACTTCTGCAAGGTGCTTATTGAAGCGAGCGATGGAATCTTCCAGCGTGTCGTTCCTGCTGCGGTTGAAATAGATGAGGTTCGTTCGGTGTCCCTCGACCATCATTCGCGCGTACGCTGACCCGATACGGCCGGCGCCTATAACACCAAGAGTTTTCCGCCGGAGGATGTCGCCAAGAAACAGACTCGATCGCCAAGCCTTGAAGTGTCCCGCCCGTATATACGCATCAGCCTCGGGAATCCGACGAGCAACCGCGAACGTGAGGGCGACAGTCAACTCCGCCGTGGTTTCCGTGAGAACACCGGGTGTGTTGCCAACTGGAATACGCAGTCGTGTTGCCGCGACAAGATCGACATTATTGAA
>Ga0335081_10012467_pt1 | contig 13784 bp, 8 predicted proteins | sample Lox_Sample_35_FD_206713 | JGI IMG/M metagenome (GOLD analysis project Ga0335081, IMG submission 206713) | Soil microbial communities from Loxahatchee National Wildlife Refuge, Florida, United States - Lox_Sample_3.5 | ecosystem: Environmental > Terrestrial > Soil > Wetlands | place: USA: Florida...
CAGCTCCGGTTGCCCCGCTTGCGGGCACCGGCGATTTCCACGTCGTTTGGGAGGTCAAAAATCGCTTTCGCCTGTTCCGCAACGAGGCCGATTTCTTGCGGCTGGCTGCGGCAAGCCGGGGCGACGGTGTTCTCGCCGCCGAAGATCGGCTCGAACGCGCCACCGATGGCCTGGGCTGGGCCAAGGATGTCGTCGCCGATCTGTGCCTCGACAACTACGGCAACCTTTTAGAGACCTGCGAACGGGACGGCGTACGCGAGAATTACCTGACGCCGGCTGACCATCCGATCGGCGTGACGCTGTCCGGACCGACGCCACAGGACGCGAGCTGCGTCTGGAGCTTCGACAGCGGCAACGGACCTTCGCAGCAGACCACCGCGCCTTGCGACCAGGAGGTCAAGCTGCGCGTGCCTTCGGGCCGCACCACGGTCGCCTCCGTCGATATCCCGCTCGGCGACGGCACGGCACAGCGCGTCTCGACCGAGATCGCCGTCCGCGACGTGCTCGTCGCCGGTCTTGGCGATTCCATCGCCGCCGGCGAAGGCAACCCCGACAGGGCGGTGGAGCTCGAAGGCGGCTTCTGCTTCAAGCGCTTTCTCAGCGGCGGATTCAGCCAGTATTATCGGCCAAGCCGCGCCGGCTATAACGACGATCGGTCCTGCGAAAACGGGCCGTCGAGCCCGACGGCCGCCCGAGATTGGGACCGCCACGGCGCGCGTTGGATGAATCCCGCCTGCCACCGCTCGCTCTACAGCTATCAAGTGCGCGCGATGCTGGCGCTGGCGATCGAGCAGCCGCATATCGCCGTCACCTTGGTGCCGCTTGCCTGCACCGGGGCGACGATCGGCGCCGGGATGTTCGCCGGTCAGCGCGCCGATGATTGCCCGTGGGTGGTCGGCATCGAAAGCTGTTCGGGCACTGCGCCGGCGCAATTCGCCGAGCTGCGAGACGTCATGGCGCAGGTGCATCGCCAAGACCCGAAGCGCAGCCTCGACATGGTGCTGTTGACGATCGGAGCCAACGACGTGAACTTCGCCGGGCTGGTCGCCAACGTCATTGTCGAGTCGACCACGGAACGCATTCTGCTCAAGGAGGGCGGCGCCATCGCCAGCGTCGCCGACGCGACGAAAGCCCTGGAGCGGGATCTGCCGGACGAGTTCGCCCAACTGAGGGCGACGCTAAAACCTTTTGTCGGCGGCAATCTCGGGCGGGTGGTGTTCGTGTCCTACCCCAATCCGGCGATGCAAGCCCCGGACCGGCCATGCGCGGGCGGGCGCGACGGCCTGGACGTGCACCCCGCTTTCGGCGCCGACAGCGAGCGGCTGCGCGCCGCGGCGCAGTTCGTCCAGACCAAATTCCTGCCCGGCATCCGTGCGCTCGCGACCTGCGAAGGCAGCAAGAGCTGTCGCGCTCCGGCTACGGACAGCATGACTTTCGTCGACAGCCATCAGGCGCAATTCGAGCGGCACGGCATGTGCGTGCGCGCCTCGAGCGATCCGGAGTTCGATCGTCATTGCCTCTTGACCAACGGCAACAGCTTCCAGACCGATCCGAACGTCGCGCCGGACAATCCGATGGCCTGCGGTGAACCACCCGGTGACTACCTGCCTTACGCCTCGCGGGCGCGGTGGATCAGGACTGCGAATGACAGTTATTTCACGGCCATGACCTATCCCGAAGGCATGCCCGCGATCTTAAAGCCGAGCGACATCCACGACGCACTGTGGGGCGTTCTCAGTGCTGTCTATGGCGGCGCCGTGCATCCCACTGCCGAAGGCTACGCCGCCATGGCCGACGCCGCGTTGCCGGCCGTGCGGGGCGTGCTCGGACTAAAAGCGCCGCCGGCGGTTCGGGCCGAACCGCTGCCGCCGCCGAGCGAACCTGCTCCTGCGGCCATCCCAGCGCCGCCGCCGGCCGCCCCGGGCGCCGCCACGCCCGCGGCGCGAACCCCGTAATCAGGGCGCCGCCGGCGCAGGTGCGGCGGGACGTTCCGGCGCAACGCCCAGCTTCTTCTGCAAGCTCGTCGACGATGTCGTGTACTGAAACACCAACCGCTTTTCCGGATAGACGTAGCGGTAGGCCTTCTGCGCCATCAACGCCCCTTCGTGGAACCCCGACAGAATGAGTTTCAGTTTGCCGGGATACCAATTGATGTCGCCGATGGCGAAGATGCCGGGGATCGATGTCTCAAAAGCTGCGGTATCGACAGGGATCAGTTCGTTGTTCTTGAGCTCAAATCCCCAATCGGCGACCGGCCCGAGCTTCATTGTCAGACCGAAGAACGGCAGCAAGGCATCGCAGGCGATCTCAAAGGCCGAGCCGTCGTTGGTTTTGACCATGGCCTTGCCGATTTGGCCGTCACCGCCCGCCAGCGCGGTGACTTGCCCTACGACGAGATCGATTTTGCCCTCGCCGACCAGCGCCATCATTTTGTTGACGCTGTCAGGCGCCGCGCGGAACTCGCTACGCCGATGCAGCAGCGTTAGATGGCCGGCGATCGGGGCAAGGTTGAGCGTCCAGTCGAGCGCACTGTCGCCGCCGCCCACGATCAGAACGCGCTTGTCGCGAAATGCGTCCATCTTGCGAACCGCATAATGCACCGACTTGCCCTCATAGGCTTCGATGCCCGGGATCGGCGGACGCTTGGGCTGGAACGAGCCGCCGCCGGCTGCGATCACGACGATCTTGCTCTCAAAGACTTTGCCTTGATCGGTCGTGACGCGGAACAGCGGATCGCCAATCTTCTCCACTGTCTGGACCATCTCATTGAGATGATATTGCGGATTGAACGGCTTGATTTGCTGCAACAGCGCGTCGACCAGCCCGTGCGCGCTGGTAAAGGGGATTCCGGGTATGTCGTAGATCGGCTTTTCCGGATAAAGCTCGGCGCATTGGCCACCGATCTTGTCGAGAATGTCGATGAGATGACATTTCATGTCGAGCAGACCGAGCTCGAATACCGCGAACAGGCCGATCGGTCCGGCGCCGACAATAACAACGTCGGTTTTGATAGGTTCATCACTCATAGCGCGTCCGTAATTCCACTTAGTCGGAGGGTTGTAAGCTGGCGAGTGTCTAGCCCGCGCCACGCGGCAGGGGAAGGCTCAATTCGGCCCGGGATTTGGGCCTGCGATGCCCGAATTTCAGCTTAGGCTTGCCGATCGGGGGTGCGCACGACGAGCCCGTCGAGGTCCTCCCGGACCTTGATCTGACAGGACAAGCGTGAATTCGGCTGCACATTGTAGGCGAAATCGAGCATGTCCTCTTCCATCGGCGAAGGCTCGCCTACCTTCTCGCGCCATGCGTCTTCGATATAGACATGGCAAGTCGAGCAGGCACATGCGCCGCCGCATTCCGCCTCGATTTCCGGCACCGCGTTCTTGATCGCCGTCTCCATGACCGTGGAGCCGGCCTCCCCTTCAACGGTGCGAGCCGTACCGCGGGAGTCAATGAAAGTGATGTGAACCATGTCGGGATGCGCGGATGACGGGGAAACTTGATCGGATCGGCAACTGGCAGGCGTTCTGTCGCCCTGTTCTATCGGCTCAGGCCACGGCGCGCCAGTGCGGCAGCCAGCAATCAGCGTCGGCGGCCGGGCTCAGCCAGGAGCGTTGTCAGGCGAGCGCCGATTGCGGCGCCGGCTTCGAGGCTTGCGGCCTTAAGTTCCTCGATCGCATCACTCAATTCGCGTCCGGACTCGTCCGGGCAAACGACTTCGCGGCGGTCGCCAGCGGCAGCTTCTTCCAAAAGCTCAGCCGCCCTTGCCACGCGCCATGCGCCGATGCCGCGTGCCGATCCCTTGAGCGTATGCGCGGCCGCGGCAGCCAAAGCACAAGGGGCATTGACGATCCGATCGAGCATGATCGTCGTCTGCCGCAAGAACAGTTCGAGGACCTCCCGTTCCAAGCGGCGATCGCCAAGCGTCATCGTCTCGAGATGGGTCTCGTCGATGGCGGCTGCCTTGGGGCGGTTCCCCGCGGCGGTCATCAAAGGTGACGCAGTCATAACGTTCTCCCCGCCGAGCCGGCATTCTTGGGTCCGGTCCGATTTATTCACGCGCGCCAATGACAACAGCACAAATGGCTTACGGAACAGGGAAATGCAGCGCGTTCTTTCGCGCCGACAGTAAGCAAACCCTTACCCGGAACGGGCTCGGCCGGCTCGTGGTCCGATCACCTCTCGGCCCAATGGCGGCCGCATTGTTGGCGCAACCATGGCTAGGGTAAACAATCCGTTAACGATGATTAAAGGCACGTTACCGGAACGGTTTTCTTCGATCTGCCAGATCGATAGGATGGCTGCTCCTAGTACGACATGAGGGCTTACCGGGGACGCCCTGGAACTGGCGAGTATTCAACGATCACGCGCTCGTGGCGCGGCCTGAACGTCATGCCGGACACTAGCCCCGGCGCTTTTGGGCCGTCCTAGTCAAGCGTAACACGCGAGGCGACGACCGACATGGCCAACTTTCCGAAGAAGATGAAGGATCCGACCGAGGCGGCGCTGTCGGCGATCCAGGAAGCCCTCAATCTTCAGCAGGACGAAGAGCAGGCCGCGAGCCAGCCCGAGGACATGGCCGATCTTCTCTCCGGCCCCGCCGAAAGCCGCACAGAAAACGCGGCAGCCGCTGCCGCAGCCGACGATTTGTTCGCATCCGATGCCATCGGCACGCGCAATCTCGGCGGCACCGCGGCGCGCGCCGCCAATGACGATCAGCAATCGATCGGTCAGATCCTACACGCGTTGCAGCGCCGGCCGGCCCGCTCGTCCTATTTCGTCGCCACCGCGTTTTCCGTGGCCTGGATTGTCGGCTGCCTGTCGCTGTCCTTTGCCTATCTGTCGGATATCAATGCCGCGCTCGGGCCCGGCCGCTCGCCGGTTGCGCTGATGATCGGCCTCGGCGCCGCCGCGCTGTTGCCGATCATTTTCTTCTTCGGCGTCGCCCATATGGCCTGGCGCGCCCAGGAATTGCGCTTGATCGCCCAGTCGATGGCGCGCGTCGCCATGCGGCTCGCCGAACCCGAGAGCGTCGCGCGGGACTCGATTGTCACCGTCGGCCAGGCCATTCGTCGCGAAGTCGCCGCCATGGGCGACGGCGTTGAGCGCGCTTTGGCGCGGGCGAGCGAGCTCGAAGCGCTGGTGCAGAGCGAGGTTGCAGCGCTCGAACGCACCTACAGCGACAACGAAGTACGGATACGGGGGCTTTTGCAGGATCTCGCCAGCCAACGCGACACGCTGGTCGGCCAGGCCGAGCAAGTTCGCTCCGCGATCAATAACGTCCACATCGACCTGACGCAGGATCTTTCCACGATCAGCGACCTGGTCGGCGAGCAGGTCAACGACGCCGCGCAACGCATCACCCACGCGCTGGCGGAACGTGGCGAGCACATCACGCAGACGCTCGATCAGATCGGCGACAATATGGTGGCGCAATTGAGCGAGCGCGGCGGCGATCTGTTGGATCGGCTGGAGGCGGCAAGCAACCAAACGACCCAGGCGATTTCGTCGGCCAGCGACCGGCTCAGCTCAAGTCTCGATTTCAAGACCAATAATATCAGCGAGGAATTCGCCGAGATCGCGACCGGTCTGGAAGATATGATGACCTCCCGGCTCGACCGGGTCACGGAATCTTTTTCCGAAAAGTCGCTCGCCGTCGTCGACCTGATGATCGGACGATCGCAGGAACTGACCGACGCCATCGTCGAAACCTCGAACCAGCTCGCGGAGACAATCGCGATCCGCGCCGAAGAGGTCAACAATACGCTCAAGTCTTCCGGCGACTCGCTGCTCGTCGATCTCGATCTGCGCGGCAGCGAAGTGGCGAACAAGCTGCAAGAGGCCGGTGGCAGCCTCGCCGAGACCCTGATCTCGCGCAGCGCCGCGATGACCGATCAGGTCCGCGAGAGCGCCGAGCACGTCGCCGGCGTCATTGCAACGCGCAATGATGCCGTGAGGGAAATGCTGGCGACGCGCCTTGCCGCCTTCGAGGAGATGTTCAGTCACACCGGCGCGGAACTCGGTGAACGAATCTCGCGCGACTCCTCGACGCTGGGCAATTTGATCACCCGGCATCTCGCTGAATTCGATCGTACGGTGAAGACCTACGGCTCCGAGCTGGTCGAACGGCTCGGCGCGCGCACGCAGGACGTGACCGAGTCGATGCGCACTTACGTTGACAGCTTCGACAGTCGCGTTACGGCGAAGGCGAATGAAGTCACCACCGCTCTCGATCAGCGTCTGGGACGCTTCCAGGAAGCCCTGGACGGCCGTTCGCAGACGCTGACCGACGCGCTTTCGGCACGCGTTGTCGATATCGCCAAGGCACTCGCCGACGGCGGCAAGGAGGTCACCGCCGCCGTCGACAAGCGCATCGGCGAGGTCACCACGCTGATCGACGCGCGCGCGGTCAAACTGACCGACACGCTCGGCGAACGCATCGCCAAGATCGATTCGGCGCTCGGCCAGGGCGCGCTCGACGTCGCCAACACGCTTGACGGCCGGATCGGCCAGCTGGAGCAGCTTTTGATCGGCCGTGCCGACGCCGTCGTGCACCAGCTCGAGCTGAGCAGCCGTACCGCCGCCGATCTGCTCAACGCGCGCATGGAGCAGCTATCGGAGTCGGTGAAGACGAATTCGAACAGCGCCGAGCGGGCACTCACGCAGCTGGCGGCCAACACCACCGAAGCGCTCGGCAAGAGCGCGGCGGCGAGCATGGCGGCGACCGAAGCGCTCAATCGCAGCGCCGCGGAAGCGACCGTCTCGCTCAATCGCAGCGCCGGCGCGCTGAGCAACACCATCACCAAGAGCGCCACCGCCGCCAACGAAACGATCGGGAAAACCACGACCACGGCGGCCGACGTTCTCGCCAAGAGCGCCGCCGCCGCCAATGAAGCGGTTGGCAAAGCTACGGCCGGCGCCGCAGATCTCCTTGGCAAGAGCGCATCGAGCGCCAATGAAACGATCAGCAAGGCGACCGCCACCGCCGCCGATCTTCTGGTCAGGAGCACGCAAACCAGCGCCGACGCGATCGGCCGCACCGTCAACGAGGCCGAGCGCAAGCTGGTCGGCATGAGCACCGAAGTCTCCCGCAACCTCGTCGGCAAAGCGAACGAAATCCATAGTGCGATGGCGCAGCGGGTCGACGACATGACGCGCGTGCTGGACCAGAATGCCAACGGGCTGCTCGTGGCGTTGACCGGCAAAGGCGAGCAGTTCGCCGGCGAGGTGTCCCGCGCCACCGACCAGGCAGTGAAGGCGATCGAGACCAAAGGCTTCGTCTTCACCCAGACCATGATGGACAAGAGCGAAGAAATCGCCCGCCTGATCAACGACGCAAGCCTCAACGCCACCGGCGCCATCACGCGGACGCTCGGACAAATGCAGGAGGGCGCGACCGGCGTCACCGAAGCGGCTAAGCTGACGATAAACCGCACGCTGGAGGAATTGCACCGGGCGACCAGGGGCGCGATCGAGGAGTCGAAGCAGACTGCCGCGGCGACGGTGGCGGAGATGATGGAGACGCACACCATGCTGCGCTCCGATTCGACCGCCCTGTTCGAGCGCCTGCGCGAAGCGAATATCCTGCTCCAGGAAGTGCTCAGCGGCGCTCAGGAGAACATGAATTCGATCGAGCACACCATGGCCGCGCGGGTGTCCGAATTCGTCGCCGCGATGAGCGATCTTTCCAGCAAGAGCGGGGCGACGACCGCCAAGGTCGAACAACATCTCGGCACGTTCAATTCGGTTACCGCGAAGGTCCTGCACGATCTCGGCGATCTGGCGGATCAATTCAGCTCGCACGGGCGCACTCTCGCCGATGCGGTTGAATTGCTCGATAGCAGCAACCGGCGGACCGACGATTCGATCACCGCGCGGCATGCCACGATCGAGGCGCTGGTCTCGACGCTCGATACGCGCACCGAGGATTTTGGCCAGCGGCTGGAGCGGTTCTCCAGCCTGCTCGAGGAATCGCTCGACACCGCCGCGGCGCGGGCCCGCGAAATCGCCGGCATCATCGCCGAGAGCAGCAACGAAAGTGTCCAGTCGATCGAGCAGCAGTACGAACTGGTGCGCAGGACGACCGACGAGGAGCGGCTGCGCACCAGCGAGGCGCTCAATTCGATTTACGACGAGGCCACTGCCGAAGTGCAGGCCATGTTCGCCCAGAGCGCCGGCCGCTTCACCGAAATCATCGAAGGCATGAAGCAGATGGCGGCGGAGATGCAGCGCGAGCTTGAGACCACGCGGACCGAACTGCGCCGCGGCATTCTCGAGCTGCCGCAAGAGACCGCGGAAAGCACGGCGCAAATGCGCCGCGTGATCGTCGATCAGATCGAGGCACTGGCCGAGCTCAATCGCATCGTCGCCCGTCATGGCCGATCGCTGGACGCGGCCGAACCGGTGCGGCGCGAAGCCGAGCCGCTGTTCGCCGCCGGCGGCGGTCGCGCGCCGGCCCGGGCAGCACGGGCCGAGGCCGCGCCCCCGGCCCCACCGCCGCAGCCACCGGCACGCGACATCACCGGCGCGCCGACGCGGCGTGGCAGTCCGCCCAATTTGAGCCCGGTGCAAGGCGGCAAGGACGACAATGCGCCGCGCAACGGCGGCTGGCTCTCCGACCTCCTGACCCGCGCCTCACGCGACGACAGTCCGTCGATCGCCCCGCCTGGCGGTCGCGAGCCGCCGCGCAGCGAAGAGCGGCCGCAGCGCGACGCGATCGATTCGATCGACTCGCTTTCGGTGGATATCGCGCGGATGATCGATCACGAGGCCGCCGCCGAACTTTGGGAGCGCTATAAGCGCGGCGAGCGCGGCGTCTTTACCCGGCGCCTCTATACGCAGTCGGGCCAGAAGGCGTTCGACGAAATTCGCAACAAGTATCGATCGGATCCCGAATTCCGCCAGACTGTGGAGCACTATATCCACGAGTTCGAACGGCTGCTCGACGACGTTTCGCGCGGCGATCGGGGACCGGCGGTGGCGCGCAGTTATCTGATTTCCGACACCGGTAAGGTCTACACCATGCTGGCGCATGCGGCTGGCCGGTTTGACTGAACCGCCGCCCGCGGCGGAGCCATCGAGCGCCGCCAACGAACGCCCTTGCTTGCGACGCAATCATGGCGCTAGCGTTGCGACGTAGTCGGTGCCTGATGGGGCGCCGACGCTGGTGCGATGATTGGTGCAATGGACGCTCCGGTTGCACTTCCCACTGCCGCGGATGTTGACGAGGCTGCCCGACGCCTGGCCGGCGTCGCCCTGCACACGCCGCTTCTGACCTCGGCCGCGCTCGACGCCATGACCGGCGGCCGGGTGTTTCTGAAGGCGGAGACCCTGCAGCGCACCGGCTCGTTCAAATTCCGCGGCGCCTACAACAAGCTCGCGGCGATCCCGCCGGAGCGACGCGCCGGCGGCGTCGTGGCGTTTTCCTCCGGCAATCACGCGCAGGGCGTCGCCGCGGCGGCGCGGCTTCTCGGCATGCGCTGCGTGATCGTCATGCCGGCGGATGCGCCGCGCGCCAAGCGCGAGCGGACCGCCGCGCTCGGCGCCGAGGTCGTGCTCTATGACCGGGCGCGTGACGACCGCGAGGCGATTGCCAACGACATCGCGGCGCAGCGCGGCGCCGTTCTGGTGCCGCCCTATGACGACGCCTTGATCATCGCCGGCCAGGGCACTGCCGGCAAAGAAATCGTCGATGATCTCGGCGCACTCGGTCTCGTCCCCGATGTTGTGGTGGTAACCGCCTCGGGCGGGGGACTAACCGCCGGCATCGCGCTTGCCATCAAGGCGCGGGTGCCGGCGGCCATGCTCTACACCGCCGAACCGCAAGGCTTTGACGATCATGCCCGGTCGTTCCGCAGCGGCCGGCGCGAGCAGAATGCGGCGCTGACCGGCACGATTTGCGACGCGCTGATGGCCCGCACGCCGGGCAAGCTCACCTTCGCGATCAATCAATCGCTGGGCTGCGCCGGCGTCGTCGCCAGCGATCAGGAGGTCGCCGCCGCGGTGGCGTTTGCCTTTGCCGAATTGAAGCTCGTGGTCGAGCCGGGCGGCGCCGTTGCGCTCGCCGCGCTGATGACCGGCAAGGTCGACGTCAGGAACACGGTCGCCGTTGCCGTCCTCTCCGGCGGCAATGTCGACCCCGAGGTGTTTTCCAGGCTGGTCGCGTAACGCGCGCTCCCGCGACCCTACCGCCGCTTACGCCCCCGCCCCCGGCAAGAAGCAACGGATCTGCGTCACGCCGTTGGCATCCTGATAGGGCCAAACCACGGCCGGACCAAAACGATTGGGCTCGGTCACCACCGCAGTGTCGGGAACGATAAACCACTGTCCCTGTATGCGCACGCGGTAGCGGCCGTCCTGGGTGTCCCAATCGACATTCTCGACGCTCACTCCATCGGCGAACGAGCAGCATAGTCCCTTCCCGCTCGCGAGTTGATCGAACCAGGCCTTTAGCGGTGAATTGGCGTAGCGACCGTCATCTCGCGCTGAAACGTGACTCGGAATCGACATAAGCATGCACAACGCCATCACCGTCAGAGCAAGACTGGTAAGTTTGTGCATCGTGGCCTCCAGATGATCGACTTGGCGGACCGCGAACGAAAGTCATGCAGACCCGGGCATTCGGCACGCATCGCTTGCATGTCGTTGCTGATCCGATTGCATTCACTCAAAGCAACTTCCGTGCCGTGTTTATGGACGCGACAAATGGACAACTTGAGTGTTTAACGAGCAACTAACGCGGATCGAGCCTAATGTTTCCGCAGTCTGCGGATCGGAGCTTCATCGATTTTGATGAAAATCAAAATCGAGCTCCTGTTTTGTTTTCGCATGATCTCTTCCGCGAACATCCGCGATCATGCTCTGCGAACTAGCCGAACAACGCGATTAATTCTTCCTCAGTCAAAGCGCGCAACGCCGCCAGCGGATTGATAGGCGACGGCCCCGGCATCGGTCGCACCGTAGGACCGGTCGGGTTGCGCGGCGGCGACGGATTCTGCGCGGCGCGAACTGCCTGGGCAGCCGCCGTCACCGCCGAGGCCAACGGCGTCGGCGGCTTCGCAGGAGATGTCGCGGGCGTGGCGCGCGGTGGCGTCGCAACGTGTTTCGGTCGGGGTTCGAATAGCTCCGCCGGATCTTCGTCCGGACTCGGCAGCAGTTGGAGACCCGGAAGCAATGCCTGCGGCCAGTCGGACCGGGTGGAGGATTCGAGCCCACGGTCGCTCGCTCCACGCTGCGGCGCATGAAAGACGAAATCGGGCGCTTCGATGTGCCAGCGCGGACCGTGTTGTTCCTCAGCGGCGCCCCGCTGCGGAGCGGACTCCGCTTCGTAATCGTGTGGCGGAATAGCAGCGGTCGCGGAACACGGGCTTTGCGGGTCGCCCGCGCCCTGGGGTTCCTCGTTGAGCGCGGTCAGGGAGGCAGCGAGCGCGGTAGCCGCCGCGGCGAACTGGGCGCTGTCCTGCAAGGGCAGGTCGAAAGTCTCGCCAGACGCGAGCGAATCCGCATCAACAATATCGTCCGCGGCTTCGCGAGCCGGCTGGGCAATGTCTCGATCAGCCGGCGCCGACCGATTGAGGCCAGCAAGCCCGGCGCCGGTCGCGGATTCCTTATTCTTCGCGTCATTGCCACAGGCTGCGCAGATTTCACGCACCGCGGCGTCGAGCGCGTCGCACAGTGTTCGATCGGCGCCCCGTTCGCGCAACGCGAAAGCAAGCCCGGCAAGGCGCTCGGCGGCGACACCGATGTCCGGCAAGAATGCCGGTCGTTTTGCCGGCATATCACCGCGAACGACAGTCTCGATGCGCCCAATCGCAGCCATGAGCGCATCGGTCTCGGAGCGACGATTGCGGTTGGTGAGCTCGGTCAAAAACCAGCGGCCGCGCTCGGTTGCCGTGACCGCCGCGTAGACCGTGTCGTAATCCGCTTCCCCCGACAGCCCAATATCGATACCGGACTGCGCCAGTGCATCATTCGCCATTTCGAGTCCTGCAGCGAATCAACCGCATAAGCGGAGGGTACGCAATCCAATTTGGAACACCGCACATCTGGTGCACCGGTTCCGGAATCCGCATCGTTTGCGGCCCCACTCGATTGCCAGCTTCGGGGTCGAAGGACACTTGCAACCTGTTGATTTAATGCGGCTTTGGTTCAGAAGCCCGCCCCACAAAGCCGGCCGAAACGATGCGCGGATTTATGCACCGCCGTATTAGATACCCACAGCTTATCCACTGGCGACGCAATATTGGCTCTCCTTCGACCGCGCAATCTCGGCGTGCCGATAAGTGTCAGTACTTACAATCCAGCTCTGGGCGATCTTCCAAGTATGCGGCAAAACCGACGTGCGGCAAAACTTTTTGAGATCGATCGTTCAAGCAATTCCACCCGGCTTCATCCCCACAGCGACGGCTCAGGCGGATAGATAAGGCTGCCGTCGTAGCGCAATCCTTCGTCGCGATCTTTCGCCAGTAACAGCGGACCGTCGAGATCGGCCACCGCGGCGCGTTGCGCCACGAGAACGGCGGGCGCCATTGCCAGCGAGGTTGCGACCATGCAGCCGACCATGATGGTCAGGCCGCGCCGTTCCGCCTCGGCCGCGAGCGCCAGCGCTTCGGTCAACCCGCCGGTCTTGTCAAGCTTGATATTGATGGCGTCGTATTTGTCCTCAAGCGCATCGAGCGATGCACAATCGTGAATACTTTCATCGGCACAGACCTGGATCGGACGCCTGACCCGCGCCAGTGCATCGTCGCTTCCGTCCGGCAATGGTTGTTCGATCAGCGTGACGCCCGCCTCGGTGCAGGCAGCAAAATTCTGAACGAGATTGTCCGCGCTCCAGCCCTCATTGGCATCGACGATGAGTTCCGCGTTCGGCGCAGCGCGGCGCACCGCTGCAATCCGCGCGGCATCGGCCTCGCCGCCGAGCTTCACCTTGAGCAAGGGCCGACCGGCCGCCTGCAGCGCCGCTTGCGCCATGGCCTCCGGCGCAGCGAGTGAAATCGTGTAAGCGGTTTTTAGCGGCTTGGGCTGCGCAAGTCCCGCCAACTCATACACGCGGCGTCCCGCCCGTTTGGCAGCGAGATCCCAAAGCGCACAATCGAGGGCATTGCGCGCCGCACCCGCAGGCATCGCGGCCTGCAGCGCGGCGCGGTCGAGACCGCCAAGCAGCGCCGGCCGCAAGGCCTCGATCGCGGCGACAACCCGCTCCGGGGTTTCACCGTAACGCGCATAGGGAACGCATTCGCCGCGGCCGCAATGGCCGGCCTCGCGCAATTCGACCGTCACCACGATGGCTTCGGTCTTGCTGCCGCGGCTGATGGTGAAGGCATTCGCGAGCGGCCAGCGCTCGATTTGAACGGAAAGCTCCATATGAGAAGCGAGTATGACGCACAAAGCGCGGCGCTCAAGAGTAAAGACGCGCGTCAAGCCGCGATTTCGGTATGCTCGTGAAGCGGCAGTTCCGGTTCTTCTTCCGGCGGCGGCGGCAGCGTGGCGCTGCGTTCGATCCAATGGATGATCTCGAACGTACCGTCGTCATGCTCGGCAAGCGCCGTGCAGCTTTCCACCCAGTCGCCGCAATTCATGTAACGGATGCCGAACGTGTCGTGCATTATGGCGTGGTGGATGTGACCGCAGATGACGCCGTCGACCTGATGGCGCCGCGCCTCTTCGGCCAGCGTCTGCTCGAAGGCGCCGATATAGTTCACCGCATTCTTGACCTTGTGCTTGGCCCATTGCGACAGCGACCAATAGCGGAAGCCGAGGCGGCGGCGGATCGCGTTGAAATAGCG
>Ga0335081_10012468_pt1 | contig 13784 bp, 13 predicted proteins | sample Lox_Sample_35_FD_206713 | JGI IMG/M metagenome (GOLD analysis project Ga0335081, IMG submission 206713) | Soil microbial communities from Loxahatchee National Wildlife Refuge, Florida, United States - Lox_Sample_3.5 | ecosystem: Environmental > Terrestrial > Soil > Wetlands | place: USA...
AATTCGTCTTCCTGACGAACGGGATCACGAACGCGCCGTGGCCGGTCACCACCCGGAAGGGCGCTCCGTTCTTGCCGTACCTGCCGCCGGAGATGAGCATGGCCTCGTCGGGCCTTGGGACACGATAACCGAGCATTTTATCCTCACCTTAGGGGATTTCGAGGGTTCCGGGGGGTCAGGAGCGACTTGCGGCGTTATGTCGAGTCAGGGTATCGCTGACAGCGAGTCGAACGGATCGTTCCACGCGCTCACGTCTACGGTTCGCTTGCCGCGCTCCTCGATCACGAGCACGGTAGCTCCCTTGGGCAGGGGCTCAGGTGACCAGGCGATGAAGGCCTCGGTCCCGCCACGGATCTTCACCAGGACCTCACCGGGCCCGGCGCTGCCTCGAGTGGCGATGGTGAGCACACCGATACAGCCGATGGCCGAGGTGTCCGCAACCACGCTGAGTCGCTCCTCATACCGCACCAGACCTGAGAGTTCTACAGTATCCCCGCGCGCGGCTCAGCCGTATCCCCGCGCAGCCCGGCCGTATCCGGGCCACCGACGGCAGGGAGGACCGCAACCTGGCCGGGGAGGAATACACCACCGGCCACAGGCGTTTGCGTTCCCGTCGGTGTGATGTGTCCCCCGGGCCTCACCTACTGCCTTCGCGGACTACCGTTCGGCTGGAACCGCGTTGCGCCCATCGCCGAGAGGCGACCTCACACCGGCCTGGCCACGCCCTCGCGAGCACCTGCTCCCGGGGGCGCTGTCCTGTCCCGGGGGCGCCGTCATTGACGGCGAAGGTGGGGTTGCGCCGCTCAGCCCCACACTTGAGCGGCGCAAGTCCTACTGCGATCGCCCGCTTAGGTCGGCATACCGCGACATGATGGCCAGGTTGACTGCCGACTCAAGCATGTCGAGCTGGTTCTCGATCGAGCGCAGCCTTGGGCCGATGTCTGCCGTCATCTCGCGGCGCATGTAGCGGATGCACAGAGCCTGCCCCAGCACCACACCGAGCAGGCCGCCGAGCAGCGCTCCAAACACGAAGATCATTTCTACCCCTCTCTCGGGCCTCACTGCCAGTATGCAGTCCGCCAGGTGCATTAAGCAAGCTATCGAAACGCCATATGGCTAACTGACAGGGTGCGCGATCGCGTGGCGGCCCCGGCCCTTCGACCTGCCTTGCCACTCCGGCCCCGCGAGCTACGGGTCTGTAACCGGGTCGCCACAGCGGCACCGAGGGCGACGCCACCACAACTCCGCTCGGCCTCCAGGTCATGCACGGCAACGCCCCAGCACTCCCGGCGCCTCTCCGCCATATGGCTGCCCGCCAGGTTGCTGACTGACCTGCCAACACTCAGGTGTTTCTCCGAACGCGCTATCAGCAACGGGTTATTACCTGTCGGTAGGCGTCGGCGACACGCCGGGCATGCGCTAAACTCGCGGGGTTGCTAGGCGCTCGGCTAAACCGGACGTGGCACGACAGGTGTGAGTGCGGAGCCCATCTGCGCAGTTCAGAGGCCTGTGAGCGCTTGGTGGCAAGCTGACTCGGCCCCGCTGGGCGCCGGTCGGGCAGAATACGAGAAAAAGACGAAGAACTGGAAGGTCCTTTGTTTCAGTATCTCGTTACTGTAGCGTAGGCTAACTGCCACAACGCCAGGTGTCGTTCCGACCGTCGACGGGAGGGCTGACGCTAAACGTCGACGGGAGATGATATGAGCGACGACCTGAACCCCTTGGTTGCACGGCGTCGACTCCGGATCGAATTGCGAAACGCGCGCCAGGGCGCGGGCTACACCCAGGAACAGGTCGCGGCGGCTATGGAGTGGTCGCTTAGCAAGTTGATTCGCATCGAATCCGGGTCCGTGGGGATTACCACAAATGACCTCAGGGCGCTTCTTCGCTATTACGGAATCAAAGACCCAGGGCGTACTGCAGAGCTTCTAGCACTCGGCAGAGCGTCCCGAGAGAAGCCTTGGTGGAGCGAGCATAGGGACTTGATATCGCCCCAGCTCGGGATGCTGATCGATTACGAGTCAACAGCCACGATAATCCGCAGCTTCCAGCCTCTGTTGATTCCCGGCTTGCTTCAGACTGAAGCTTATGCACGTGCCGCAATTAGCCAGTTCAGCGCTCCATCTACCCCCGACCGCCTAGACAATGTGGTAAAAATCAGGATGAGACGACAAGAGATTCTGTCTCGGCGGGACGGACCGAAGCTCCTCGCGGTACTAGATGAGGCCGCAATCCGTCGGAACGTTGGTGGTAGCAGGGTGATGCGCGAGCAGATCAGCCACCTCGCATCGATGGCGTCGCGGAGAAATGTCTCCATTGAAATCGTGCCGTTTAACGCGGGCATTCACCCGGGTTTGCAGGGACCATTTGTTGTCCTGGAATTTCCGGATCCGGCGGATAATGACTTGCTATTCCTTGAGAGTTCGCGCGGGGATCTGTTCATTAGGGACGACGTCGATGAGGTGGCATCTTATCAGGAGAAATTTGAGCAACTGAGAAAGATGTCCATCGACTCTTCGGAGACGATCGCTTACCTTTCACAGGCGGCGGATGAACTGAAGTAGCGCTCGGGTCACCTCGTGACCTGCCGATCGGTTGGCTTCCCCTGCGCCTCAGGAGTCGCGGAGTGTTTACTTGCGTGCGGGCTATTGGCCCAATAGCTCATTCCGTCTAGACTCTTGCTGACCGATTCCAAGATGCCGGTAGTCGCGGGTCCGGCCCTAGACGAAGATCCAAGGCTGGATTGCGTAGGGCTGGCTCCCGAGCCAGGCCACGAAGCTCCGCTTGTGATGGCCGGGACAATGGCGCGGCAGGTCGCCGGACGGTGAGGCGGCCAGCTCCAAGCGCCGGACTGCTTGGCGCGATCACTGGGAGGAACGCGTGGCCAACGAACAGGCTGACATCGTCTGGCGCAAGAGCGCCGCGTCGGCGTCAAGCGACTGCGTCGAGGTGGCGTTCTCCGGCGACTCGGTTCTGGTGCGGCACTCGATTGATCCTGACGGTCCCAGCATCGCATTCACTCGGTCCCAGTGGACAGCATTCCTTGAGGGTGTCCGGCAGGGTACGTTCGACTTGCCCGACCTCTAAGTCACTGCACAGGCGACTCGCCCGCAGCCTGCGCACATGGCTCGGCCGCGGCGCGCGCACGTCGCCGGACCCGGATCCCCCCGCACCGACGGCAGAGAGAACGGCAACCCTAGCCGCGAAGGGATACACCATCGGCCACAGGCGTTTGGGATCTCGTCGGTGTGATGTGTTCCCCGGGCCTCATCTACTCACTCCCCGGAGCGCCGTCATTTCCGTGGCAGCCGTCATTTCCCGGCACATCCGAAATTTCTGGCGAGGTCGTCTCTGGCCAGCGCTCACACCCCGCCCCAGCCCGCATCGTGGGCACATCACTGCTGATCTCGCCTACAACGTGGGCACTTTCCTGCTGCTATATAGCGACAGCGAAGTGCCCACGACGCATCCGCGAGGGACAGCAAGGTGCCCACGATGCGGTCAACCTGGTGGCGGCCGGGCCGGAGCGGGCCGGGCCGGAGCGGGCCGGGCCGGAGCGGGCCGGCCGGGCCGCGGAGGCGGGGCCTCGGGGCGGGCCTAGGGACCGCAGGCGGGCCGGGGGCCGCGGGGCGGGATCGTCGGAGCGGGCGGGCGGGCGCGGGCGGTCAGGGCCACGGCGTCAGGCGGGCAGGGACTCGGCGAGGGTGTTGATGGACGGGCGCAGGATCATGGTGTAGGTGTAGTCGATCGCGGGCTCTCGGTGCGCGGCCTGGGCGGCCAGCCGGTCCGGGTCGAAGACCACGGCAAGGAACGCCGCCTTGCTGGGGAACGCGTTGAACCGCGCCTGGTCCCAGCCCCGCCCGTCGCCCACGATCGTGCCCTCGACCCCGAACCACCCGGCGATCCGCACTCCGTTCGGCACCGCTACGTTCGCCGACTCGCGGGTGTATGCCTGCATCTGCTCGTACTGGCCGTCCCTGTACTTCAGCACGTGCAGCACCACGACCGGGCCGTCGTCGGACGTCGGCGGGTGCGGCACGTGCTCCCAGTCCGGCGCGTCCGCCGGCACCTGAGGCGCCTCGATCGGCTGGCAGGACAGGATGATCGTGCGGTCCATCCCGGCTTCCTTGTGCACGTGCAGGTCGGCGAACTCAGGCAGCGCCTGCATGTCGACGAAGGACCGGCGGGTCGGGTACCTGACCACCGCGACCCGGTCCCAGCGCGGCTCGTCGCTCAGGAACTGGGCATCCACGTCGGCGAACAGCACCACCCGCGCCCCGACCGCCGCCAGCGGGCCGAGCGGCGCGTACAGGTCGTCGGCCTCGCGGCCGGTCAGCGCGCTCTCCCGCCCGTCGGCGTAGTCGGCGCGGTCACGGTACGACATCAGGTTGACCATCCAGACCGGCCCGTCCTGCTCGGGCGCAGTCGTGGCCAGCCGGGTCGCGTAGGCGTCGTCGACCGACCCGTAACGTAGCGTTATGCCCGAATGAACATGGTCGTCCACGAGCCCGGATTCCTTCCCTGCTAGACCGGCGCCTGCAGCTCGAGCGCCTCGGCGCGGGCCGGCGGCTGGGCGTCCCACAGCGCCGCGAGCAGCTCGGACCTGATCGCCGCGCAGGCCGGGTCCGCCCAGCGGTTGAACCGCTGCAGCGGGTCGTCGGTCAGGTCGTAGAGCTCGCCCTCGGTCCCGTCGTGCACGCTGCCCGGGCGGTAGGCGGTGCAGACCCAGCGGTCCGCGGTGATCGTCCGCAGGTGGACGTCCACGCCGAACAGGTCACTGTCCCATTCAGTCAGAACGCTATCGCGCCCCCGGCTCCCGGCATCGTCGCTGACCGGCAGCGCCCGGCCCTGCATCCAGTCCGCGAGGTCGAGCCCGGCGATCGAGCAGAAGGTCGGGGCCAGGTCGACCAGCCCGACCGGGCTGGTCACCACCGAGGGCGCGACGCCCGCCGAGGGGGCCGGCCGCCAGATCAGCGGCAGCCGCATCAGCGCGTCCACGTGATAGGGCCCCTTGAACAGCAGCCCGAAGTCGCCCTGCAGCTCGCCATGGTCGGTGGTGAACACCACATCGGTGTCGGCCGCCCAGCCGCGGGCCTCGACCGCGCGGAGCACCCGACCGACGGCCTCGTCGATGAGCTCGACCTCGACGGCGTTGCGGGCGTTGACCTCGCGCACCTGGTCGGCGGTGAGAGTGGCGGGCACCCAGGTCTTCGGCGCCTCGTAGTTGGAGACCAGCGCCCCGTCGTACCACATCCGCCAGTGCCGCGGCTTGGCGTCGAGTATCGCCTCGCGCTCGGCCCTGTCCTGCGGGTAGCCGTCCGGCAGCGGCACGTCCCTCCAGTCCACCCTGGACAGCTCGGAGGCGGGCGGATCCCACGGATGGTGCGGGTCGGGGAAGCTCATCCAGCAGAACCAGTCGTCGCCGTCGGGCAGCGAGTTCAGCCAGGCGATGGTTCGGTCGGCGACCCAGTCCGTGTGGTACTGCTCGCGCGGGATCGGGTTGTCGTGTACCTGGGGCGCGCCGGTCGCGCCGCCGCCCGCCGCGTTCACGTTGAAGTTAGGGTCGAGCACGGGGTAGTACATGCCGATCGCCGCGGGGTTGTTCTGCCACAGCCACAGCGTGTAGTGCAGCGGCGCCGCGGCGCCGTGGGTGGCGAACTCCAGGTGCTCGAAGCCGCGGTGCGGGCCCGTGCTGCCGTCGGCCCACGGCCGCGTGACGGTCTCCACGCCGAGCCTTGCCAGCGAGTTCTCCGTGAACCTGCCGAACGGGTCCAGGTACGGCTCGAAGTGCGCCTTGCCGACCAGCGCGGTGCGGTACCCGTGCCGCTGCAGCAGCGCCGCCACCGACGGCGCGTCCACGGGCAGCGGCACGCCGTTCATCCACACGCCGTGCGTGGTCGGATGCTGGCCGGTCAGGATCGTGGACCGGGACGGCATGCAGACCACCGACTGGGGCACCGCCCTGGTGTACCTGATGCCGCTCGCGGCCAGCGAGTCGGCGACCGGCGTGCGCGCGATCGTCCCGCCGTTGCAGCGCAGCGTGTCATAGCGCTGCTGATCGGTGGTGACGAACAGGATCTTCCGCCCCATCTAAGCCTCCTGCCGTCCGGCCGCGGCCGCAGGCTGCTCGAGCTGCCTGCGCAGCTCGTGCAGGGCGTTGCCGCAGGCGCCGCCGATGACCAGGGCGATCGTGTCCGGCTCGCAGCGGGTCTCGTAGCTGACCAGGCTCGCGCCCTGGCCGGCCGCGTGCACCTCGATCGTGCCGAGGTGGTCGCGGACCATCGGGCCGGTGAGCCGGTAGCTGAAGATCCGGCGCTGCGGGTCGTTGGTCACGATCTCCTCGGGCATCTTCAGCCCGCTTTCGGTGGTGATGAGCCGGCTGGCCCCGTTCACCTCCGCCGAGACGATGCCGGGGAACCAGGTGCTCAGGGCGGCAGGGTCGCCGATGGACGGCCAGACGTCGTCCGGCTCGCGGGCGATCAGGATCTCGCGGCGGACCACCGCCATCCATTACCCCTCAATAACTGACAGGTTTCGTGTCACAATCTACGAGTGCGGGAGGACAGGGCGCAAGGCGCCGTGGACAGGGCGCAAGGCGCGGCCGGGGAGGGCGGGTCCGGTGCAGACGGATCCGCGGCCGTGCCGTTTGCGCGCCTTGCACCGCTTGCGCTGGACTCCCTGGTTAGGCGCATGTGCGCGATGCACTCGCTGTACTACCAAGCCGTCGGCTCGATGGGCATCGAGCACGTCAATCACTTCGAGCGCGACGGTGTGCTGCCGATCGCGTTCTCGCTGTTCCACTCGGCCAACCTGGAGGACGCCTCGTTCATGCTGATCACCGGCGTCCCGCCGGTGTGGGACGCGGCCTGGCAACGGCGTGTCGGGCTGGCGGTCGATGACCATGGCAAGCACCTGACCGTGGCCGAGATGGTGCACCAGCGGATCGGCGACTATGAGGCGTTCCGTGAGTACCAGCGGATCGTTTTCGACCGGACCGAGGCGTACCTGGACGTACTCGACCCGGCCGAGCTGACCAGAGTGGTGATCGGGCGGCCGTTCCCGCCGCAGATCGAGAGCACCTTTAGCGCCCGCGTGGCCGGGCCGGACGGTGTCACCGTGCTCGATGCGCTCGAGTGCTGGCTGTATCAGCACGGGCTGCGGCACATGGGAGAGATCGAGCTGGCCAGGGCCCTAGTCGGGCTCGGCGGCATGACGTCCTGATCGCCGGCCGGCTCGCTGGTCCCCGCCGCTCGCCGACGTGCCCGTGGCGGCAGCCTCGATCCGCGGCGCCCGCCCGCGTGACCGCCCCAGGCCCGCGTGACCGTCCCGGCCCGCGTGACCGCCTCGCGTGGTCGCCCCACCGCTGGGTAGATGAGCGGATGTGACCGACGATAAGCCGGTGCGGCCGATTCAGCGGCGATTCGAGCGCCTGCTCACCGAGTCCCGGCTGCTGGTCCTGATACCCGTCGTGTTCCTGCTCATCGATGCGGCTGGCTCGTTTCTGTACGGGGCCGACATCCTGCTCAGGACGGCCGGAGGCGACATTCGTGAGCCCGCGCACGTGGGCGGCCGACTTGGGCTTTTCCTGGTGGTCATGGACACATTCCTGGTAGGCGCGACGCTGATGATCGCGGCCTTCGGCTTCTACGAGCTGTTCATCGTCCGCCGGGAGCGCGAGTCCGGCCGCTACTGGCTGCCCGGCTGGCTCAAGGTGCGCGACCTTGAGGACCTCAAGGCCAGGGTCGTCTCCATGCTGATCCTGGTCGCGGCGATCACGTTCGTCGACCGGACGGTGGAGTCCAAGGACGAGCCGGCCGTGCTCTACCTGGGCATCGGGATCGCGGTGATCATCATCGCGCTGACCGCCTTCCTGCGTTTCGGCCGGCACGCCAGCGAGGCCGCCGGCCTCGCGGCCGCAGCGGCCGGCGTGCCTAGCCAGGACGGGGGGAAAGCCTCGCGGGCTGCCGGACTCGACCCGGGCCGTTCCACTGCCGACGGGCAGTTGGACCCGAGCCAGCCCGGCGACGGTGACGGCGAGGGCAGCCAGGGCGAGCACGACGGCGCCGGGCACGACCGGGACAGGCACGGCCCCGGCGGGCACGGCCCGAGCGGGCACAACCGGAGCGGGTCAGGACGGCGGCGGCACAGGGTCGTGGCACTGCTGGGCAGTTCGGGGCGCCAAGGCATCTGGGACGCTGGCGCGGGGACCGACGTGACCGCCATCGCCGGCCTGGTCCATATCGATCTGAGGGAGGCCGTCCTGCCGGGCGACCGGGTGGCCATCAGGGCAGCGGCCGCGCTCGGGATCGTCTCGGTGACCGTGCCACCAGAGATGGCGGTCTCCGACTCCGGGCTTGCGCTGCTCGGCGGCCGCCGGATCTGCGGCGCAACGGCTAGCTCCGGCCAGCCGGGGGCGCCGGTTCTGCTGCTGTCGGGCCCCTGCGTGCTCGGCCTGATCCGCGTCCGCCGCCGCAGCCGCGGCTCCTCCGGGTGAGGTCTCGCGGCTCTCGCCGGCTCCAGCCGGCGCCCTTGGCGGCGGGGCGGTCAGGCCAGGCCGGAGATGCCCTGGATAACCAGGAAGACGCCGACTACGCCGACGGCTACCGAGAGCACGACCTTGCGGTGTGCGCTCAGCCAGTTCTCGAACGCCTTGAGCCGCCGCGCGGTGGCATCGGGGGCGATCAGGAAGGCGAGCAGCGGTATCCACGCGAACGACAGCGTCAAAATGAAGATCATCACCATCGCGCCGATCGTGGCGTCGAGGCTGGCCTTGGACGTGGCGACCGCCTGGACGGCGGCGACGAAGGTCAGCGACGGACCGAACATGAAGATCCCGACCAAGAACGCCGTGCGCGGACTGGGATCGGCGGTCAGTCGCTGCACTATGCCGGGCTTCTTGGGTTTCGCCGATACGCCCGTGCCCTGGTCGGCGCCGCTCGAGTCGCCCTTGGCGGAAACCTTCCTGCCGGGCCGCGTTCCGACGCGCTTGCGCTGTTCCCCGGGCCTGCGGCGGGCAATCACGACGGAGGCGACGATCGCTACGATGCCCAGACCCAGGCGCAGACCGTACCTGGTGTGCGACTGGCTGTCGAGGCTGAGCCCGCCTGCCCGGATCGCGATCAGAACGACGGCGCCCACCAGGGTCACGATCACCAGGCCGCCGAGTACGTACAGGGTGGTGACCCTGCCGGGTCGCTTCGACGCCAGGTACATGGCGGCGATCAGCATGGCCGGCGGGTAGAACGCCGCGGCGAGCGCCAGCCCGGCCGCCTGCTCAAACACGGCGGCCCGTGTCGCCGGGGTCACCGGCGGGCTGCGACTGACCGGCGCCGAGCCCCAGGCCAAGCCGCTTGGCGATCTCGTCAGCGGTCTTCTCTGGCCGGTCGCCGACGCGCACGACGACGACGGACTTCTCATCCGCGGCGGGCGGCTCGAGGGCAGCGAACTGGCTGTCGAGCAGGTCGGGATCGAAGAAATGACCGTGCCTGGCGGCCAGGCGGCGCGCCACCACGTCCCTGTCCACTTCAAGGAACGCCATCCGCGCCGCCGGCCGACCGTCAAGCAGCAGGTCGCGGTACGCGCGCTTGAGCGCGGAGCAGGCCAGCACGGCCGATGCGCCTGCGGCGATCCGCTCGTCCATGACGGCCGCGATCGCACGCAGCCACGGCTCGCGGTCCGCGTCGGTCAGCGGCACTCCGTGCGACATCTTGGCGATGTTCGCCGCGGGGTGCAGCAGGTCGCCGTCGGTAAACGGCCAGCCGAGGCGGCCGGCCAGCAGCGCCCCCACGGTGGTCTTGCCGCTGCCAGACACCCCGGCCAGTACGACGATCACCGCCAGGTCACGGCGCGAGCCTGAACGGCGGGTACCGGTCGGTGATCAGGACGAACGCGTACCCGGCAACGCGGTTGTGCCATCGGATCACGCCCTCCACGTAGTCGAAGATCGCCCGCGGGTAACGCCCGGTGAACAGGATCGCGAACCAGGCCACGATCACCGCGAAGAAGACCCCGATGTCCAGGAAGAACAGCACGATGTAGTGCGGGATCGCGAGCAGCCACTTCACTAGCGGCAGGAACTGGTTCAGCATCACCGGCACGTCGGGATAGGGATAGTCCAGGTGGACGGACTGGTAATCGTCGGTCGACGGGTACCTGTCGTCCATCAGCAGCACATAGATGCCCACCCGGTTGCCGAACCTCTGCAGCTCCAGGTTCCAGTCGAACCACCACCGCGGGTACTTCTGCTGGAAGACGATCATCAGTAGCGGCCCGAAGAACAGCAGGCCGCCCGCACCCGCGATCGCGACCCGGCCCGACGAGGACTGCCATACCTGGCCGGACACCGCGCCGAGTACGATCCCGATCGGGATCACGGTGAAGATGCGGAAGAACGAGGTCAGCCTGCTCAGCGGCCGGTCGGGATAATCGACCGAGAACTGCACCGGATACGGCTCGCCGATCATTGTCGTGGTCGTCATCTGCGTCCTCCTCGCGCGGCGATGCTCTCCTTCGGAGCCCGCGTATTCAGGCTGCGCGCCATTGGCCGCCGCGGGCAGGGCCATTAGGCCTGCAAGCGCCCCGGAGGTCAGGCACCCGGATGCCGGGGGCACCCCCGGAGGTCAGGCACCCCGGGTGCCAGGCTGGCCGGCCGACAGGCCGGCCAGCCCTCTCATCGCGCCAGCGAGAGCATCGGCTCGAGCACCCCGGCCCCGTGATCGAGCTGGTAGTCGAGGTTGATCGCCGCCCCGATCAGCGCCAGGTGACTGAACGCCTGCGGGAAGTTGCCCAGCTGCTCGCCGGTCTGGCCGATCTCCTCCGAGTACAGGCCGAGGTGGTTGGCGTAGGTGTGCATCTTCTCGAAGGTGAGCGCGGCGTCCTCCAGCCGCCCGGCCCTGGCCAGCGCGTCCACGTACCAGAACGTGCACAGCGAGAACGTGCCCTCGCCGCCGCGCAGGCCGTCCGGCGTCATCTCCGGGTTGTACCGGTAGACGAGGCTGTCGGAGACCAGCTTGTCGTCCATGGCCGACAGCGTGGACAGCCACATCGGATCCCGCGGTGCCACGAAGCCCTGCAGCGGCATCAGCAGCAGCGAGGAGTCGAGCACGTCGCTGTCGTAGTACTGGGTGAACGCATTGAGCTTCGGGTTCCAGGCCCGGTCCATGACCTGGTTGTAGATCCTGTCCCGCTCGGTGGCCCACTCGGCGAGCCTGGCCGGCCGGGAGTGGTGCTCGGCGATCCTGATCGCGCGGTCCAGCGCGATCCACGACTGGAACCGGCCGTAGGTGAAGTTCTTGCGGCCGCCCCTGGTCTCCCAGATGCCCTCGTCCGGCTGGTCCCAGTGCTCGCAGACCCAGTCGATCATCCGCGCGACCGCCTGCCAGCCGCGGTGCGGGATCGAGAACCCGTTCTGGTCGGCGAGGTAGACGGCGTCCATCGCCTCGCCGTAGATGTCGAGCTGCAGCTGGTCGGACGCGCCGTTGCCGATCCTGACCGGCCTGGACCCGCGCCAGCCCTCGAAGTGCTTGAGCACTTCCTCCTTAAGGTCCGACGACCCGTCCACCCGGTACATGATCTTCAGCGGGCCTGACTTCTCGCCGACGTGCTCGGTGAGCCGGTCCCGCATCCACACGCCGAACCGCGCGGCCTCCTCCGTGTAGCCGAGGCCCAGCAGGGCGTACATCGAGAACGACCCGTCCCTGATCCAGGTGTAGCGGTAGTCCCAGTTCCGCTCGCCGCCGACCTCCTCGGGCAGCCCGGCGGTCGCCGCGGCGACCGGTGCGCCGGTCGGCTGGTAGGTCAGCAGCTTCAGCGTCATCGCCGAGCGGGAGACCATCTCGCGCCACCGGCCCGTGTAGGTCGTGCGCCGCAGCCAGTCCCGCCAGAAGTGGCTCACGTCGTCGAGCAGCCGCTCGAGCTCGGCCCGCTGCATCCGCTTGGGCGCGCCGCCCATCGACTCGAGCACGATCCCGGCGGTCTCGCCCTCGTGCAGGGTCCAGGTCGCCCGCAGCCCGTTGCCCGAGCGGACGAGCCCGGCACCGTCCTTGCCGCCGCGGCTGCCCTCGCCGTCGCCCGCCATGTGCACGGTCAGCCGCATCTTGTCCGAGCGGAGCACCGCGCCGCCGCCGGTGAGCTCGGTCTTGTGCTTGGCCCGCCCGTAGTCGAACCGCGGCTGCAGGTCCATCGCGAACTTCATGGTTCCCCGCGCGACCCGCATCATCCTGACCAGCCGGTGCCGGTCGGTCGCGCGCCCGGTCAGGACTGGCATGAAGTCGAGCAGCTCGCCGACGCCGTCCGCGGTCATGAAGCGGGTCACGAGCACGGCGGTGTCAGGCAGGTAGAGCTGCTTGGTGACGTAGCTGGCCTGCTCGGGCGCGATCTGGCAGTGACCGCCCTTGTCAGCGTCGAGCAGCGAGGCGAAAACGCTCGGCGAGTCGAATCGCGGGCAGCAGAACCAGTCGATGGTGCCGGTGTCGGTCACCAGGGCCGCGGTCTGCAGGTCGCCGATCAGCCCGTGGTCGGCGATGTTCGGATAGCGCTCCAAGATCTTCCCCCCGTTGATGGTGCCGATGCTGGAAGACCGGCCGCGGCGCCGGCTCAGGCGAGCCGCTGTGCCAGGTGGTCGCCCACCCGGATCGCGTTCGCCATCACGGTCAGCGCCGGGTTGACCGCGCCGATGCTCGGGAAGATGCTCGCGTCGGCGAGGTAGAGGTTGTCCAGCTCGTGCGCCTTGCAGTTGACGTCGGCCACCGAGCTTGAAGGATCGGAGCCGAAACGGCACGTACCCGCTTGATGTGCGACGCCAGCGATCGGTACGGCCATGTTCATGTAAAAGTTCTTGGCCCAGACGTGGTGGGCCGCCATGCCGATCTTGTTCAGCAGGGTCTTGAGCTCCTCGTAGAGGCCCTCGGTCTCCTTGGCGTTGGTGAACGAGTAGGACAGATGCGTCCGGCCGGCCGAGTCCACCGTGATCCTGTTCTCCGGCTGCGGCAGGTCCTCGGTGGTGAGCCAGAAGTCCACGCTGTGCGCGGCCACCTCCTCGAGTGCCATGCGCGGTGCCAGCTTGGTGAGCGCGGGCTCCTCGCCCTTCATCGCCATGGCGTTGGACTTGCCGAGCATCTGGATATTGCCGAGCGGCGTCCGTCCGGTGCGGGGATCGGCCAGGTAGAAGTCGTTGACCCCGAGCGTCTTCTGGTAGACCGTGTCGTTGGGCTCCTTGGCCAGCGCGGCGACTGCCTTGCTGTTGTGGAACATGTAGTTCCTGCCGACCTGGTCCGATCCGTTGGCCAGGCCGCGCGGGTGCTGCTCGGACGCCGAGCGCAGCAGGATCTTCGCGGTATTGGCCGCGCCCGCGGCGAGCACGACGATGTCCGCGCGGTAGGTCTCGGCCTGCCCGGCGCGGCTGACCGCGACCTCGGTGACCGTCCGCCCGGACGGGTCGGTGCGCAGCCCGGTCACCTCGGCGTCGACGAGCAGGGTGACGTTCGGCAGGTTGAGCAGCGGCCGGACCGCAACGGTCTCGGCGTCGGCCTTGGCGTGCACCAGGCACGGGTACCCGTCGCACCACGCGCACCTGATGCACGTGCTGGCCGGCCTGTGGTCCTCGTCGAGCATGATCCCGCACGGCGAGTGGAACGGGTAGTACCCGGCGCCGGCCAGGCTGTCGGCGATGTGCTGCACCCGCGGCTCGTGCGAGACCGGCGGCCACGGGTACTGCTTGGACGCCGGGCCCTCGGTGGGGTCCTCGCCGTGGTTGCCGTGCACCTGATAGAGCCATTCCGCCTTGG
>Ga0335081_10012469_pt1 | contig 13782 bp, 6 predicted proteins | sample Lox_Sample_35_FD_206713 | JGI IMG/M metagenome (GOLD analysis project Ga0335081, IMG submission 206713) | Soil microbial communities from Loxahatchee National Wildlife Refuge, Florida, United States - Lox_Sample_3.5 | ecosystem: Environmental > Terrestrial > Soil > Wetlands | place: USA: Florida...
CAGGGACACCTCTCGACTACATCAAACAGATCATCTGGGACGATACCTTGCCCAGGACCCCTTCTTTGGTTACGCCGACAAGCGGTTGATCGATCAGGTGAAGCTCGCAACCCAGCAGGGCGAGTTCGCCTCTGAAATCGATCCTTGGCTCTTCCGCCCCTCGGCAACCAGCAGGTGGAAGCAGATTCAGTTCGGCGAAGTCAACGTGCAACTGACCTTCCACGAAGGCAACACGCAGCAGATCGACGGAACCGACTGCGTCATGATCGAGCCCGACATCGACTACTACAAGGACCCCGGCGCGCACTTTCTAATGGAGGTGCTGGTAAACGCGGTTTCGCACACGCTGACCGATCCAAAGCAGGTGTATGTCCTGCGCTGGATCGCGGGACGGCACGCCGGAATACCGGACTTCGATCCTCCCTACACGATCGTGGCGTGACGATCTGCGCTTTCGCCGCGTCGCTCCTCGATGGCGGCCACTCACGAAGGTCAATGCCCAGCAGCCAATGGCTTGATGATTTCATCCAGCAAATCGGGCTTAGACTCGTCACGCACCAGGTGTGGATACCTCTCGCCGCCGTGATAATCGACGGCGCAGGTCTTGTAATAGTCGTCGTTCAGCACCAGGAGTTCGATCGGCGCCGTATCCTTGACCGCGTCATCAATGGCCTGCTTGAGTAGCTCGGCAGTATACTTGCGCCCATTCACAGCTACCACGGTCATGCCCGGGGTGATGCCCGCGCGGTAGGCCGGGCCGTCGTGAATCGAGTCTGCGACATCGCCGGTTGGCGTCAGGGCCAGCCCGACGGAATAAAGGGTGTTGCCGAATCCGCGGCCCCCTCCTCCACCACCACCGGCACCGCCCTCGCCTTCTCCCCGCGGCGGCTTATCGTTAAACTCCACCTTCCAGCCTCCGGCCTCGATGCCGCCGACCGGCGCCTCGGGCGAGGTCGAGGTGAGGCGAGTATGAAAGAAGCCGGCCCAGTCGTAAGGCGCCACCTGGTTGAGGGTGCTCACCAAGTCTTCAAAAGTGTAAGGCTTGAGCTCAGGGCCATTGTTGGGCCCGCCGTGAAACATTCGGCAGAAATCGTCGAGCGACTTCTGCCCATGGGTCAACTGGTGAATGGTGGTATTCACCTCGAGCCAGAGTAGATTGCCCTCCTCATAGTAGTCCGCCCCGCGTCGCCAGTTGCCCCAGCCGCGAGAGAACGACATCAGCGGAATGGCGTCGGCAGTATCCTGGAGCGGACGCCACGTTCGGCCGGGCCGGCCGGGACCCAGGCTGGCGGCGACGGAGGCCAGTTCGTCGCGGTACTCCTGCGGAGTCCAGAGGCCGCAGCGAGCGGCCAGCAGGTTACCAAGGTAATCGGTCAAGCCCTCGTACACCCACAGCATGTCCGTGATTTCGGGGGCGTCGTAGTAGGGTGTACTCAGGCTCTGGGGACGGCGAAACTTGCCGTTCCAGGAGTGCACAAACTCGTGCGAGAGCAACCCGCCCACGCCGCGGCGGCCGCGGGGGCTACTGAAGATGTCCTCGCCAGTCCGGCTATCGTTGGACTCGTGATGCTCGAGGCCGAAGTGCGCCACGTGATTGCTGAGCGTGAGCAGGAAGTGGTAATCGCGGTAGTGGCGCGTGCCGAAGAGCTTGCCGGTCTCCGCCACCAGATTCACAAAGTCCTGCTGCAATTGCGGGCTCATGTCGAGCGCGGCCTCGCTGTCCGCGGCCATATCGATCTCGTGATGGATCGGCTCGCCCGGCGGGGTCACGTCCACCACCCGGTAATACTCCCCACTGATCACAGGCGAATCCACCAAGCGGTCCAGCGACACTGGCTGGAACTCGATCTGGTCGCTTGATTGATTCGCCACGGGCAGCGCGGTACCGAACTTCCAGCCCTGGGGCAACTTCAGCGTCGCCTTAAAGGTAATGTCCTGGGCCAGGTCGCCACCTGGATACAGTACGTTCTGGTTCCAGCTCAACACCAGCAACTTGGCGGTGGCGGAGGCCCCGGCGGAGAAGCCGCCGGCACCCGGTTCGAGGTACTCAAAGTCGGCATCGAGAGTACTGGCGCCCTTTGGAATGTCGACGTGGAAAGCAAACATGTCGATAGAGTCGCGGCGCCAGGGAATGTTCTCGCCGACGGCGCTGAACTTCAGCCCGGCAACGTTGCCCACCGGCCCGGAGGGTTCATGCTCACCGGGGATCCATTTGGGATAGTAAAGCGTGAGAGGCCCGGGCTTAACGGGCATCGTCATATGGGTACGCAGGACCTTGGTCGGCGCCTGGGTTGCGTCCACCGTAAGTGTAATGGTGGGACCGGCGGCGCGCGCCGCAGTGATGCTCAGAAGAGCCGCCAGCGCAAGCAGAGGAACCCAACGTAAACGCGATAAGGACATGAACTCTCCCTTCAAAATAGGAATCCTGACTACTTCTTAGAGTCCTTCCGGTATCTTCTTTACCGCGATGACCTCGCCTGCGTAGAGCGTGGGGGCACCGAGGGCGAAGGCGTCCTTGTTATAGGCCGCCACGTCCGTCTGAATGAGTTTGTTAAACTCGGCCAGGTGCTGATCCAGCTCCTTGGTCAGTTCCGTCTTCTGTTCCAACTCCAACTGAGTGGGGGGCTCGCCAAAAGCGAATCCTCCTCTTGAGAGGCCGGAGAGCCTGCTGTTAAACGCCTGCAAGTAGTGAATATCGTCTTCAGCGCCCGGCTGGAGCTCCGAGTTATATACGGAATCCTTCAGCGTTCTGAGCTTCCTACCGAGCTGGAAGGCTTTACCCATGAGGGGTTGGTACTTCTTCTTCAGGTCGTTGTCGTCGCTGCCGCGTACCATACCCTGGAAAGCGGCGAGCGACTTTTGCATGCCGTCGATGCGGTTGAGCATGGTGTTCAGCGCGCTCACCGCATTGCGCCCTTCGAGCGAGAAACGAAGCGAGGCGCGGAAATTCCCCGGATCGATCTTGAGGTTGGGGTCCGGACGGACGGTGACGTCGGCTTCCTGCGTCGGGAACCGAGCCACGGTGATCGCGACGTGATACTTCCCTGCCAGGACCATGGGTCCGCGGCCCCGGCCGAGGAACTCTGCGAATTCGCTCAGTTCCTGCTGCCGTTCAAAGGTCAGCCGCTCCGGCCCGTCGTAGCGCATGGACCAGACAAAACGGTTGATCCCGGCCTTCGAAGGTCCATGTTCCGTGGCCACCGGATTCCCACGCTCGTCCGTGATCACGATCTTGACGGGACCTTCGCGCTGTCCCTCCGGTCCCCCGGCTTCTCCTTGAACTCCCGGCCCTCCTGCCCCTGCTTGTCCTCCCTGACCTCCCGGCATTGCGGGGCCCGCGCCTGCCGCTTCTGCTGCCCCGGCGGCACCAGATCCTCCGAGTCCTCCGGGTCCTCCCGGACCACCTCCGCCGCGCCTCTGCTCAATCTCCTTTTTCAGGAAGTAATCGATCACCACTCCCTCGGGTCCGTTAGAAGCGGAGTAGTCCGCCGCCGCGCCGAATCCTGCGCCGCGCCAGTGGTGAAACAACGTCCCCGGCGCAGTGCTGACCAGTTGAAAGTCACTGTCCTGGATCTTCGCGCTCATCTTCTCAACCGGGCGAATGTTGTCGAGCACGAAGATGCCGCGGCCATGCGTAGCCACCACCAGATCGTCGCTCGCCTTCACAAACTTCACATCATAGATGGGCACGGTGGGAAAGTTGGCCTTGAGCGGTTGCCAGTGTTCTCCCGCGTCCGCCGAGTAATAAAGACCGGTATCGGTCCCCACCACCAGAAAGCCGCGCTGGTTGGGGTCCTCGCGGACCACGTGCGCCGGAGAATTGTCGGGCAGGCCGCTGGAGATCGCCGTCCACGTCTTGCCGTAGTCGGCGGTCTTGTAAACGTAAGGGCGAGCATTGTCCAACTCGTGCCCATCGTAGGTGACGTAAGCCGTGCCGGCATCAAAAGGCGAGACGCCAACCTGATAGACCCGAGCCCATTCCGGGGCGCCGGCAACGGCAACGTTGCTCCAGTTCTTGCCGCCGTCACGCGTCACCTGCACCAGGCCGTCATCGGTGCCCACCCAGATCACTTTGGCGTCGGTGGGCGCGATAGTAATGGTAAGGATCGTGTCGTAGCTCTCGGCGCCACTGATGTCGTGCTGGACGGGGCCACCGGCCACCTCTTGCTTCGATTTGTCATTCCGGGTGAGGTCGCCGCTGATGGGCGTCCAATTCTTTCCGCCGTCCGTGGACTTGAACAGGACGTTGCCGCCGAGATAGACCTCGTTGGCGTCGGTCTCGGAAACGGCGATGGGCGAAGTCCAGTTGAAGCGATACTTCAAATCGGCCGGCTTCAGTTCCTCCACGCCTTCCAGGTACGGCCGGATGGAGTGGGAGAGGTGAGTTTTCTTCTCCAGACGAGTGATGCTGCCGTTCTGCGAATCGACGTAAATAATGTTGGGGTCGCTGGGGGCAAACACCGCGTATTCGCCGTCGCCACCCGTCACCGTGTACCAATCGGCGCCGCCCACCGCGCGTCCGCCCAGGCTGCTGGAAACGCCGCACCAGGCGCTGTTATCTTGGAGGCCGCCGCACACCCCGTACGGAACCTCGCTACTCGTCGATACCATGTAGAACTGCTCGATGGGAAGGTTATTGAGGAACCGCCAGGTCTTGGCGCCGTCCGTCGTGACGAAGACGCCGCCGTCGTTGCCCTGGATCATGCGCTGCGGGTCCTTCGGGTCGATCCAGAGTGTATGATGGTCGGGGTGAACCCCGCGGTCGGCGGTATGCGAAGTCTTGCCGCCATCATCCGATTCCACCAAATTGTAAGACATGAAGTAGATCTTGTTCTCGTTCTCCGGCGAGACCATGAGCCGCGAGAAATAGAACGGACGAACGTCGTAGGAGTGACTGTCACTGACCTCCGTCCAGGTATCGCCCAGATCCGTCGACTGCCACAGCATGCCGCGCTTCGCCGCCACCAGCGCGTAAACATGATTCGGATTGGTGGGCGCCACGGCCACCGCAATGCGGCCCAGCGGGCCTTCCGGCAGGCCCTTGCTCAACTTCTTCCAGGTGTCGCCGCCATCCGTGGAGCGGTAGATCCCGCTGTTAGGACCACCATCCACGAGCGTCCAGGGGTAGCGCCGAAACTCCCACATCGCCGCGAACAGCACCTTGGCATTGCCCGGCTGAATCGCCAGATCGGCCACGCCGGTGGAGTCATTGACGAACAGCACCTTTTTCCAAGTCTTCCCGCCGTCGGTGGTGCGGAACACGCCGCGGTCGGAATTCGGAGCCCAGACGTGTCCCGTGGCGCCGACAAAGACCACGTCAGGGTTGGTGGGGTCGACGATGATCTGCGAGATCTGGCCCACATTGCCCAGGCCCACGAATCTCCAGGAGTGGCCGGCGTCGCCCGAGACATAAACACCACGGCCGTCGATGACGTCGTTGCGGATCTTCGATTCACCCGTCCCCACCCAAACGATACTGGGGTCGGAGGGAGCCAGAGCGACAGCGCCGATTGAGGACGTGCTCTCGTGCTCGAAGATCGCCTTCCAGGTGATTCCTCCGTCCTCGGTTTTGAAAACGCCGCCACCCGCAGCGCCAACATAATAAACGTTGGGGTTGCCGGGAATGCCCGCCACCGAGGCCACCCGGCCGCCGCCCACCGCCGGGCCCAGGTTGCGAAATTCCAGGTTCTTGAAGACGTCTTTCTCGTTCGCGTCGGAGTCCGGAGCGGGCGCTTGTCCCGCCACGAAACGGCTGGAGATGCCGAAGACCGCTGCCAGCGCCAGCGCCGTCCCTAATCGAGCCAATTTCTGCTTCATGAATGTCCTCCCAAAGGAAATGAGTCATCGGGTGATTGGTGATCGGGTAATTGCGTGATTTGAAGAGCGGCAGTTGAGTTGTCCTCGTCTTCAATCACACAATCACACAATCGCTTAATCACTCAATCTTTCTCTTGAAGATCCGGCATCCATTGCGAGAAGGCTCACTGATTACGATCGTGCGGGGGCGTTCCGGGATTGCCGGACAGACCTATAGAAAGACCAGACGAATGAGAGACGAGTCGGGTTTCATAATTGTGTGGCCTATCTCGCCTCAAGCTCGCAGAGACTGATGCTCAGGGGCGGCAGCGTCATCGTCCTGGGGAACTCTCTCACAGGTGTCTCTACAATCTCCAACTCGGGCTTTTCCCCCGGCTCGTTATCCTCGTCCAGCTTCGGAGCGGCGATCCGCCACATCCTTCCCGCGCCCTGAAGCTGCACTCCCGTGACGTTGAAATCGATTTCCTGCGGAGTCTGCGTCGGATTGACAATGGCAACGGTCAGCTTCCGGCGGTCGTTGGTCAGCGCCGCCGCAACATCCAGTGGATAGGTATCACTGCCGGAAGAGACTCTCGGCTTGTCAACTCCGATGGTCCCCTGCACCGGCTTCTGAGGAGAGTTACCGCTCACCGCAACCGGAATGGTCCCAAAGTGCTGCCGGTAAAGCTTGAACACGAGGCCAACGCTGCTCAAGACCGAATCATTTCCGTCAAAGTTGAGGTTGGAAATGAACGCCGTGTAAGCCCCCATTTTGATGATGTCGGAGTGACGGAACATCTCCTGGAGCCCCTCGGCCGCACACAGCGCCCGCATGAAGCCTTTGAACCCGCCGCCCGCCCATTCGTCAATGGCCAATTTGATCTTCTTGTCCTTGAGCTCCGGCATTCTCTTCAAGTACTCTTCCCAAGCTTCCACGGTGGCGCGGACGCGGTTCGGCAGCCGCCGGATTTGGTCCTCGATGGGGTCGTTCGTCTTCACAAATTTCTGGGCGTCGACATCGAAGGCGCTGTCCAGCACGGGATAGAGATGTTCGGAAAGATATTCAAAATAATCGGAGGAGTGGGCCAGGAGGTTGCCGGACCAATCTTGGGGGGTTCCATATTCGTACGGCAGCCTGGCGGGCAACGGTTGACGGTGATGGCGAGCGGTGGTGCTGGTTTCGAATGGGGTGGCTCCTGACGCGGCGAGTTCAATCGTCGGGTCGATTTTCCGCATGGATATGGCAAACATATTGTGCTTGAGAACGTACTGATCGATATACATGTGTCCCAGTTGCCACTCGCCGTACATCTCGTTGCCGATGCCCCACCACTTGACGCCGTAAGGCGCTGGATGACCGTTGGCGGCACGCAGCTTCCCCTGGGTTGAAGTGGCCGAGCCATTACAGTATTCCACCCATTCCGCGGCAGAATGGGCATCGCCAAAACCGGCGTTAACGCAAATATAAGGATCGATCTCAAGTAAGCGGCACAGCGTCATGTACTCATCCGTGCCCACGTCGTTATATTCCACGGTGTGCCAGGCGTAGTCGTAGCGTGCCGGGCGTTTATCGCGATTCCCGATTCCGTCGCGCCAGTCATAGCCGGAGACAAAGTTGCCCCCCGGCCAGCGATAAATTCCGGAGTTCTGCTCCTTAAGGAGCTTGATCATGTCAGCGCGAAAACCACTGATGTTATCCGCAGGCATCAGGGATACGACACCGATATGAAACGTCCCCTTGCCGGTCCCGGTGATCTCCAGATGCCCGTCCGCACTGTCCCCGCCGGCGGTGAATTTCAATGGGAACTTCACATACCGGGCCGAAAGCAGGCCTATCGGAAGAGTCTGGTGATCACTCCCGCCCGCTCCCCACACCAGGCTGACTTCGACCTTGGCGCCGGGGTCGCCGGCCAGAACCACCGACCCGGTGTAGGCTCTGCCCTTACGCAAAGGCAATCCCGCCTGGCCAATCCCGTGACGTGTCGTCGCATCAAGCTTCACGAAAGGCGCATGCTCTCCCACGTAGGGGTCCTTGTTATCCATTATGACGAACTCACTTGGACCCACCGGCCTCCAGCGGTTAAAGTTGCGCTTGGTGTTTTGGGGACTCAACTTCTCGCTGAGATCCACTGGATAGAAGAATTTCCGATCGCTGAGCATTTCCGCCCACAGGCCCTTTTCATATAAATTGAACAGGAGTTCCGTGAACTGGCCGTAGACATACCGATGGATGGGCTCGCCCGTCTTGCCGGCATCGACCGTCATCGACACTTTGGTTGGAATTGGATTCGAAATCTGCGCTCGCCCCATTAGCGTCGCGCTGACGGCGAGCAGCACGACCAAGCAAGACTTGCTCTGCATAAAGGTGCCCCCATTCAGACGGTTCAGGCTAACATTGCGAGTCTAGCAGGGTGATGAAAAACCCGGTTTCGAGCGGTCCTCGTAGCGGCGCCCTTTAGGGCGGCACTTTGAATTCAAGAAGATGCCCGGCTAAAGCCGGCCTCTACGAGTGCCCGAAACGGGTTTTTGATCACCCTGCTAGTGGAAGCGAGACTGCTTTCATTCCTCGTTTTCCTTCGGCATCTCCGCATAGTTCACGACGCTGACCTTCACCGGCGCGGCCATGGCCTCGAGCAGGTTGATATCAAAATCCTTGTAGAGATCGAGGCAAAACAGCTCAGGCGCCTGATCGAAGGCAACCGGCGCAGTCAAAACGTAGCTGAAGCTGCGCATTCCTTCGCGAACTACAATCTCGGAAAACAAGCCGGGCTCGATGGAGGCGGCCACCAAAGCTGCTGTCTGACTGCGAATCCCCGTGGTCTCCAGCCGCAGCTTGGCGACGCCGGCTCGTTCGCGGGCCCAATGGGCGATTCGGATCAGTTGCGCGGCTTGGATGCCGAGAGGTCGCTCGCCCACGCCGTCGACAATCTGCGCGAACTCCGCGGGATCGAGCCCTTTCCACGACGACCCGACGAAAAGCAAGTCGAGGGCGAGCACCTGCTCGCCGCGATTGACGCGGTCGGAGATTACCTCCGAAGCGGTCTCCCTACCTTTGTCGCTCAGGACCACGGTCACCGGAGCTACATCTGAGCTCTGCCGGATGGACCGCAGCCACACGCCGTTGGCGCTTAGGCCGTCTTTCATCTGGAAGAGGTACGACAGGGTTTCAACGTCTTTGTCCTTGGTGTTTGCGACCCGCCACAGCCGCTCGAGTTCCACCGGCTGATAGCGCACCACGCGCTGCAAGGTCTCGCGCTGGGCCGCTGCCCACGCCGCCCTCTCCGGTGCTTCGCTGGGAATCGAGGGCCGAGTGATTTCCCCGCCCAGCTTCCGCGCCAGGTCCAGGATGGTCAGGTTATCCTTCGGCAAGCCAACCACCAACTCGTCGTAGCTCTTGATCTCGGGCGCCACGCCGTCCTCGTTTTCAATCGGCGGAAGGCCAAATTGAAGGCTGAAGAAACGATACGAGGCGAGCCGGTTATCAAGCTGATAGTTGTGGGTAGAGGGATCACGGTTCTCGTGCCAATCGAAAGCACTTTCTTTGCCGTAGAGCCGGAAGAACGGCCGGATCACATCGAAAGTGTAAGGCTTCACCAGCGGCGCCCGGAAGCAGCAGTCATCCTCGGCGTTGTGAATCAGCAAGGTGGGCCGGGGCGCCATCATCGCCACCAGGTGGGTAAAGTCGGAAGCGGCCAGGAAGTCGGTGGCCGCCTGCTCGATGTCACCCAGATCGCCGTAGCGCTTGGCCTCGATCCGCGACCGCAAGGACGAGAATCCCGCCACCGGCACGCTGACCCTGACGCGCTCGTCCAGCGAGCTCAGCACGATCGTTTGCCAGCCGCCACCGGAAAGGCCGGTCACGCCAATCCGATTGCGGTCCACCTGGGGATGCTCGTACAGGTAATCGAGGCCTCGCCGCATTTCCAGGTAGAACAAGCCCAGCTCGTTCAGACCCACGAGGTCCAGGTGCGCACCGAACCAGTGTTCATTTCCCCTCGCCGCCAATTCTCCGAACGCGAACCATTCGAGATTCAGCGCCATGATGCCGTGCTTGGCGAAATTGATGCAGCGCTTCTGCTTGTACTCCACTGACTTTCCCGGCGGCCCCACGTGTCCGTTTAGGTTGAGAATTGCCGGGACCTTTCCGCTCAGCTTGTCCGGTTCATAAAGCAACGCCACGGATTGAAATCCCGGCACGATCTCGTAGCGCAGCTTGCGGATCTTGTACCCTTCCCCACCCTCGATCAGGCCCGCATCTTCAAATCGGGGCGACGACTTCACCCACTGGTCAGGCCAGCCGTGAAACACCACGTCGTCGAGCAAGTGCCGCCGCAACCGCGCCGCTTCGGCGGTCCAAGCCTCCGCGGTGGATGGCGCCTGCGGCAGGGGAGCGACGCGGTCCAGCAGATACCGGCGTATCTGAAAATCCGCCACGGCCGGCGGCAGGATTTCCTGCTTCAGGATCTCGTTGACTTGCTGCGGGTCACTCTGCGCGTTCGCCACGCCAATCGCGATAAGAATCGCCGGGATCAGAACCAGCTTCGGCCTTGCGTTACGAGAGTCGGTCAACGTCATTCCACGCCTCCGCGTTACCGGTGGCACAGCCATTCATGGCCGGCTGGCGCAGAGCGAAGCTCTGCGATTGCCGTGCTCTCTTGGCTCAGTCGCACGCGGTGCGAGAAGAGGGTACAGCAAGCCGTACCCTTACAACCAAGGCGGCAGAGCCGTCTGGCTACCGCCGAGAATTCGGGTGTTCCAGCACACTAGCCCCACCACCGATGTCTCACTATACTACTCCCGGGAGGATTACGATGAAGCGCCAAACTGTGATCACCACCTCCGTTGTAACCATTCTGCTCGCCTGCGCTACCCCGTCCTGGCTCGACACCCGACCGTTGTTTTCGCAGCCACGACCGGCGGCGGACGCGGGCCAAGCGGCGATCGACGGCCCCTACTTCTCTGATCGCGACCAGGCCGGCGGGCGGGTGATAGCCGCCATCAACCGCGCGCGCTCCACTCTCGATGTGGCAATGTTTGATCTGACCCATCCTGACATTACTGCCGCGCTCGATCGCGCCCGCCGGCGCGGCGTGAGAATCCGGCTGGTGGCGGACGAGGGGCAGGCACGCGACCGCCGCTCGGAAGTTCCCTACCTCCGGTCGAGAGGAATTGCGGTGCGGCTCAGCGGAGGCTTCCACGGCGCGCGCTCGATCATGCACGATAAGTTCGCCGTATTCGACGGGCAGACCGTGGAGACGGGCAGCTTCAACTGGACCTCGAGTGCTGATCGCTACAACTTCGAGAACCTGATTTTCATTTCCAACCCGGCGGTGGCGGACGGCTATGAGGCCGCGTTCGGGAGGATCTGGGAGCGGGGAAGAAAATGATGAATGATGAATGATGAACTAAGATAAGAACGAATGATGTACAGCGCGGCTACTTCTTGTTCCATCATTCATGGTTTCTTCGCCCTGATGACCAGCAACGCCTTCTTCTTGTTTTATCGTTCATCATTTCTTCGCCCTACTTCTTCTGCAGCGCCGGCAGAACGTACTGGCACAGGTAATTGTCGTAGCGCTTGCGCGCCTCATCCGTAATCGCCGAGGTCGCCAGTGGTCCATCCTCGGTAGGGTGAAGGTAGATGTCCCCGGCCTTGCCGTACGGTCCGCAGTCCGTTTTGACGAACTTCTCCAGGTCCGTCTCACCGAACTCGTAGATCTGCTGCGGCGTGTAAGTGGAGAGTTGCTGGGCGCTCATCTTCCCCACGGCGCGCACGTAGATTTTCAGTCTGCCGAAGGCCCTACTCTTATCGTACTCAACCTTCATGACGTGGCGGAACTCTTCCCCCGATTTGGGGTCCTGATAGAGGTCGCCCAGCGTATAGAATTCATCCAGCTTGCCTGCCCGCGATTCGTCGAGAAACTGAAAGAGGCGGCAGGTGCAGTCGTTAGGATCAACCTCCGTGGTCTTTTTGTCTTTGGCCTGAAGATTCGTTGGGAAAAACCCGGAGCAAATGATGACCGAGAGGACCGCAAACACTTCAGGCCCACCCACTCGAGACGCCGCCCTGTTCGTTCTCATGATTCCTCCCCTTCCCCGCTTCGCTCGTGCGGCCTCCGCCCCATCCCCCAAGGGCTCCCCGCCCCTTCGAGCCCCACCGGGAACGCGACTTCCCGCTTTCAACGTCAGTCCGCAACCAAGCCGTCTATGCGTATCGGATACTACTTGAGTGCATGGCGGATTACAAGAGGCATTGAGGCGAAGGAGGCAAAGGGCAGGGATGAACGGCGGGGAAAGAGGACAAAGGATAAGAGGTAAAGGGTAAACGAAGAGTTGGCGATTGACAATTACCGAGCCTTAGCTTTCAGCGCTCGGCGATCAGCTTCATCCCGAAGAATGCGTTTTTGGCTGATAGCTCACGCCTGATAGCTTATTGCTTCTGTCGTCGCCAATCGGCAGCTCTTCGTTTACCTTTGCCCTTCACCCTTTACCGTTTTATCCTTCACCCTTTGCGCTTTACCGTTTGTCCCGCCCCATCCCAACCGGCAGCCCTGTTCCTTGCGCCCTGTCCCTGTCCCCTTTCGCTAGTCTCGCAGGGTGCTGAAAAACCCCGTTTGGAGCGGTTCTCGTAGCGGCGCCCTTTAGGGCGGCACTTTGAATTCAACAAGATGCCCGGCTAAAGCCGGCCTCTACGAGAGCCCCAAACCGGTTCTTCAGCACCCTGCTAGACTAGGCGACTGCCGACCGGTCCTCCGAACCGCTGGCTGGCTGATCGGAGGTACTACTGACCGGACGCTTAGCGGGAATGGTTTCGAGGCGCGACGCTCTGCGGTGCTGGATCGAAGGGATGCTCGACACCCACCAATCTAAGGCTCTCTCCAGCCTCTCCGTCAGTTGATCCATCCAACGGAGAAAGTCTTTGTCCAGCTTCAGAATGACTGGGATTTTGTAGGCGCGGTCGCGAAGTTCCTTGTAGGGGTCGGGGTAGGAGTCGGGCGGGTTGGCCGCCCCCTCTTGGAAGAGTCGTTCCAGCCATCGCTCTTCCTCCCGCTCCCGCTCGTTCCACAGGTGCAGACGGTTCCAGAGGTTTTCCGCCACCGCCCCGGCCACTTCCGGCTCGTCCTCCAGATCGAGAGCGCGCGTCACCAAACTGTGGAACTCTTCCCACGTTTCCGGCAGCTCCGGGATCAATACTCTCCTAGGCTCCTTACGTTGTCCTCCCCAACTCCCCCCGTCTTCGCTCCCGCCTTCCGCGACCACTACCGGGCCAACCCCTACCTGAGGCCTTGGCCGCGCCTCTACCGTGTCGCCGGGCGTTGCCGGATGTCCCTTTCGGAACCCCTCGGCTTCCTGCACCCTCTTGGTCCTCTCGGCTTTCCGGGCCGCGCGCCGCTCCCGGATCGCCGCCGCCCGCGCCCGCCGGTCCTCCCGCAACTGCTCCAGCCAGATCTCTACCGGTACGCCCCCCGGCTCCACTCCGTATTGCACCTCGATCATCTTCCCCAACAGGCGCGCGATCTTCTTGTTTAGCCGGCGCGCCTCCTCCGTAACCCGCGTCCCGTCCAGGCACTTCAACAACTGGCGAACCAGGTTCGTCGCTTCTTCGACGCTCAAGGGTTGCGATCGGTTCAGCGCCGCCGTCAGCAGGCGCATCACCCGCCGGCCTTCGCGCCGCACCGCCGCGTGGACCTTGCGCAGGCGCTTGCCAATCAGCCGCGTGGCCTCCTCAAACGGGTCGAAGAAGAAGGACGGCGGCATGCGACGGGGCGGGTCGTCGGGCGATTGGGGAAAACTCGGGAGGGGAGGCAGGGGACCCTCGCACGGGGGGAAGAGGCCCGCCATTTTGGCGCTCAGGATTTCCCGCTCCTGGCGGCGCTTGGCGGCGGCGATCCCCAGGTTGTTCAAGTTGGCGGCGTAACGCCTGGGGGTCTTGCGGTAAACCTTCTCCTTGGGCGCGAGACGCGCCTTGCCGAGGTTCGCCAGCAC
>Ga0335081_10012470_pt1 | contig 13782 bp, 11 predicted proteins | sample Lox_Sample_35_FD_206713 | JGI IMG/M metagenome (GOLD analysis project Ga0335081, IMG submission 206713) | Soil microbial communities from Loxahatchee National Wildlife Refuge, Florida, United States - Lox_Sample_3.5 | ecosystem: Environmental > Terrestrial > Soil > Wetlands | place: USA...
TCGGCAGCAGCCGACCGACCCGGCAGGCGCGCATATGATCGAGATGCACGCCGCGGACTGAAAAAGCATGAAACCACAAAGGGCGCGAAGGTCCACGAAGAAAAGCCTGACGTTAAGGTTTTCTTCGTGGCCCTTTGTGTCCTTCGTGGTGATTTGCCCTTAAGAACCTGGCATGGCAACCAATCCCAAAATCATCGTGATCGGCGGCGGGCTGGCAGGGCTTTCCGCCGTCATCAAGATCGCCGAGATGGGTGGCAACGTTGACCTGTTCTCCATAGTGCCGGTCAAGCGTTCGCACTCGGTTTGTGCCCAGGGCGGCATCAACGCCGCCAAGAATCTGAAGGGTGAAGGCGACTCCACCTGGCAGCACTTTGACGACACGATTTATGGCGGCGACTTCCTGGCCAACCAGCCGCCGGTGAAGGCCATGTGCGAGGCCGCGCCGGGCATTATTGACCTGCTCGACCGCATGGGCGTGCCCTTCAACCGTACGCCCGAAGGCCTGCTCGATTTTCGCCGTTTCGGCGGCACTCTCTACAACCGTACCGCTTTTGCCGGCGCCACCACCGGCCAGCAGCTGCTTTACGCCCTCGATGAGCAGGTACGGCGGCACGAGGCGGAGGGCAAAGTCAAAAAGTACGAGCACTGGGAGTTTCTTTCCGCCGTGCTCGATGGCAACCGGGTTTGCCGCGGCATCTGCGCCATGGATTTGCGTTCCATGGAAGTGCGCTGTTTCCCGGCCGACGCCATCATCGTGGCGACCGGGGGCGTGGGCGCCATTTTCGGCAAGTCCACCAATTCTGTGGTCTGCACCGGCTCGGCGCAGTCGGCGCTCTATCAGCAGGGCGCGTATTACGCCAATGGCGAGTTCATTCAGGTGCACCCCACGTCCATCCCTGGGGAAGACAAGCTGCGCCTGATGTCGGAATCGGCGCGCGGCGAAGGCGGCCGCGTCTGGGTGCCGAGGACGCAGGGCGACAAAAGAGATCCGAAGGCGATTCCAGAAAAAGACCGCTGGTATTTTCTCGAAGAGTGGTACCCGAAGTACGGCAATCTGGTGCCGCGCGACGTAGCCACGCGGGCCATCTTCAAAGTCGTATACGAGAACAAGCTCGGCATTGATGGCAAGCCGATGGTCTATCTGGACCTGACGCACATTGATCGCGCCATCCTCGACCGCAAGCTGGAAGGCATTCTGGAGATTTACGAGAAGTTTGTGGGCGATGACCCGCGTGATACGCCCATGAAAATTTTTCCCGGCATGCATTACACCATGGGCGGCTTGTGGGTGGATTTCAACCAGGCCACCAACATTCCCGGAGTCTTTGCCGCCGGCGAGTGCGAATATCAATACCACGGCGCCAACCGGCTGGGGGCCAACTCGCTGGTCTCGTGCATCTTTGGCGGCTTTGTGGCCGGGCCCAACGCGGTGCGCTACGCCAAAAATTTACCGGCAGCGCCGGCCAATGGGCATTTCGACGCCGAAAAGAAAAAGCAGGAAGAAAACAATGCTCTGCTGATGAAAAATGTCGGCGACGAGAACCCGTTTAAGCTGTGGCGCGAACTGGGCGAGCTGATGACCGAGAACTGCACCGTCATCCGCTACAACAAGAACCTGAAGCAGACCGATGCCAAGCTGTGCGAGATGCTGGAGCGCTTCCGCCGGGTCAATTTGAGCGACCGCACCCAGTGGGCGAACACCTCGGTAGTCTTTACCCGCCAGCTTTACAACATGCTGCAGCTTTCGCGGGTGATTGCGCAGGGCGCCGGGTTACGGGATGAATCGCGCGGCGCGCACTACAAGCCCGATTTCCCCGAGCGCGACGACAAGAATTGGCTGAAGACAACCAAAGCCAGCTTTGCGCCCGACGCCGATGAGCCGAAATTCGAGTTCGAGCCGGTGGATATTTCGCTGATTCCGCCCAGGGCAAGGAAGTACTGATGCACAGATTTGGCGCCATGGCGCTCTTCATGGTTTTTTCAGTTGCAGTTGTTGCCCAGAGTACACCGTGTACCGAGCAACAATCACGGCAGGCGGATGAGGCAACTGATACTCTGAACTCTTGGGATCGCGTTCACGACTGGTACGAAAAGTACCGTCAATGTGATGACGGTGGCCCGGCTGAAAGGGTAAGCGAGGCAGTCGCACGCAATCTGGTGGATCGCTGGGAAACGTTGCCTCGTCTAGGGGAACTCGCGAAAGAATGTGGCTTCCGGCGGTTTATCTTGAAGCATCTTGATGAGACTTTGAACGCAGACGATCTCAAGAAGATCAGCGGGAACGCCTCGAAACGGTGCCCTGCGAATCTACGTTCTTTGTGTCGCGAACTTGAGATGCGGGCTGAGGCCCGGTGACGCGAGTGCGTCATCCGTTCGCGTTGGGAAAGATCCGAGAGATGCAAACCGGGAAGGGCACGAGTTTCACTCGTGCCGATTCAGGCGCTCTTTGAAATTTCGGCTTTAGCCGCTGGGGGCCACATGTCCAACTTGAATCCGGGATATGCGGAGCCGTAGCGATATTCGGCTGGATCAGTCACGAGTCTGCGCTCGACCGGATTCCGATGAATGTACTTTTGATGATGCAGGAAATCCTTTTTGTCGCGTATCCGATGGTCGGTGAATCCTCGCTGCCAGATTTCGCGCTTTCGGCCAATGATCGCCCCAAAGGCGTACGAATATCCGCCTTTGATCAGCTGGATGGCGTGCTCCAGCGTAACGTCATGGGCAGGGGTCAGCAACAGATGAACGTGCTCCGGCATGACGACAAATGCATGCAATTGATAGCGGCCTTCGCGGCGATAGCGATAGACCGTTTGCAGAAAGAGGCGAACGTAGTTCTCGACGAGGAAAAACCTTCGACGCTGCCAAGTCGAAAACGTGACGAAATACGTCCCCGGCGGGGAGATTAATCGTCCAGGCTTCAAAGCAAACCTCAGCGGCTGAAGCCGCGATCATTGCCTGGCCTGGGTCGGCACGAGTGAAACTCGTGCCCTTCCCGGTTTCTTTGCGGCCGGGCAGGTAAGGATGATAAGTGTGGCGAAGGCTAGCGCCTGTGACGGGTGAACATTCTGGGTGGTTAATTTGAACCCGTCATAGTGGGGGATCCGAGGAAAGACAGGAGCTAGGTACTAATGGCCGATACCAAAACCGTGCTCTTCAAAATCCGTCGGCAGGACAATCCCAATGCCACATCGCGCTGGGAGGAATTCTCCCTGGCCTGGCATCCCGGCATGAACGTCATCTCCTCGCTGATGGAGATTGCCCGCAACCCTGTCACGCGCGAGGGCAAGCAGACTACGCCCATTACTTACGACTCCAATTGCCTGGAGGAGGTCTGCGGCTCCTGCGCCATGCTGATCAACGGCAAAGCACGCATGGCCTGCTCGGCGCTGATTGACAACCTGGAACAGCCGGTGCGGCTGGAGCCGCTTACGAAATTCCCTGTGGTCCGCGATCTGGCAGTGGATCGCAGCGTACTGTTCGAGAATCTCAAGCGCGTGAAGGCCTGGGTTCCGATTGACGGCACCTACGATCTGGGCTCGGGGCCGCGCCTGACCATGGAAGAGCAGGAGGCGACCTATCCGCTTTCGCGCTGCATTTCCTGCTGCTGCTGTATGGAGGTCTGCCCGCAATTCAATGAAGACACCGGCTTCGTGGGCGCGGCCACCATTTCTCAGGTGCGGCTGTTCAATACCCATCCCACCGGCTCTGCCCTCAAGCGCGAGCGGCTTTCGGCGCTGATGGGCGATGGCGGCATTCAGGAATGCGGCTACGCGCAGAACTGCGTCGAGGCCTGCCCCAAGGACATTCCCCTCACCCGCTCTATCTCAGAGGTCAGCGGCCAGGTGACGCGCCAGGCTGTGGGCGATCTTTTCCGAACTTAGCCTGCTCCGAACTTAAGAAGACGAGGGTCTTCGGGCCTCAAGGCCCTCGGGATGAGACCAGCACTTCTCGCCGTACCACTGCAGAAATTTTCGGAAAGCAGCGCCGCGGTGGCTGTAGCCGGCCTTTTCTTCCGCGGTCAATTCGGCGAAGGCCTTCTGAATCGGCGGGAAATAAAACAGCGGATCGTAACCAAATCCATTTGAGCCGCGAGGCGCTTCCAGAATGATCCCTTCGGAAGCGCCGGTAAATATCGCCAGCGTCTTGCCGGCGCGGGCGGCCGCCAGTACGCAGACGAAGCGGCCGGTGCGCTTTTCCGCAGGCACGCCCTGAAGCTCCCTCAACACCCGCGCGTTATTGGCTTCGTCGCCGGTGTTGTTTTCGGCTTTGTGTGGTTCATCGGCGGCATAGCGGGCCGAGTGCACGCCGGGCGCGCCGCCCAGCGCGTCCACCACCAGGCCAGAGTCATCGGCCAGCACCATCTCTCCCGGAGCGTGCAAGCTATAGGCCTCAGCCTTTTTGCGGGCGTTGGCCTCGAAGGTAAGGCCGTCCTCCATGACCGGAGGCAGAGAAGAGAAACCGGGGAGCGCGGCAACCTCAACGCCATGAACAGCGGCCGCGCCCCGAAAGTCGCGCAGTTTGCCGGGATTGGAGGTCGCAATCAGAATGCGTGGCATGATCGGGAAACACAAAAACTAACCAGAGAGGGCACGGAGGTCGCGGAGGACGAAAACCAGCGGCATTCAGTTTTCTTCTGGCCTTCGTCTGCGGCCCACGGCCACCCATCCGCCCAACGCCAGCAAGGCCGCTAAAGAGACCCAGCCGCCGGCGGTTCGATCCCAGGTGCGCGAGAAGTTCACTTGCACCAGATTCTCCCCCGCTTGGACGGGAATCACCATCTGGCCACCGCCGTTGCGGCTCTGAGCGGCCACCACCCGGCCGTTCACCGTTACCTTCCAGGCCGGATAGTTGAAAAGATGCAACACCAGGTTGCCGGGCGCGCTCACCGTGGCCAGAACTATTTTTTTCTGGGCCCGCCAGCGCAGCACGTGAATCTGGTCGTTGCCGCTGCCGGCATAGGTCAAGTGGCGCGGATTGTGGTCGGTCTGGTCAAGATCGGCGCTTTTGGGAAGATATTCGTCTGTGCCTTCGTATCCTGCGCCGGTCACGATGTTGTCTTGTAATTCTGCGACGTCGGCGGCGGAGTCCCACCATGGCGGCAAGACCCGCCATCCGGCAAAGAGCAGGGCCGCCAGCAACACCGCCGCCGCCACGGCGCGAGCACTCCAGCGCCGCCAGCTCACGGTGGCTAGAAGAGCGAAGACCACGTTCATGCCTACCAGCCAGCGCCAGGGAAATTGCATGAAGCGAAGCTTGGGCAGAGTGTTCCAGATGAAACCGGAAAAGGGCAGCATCAGCAGCACGCACAGGCCGCCCCAGAGCGCCAGCAGCCACCAGGCGGTGGGCAGCCGGCGCCGCCATCGCCGCCAGCAGAAGACGGTCAGCGCCAGCACGATAATCTGTGCCGCGGCCACAAGCGAAACCAGCAGGTTGAACTGGTGGTGGGCGACATCGGGCGCCTGGGAAAACAGAAAATTATCCTGCGGGCGCACGCCCGGGGAAATGGCCTGAAAAATATCCACCCACTTCTGCTCGTAGGCGGCGGGTAGAAGATAAAACGCGGCCAAGCCCATGCCGGCGATCAAGCCGAATGCGCCGTAGGCAAGCGCGCGCCACGAGCGCCAGGCGAAGCCAGCCGCCAGCAGCAGCAGAACCAGAGAATAGTTCACCATGACTCCGGCCGGGGCGTCGCTCAACCAGGCGGCCGCGACCACCAGCGCCAGAGCCGCGGCAGTTTCCCTGCGCCGGGGGGGCGCGTCACTTTCCAGCCGCAAGACCAGAAGCAAGACCAGAGGCAAGAGCGCGGCCGCGAGCAGTTCAGCGAAGGCGCTGCGCCAGTACACGATCAGAATGCTGTATGGATTGGCGGCGTAAAGAGCGGCGGCAAAAACCGCGTCGCGGGCGCTCAGCCAGCGCCGCGCCAGCAGAAACATCGAGCCGCCGGCGAAGACCAGGGCGAGCCAGATGAAGGCGCCCGGCACCACCTTCCATGGCAGCACCAAGCCCAACCCCGCGCCCATGAGCCAGGAAAGTGGAGGATAGAAGATGAACCGCGGCTCGCCATAGCCGTAATTGGCCCCCTCCGCCCAGCGCGGATAAAAGACGCCCGCGCGCCACTGCTGATTGACCTCCATCCACGAGTTGAGGTGAAACTCGAAGTCGTGGCCCGAGGGGTTGCCGCGAAAAAAGAAGGGCGCAATCACCACCAGGGCAACCAGGGCGATCACCAGCAAGGGCCACGGCCCCAGCGGCCGCGCAAACACGCCCGCGGCCTCCGGCAGGTCGCAGGACGCAGATACGCTCTTCTCCGTCTGTTCGGTGGTCAGAGCGAATTCCCCCCCGAGCCCAGGAACCCTGGTCTGGCTGTGCCTTGCGCCCACCAAGATACAGCAACTCCGGGCCCCCGGCACCGCCTTGTATATACTCAAGCAGCAGCACGCGCCTTGGGCGCCCCGCTTTTGAGTCACTAGAGGGAATGAATGGTTGTTAAACGAGCGCTAGCCGGTCTAGTCTTGATCGCAGGATTCGGTTTGGGATGTTTCGGGCAGGCCGCAGATGTATCTGCCGAGGCGGCCGCCGCCTTTGCCCCTCTGCAGCAGTGGAAGTCGGCGGTCGCCAGTTCCGATGCCCCGGCATTGAAGATGCTTTACAGCAGCGACCCTCCCGCCCACATCGTCACTACGAGCGGCGACTCCGATGTCGCTTCCGACGTTGCCTTCTGGACCGGCCTGGGCGCCCACGAGGTCAGGCTCGAGATGGTGCAATTCAGCGCGCCGCAGCCGGCTCTGCGGCAGGTGATCTTTCAGACCCAGTTTCGCTCTCCTGCGGTTTTTGGCGGCCACGTCTCCTATGTCGCGGAGGCGCAACTCTGGCAGCAGCAAAATGGGCAGTGGAAACTGGTGGCCGCCCAGCACGGCAATCCCGCCCGGCTGGAGCAACCGGTTTCCATGAATAAGGAGATATACCCCGAGGAGGCCGACGCCCACGCGCAGATTCGCGACGCGCTGGCGAGGGCAAAACAAGGCCATAAGCGGGTCATTCTGGTCTTCGGCGCCAACTGGTGCTTCGACTGCCATGTGCTCGACTTGGCCTTTCACCGGCCTGACATAGCGCCCCTGGTGGAGCACGGCTTTGAGGTGGTGCACGTGGACGTGGGCCGGGGAGATAAGAACCAGGACCTGATGAACCAGTATGACGTTCCCATGAAGCGGGGAATTCCCGGGCTGGCGGTGCTGGAGAGCAGCGGCAAGCTGCTCTACAGCCAGACCCAGGGGCAGTTTGAGAATGCCCGCGCTCTCTCCCCCGAAGACTTGCTGCAATTTCTCCGCAAGTGGAGCCCCAAGGCGGAATAGCCGGGCCGCCGCCCAGGCCGTCATTCCTGTGCAAGGCGGCGGAGAATCTTCATCAGAAATTCATCCCGCTGCAATTTACCGGTCGCGTGAAGCGGCTAGTCTCGGCTTCATAACGAGGTGGAACCAAGCCCGAAAGGGCGCCGAGGCCCGCACGAGAGACGGCGTGCGGGCCTTTCGCATATCGGTTCTCTTGCAGGAAAGCGGTGAATCTCAGGCGCCGACCGGCGCGCCGCGCTGCTGGGAAAGCTGCTGCAGAAATTCTTCCTGGCTCAAGCTCTCGTGATTGCGCAACAGATCGAGCAAAGGGTCCTCAAACTCCGAAGTGGCGGGTTGCGCTTGCGGCGAATCCTGCCGGGTGGAGAGAGCATGCGGCGTGACCCTCAGCTCGATGTCCAGCCCCGGGCGGCTGGCGAGAAATTCGATGAACTGCCGCACCTGCTCACGCTCCTGCGGCGTACTCGAAGCGAACTCGATGCCCATGCCGAAACCGGGGTGCATCACGCGCACCATTCCCAGCGCCCGCGCCTCCATGTCGTCCGCCTTCAGACGCAGCTCAACGCTGGAGCGCTCGGGAAGGGGCGACTCGGTTTCGATGTAGCAGGCTCCCAGGCTCAGGTCGCTCAGTTTGCAGGCGGTGAGCGCCTCCAGCTCCTCGGGCGGAATGGCGGCGGCGTTGGCCCTCACCCAGGTTTGCAGGGTGTTGCGCGCGGCGTCGGGAAGGCTGACGAACCGTAAGCCCGATTGTCCGTTGGGGTTGGCCCAAACCACTTCAGAGCGGGCCTGGATCGGCGCCTGCACCCGCGGCAAAGCAAACTGCAGATCAATGGCAGCCGAAGGGCAAAGCGGTTGCGCCGCCAGCACTTCCAGACCGGTTTCGCTTACATCGAGCAGGATCCCTTCCGTCTCCGGCCCTTTCAGCACTCGCAGCCGCACCGGAACCTGCACCGGAACCCGCAGGGCGCGCCGGCGCTCCCGCTTGATCAACGCCGTGGCCGCGCGCAAGCTGGCCTGGGCCTGCTCGGGAGAAATCGGCTTGTACAAAACGAAGTTGGCGCCGCTGCCAAAGACGCTGCGTACCTGCGTCTTATCGGTCAGCAGAGCCACTGCGACCGGAGTTCGGGATGAAGCCTTGCCGGCATTTTGCAGAGTGAGCGCGGCGGGCTGCGGCTGGTCGAAATCGAGCACCACGGCGTCAAACTTCTGCTCGGCGAGGTGGCCGGCTGCCTCGGCATAACCGCAGCACTCGACGGCCATGCCAAAGCCCGCCAACACCGGCGAAAGCACCGCCGTTGCCGCGCTATCGGTCGAAACCACCAGTGCGTGAAACTTCATAGGTTGGGCTCGAAGAGAAAGTCAGGCCTTAGGGCCAGCGCGGAGCCCGCGGCCGGGCAGACGATTCCGCCGAGCTCGCGCCCGCAGAGGCGGCCGCCATGCTGGAGGATGCGCTGGCCATTGCCGGAGCGCTAACCGCTGTGCCGGCCGGCTGCGATGCCTCTTCATCCACTTCGCCAAGCACCGGATTTTCGTCTTCCTCGTCGCCCTCCGCCAGCAGCGCGGAGACTTCCTGCAACTTCCGCTCCGCATCTTCCAGCAACTGGACTTCTTTGGCCAACTGCGCCATTTGTGCCCGTTTACGCCGCAAGACCTGGTGAATATCTTTCATAACGTCCTCTCTGGGCGAGTTTTAAGGATGGAGCCCAGAGGCGTCAACGGCAAAGCCCTGCGCATGATTACGGCCGTAACCTGTTGCAGATGCAGGCGCGGTTACCCTCCCGGCAGAAAAGGCGGCAAACCAGGAAAGGTTGGTGCCAAATAGTCGGCGCGCTTAGGTTGCCTGCACGCGAAGGCGCGCTGCTTGTTGATTTCCCCGGCCAAATGGCTACCTCGTGCCACTCTCTGGCACCATCGTGGCATTTACGGCAAGGCCGGGGGAAAGTAATCTTGCAATCGAGCAGTTCTGGGGGAGGGCTGTTCGGGCGTCTCCTGAACCGAAAGGTTCAGGGACGCTTCTTAATTTTTGGGGGCAAATTTTCCGGGCGACCCCCGCCACCGGCCTTGTTCCTCTGCTTACTTGCCTGCTGCCTGCTCCTGCGTCTTCTCTTTCTCCTTTGCTGGCCCGGGCACGAAGATTCTTACCTTGTCTTCGAGCGCGCCTTTTTCCTGAAAACTCTTGAGCTTGAGCAGAAGAGGCATGGTGACCTCCTGGCCCACGCTGACCACCAGCGTACCGTCGGCGGCGCGGACCTCCTGATCGAGAATCATCCCCGTGGTCAGCTCATCCAGGCGGCAGAGGCGCGTCTCCCGGTCTTGCTTTTCCGGCTCCAGTTCCACCAGGGCGCGAAAAATCCTCGGATCCAACCCTTTGAACTGGCGCGCGGCGTTGTGGGCAGCTTCCGTGCGCGAAAAACCCCGGCCCAGAAATTCGTCGAAGGCCAGCGCCGCCTGCAGAATCTCCGCCCCCAGCCGCATGTCGGCCATCTCGCGGTCGGCCACGTCGCCTTCCACTGAAATGGACTTGTTCTGGTGCGCGATCATCCAGGCGATGGGCTCCAGGCGTGGGATGTTGCGCAGCAGATCGTGGGCCACGGTAGGATGCATGGCGTAGTGCTGCTCCTCCTCGGGAGAAAGCTTCTGGCCCGAATAAACTGCCTGCACCGTCTCGGGATGCAGAGTGACGCAGCCCAGCTGCGACATCATGGCCGCGATCTCGAAACGCCAGGGATGGGGCAAGGCCAGGGCTTCGGCGATGTGGCTCATATAGCGGCGCAGACGCAAGGCGCGGCCGAAAGCGGCGGGGTTCACCAGGCTGAGCACCTCGGTAAGCACGCGAATGCTTCCACTCAGGGTCCGCTCCAGCAACTCCTTTTCTGCCGTCACCAGGCGGTATTGCACTAATCCCGCCGTCAGCGTCCTCGCCATGGCTTCTTTGCTGCAGGGTTTGGTCAGAAAGCGGAAGATGCTGCCTTCATTCACGGCTTGCATCGCGGTCTCGAGATCGGCATTGCCGGTCAGCATGATGCGGATGGTCTCCGGAGCCAGAGTCTTCAGTCTGCTCAGCAATTGCACGCCGTCCATCTCCGGCATGCGCATGTCAGAGACGACTATGGCAAAAGGCCCGCGGGTCTCAAACGCGATCAAGGCGCTGTGCCCGCCGACCGCGGTATCGGTCCGAAACTCGTTGCGCAAAAGGCGCTGGTAGCCCTGAAGGATGGACGGTTCATCATCCACCAGCAGGATCTTTTCAGGCATGGCTCTCTCCTTTGGCGTCCAGGTCCTGGCAGACGGCTGCCCAGAGGGAGACGCGGTCTCCCAGCCCGGCGGCCTGGAATAATTCCGTCTCCAGCGAGGGCTTCTCTCCCAGCGCGGCGTAGGTGTGAATGCGGTGGTCATAGTAGTCGGCGGCGTGCACCGCCAACAGGGGAGAGAAGCCCGTGGGTTGCGCCTGGGCCGGCTCATGATGCCAGGCCACCGCCTCCACCACGGCATGCGGCAGACCCCACAGCCCGAGCAGGTAGGCGCCCACCGCTGCGTGGGTGCAACCGAAGGCTTCTTGCTCGATGGTCGAGATGCAGGCGCTTTGCTCGCTTCGCTGGCGCAGCACGCGCTCGTATTCGGCGCCGCAAGACGAGGCCAGCACCAGCCGGCCCACGTCGTGCAGCAGCCCGGCGGTAAAAGCATCCTCTTCCATGCTGCGCTGCACCGACTGGCTGCGAGCGATGGCGCGGGCGAAGGCGGCGGTGGCGAAGCTATGGTCCCAGAGAAAAGTCAGCTCCCCCTGCTGCTCCCCTTTGAAGGCGGCAAATACGTGCATGGAGAGAACCAGGGCCTTGATATTGTCAATGCCGATCAGGGCTGCTGCCTGTTGCGGGTTCGAGACCTGGCAGGGAAGCCCGAAGAAGGCCGAGTTCACCAGTTGCAGGACCTTGGTGGCCATGCCCATGTCCCGCGAAATGATTTCGCCGACCTTGGAAATCGGGGTCTCGGGATCGCGCAGCGCACTGGTAATGGCCACGTAAAGCGATGGCAGGCTGGGCACGGTTTCCATCCGGCCGACTACTTCCTTAAGGCGGGGATTTTCCAGCAAGTCCCGCAGCGCGAAGGCTCGAGCCAGCTTCTGCTTGAGATCCTCGACATCGCAGGGCTTGGAAAGATACTGATGGGTGGGTCCCACCGAGCGCAAAATGGTCTCCCGGTCCGACTGCCCCGAGAGCACCATGCGCACCATGCGGGGGAAGCGGCTTTTGACCTCCTCCAATAATTGCGCCCCATCCATGCCCGGCATGCGCATATCGGTGATGACCACGTCGAAGGGGCTGCGCCCCATCATCTCCAGGGCTTCGGGGCCGCTGTTGGCAAATTCCATCTCCCACTCGTGCCGCGCCGAGCGCAGGCTGCGCTGGATACCCTGCAGCACCAGGGGCTCGTCGTCCACGAAGAGGATGCGCTTGCTCACGGCGGAGTGCTCCCGGTCTCCAGCGGCAGGCGGAGAAAAAAGGTGGTGCCCCGCCCGACCTCGGTTTCAAACCACAGTTGCCCTTGGTGGCGCTTCACGATCACGGAGTGGGCCAGGGCCAGGCCCTGCCCGGTGCCTTTGCCCATGGGTTTGGTGGTGAAGAAAGGCTCGAAGATACGGGAGCGAATCTCGGGTGCGATGCCGGTGCCGGTATCGGTAACCGAAACTTCCGCCCACTCGCCCTCCCGCCGGGTGGTGATGGTGAGGATGCCTTTGCGCGCTTCCTCGCCAATGGCCGCGGCAACGGCGTGAGCGGCATTGATGATCAGGTTCAGCATCACCTGGTTGAATTCCCCGATCAGGCAGGGCACCAGCGGCAGTTCTTCGTCGAAACGGGTGACCACGTCGGCGCAATATTTCCACTCGTGCCGCGCCACCGTGATGGTGGTCTCGATGGCGCGGTTGAGATTCACCGCCCGCTTTTCCTCGGTCCCAGGATGCGAGAACTCCTTCATGCCGCGAACGATCTTGCTCACCCGCTGCAAGCCTTCGAGCGATTGGTCAATGGCGTGGGGAATCTCTTTCAATAAGTAATCGAAGTCGCACCTCTGGTAGAGCTCAACAAATTCCTGCAGCGCCTGCGGAGTTGCCGTGCCGGCGCTCGCCTGCCGCTGCAGGTTGCCGCAGAACTGCAGAAAACCAGCCAGCGGCTGCCAGGAATCTTTGAGAAAGCGGGTGTTGTCGCCCACGTATTGCGTGGGCGTGTTGATCTCGTGGGCAATGCCGGCGGCCAGCTGGCCGATGGCTTCCAGTTTCTGCGCCTGCCGCAACTGGTCTTCCAGCACTTTGCGCTCGGTCACGTCGGTTCCGGTGAGGATGAACGAAGCCGGCTCGCCTTCCTCGGAAGGCAGGCGGCGAACCACGACGCCCAGGAAGCGCACCTGGCCCTCGCGCTCGTATGCCAGGTCTTCGGAGCGATAGGAGCGAGGCGAATTGAGCCAGCGGGCCACTTCTGCAGCCATCTCCGGGTGCAGCCATTGAATGCCGCAGTCGAGAATCTTGCGGCCGAGCACCGCCTCCGGGCTCAGGCCTAAGGTGAGGACGGCGGTGCGGTTCCAGCGCGTAATCTGCCCTTCGGCATCCAGGCCGATCACGATGGAAGGGATGGAGTTGAGAAACAGCTCGGTTTCCGCGTGCGCTGCCTGCAGTTTCTTTTCCGCCAGAATGCGCTCATCCACCACCCGGGCCACCACGATGAAGCCTTCGGGGGCGCCGCTGGCCGCGCGCACAAGCGTGCCGCAAGCTTCCAGATGCCGCCAGCTTCCGTTCTTGTGCCGGTAACGAACCGTCAGGGTGCGGGCCTGGCCCGCGCTGACTACGCTGGAGGCGGCAATATCCACGTGCGGCAGGTCTTCGGGATGAATGATCTCGCGGGCATTGGCGCCAATGAGTTCCTGGATGGGGTAGCCCAGGGCGGCCGTTACCGAGGGGCTGGCGTAGCGCCAGTTGTAGTCGAGGTCGCACACCAGAATCAGGTCTTCGGCGTTATCGGTGATGGCTTGCAGCAGGGCTGCACTCTGCCGCAGCGCCTCTTCCGCCTGCTTGCGCTTGCTGATGTTCTGCACTTGGACTACGAGATGGACCGGGTGAGACTCGGTATCGAGAATCGCCGAAAGGGTAAGCGCTCCCCAGGCCAGCTCCTGGTTGCGGGTCAGGAAGCGGCGCTCGAACTCGCCTTTGAGATGCCCTTCCGCCAGGAATTGTTCCAGCACGGCTCGTAGCGGGCGCGCTTCTTCAGGATGATCAAAGCGAAACAGTTCCATGCCTTTCAGCTCGGCCGCGGAATAGCCGGAATAGCCGAAGAACTCGCACAGGGCCGGATTCACTTGCAGAAACTCACCCCCGGAGCTGATCAATCCCATCCCCGCGCCGGCGTATTCGAAGGCGCTGTGAAAGCGTTCTTCGCTCTCCCGC
>Ga0335081_10012471_pt1 | contig 13779 bp, 9 predicted proteins | sample Lox_Sample_35_FD_206713 | JGI IMG/M metagenome (GOLD analysis project Ga0335081, IMG submission 206713) | Soil microbial communities from Loxahatchee National Wildlife Refuge, Florida, United States - Lox_Sample_3.5 | ecosystem: Environmental > Terrestrial > Soil > Wetlands | place: USA: Florida...
TCGGGTCCACGACCAGTTGTGCGCGGCCTCGCGAAACATTGCCGCATCCTATGCAGCGACCGGTCGGCGGGCAAAGGCGGCGGAAACCGCCCGCACTGCTATTCAGTCCCTCGGTTGCCCGGTGCAACTGTTCCGGTAGAGGCCGGGGCCGGCGCGAAATACCAAAGGAAGATCGATTTTCCGACGCGCTCTTGCGGCGGGATGCGGTCCGGCCAGTGGATCAGCCCGGCTTCCTTCCAGAGCATTGCGCCGATAGCGTTCCAACCGGGCGAAGGCGCATCTGGATTCATGCGGTGGATGCGCGGGAACCCCAGTTCTTTTTCAACGTCGCCCGGCATGTACGGGTCGAAGGTGACATCGGTCGCCCCGACTTCGCGCAAGCGGGCCGCGAGACGCTTCAGATCCTGGCCCCAGTCCAAATCGGAATCGACCAGGATCTTTTCCGGCTGGCTCCCCGCCAGTTCGTTGAAATACGCCAAGTAGTCGGGATGGCTGAGCAGCGACGAGCCAGCCACCCACAGCACCAGCACCGTGAGCGCTGCTTGCAGCCAGCGGCGTGTGTTGCTCCACTCGAGCAACCGCACCAATGCGACCGCACCCGAGAGTGAAAGCCCCACATACATCGGCAGCACGTGCCGGATGCCGATGTCGATGCGGCTGAAGACGGCGACGAACAGGATGCCCGCGGCATAGGCGACGAGCACGCGGAGATTCCGATTGCTCGACCGCGTCCGCAACCCGAGAATGAGCGCCACCGCGGCGAGGATCAAGATGCCGAGCGGCGTTTTGACGGCCAGCGCCACCGGAAAAAACAGCCAGAAGCCGGCACGGTTGTAACTGCCGAGCAGGTAGCTGTCCTGCCCTAGAGCATTGTGCTCGATCACCTGCCGAATTCCCGCATACAGCTCCGGAGCCGGTAGCCGGAGGTGCAGGAAGCCAGCATCGCCGAAAGAAAAACGATAGCCGGCCCAGATGACCAGCGCTCCGGTCAAAATGGCGAGAGCAAAGGAGAGAGCGCGCGCCCTCAGCGCGCCGGCGAGCCGGGCCCAGCCCTGCCATTCCGTAGAGAGACACCAGAAGAGCGCGAGTGCGACGCTAGCGGGGAAAAAGACGAGAGCGGAAAACTTCGAAAGCGTCATCACGCCGGTGGCCGCGCCGAACCACATCGCACGGGATAGGCTCGGCTGTTCCAGCCAGATTATGCCGGCGAAAAAGGCGAGAGCCATGGTGGCCGTCAGCGCCATGTCAGTGGTGGCCAAGCCGGCATGGGCTAGCACCGGCGGCAGCATGCTGAAGAGAAACACAGCCGCAACCGCCACCGCGGGTCGAAAATACCTTGCGCCCCAGGCGTACACTACAGCGGCGGCCAACCAGAAAAACGGCAGGATGCCCAGCCGAGTGAGCGCCAAGTTCCGTTCGTATCGATCGCCCGAATAAAGAATCGCCGCGCCCTCCTGCCACATTGCGAACGGTAAGTCGCGCTGCGTGTTGCGGGAGCGCATTCCCGCGAGATAAAGAGGCAACGCTGCCGCCACGCGCGCCAGCGGGGGATGCTGCGGCTCCCACCGATAGACACCACGATCGAGCCACTCCATCCCGCACGCGACATGCGCGGGTTCATCATAGGTGTGGTTGAAAACGGAGTAGGTGGCGACAATCCGGGCCGAGGCCAATACATTCAGTGCCACTGCGATCCACAGGGCCCTTCGTTCGAAAAGGGACAGAAGCCGCGCCGAGCGCGATGGGCGGACACTCTGAGTCGTGGCTGGCGGCTGGCGTTTACGGACGCTCAAAGGGACAATCTAGCATCCTTGCAGCGCGAGATTGCTTAAGACCTGAGACACAAAAAGAAAGAGGGGGAGCCGAAGCTCCCCCTCGATCGTGAAGTACTGGGTTGACTTACTGGGTGAGTGTCTCGGCGGTGTTACCCGCAGCGCGACCAGTCGGACTCGGTACCACGAGGGGCAGGTAACCCATCGCGGCCGAAAGACTCGGGGCGTACACGAACGCGAAGCCATGTGCAAATTGGAAGTTGCACGTCGCGATCGCGTATCCGGTGAAGCCCGGAGCTACGCCGCCCACCAGCCACTCGGCGGTCTGGCCGGACGGAACACCCGAGGCCGGGAACGCCTTACCGGTTGCGTCAAACGGGGCGAATGGCCCGGTGTTTGTTGGCGCTAGGCCGGTAGTTGCGTTGATGCCGTAAACGTTTAGGCTACAAGTACCCGCTTGGGCAGTGGTTCCTAAGCCATCCGTAGTCGTGTTCGAAACCGCGAGACCGGTCTCGAACCCGGCGGCACTTGTCACGTACGGGAAGATCAGAACGGTTGTACAACCGCTGATCGAGAGCGAACTCGTTCCCGACCCGCTGGTATCGGCAAAGATTGGAATCGTCGTTGCTGTGGATGCCGTCGGTGCGAAGCTGAGGTTCACCGTCGCAGTCCCGGTTGCTCCTTGCGCCGCCTGTGAGACGAACACATCGAAGGTGAGGGTTTCATTGGCCGACGGGTTGGTATTCAGGACTTCCCAAATAGCGGTCGCCGAGCCAGTGGTGCTCACCGTCAACTCGGCGTAACCGCGGTCAGCGGGAATCGCGCCAAGGGCCGCGTTCGATTGAGTGGCCAGGGGAGCGGCGGCCGCTTCCGCGGCGGTTTCACCGCCCGTGATCAGTGCGGCAAACGATGTAGTGGCAGAACTACCGGAGGCGGCTTGGACCGCGCCCGGCGACCCACTATAGAAATTGCTATTGGGGCTGCCAATGTTCGTGGCCGTCGCCTTCTCCACGTTCGTAAACGAGACGAACACGCGAGCACCGCTCGGGATGTTTGTGAAGACGGCCTTCAGGCGAGTGCCGAAGTCGGCTTGACCGGCAGTTTTGCCAGTGATATCCAAACCCGCAATATCGGCGCCGCCAGGGAGACCATTCGCTGTCGGAATGTATCCAGATTCCGTCTGGTAGGCCTGTGGAACCGTATTGGGTCTCAACACAGTGCTTTGCCCAGAGTTCTGCGCGGCGGCCGGTGTCTGACGAACCTTGAATGCCGAGCCGAAGCCCTCTGCGAACGAAACCGTGCCTGCATACCCAGCGGTCAGCGCGGCGCACGTCGTCAAGCCGGGATTCGCCGCCGTCCACTTCGTTCCGGCCGTCGATATTCCCGCCGCAACCGTGCCGAGGCTGATCGCGGATTGCGAAGCAGCCGTGCCGAAGAGGTTCGCCGGGTTCCCGGTGCTCCCGGACGTGTTCGTGATCGCCAGCCCAACGCTCTGCACTCCGGCCGTAGCGGCTGCCGCATTCATGCGAACGTTGGTGATGCGGAAAGTACGGGCAACCCCGGACGTGTTGCCCGGAACGACAACCGGTACTCCAACGAACTTCACTGTGTTGCCAAGGACTTGGCCTACGTAAATGTTGTCGGCGCTGGTAACCGGGAGATTTACCGCCGTGGACGACGCGTATACGATGCCGGTGCCGGCGTCGGTCTCGACAAACGTCGGGCAATCACCTTGAATAGTGGTGGCAGTGGTGTTCGTCGATGTGCAAGGAAGCGGAACCGCATTGCTTCCGAACCCGGCGATCGCACCGGTAATCGTAGGCGCGGCCGGATTGGGATCATCGATAAGCAATAATGCATCCGACGCGACCGCGGTCGTGGTCGGCGTGCTGGCCAGACGGCTGGTGACCGCCTGCGGCAGAGTCAGGGTGAAATCGACCCTGCTCGCTGCCGTGCCGTTTGCGGGCGCAGTGCCGCCCGTGCACGAGATCACCAGGTCGCCAATGAGTTCGCTCTTTCCCTCCGCGCGCATCGCGTTGGGGAACGGCAATGTCGTACACGCCATCTGCGTACTGGATTGTGCACTAGCCAAGCCCGCAAAAACGGCGAACAAGGCTAGCGCAAGAATACTTCTGCGAAAAGCTGCCATTTCCTTCTCCTTGTGAATTGCCAAAATTGAATTGGTCGAAGTTCTCTTCTAACCTGAGCCTCAAACAACGAAACTCGTTCAGTCTACCTTGGGAACTTCTCCGTGTCGGGCGGAGAGGCCACTTTTACCGGCGGTCGAAAACCCATCCCACCGGGACTTGCTAAAGTCCTACCTGTGGCACATGGCGTTTTTGTTTTAGTCTTCTTCTGTGCTCACCGGGGTACAAACACAAAATTGCAGACGAAAACCGGACGCGGTAAACTTATTTCTACCCGATAGCGTCATCCATGTCAAGGAAAATTCCGTACCTTCGATGGATAGCCACCGCGCCTGCACTTTCGCCAACCTACACAACTTCTACGAACTGGGCTGATTGAAACACGCCGGCACGCTCGGAGTCAATAGTTTCGCACCGAATGCTCCCATTTTTTTGAACCGGACTTTCCGCGCGGGGCCGACTGCAAAATTTGGCTCAGCACGGTTCCGGCGATCAGCCGATCACCGCGTCGGCCAAGTGCGGCTGGTAGACGCATCTGGGGTCTTCGGCCAGGTAATCTCCGGTGAACGCATAGGCGCGTGAGCGCGAGCCGCCGCAGATCTTTTGGTACTCACACAACCCGCACTTCCCGCCGCGCTGCGTGGTATCGCGCAGCGTTCGGAACAGGTCGGAATTTTGGTAGGTGTCCACCAGGGAATCCTGAAGAACGTTGCCGCCGCTGACTGGCAGGAAGCCGCTCGGAAAAATCTCGCCCGTGTGCGACACGAACACGAACCCCTTGCCGTCGCTCACTCCGGCGGTGCGCCAGGCGACTCCCTTAGCGTTTTCGTTTTCGGTGACGCCGTGCTCGGCCTTGATGCGCTGTGCGACGTAGCGGCGATAGTGCATCGCTTCGGTGGTCTTGACGCCGAACGGCGCGGTCTTCGAAAGCTCGTACATGAAGGCGAACACCTGCTCGTATTCGGCCGCGTCGAGGTCGTCGCCCTCGAGCGCGCGGCCGGTCACGATGAGGAAAAACAGGCTCCACATTCGGGTGCGGACCTCTTTGGCGATCTCGGCGACTTCCGCGAGCCGGTGCATGTTGCGGCGTGTGACGGTGGTCTGCAATTGCGTGTCGAGCCCGATGTCGCGCGCGTGGCGCAGCGCAAACATCGCGCGGTCGAACGTGCCGGGGATACCGCGGAAGTCATCGTGCGTGGCGGCGTCGGGGCCATCGAGGCTAATTGCCATACGGGCGACGCCGGCCTCTTTGAATTTCTCGATGGCGTCGGCGGTCAGCAGCGGCGTGGCGCTCGGGGTCACGTTCGTGCGTAGCCCGATCGAAACGCTATAGCGAATGAGGTCATAAAGGTCGGGACGCTTGAGCGGATCGCCGCCGGTGAAAACCATGAGCGGCTCGCCGAACGAGCGAATCTCGTCCAGCAGCCGGAATCCCTGCTCGGTGGTGAGTTCGCTCGCGTGGCGTTCCGGCTGCGCCGAGGCGCGGCAGTGCACGCACGCCAGGTCGCAGGCCTGGGTCACTTCCCAAATCACCAGCATTGGGGCGCGATCGAAATTCATTGACATATTCGCTCCAGATGACACTGGGTTGCACTTGGCGGGCCAGCCCGGGCGTATTGAAAACATTGGGGGAAACTGCGCAACGTCCCGGCTCTGGCTGGGGATAGCGGCCGCGCCTGGGGCATATGCCCCAAACGCCTGTTAACTCGCGATAATCTCCTGCTGCTGCCTAAATTTGAGGTAGTCAGGGGGATTCCGTTTGTCCAACAATCGGGGGGACGCCTCCATGACTGAAATCTCTACTAATGACGGCGCGCTGGCGACTTGGAGCGCCCCCCAGTGCCCCTTCGTCATCGAATATTCACGCCGCGCGCTCGACGATATCCGGCTGGCCGTGGTCGATGCCTTCTTTTCGCCGCCGCGGGGCGGCGTGGAAATCGGCGGGATCCTGTTAGGCCGGTTTGAAAGCGAGCGGCTGCAGATCCTGGATTCGATCCCGATCGAGTGCGAGCACGCCTTCGGCCCGGTGTTCACGCTCTCGCCGGCCGACCAGGTGCGGCTCGGCGAGATGCTCGGACGCAGCTATCCGGGCGATCTGAAAGCAGTCGGCTGGTACCATTCGCACACGCGCAGCGAGATCGCGCTCTGCGAGGCGGATCTGGATATCCACAATCGATATTTTTCGGAGCGGTGGCAGGTCGCGCTGGTGCTGCGGCCGTCGACGCTCCAACCGACTCAGGCCGGCTTCTTTTTCCGTGAGCCGGATGGCTCAATTCAAATCGAACATAGCTACCACGAGTTCGTGGTGGAAGCACTGCCGGTCCAGCCGGTTCCGCAAGGTGTACCGGTGGCGCTTCCCGGACCCACTCGCGAGATTGAGTCGGACGCTGTGGTTTTGACGCTGGCGTCTGCGCAGCCGGAAGATCACGCCGTCGACAAGACCCCGGACGGGCTGGTCGCCGACGCTACCGAGCCGAAGCGGCGGGAGATTCACGAACCAGTAATGGAAGAGATGCACGAGCTGACGCCGGAAGAAGTGCACGAGCCCGAACGGGCGGAGATGCACGAAGCGTCACGAGACGAGTGGCACGAACCGGCACCAGACGAGTGGCACGAACCGGCACGAATGGAGATGCACGAATCGGCACGACCGGAGTGGCACGAGCCGGAGCGCGAACGCATCGAACTGCCGGAGCGGGAGCGCTTGGAAATGCCCGAGCCCGAGGAAGCGCCGCAGCGGCCCTGGATCGGAATCGCGGCGGGGCTGGCAGTTGGGTTGGTGCTGGGAGCGATCGGCAATCAGATGCGCTCGCACAGCCAGCCGGCGACGCCTGTCGTTCCGGCGCCGGCGGTCGCGGCACGGCCGGCGGATGCGGCGTTGCGGAGGCGCTCTGAGGATCTCGCGAAGCAGGTGGCCGCCCTCTCTCAACAAAATGCCGATCTGCGCCAGCAAAACGAGCAGTCGGGCAAACAGCAGGCGGACGTGCCGAAGCTGAAGTCGGATCTGGCCAAGGCACAGGCCGACTTGGCCAAGCAACAGTCCGATTCGAGCAAGGCGCAAGCCGAACTCCGGCAGCAGCGCGACGATCTCGCGAAGCAGACCGCCAAGCTGAAGGCCGACGTCGCGGCGCAGACCGCGCGCGCGCAATCGATTCAGCAGCAGCTCGACGATCTACGCCGTCAGCAGCAGCGCCGGCGCCTGACCATCCAAAGCGCCGACCCGCTGCCGTAGTCTAAGCCGGATACCGCCGCATGGTCCGCGGGTTGTAGGCCCAGTGGAATTCCAGCTCATAGGCGAGCGAACGAGCCAGTCCATCCAGATCCGGAAACAGGGTGGCGTGCGTGATGTTCATACGATACAGCTCGCGCATCGCAACTTCGCGCACGGGATTCGTCAGAGTGATCTTGGCCAGAATGTTCGACTGATCCTCGTTCGCCAGAATCTCCTCGACCGGTAAATCCAGAACGCCCGGCACCGCGAACGTGCCCGACTGCGCGATGAGGCGGCTGTTCATCGTATGCGGCTCGCCCATCCAAATGAAGCGGCGATCGCCTTTCAGAAAATAGCGGCGAAAGTTGCCTCCGAGTCTCGGATCCATGCTTGGCCGGCCGATATCGATGCGCGCCTTGTTCATGGCCCAGACGACGCCGTCACTAGTGCTCCTTTCGAGCGCGAAGAAGGCGGCCACGTACGGCGACCAGGTGAAGTCGATCAGACGCGTCGGCGCGCCGTGGTGCTGCATGAGAGCCAGCCACTGAAAATCGTCGTCGATGTCGGGAGGCTTCTCGATAAACTGGTGCGCCTTGCGCTTGAAAATTCGAAGAATGCGGCTCTCCTGTTCCGGCCAGGCGCGTGCGTGGACGCCGAAGGCACGGAGGTAGCGCGAGAGCGAGCTGTATAACGGCCACCGCTCATCGCGCTCCCCGCGGAACGCCCAGTGGGAATAGGGGGGCAGCGTGACAAGATTGAGAAACTGGTCCCAGGAGCTCAGGCGGAACTCCCGGTACGAGCGGCGCCGGCGCGGACGACGGGCGGGCATAATCAGATTTTCGCGTTGGGGTACCGCGACCGCATCCACGCGACAAATTTGTCGGGCGCGGCCATGGTCGAAAGCCTTCCCTGCCGGACCAGCGCCCAGTCGGCGAACTTTCCGGTTTGCTTGATTTCGGCGAGTGTCGTGGCGGGCTCGAGGCGGCCGCGAAACGCGAGGTCGACCACCGCGGACTTCGCGTTCTTCGGATCGGGGCGCGGCTCCGATTCCACCGAAGCCAAACCAACGATGCCCGAGACGCCGCCGCTGTGATACATGAACACGCGATCGCCCGGCCGCATGTCGCGGATCGCGCGGACCGCCTGAGGATTGGTGACCCCGTCCCACACGGTCTTCTTGTCGCGCTCGAGATCGTCGATGTTATAGGTGTCGGGATCGGTTTTAGCGAGAAAGTAGGCCATCGCTACAACTCTAGCTGATCAGGCGCGCGAGACCGTAGGCGGCCGCCGAAGCGAGCCCACCGATGGCCACGGTCTGGAACCCGCCGCGTAACGGAGAAATTCCGGTGAGCTTGCCTTTGACGAAACCGAATACGAAAAGCGCGACCAGGGTAACCGCCACCGAGACGCCCAGCGCGGTGCCCAACTGGCGCATCAGCATGTACGGCGCGAGCGGAATCAGGCCGCCCGCGATGTACGAAGCGGCGATGGTCACGGCGCTATTGCGCGCGCGCTTGGGATCCGGCTCTTCGAATCCGAGCTCGAACCGCATCATAAAATCCACCCAGCGCTTCTGGTCGGAGCAAATGGCGGCGACCACCGGCCTGAGGTCCTTCTCGCTCATTCCGTAATCGCGGAAAACTTCGGCCACCTCCTCGGTTTCCTTCTCGGGGATTTCGACGGTTTCGCGGATTTCGCGCTCGCGCTCGGCCCGGTAGTGGTCGCGATCAGTGCGGGCTGCGAGATAGCCGCCAAGCCCCATGGCAATCGAGCCGGCGGCGATTTCAGCCAGACCTGCGATCACGATGATGCCCGTGGACGCGACCGTTCCCGAAAGTCCCGCCGCCAAAGCGAACGGAACGGTTAGCCCGTCCGCCATCCCGATGACGACGTCCCGAACAGTCTCCGAAGCTTCGAAGTGAGATTCGACGTGCGGCGCGGTGGGCATAAGCCCCTAGGATCGCACGCGGCAGTTATTCTTCGCGAAGCGCCGAAGCCGGGTCGATGCGGGTGGCGCGGCGGGCCGGGAACCAACTGGCGGTGAACGCAATCAGCACCAGCAGCGATGCAGCTTCCACCAGATTGGCCGGATTTCCGGCGGTGATGCCAAATAGAACCGCGTCGAGAAGACGGCGCAGCGCCAACCAACCGGTCAGTCCGAGTGCCACACCGAGCAGCGCGAGGCGAAGCGCCCGAGCTGTGATCAGGCGGAACACCGCGCCGGGCTGCGCGCCCAACGCCAGTCGAATGCCGATTTCATTCCGCCGGCTCACGACGGTATAGGACAGCACACCATACAATCCAACCGCCGCCAGCACCAGCGCTAACGCAGCGAACGCCGCCAGAACCTGCATCTGGAAGCGCTGGCGCGCCACCGCCTCGGCCATTACCGAATCCATGCTCTGGAAACTGACGGCCGCCCGGCGATCGATCGTCCGCAGCCGCTCGCGGATGACCGGCGCAATGCCTGGCGGATCGTTTCTGGTACGGGCTACCAGCGTACCATCTTCGAGAAATCTCTGGTCCCGGATCTGCGCATAGCAGACATACGCCTCCGGCCGGACCGGTGTCATGAGACCCTCGTCGCGTACATCCGGAACGATCCCGACAATCGTGAGCCAGCGTGGCTCGCCGGGCTCAAAGCTGGAGAACCAAATGCGTTGGCCAAGCGGGTCGCTGCCCGGAAAGTAGACGCGGCCCAGCTCCGCACTGATCACCGCAACTGCGGGCGCGCTCTCCGAATCGCCATCCGTGAAGTCGCGTCCCCGCAGCACGCCGATCCGCAGCGTCCCGAAATAGCCGGGCGTCACCACGTTGTAATTGGCGTCCGCGTTTTTCAGTTCGCGCCGATTCTCAATGGCGAAGTTACCGTCCGGATGAAACCGGCCGAAGGGCGCGTCGCGGATGATGCCCGCGGTTTCAACGCCGGGAATGGCTCGCGCCTGGCGCAGCAATTCGCGGTATTTGGCGATCAGGCCACGGCTTTCATCGAACATTGGGAAGGTCAGGGTGGCGGTCAGGACATGGTCGGGTTTGAATCCCGGGTCGACTGCCCGCAGCCTCCAAAAACTCTGCATCAACAGGCCTGCTCCCGCTACCAGTACGAGAGCCAGAGCAACCTCGGACATCACTAGCGCGGCTTGCGTCCGGTGAGAGCGCCTGCCGGCAGTGTAAGAACGCGAGCCGGCGCGCAGACTTTCGGTCACTTCCGATTGCGAAGCGCGCCACGCCGGTAGTGCTCCGAATAGCAGCCCCGTTGCGGCCGAAACCATCAGAGCAAACGCGAATACGCCAATATCCATCTTGATGTCGGTTACCCGCGGCACTGCGGCGGGCAGCAGAATGTGGAGAAGTTCGCTCGACCAACCAGCCATCAGGCAGCCTAACGCACCTCCCACCAGCGCCAGAATCAAGCTTTCAGCCAGCATCTGCCGCAGTAGCCGCCACCGGCTTGCGCCCACGGCGGCGCGGATGGCCCGTTCCCGTTCCCGCGCACTGACGCGAACCAACAGCAGGTTCGCCACGTTCACGCAAACGATCAGCAGCAGGAATCCGACCGCCGCGAATAAAATGAGCAACGCAGGCCGGACTTCGCCGACGATGTGGGAATAGAGCGAGACCGTCGCGGCGTCATCGCTCTGAAATGGGTTGGGGTACTGCTGTTTGATGCGCGTCGCGATCGCGCTGATTTCGGCGCCCGCTTGATCGATGGTGGCGCCCGCGCGCAACCGCCCGACCACGCGGTAGTTGTGCGCCGTGCGGCTGGGGGTACGCTCATAAAGAGGAACCCAGGCCGCGGTCTGCTCCGGAAATGAAAACCCGGGCGGCATGATCCCGATCACCTTCACGCCTACTCCTGTAAGTCGAATGTTTCGGCCCAGGATTCGAACGTCTCCGCCGTACAATCGCTGCCACAAGCCATAGCTGAGGATTACGACCGGAGGGTTCGCGGTGAGTTCCTCGGCCTGAGAAAAAGTCCGGCCGAAAGCGGGCCGGACGCCCATCACTTCAAAAAATCCTTCACCGACCACCGCCATATCGGCCTTCTCGGTCGCGTCCTCTCCAATGGGGGCGGTGCCGGTTTCGTATGCCGCCATCGCCGAGAAGGTACGGTTCTGTCTGCGGAAGTCATCAAAATCGGGGAAGGATACGTAGCTCTGCCGGAATTGCCCGTGGACCTCAGTGATCCACGCCAGCCGGTCCGCGTCCGGATAGGGCAGCGGATTAAGCAGTACCGCCTTGACGACGCTGAACAACGAAGTGCCGGCGCCAATCCCCAGCGCGACCGTGAGGATCGAGATCGCCGTCAGAGACGGCACGCGGCGCAGAGAACGGATGCCGTGGCGCAGTTCATCCAGCATGACGCGGAACTGGCAACTTCAGGGCCGGTCGCAAGTCTTTTGGACGCAGATCCCGCAGACAAATCGACTGTGCGGTCCTGGGACGAACCGATCGCTTTCGAACGCTATAGCTTCTGTCCGTATTTGCCCTGGTCGAGGGTGCGATCCAGGCTGTATGCGGCGCTGATGAGGCCGAGATGCGTCAGGGCTTGCGGGAAATTCCCAAGCAATTGCCCCCGCGCGCTGATCTCTTCGGAGAACAGGCCGAGGTGGTTGGAGAACGAATGCAGTTTCTCAAACAGAAGCTGGGCCTCTTCGCCGTAGCCGGCTCGCGCCATGGCTTCCACCAGCCAAAGGCCGCAGATCGTGAAATACCCTTCCCCGCCCGAAAGGCCGTCGGCCGCGCCTTTACCGATTTCATAGCGGTGAACCAGCGCATCGGAAGCGAGTTGCTTGCGAATCTGCCGGAGCGTGGAAGTCATGCGCGGATCGGTAGGAGAGACAAACCGCATGAGCGGCATCATGAGACTGCTGGCGTCTAACGCGTCGGAGCCGAAGTACTGGGTAAAGGAGCCAGTCTGATTGTTCCAGGATTCCTTCATGATGGCGTTGTAGATACGATCGCGCTCGGCTTCCCAGTTTTTTCCGGATATGGGCAGCGAGCGCTTCACCGCTAGCCGCAGGCCGCGGTCCAACGCCACCCAGCATTGCAGCTTCGAATAGGTGAAGTCGCGGCGGCCGCCCCGTACTTCCCAGATGCTCTGGTCCGGCTGCTCCCAATTCCGGGCAACCCAATCGAGGATGGGATCGACCACCGTCCACATGTCGTACGAGATGGGGGTGCCGTACTTATCGTAGAGGTAGAGCGAATCCATCAATTCGCCGTAAATATCGAGCTGGAGATGCGCGAAGGCTGCGTTGCCAATGCGCACCGGGCGAGATCCGCAATAGCCCTCGAGATGGTCGAGCGTTTCTTCGCCGAGATCGTGGCGACCGTCAATCCCATACATCACGTTGAGGGGGCCGTTGCCCGGCTCGGTCTCTCGCGCGCGCTGCTGCATGAACAATGAGAACGCGGCGGCTTCTTCGGTATATCCCAGGCGCATGAGTGAGTAGACGCTGAACGCGGCGTCACGCACCCAGGTATAGCGATAGTCCCAATTGCGTTCGCCGCCGATGTTTTCCGGCAGACTGGTAGTCGGCGCGGCGACGATGGCGCCGGTCGGCCGGTAACTCAGCAATTTCAGGACGAGGGCGGAACGCATCACCATCTCGCGCCAGCGGCCCTGATATTGGCTCTTGGCGGCCCAATATCGCCAAAAGCGGACCGTCTCGGCAAGCAGGCGCGCCCCGTCGAGCGGCTCTTCGTGCAGTGAATGCCCCGGCTGCGCGTCACTGTAGCGAACCGCAAAAACGGCCTCTTCGCCGGACTGGAGCACGAACTCGCTCTGCACAGCGTCGCCATTACGGAGCATGGGCTGCGACGCCTTGAGCGCGAACTCCTCGCCGGCTGCGGCAAAGACGGCGCATTTACCATCAGGATGGAGATCGAGCTCATGCCTCTGACGGGCGTAGTCGAACCCAGGGCGGCACTCCATGCGGAACGTGACCGGGCCGCGAACGGCCTTGGCGATCCTCACTAACTGGCGCGACTGCTGTTTGGTCTCGCCACCGGATTCGCGGCCGATCGGCATGAAGTCCGTCACTTCGGCCATGCCTTCATCGCTCATGAACCGGGTGACCAGCACATTGGTTTCCGGCAGGTACATCTGCTTCAAGCCGCTGTCGCCGGTGGCCCTGAGGCTGAACGAGCCGCCCTTTCGCTCATCGAGGAGCGCGCCGAAGATACTCGGCGAATCGAAGCGCGGCAGGCAGCACCAATCGATGCTGCCATTCTTTCCCACCAGGCACACCGAACGCAGATCGCCGATGATTCCGTAGTCGGCGATGGGAAGATAGCTCATTGTTCGCTGTAATTCCAGAGCAGGCCGCCGTCGACCACCACCGTTGCGCCGGTCACATAGTCGGCATCCGACGAGGCCAGAAAAACGGCGACTCCCGCAACGTCCGCTGTACTGCCCAGTCGCCGCATCGGAATGTTCTGCTTGAGGATGGCCAACTCTCTGGGGTCATTCAGGAGTTTGCGGTTGATTGGCGTCTCGATGGCTCCGGGCGCGATATTGTTCACGGTGATGCCGCAATCGCCCAACTCAATGGCGAGGTTGCGCATCATCATCTTCAAGCCGCCCTTGGCCATGCAATACGGAGTGAAATGCGGGAACGGAAGCTCTTCGTGCACCGAGCTGATG
>Ga0335081_10012473_pt1 | contig 13779 bp, 11 predicted proteins | sample Lox_Sample_35_FD_206713 | JGI IMG/M metagenome (GOLD analysis project Ga0335081, IMG submission 206713) | Soil microbial communities from Loxahatchee National Wildlife Refuge, Florida, United States - Lox_Sample_3.5 | ecosystem: Environmental > Terrestrial > Soil > Wetlands | place: USA...
TGAACTCTTTCCCAACGAGCGTTCCGCCATCTCCGGCTGCGTGTACAACGGATCGCCCGAGGACTACACGAACATCATCAGCGATTGCGACAACGTAAGCACGACGGGCAGCGCCTCTTGCATGTCGTCCGATGTGGTAAATTTTGCCAACTTCATTATGCTTTCGGCGCCGCCCACGCCGGCCGCGGCCACCCCTTCCACCACCAACGGCTCCAACTTATTCAACAACATTGGCTGCGCATTGTGCCACTCAGCCAGCCTCACCACTGGTCCATCGCGCTTCACCGGCATGGGCAATGTGACCTACCATCCATACTCGGACTTTGCCCTGCACCACATGGGTTCGGTGCTGGCGGATGGCGTCACGCAAGGAGCGGCGGGTCCGGACCAGTTCCGCACGGCGCCGCTGTGGGGCGTTGGGCAGCGGCTGTTTTTCCTGCATGACGGGCGCACCAGCGACCTGCTGCAGGCAATTCAGGCCCATTCCGACTGTAACGGACGTGGCGGCCGAGGTCAGGGTTCCAACTTCCGACAATCCAACTGCAGCTCGGAAGCCAACGCGGTGATCAACAATTTCAATGGGCTAAGCCCATCGCAGCAGCAGGACATCTTGAATTTCCTGCGCTCCCTGTAGCTCGGTTGACTCGCGGAGGGCACCTGGGACCCTCCGCGAGTCTCTGCGCACGGTACAATGCGGAATGTTTCTTCGCTTAGCGATATTCGCTCTTCTGAGTTCGGCGATTGTCTGCGCAGGCGAAGCTGCCTGGTGCGGACCGGCGGCAGGAGTCCGCGCCGAACTGGCAGGAGTGGCAGCCCTCCCGATCGCCGATCCGGTAGCGTTCGAGCAGAACGTCGCTCCCTTCACGGCACTGCGGGCGCGCTACCCAAACGATCTATTCGTTCATGAGGCCTATCAGGACGCAGTTCAGCAGCACGGCATCGAAGGCCATTTGCGACAACTGACCGAGGAATACCAGAGCCTCGCTCTCGAACATCCCGGCGACTTGATGTACCGTTACCTGGCAGCTCGCAGCATGATCGGGCGCAGTACTCGCTCTGCAATTCAGCAGATGAACGACATTCTGGCCGAGCATCCGGACTTTGCACCCGCCCATCGGGCCCTGGCCGAGATCTACGGCGCAGAAGCCTTCCGTGATCAGGCGAAGGAGAGGATGGAGCGGCAAAAACTCCTTGCCCTGTGCCCGGCATCGGTTATTCAGCGGCGTCCCGGTCTGCTTCCCGATCGCAGCCCGCTCATCGAGCGCGCCGAACAGATGCTGGCGCAGAATGCGAACCCGGACGCGGCGGTAACAACCGCGCTTGCCGGCCTGCGCGCCGACGAATGGCGCTTGCAGCGTATTCGTCCTTTTGACTGGTACAGCGCAGAATACAAACGGCAGAACCAGCGCGAGCTGCAGGCTGAGTACTGGAGGGTATGGAGCCTTCAGGTCCGTTGCTATCGCAAAGCTCGCCAGCCGGAGAAAGCCGCGGAACTGCTCGCGATCATGGAACAGCGCGCCACCCAGCTGCGCAGTTCCGACCCCAATTACTCGGTTGTGTTGGCCACACTGGCGCGCTTGCACGCGGAGGAAGGGCAGAAGGTCCCGGGGGCGCGCACCCAATGAGTCGCCGCAACCTCTGACCGTTCGCAGCGCGCTAGTCTCCAAAGCACATCCCGATAGCGCGGGCGACGCTCACCAGCTCGCCCTTGGGATCGACGCACTTCATCGCTCCCACGGCTTCGGCGATGTCCACCGCCTCCACCCGCCCGCCCCGCAGGCACACCATGCGTCCGAAGCCGCCCGCCGCGATCAGCTCCACTGCCGCCACCCCGAAGCGGGTGCTGAGAATGCGGTCGAAGGGCGAAGGCGAACCGCCACGCTGGATGTGTCCCAGCACCGTGACCCGGGTCTCGCGCTTCGAGCAGCGCCCCACGGCATCGGCAATCAAGCCCGTCACGGAGTGCAGACGCGGCGACAGGCGGCGTTCCTGCTCGCGTTTTTCCGCCAGCTCCGGCGGCAGCTTTACGCCCTCCGCCACCACGATGATGGTGAAGCGCTTGCCCTGCTGCTCGCGCTGGTGGACAAACTCGCAGACGTGCTTGATGGTGAAGGGAATCTCGGGGATGAGGACGACATGCGCGCCCCCGGCCAGCGCGCTTTCCAGAGCGATCCATCCCACGTCGCGCCCCATCACCTCGACCAGCATGATGCGGTGATGCGACTCCGCCGTGGTGTGGATCTTGTCAATGGCCTCGGTGGCGGTGTGCAGCGCGGTATCGAAGCCGAAAGTCACTTCCGTCGCTGACAGGTCGTTGTCGATGGTCTTGGGCACGCCCACCACCGGCAGGCCACGGCGGTGGAGTTCCAGGCCGATCTTCTGCGTGCCATCACCGCCCACCACGATCAGCGCGTCCAGCCCTAGAGCGTGCGCGTTGTCGAGCACGCGCGGCGACAGGTCGCGCACTACCTCCCGGCCGTCCTCGGTGAGCTTGTACTCGAACGGATTGCCGCGGTTGGTGGTGCCCAGGATGGTCCCGCCGCGCGGCAGGATGCCGCTGACGCTCTGCGCATCCAGCGCCATCGTCTTCTCCGGCCATACCAGCCCGTCAAAGCCGTCGCGGATGCCGATCACCCGCCAGCCGTGCTTCTGCACCGCGCACCTCACCGCCGCCCGGATCACAGCGTTCAATCCCGGGCAATCCCCGCCGCCGGTGCAGATGCCGATGGTGCGTACCTCGTTCATGCATACTCCTCGTGGAGAAAGGCGATTCTAACAGCGGGAAAATGAATGCATGAAGAAACCGGGAAGGGAGTCGCAGGGGGCTAAGGGCCAAGTTTCCCGATTTGGTCAAGAAGGGGACCGGCCCTCGCCCCCCAGGGGTTCTTGTCGCGGGACTACGGCGCCGTCGCTGCGCGGGATTATGAGGTTACCGTCAGATTGGTCGAGGCAACGATTGAGCACGAAGTCGCCGTTATGGTCGTACTCCCTGTCCCGACAAGCGTTGCAAGGCCGTTTGTGCCTGCACTATTGCTGATGGTAGCCACAGCGCTGTTCGATGACTGCCAAGTCACTTGGCTGGTCAGGTTTTGACCACTTGAGCCTGTAGCCGAAAATTGAACGGATCCCGTCGCCAGGGACAGTGTCTGGTTGATGGGATTAAGGGTGATGGATGTTGTAGTGCCGCAAACCGTGATGCTGGACGTGCCGCTAATGCCGGCAGACGTTCCCGTGACGGTTGTGTTTCCCGCCGCTACTCCCGAGACCGTACCCCCGGTGTTGACGGTGGCCACGGCGACATTGGACGAAACCCAGCCCACGGTGACGGGGCCTGTGCTGCCATCGTTGAAGGTGCCGGTGGCTGTCAACTGCACCGTGCACACAGAACCGGCCGGCGGCGGACAGGCCGCAATCGAGGCTGTCGACGGTGTCACCGCGATCGCGGTCAGTGCCGGATTGATAAAGAATCCGCTGCAACCTGCCAGCAGCAACGCGAACATCGCAAGAGCCACCCACAGCAGATTCGACCGCCCACGAGTAACCATCCCAGCCTCCGAGAAAGGATTCCTACCCAACCTGCATCTAACCTGAAGGAGCTTAGGTTGTAAGTATACTGCGGTAAGGCCCACTGACGCGTGCTCGGGCCGCGTATTCTTCCAATATGAAGCAAACACTTCCGCAAAGAGTTGTCCGCGCCGCCTGTCTGATACTGACGCTTGCCTTGGCCCTCCCGGGCCTCTCCGAGAGCGCGGCGCACCCCCTGCTGCCGGACCTTGCGGCCTCCATCCGCGCCCACATGGATTATCTCGCCGGCGACGCTCTCGGCGGCCGCGGCAGCGGCACTCCCCAGGAGCACCAGGCCGCTGAGTACGTAGCCTCCGAGTTGCATCGCTATGGCATTGCACCTGACGGAGATGCTGGCGGATATCTGCAACACGTGGCGCTCGAGTACCGCTCGCTGGCTTCGCCTCCCGTGCTCACTTTCGAGTCCGGCGGCCAAGCCGTACGGTGGACCCATGGCCGGGAGATCGCCGTCACCTGGCTGGGAGATGTCCCGATCGCCGGCCCGCTCCAAAAGCTTAGATATGACCAGAAGCCCCAGGTGAAAGCGGGCGCGGTCGTCCTGCTTACGCCGGCCGATGACTCCGATGCCTGGCGCCAGGCCTATGAGATCTCCGAGGACGGCGCCGCCCTGGTGCTCGTTCCGGAGAGTCCGGCCCTCGAAGGCGCCTGGTGGGATGCCCGGCGCCCCCTGCCCAAACTTCCCCCGCGCATCACCGCTTTGCCCAGGGAAGCCGGCATCCAGGAAATGAGCATGGTGGTTGTGCGTACCGCTGCTTTCAAGACGCTCTCCGCGCTCGCCGAGGGCACGACAATACGCCTGGACGCCAAACTCGACCCCGTGCAGGCCGGCGAAACCTGGAACACCGTGGGCATCATCGGCGGCAGCGATCCCATTTTGCGCGGCCAGGCGGTGCTCTTTTCCGCCCACATTGATCATCTGGGAACGAAGACGAACGGCCACGGCAAAGTGATCTACCACGGCGCCGACGACGACGCTTCGGGGGTCTCGGCCGTGCTGGAGCTGGCGCGCGCCATGGCCTCTGGGCCGCGCCCCCGCCGCACCGTGCTGTTCGCCTTCTTTGGCAGCGAAGAACGCGGCGGGCTGGGCTCCACTTACTTCCGCGAGTTTCCGCCGCTGCCGCTCTCCCATATTGTGGCCGCGCTGGAGTTCGAGATGCTCGGCCGCCCCGACAACGCCATCCCTAAGCACAAGCTCTGGCTCTCCGGATACGAGCGCTCCGACCTGGGCAGCGAGCTGGCGGCGCACGACGCGCCTCTGGTCGCCGATCCGCACACCGAGGAGCACTTCTTCGAGCGCTCCGACAATTACCCCCTGGCGCGCAAAGGCGTTGTGGCCCACACCGTCTCAAGCTTCGGGCTGCATCGCGACTACCACCAGCCCGGCGACACGCTTGCGCACATCGACTTTCCTCACCTCGACGAAGCCATCGAGGAGATGATCGCCCCGGCCGAATGGCTGGCGAATTCGGACTTCCGACCCCACTGGCTGGCAGGAGAGAAACCCTAGGAAGCCGGAGGCACCGGGCACGAGACAGGAAAGCGCGACCAAGAGGTAGGGTGCGGTGAGCAGTTGCTGTTTCCTACTCGCTACTCCCTGGGTTTTTCCCCGCGTTGGCGATTTTCTCGTCGATGGGTTTGCGGTAGCGGTAGCCTTCGTCGGTGCCGTGCCAGTGGGCGATGGTCTTTTCGCCCAGCTTCCAGCACAGCAGGATGGTGCGGTCATCAACCTCGCAGGGGAAATCAAGCAGGCCAATCTCCAGATCTTTTACCAGGACGCCGGTGGCTTCTATTTCGGCCAGTGCGTCTTTGATCTTCCGCACCAGGCGCTCTTTCTCGCGCTTGCGGCCGGCCAGTTGCGCCACATCGAGCAGCGTGCCACCGTTAAGAAATACTCGGTTCGAAACAGCCTTGAACTCCTGCTCGATGCGTTCGGCGGCGTTCTTGCCGTCGATGGCCGCCTTCAGCAGCGACTCCAAAACTGGCAGCAGCGACTGCGCTTCGTCGAGTGTGAATGTGCGGTCCGCCATGTACGCAAGCATCTACCACGGAGGCACGGAGTCACGGAGGTTCTTGACTCTTCCACCCTCCGTGTCTCTGTGGTGTTCTTTCACTGAATCTCGAGCATCCGGTCCAGCGCCACCCTCGCCCAGTATTTTACTTCTTCCGGCACTACGATGCGGTTCACCACGCTGCCTTCCACCAGGTTCTCCAACGCCCAGCACAGATGCTGCGGCGAGATGCGGAACATGGTGGTGCACAGGCAGCCGGAGTCGTCCAGCGTAATGACGAGTTTGTCGCAATTCTCCTTGGCCAGCCGGTTGACCAGGTGAATCTCCGTGCCGATGGCGAACTTCGATCCTGCCGGCGCCTCAACCACCAGCTTGATGAGTTTCTCGGTCGAGCCCAGCGCATCCGCCTTCTGGCACACTTCCCAGCGGCACTCCGGGTGCACGATCACGCGGATGCCCGGATAGCGTGCCCGCACGTGGTCCACATGCTCCGGCAAAAAGCGCTGGTGCACCGAGCAGTGTCCCTTCCACAGGATCACGCGCGCGCTGCGCAGCCGCTCCGCCGTATTTCCGCCCATCGGCAGGTATGGGTCCCAGGTGACCATCTCAGCGAGCGGGATGCCCATGGCGTAGCCGGTATTGCGCCCCAGGTGCTGGTCGGGAAGGAAGAGAACCTTGGGGGTTTTCGCAAACGCCCAACGCAGCGCGCCCGCGGCATTCGACGACGTGCACACCACGCCGCCGCGCTCGCCGCAGAAGGCCTTAATCGCCGCCGTTGAATTTATGTAGGTGATGGGCGTGATCTGGCCGCCAGAATCTGAGGTCAGTCCCAGCTCAGCCAGTTGCTCCCAGCAGTCTTCCACCTGGCCGATCTCCGCCATGTCGGCCATGGAGCAGCCGGCGTTCAGGTCAGGCAGCACTACTTGCTGCGACTTGCGCGCCAGGATGTCGGCGCTCTCCGCCATAAAGTGCACGCCGCAGAAGACGATGTAACGTCCCGCAGCCTGCGCCGCCTGCTGGGAGAGCTTGTAGGAATCGCCGCGGAAGTCGGCAAACTTGATGACCTCATCGCGTTGATAGTGGTGCCCGAGGATGACGCACTCGCGCCCCAGCGCCTGCCTGGCGGCGACGATACGGTCGTCCAACGAGGTGTCGGGAAGGACAAGATAATTGTCCAAACGGCAGACTGTTGCCACCGACATTTCTTTGTACCGCCTTCAGTCCCGGCATCCGCTGTGGCGGACCCGGAACGGGGATGTTGAAAGCATCCTGCGGCTCCAGTAGATCCACTGCCGTTTGGAGCGGCCCGACCTACGGGGTTGTTGAAGCCACAGTTTGGCTTGGCCGGCGCGACCAGATTCGGCCCCGCCGCTTATACCATCTGATTATTGTCACACCGCGTTGGATTCAAAGCAAGCCTGGACTGTGTGGCGTGAGCCTGCAATCACGCCACGCGGAGCGCCAGCGCGATCCTCGCCGCCACCCGCGCGTTGTCCACCAGAAGCGCCAGGTTCGTCTCGAGTGTGCGGCCGTTGCTCGCCCGCGCCATCTGATCCAGCAGATACGGTGTCAGCGCCTTCCCTGAAATTCCGTTTGCCGCCGCCAACTGCACTGCCCCCTCCACCAACCCGCGCACCTCACGCTCGTTCATCGCCTGCGGCGGAGGATTGCAGAACACCACTGCCTGCTGAAATCCCAACTCACGCTGCGTTTTCAGGATGCGTGCCGCCGTGCCGGGATCGTCCACGCGGTGCTCCGTGGCGAGTCCGCTGGTTCGCGAATAGAAGGCGGGAAACTCCGACGTGCGATAGCCCACCACCGGCACACCTGCGGTCTCGAGCACCTCAAGCGTGCGCGGCAGGTCGAGAATGGCTTTGGCGCCGGAGCAGACGACCGCGACCGGCGAGCGCGCCAGCTCGGTGATGTCGGCCGAGATGTCGAAGGTCTGCTCCGCCCTGCGATGCACTCCGCCGATGCCCCCGGTGGCCATCACGCGAATGCCGGCCGCGACGGCAACCGCCAGCGTGCCGGCCACGGTGGTTGCGCCCAGCTTCCCACTGGCAAGCACGGGCGCAAAATCCCGCCGGCTGACCTTCGCCACGTCAGCGGAGCTGGCCAGCAGCTCGATTTCGGCGGGTGACAATCCAACCACGATGTGGCGGGAAACGATGCCGATGGTTGCCGGCGTCGCGCCCTCCTTGCGCACCGCCTCTTCCATCGCCAGGGCAGCTTCGAGATTGCGTGGACGTGGCAGCCCGTGAGCGATGACCGTTGACTCGAGCGCCACGATCGCTCCGCCCGCCTCGCGCGCGTGCGCCACCTGATCGCCGATTCTGAGAAAGCTCTTCAAACGAGGGGGAAGCTCTCGTGAGTAATTACGTGTCAGGACGCGAGTTTACTCGTGCCGTCCAGACGACAATAGTTCCGCCTTTAGCCTCTGAGATCCCGAGCACTAGGGGCTTGAAATTGCAACCGCGCCGGACCGTGAGGAACTTGAACAACCCGCCCTTGGCAAAACGGCAAAGGGGGCACCCGCGAGGTTGCTACCCTCCGATGTGCACCATGCTGCGCGAGGGTTTCTCGAATCCCGGCTCACCGATGTGGTGCCGCGCTTCCTTCCGCGCGACCACACTGTAGATGTGCTCGGCCATATCTTCATCCGAGCCCCCCTGGCGCATCACCGCGTGCAGGTCGTGGTCGAAGAGCGAGAACAGGCAGGTGCGGATCTTGCCATCGGAGGTGAGGCGCAGGCGGCTGCAGTGTCCGCAGAACGGCTGGGAGACGGGAGCAATGATCCCGATCTCGCCGATGCCATCGTCGAAGACATAGCGCCGCGCCGTCTCGCTGCGCGCGTGCGGGATCTCGACCAGCGGACGGAATGTCCGCATGCGCTCCACGACCTCCGCCAGCGTCACCACGATCTCCGGCGACCACACGCGGTCTTCCTCAAGCGGCATGAACTCGATGAAGCGCACGACCACGCCTTCATCGCGGGCGAATTTGCCGAACTCGGTGATCTGATCGTCGTTGAAGCCGCGCAGCAGCACGCAGTTCACCTTTACCGGCTCGAGACCCGCTTTCTGAGCGGCGCGGATGCCCGCCAGTACACACTCAAAGCCATTCGATACTCGCGTGATGCGCGCAAAGCGCTCCGGCTCGACCGCATCCATCGAAACCGTGACCCGGCGCAGGCCGGCGTCCTTCAGCGGCTGTGCCAATTCGGCCAGCAGGTGACCGTTGGTGGTGATCGCCAGATCCAGGGGGCGCCCATCGAGCGTTTGTAGCGCCGCCAGTTCCTCGACAAATCCCACTACACCACGGCGCAGCAACGGCTCGCCTCCCGTGATGCGTATCTTTTCAATTCCCAGGCCTGCGAACACTCGCGCCATGCGCGCATAGTCAGCGAAGGGCAGCTCGGCATACTGCGCGCCTTGGTTGCCGGTCCGGCAATAGACGCACTTGTAATTGCAGCGGTCGGTGATGGCGATCCGCAGATCGGAAATGGGGCGGCCGAATTTGTCGATCAGGCGTTCCATCGCGCGCTGAACCGCTTGTTTTGCTGCGCCGGGAATAGGAAAGCTCCACTCGGCGAGGCCTCGCCGTAGGCAGGACGTTTCCTTTCCAAGCACGGGAGGCAAAGGCGTTTCCCCCTTTACCCTCGGCTCCCGGAACATTGCGGGAGCACCGCCCCCGGGACCATGGGTATGCCGGCAGATCCCAGCGGTCGGAAACAATGAGGAGATTATACGCTTTCAGACTGACAGGAAGCAGGAGGCCGGAAGCAGAAGGCAGAAAGCAGGAGGCAGGAAGCGGGGGGGAAGCAGGACACAGGACGCAGGAACCTCTCGTTCCTGCTCCCTGCCTCCTGTTACTGATCCGTGTTCTTTGCTGTTGCCGGCGAGCGGTTGACTTCGCTCAGCACGCCGCGCGAACGGCTGATCAGGATGGCCTGGCGGATGCGGTCCTTGTCGTTATCGGTCCACTTCTCGCGAATAGTCTTCCAAGCCTCTTCACCCCGGCCGCCGTAGAGGTAGTTCAAGACCATGGTGAGCACGGCGCTCTTGGCGTCCAGCAACTCCTTCTCTTCGACGGGGCTGAGTTCCTTGGGCTTACCGGCGCCGCCGCCCACGCCGGCAGCGGAGGTATCATTGCGGCCCAGCAGCAGATCTTGCGCGGCGCGGGAAAGGCCGGCCTTGGCCACGTCGACCTCGCGCTGGTATTCAGGCCAGTACGCCTGGCTCACGTTGTAGAGAGTGTTGCCGCGCAAGCGGAACACCACCAGCGGTCGCGGCGAATCCGACTCGCTCAAACCCTCGATGCCAACGAAGGCGAAATCGTGGGTCGTGATCTCGACCTTGCCGTTGCCATCGCGGTCCGCGAAGACCAGCGGCGGGGTGGTGGTGATCTGCCGTACCAGCACCGGGTTCGCACCAGGAGTAAGAATGGAATATGTATAGCAGCACTGGCCGGCGGTGCGGTGGGTCTCAATCACCACGTCGGGCTTGCCGTCGGCGTTGATGTCGCGGCCGCTGATAGGGTTCAGCAGCGCTTCCGCGCCCCTGACCTCGAACTGGACTTTGCCGTCGGCCGACTTCAGCACCGCCTGGCACTGCGCCGGCGCGCCGCCCTGCGCGGCCGAGATCTCGACCTTGTAGCCGTCCCAAAGGTTTTCAGTCCACTCGCCAACACCGTCGGAGCAGCCGCGATCGAGCGCCGGCGCCGATGAGGAGAAGGCCATCAGCGCCAAAAGAAGGATTACTGCCGGATATCTCATATCTGTGCTGGAATCATCTCCCGGAGTGGGAACCCGCGTCAACCTCGACGGGCGCCGGCGCCCGCAGCACGCCGTCACATGCCATCGTAATTCGGCCCGCCGCCGCCCTCGGGCGGGACCCAGGTGATGATCTCGTAGGGGTCCATGATGTCGCAGGTCTTGCAGTGCACGCAGTTGGAGGCATTCAGGTGAATCTGCTTAGCGCCATCTGCGTCTGCCGCTTCCACCATCTCATACACGCTGGCCGGACAGAAATGCTGGCAAGGATTGCCGAATTCCGCGACGCAGCGCGTGTTGCAAATATTGGTGTCGTGGATAACCAGGTGCGCCGGCTGGTCCTCTTCGTGCTTCGTGCCCGAATGATAAAGGTCGGTGAGTTTGTCGAAGGTCAGCTTGCCGTCGCCTTTGTAATCGTTGATCAGGTGCGCCTCGGCCCCGCCGTCGGCGGGCAGCTCGGCCAGTTTTTTCAAGCGTCGATACCCGGCCGTGGCGGGATAACGCGCATGCAGGCCGCGTCCGCCGGTGAGCTGCTGCAAACCTGCGTGAAGCATTCCCGCCCACAGGCCGTGCTCGAATCCCTGATGGAAGTTGCGCACCTTCCACAGTTCGTCCTTGATCCAACTGTTCTCGACGCGCCGTTGATATCCGGCCAGGCGCGCCGCGGAAAAGTCATTCTGCGATAGAGCTTCGAAGGCGGTCTCGGCTGCCAGCATGCCGCTCTTGATGGCCAAGTGGATGCCCTTGAGCCGCTGCGAATTTAGAAATCCAGCCGAATCGCCCAGGATCATCCAGCCATCGCCCGCCACCGGCGGAATGGCCCACCAGCCGCCATAGGGCAGCGACTTGGCACCGTAGCGGATCATCTTTCCGCTCTCGAGCAGCGACCGCACCAGCGGATGCAGCTTGAACTCCTGCAAGACGCGCTGCGGATCGAGACGCGGGTCGGGATAATCGAGCCCGGTTACAAACCCGAGAGAGATGACATTATCTTTGCCGCCATACATCCATGCGCCGCCGTACTCGTGCGACGTCAGCGGCCAGCCCATGGTGTAGATGACTTCGCCGGGCGCGATGCGTCCGGGCGGCAGCTCCCACAGCTCCTTCACGCCCACGCCGTAGGTCATGGGATTACGATCGTGGTCGAGCCGGAAGCGCGCGACCAGTTGCTTGGTCAGCGATCCGCGCGTGCCCTCGGCCAAGATCACGACCTTGGCCTTCAGATCGTAGCCCGGCTCGAAGTTGCCCTTGGGCTGGTTGGATTTGTCCACGCCTTTGTCGTCGGTGCGGACGGCGGTGACGCGCTCGCCCTCGATCAGCAGCTCCGAGCCGGCAAACCCGCTGAACACGGTGATGCCGGCGGCCTCGACCTTCTCACCCATCCATTTAGCGAAGCGGTTGAGCGAGATCACGTAGTTGCCGTGATCGCGCAACGGCGGAGGCGTCATCGGCAGCTTGAAGTTGCCGGTCCGGGTCAGGAAGTAGACCGCTTCCCTGGTGACCTCGGCTTCAATGGGCGCTTCTTTCTCAAAGCCGGGAAGCAGCTCGCGCATGGAGCGCGGATCGAGCAGCGCGCCGGAAAGGCAGTGCTGCCCGATCTCGCGCGCTTTCTCTAGAACGTAAATGTTTTCTTTGGAAAGCTGTTGGTCGGGATTCCTGCCGTTGTGCTCGTCGATAAGTTGCGACAAGCGCAGGGCACAAGCCAGTCCGGCGGGCCCGCCGCCGACGATGACCACGTCGGCTTCCATCTGCGGGCGCTCGATGCCCGTGAGCGGTTTGCGGAAAATGATCATTCCGAAAAAGGTTCCAAAGTTTCAAGGTTGCAACGTTTCAATGATTGTGGATCTGACTTGAACCTCAGCAGCCGAGGATACTTCAAGGGAGGCAAGCAGCCGGTTTAAAAGACCTGCTAATGCTTGGGCTTTCTGCCAGACCAAAAGGTCCTGATAGGTACGAGCCATTTCGCCCTCCGACCCAAAACCTCGAAACTTTGCAACCTTGGAACTTTGAAACCTAGCCCTTCGCCTTCTTGATCTCCTCCACCAGCGGCGGAATGACTTCGAACAGATTGCCGACGATGCCGATGTCGGCCACTTCGAAGATAGGCGCTTCAGAATCCTTGTTGACGGCGATGATCGTGCGCGAGCCCTTCATGCCCACGATGTGCTGGATGGCGCCGCTGATGCCCAGCGCCACGTACAGCTTCGGCGCCACCGTCTGGCCGGAGGAGCCGATCTGGCGGTCCATCGGCAGCCAGCCGGCGTCGCAGATGGGACGCGAAGCCGCGATCTCGCCGCCCAGCGCATCGGCCAACTGTCTGGCGAGCGCGATGTTTTTCTCTTCCTTGATCCCGCGGCCGATGGAGACGATGATCTCGGCTTGTGTAAGGTCCACTGCCTGCTTGGCTTCCTTGAAAACTTCGCCGGGTTTGTTGCGCAGCGCCGAAGCTGGGACATCAGCTTGGACGGTCTCGACCGGAGCTGCCGAAGCGCCCGTCTCGACTTGATCGCCGCGGAAGGCGCCGGTCTGGAACGTCGCAAAATATGGCGGCTCGCCGCCAAAGGCCACATCGGCCGAGAACTTGCCCTGGAACATCTGCCGCACGAACAGTAGCTTGTCTCCTTCTTTCTTGTAGCCGGTGCAGTCGCTGACCAGCGCCCGGCCGAGCGACGTAGCCAGCTTGGGCGCAAAATCGCGCACTTGGTAGGTGTGCGGCATAAGCACCAGCGTGGGTTTCTTGTCTGCGATCAAGGGCTTGAGCGCGGCGACAAACGCGTCCGGCGTGTACGCGGCAAGCTGCGGCGATTCAAGGTCGTACACCTTCGCCACCTTCTTGCCGGCGACTTCCTTCGCGATTTCGCCCACGCCGGAGCCGACGACCGCCGCCTCCAGCGGCCAGCCGGTGTCCCGGGCAATGGCCTGCGCGCCAGTGAGAGTTTCGAATGAAACGCGGTTCAGTTTGCCTTCACGCTGCTCAACAATGACGAGGATCATATGAGTTCTCAGTTGCCAGTTGTCAGTTGCCAGAAAGAGCGGTTGTGAAAGGACACGGCTTCCGCCGTCCCTCCCGACGCCATTAATGGTCGCGGGCCTGAGCCCTGGACATCAAACGTTCAGCCGCGACTTCACCCGCTCGCGCAGCCGATAACCCGCGACCATCAGCGCCACGGCCAGAATCACGTCGCTGGCGAACAAAAAAGTCCAGAGGTCATGCCCGGAGCGTATGTCTGACGGCACGAACAACACCAGTATCCAGGCAAAAACAAAGAGCAACGCGCCAATCGTGAACAGCGTGTTTCCGGTCTGGCGCTTCCTGGCCGGCGCCGCCATGTGTGCGATCTCATATGCGTTCGAATGTGGCTCCCTGGTATCTTCACTCACAACACTCTCACCTCGTTTTTCAACTTTTCCGCC
>Ga0335081_10012474_pt1 | contig 13779 bp, 10 predicted proteins | sample Lox_Sample_35_FD_206713 | JGI IMG/M metagenome (GOLD analysis project Ga0335081, IMG submission 206713) | Soil microbial communities from Loxahatchee National Wildlife Refuge, Florida, United States - Lox_Sample_3.5 | ecosystem: Environmental > Terrestrial > Soil > Wetlands | place: USA...
TAGTATACCGAAATGCATTCATGACTTGGTGACTTCAGGAAGAAATGCTTGGGTTTGGTTCGATGGTCTAATAGATCGAATTTCCGTTTACTCCTTTTCCCTAAACGGATAGCTCAAGCGCAATCTTGTCCTAATTTATATCTGAATATTTTTTCCTCTAATATCTTTTGTCTTTTTTCTGGATCAAAAATTGTTTTGAAATCGCGGAGGATGTTCTGTAAGATAGTACATTGAGGTTCACAGCATGACCGATCCTCCGAAGAGAGAAGACGCCTATACCGCCATCCACGGTCATTTCTATCAGCCTCCCCGGGAGAACCCTTGGCTTGAAATCATCGAAGCCGAGGAGAGCGCCCATCCGTTCCACGATTGGAATGAGCGGATCGCCCTGGAGTGTTATCGGCCGAATGCGTATGCCCGCATTCTCGACGAAAAAGGAAAGATCTTAGATATCGTCAATAACTACTCCTCCATTAGTTTCAATTTTGGTCCCACGCTCCTGTCCTGGCTGGAGGTCCATTTCCCTTCGGCCTATGAGAGGGTCCTTCGGGCAGACCGGGAGAGCTTGAAGCGGTTCGGCCACGGAAATGCCGTCGGGCAGGTTTATGACCACATCATCGTGCCCCTTGCCAACGACAGGGACAAGGAGACAGAGGTTCTCTGGGGAATGGCCGATTTCGAACGACGGTTTCATCGCAGGCCCGATGCCCTGTGGCTCCCTGAGACTGCCGTCAACTACGCAACCCTTCAGGTGTTGGTCAAACATGGAATACAATATCTCATCCTGAGCCCCTTTCAAGCGTCGAGAGTAAGGCCCTTCGGAGGTAGAAGGTGGACGGATGTCTCTCAGGGACGGATCGATACGACCCAGCCCTACCGTTGTTTTATACGGGACGCATCCGGGAAAAAGCTCTTGGACCGGTTCATTGACCTCTTTTTTTACAATGGGCTCATCTCGAAAGAGATCGCTTTCGGGGGTCTTCTAAACGACGGCAACACTTTCTGCAACCGATTTCTACAATTCTACGAGGAGTTGAAAGGAAGACCGCAACTGATTCACGTTGCAACGGACGGTGAAACGTATGGACACCACAAGAAATTCGGTGATATGGCCCTCGCGTACACGCTCCATCAGGGTTTCCCTTCCCGTGGAGTGGAGATCATCAATTATGGAGCTTTTCTGAAACGGTTTCCTCCCGTCTATGAAGCGGAGATTGATGAGGGGCTGAAGGGGGAAGGGACCTCCTGGAGTTGCAGCCATGGAGTGGATAGATGGAAAGAAGATTGCGGGGACAGCACGGGAGGAAAGCCTGGATGGAATCAGAAATGGAGAAAGCCTTTAAGGGAAGCCCTTAATTTTCTGCGAGACGAACTCAGTGCGATCTTTGAGAAAGAGGGAGAGAGGATTTTTCATAGTGTCTGGGAGGCAAGAAACGGGTATATCGATATCATCCTGAACCGTTCCCCGGGAGGAATTAAAAGCTTCTTTGATAAACACGGCGTCAAAGACCTGGATGAAGCGGGAAGGATCAAAGGGCTCAAGCTCCTTGAAATGCAGAGGCACACCTTGCAGATGTATGCGAGCTGTGGCTGGTTCTTTGCCGACTTGTCAGGGATCGAGACGATTCTCATTCTTCAACACGCAGGCAGGGCCATCCAGTTGGCGGAAGAATTAGTCGGCCAGGGAATAGAAGAAAGATTCCTGCAGCATCTTTCCGAGGCCGAGAGCAATCTTCCTGAGATGGGGAAGGGCGACCAAATTTATCGGCGGTTGGTGAAACCGAAGTGGGTGACACCCGAAAGAGTGGTGAACCACTATGCTGTCACCTCCTTATTCAATGGTGGAGAGGGAGAGCGGAGGATCTTTTCGTATCGGGTGGAGAAGGTTCAGTATGAAAGGATGGAAAAAGAAGAAAAGGTGCTGGCTATAGGTCGGGTAAGGGTGACCTTGGAAATCATCCCCGAATCGAAGGGATTTTTCTTCGGACTGATTTCCTCCAAGGAAGATGTTTTTCGGACCTGGGTCGCGGGAAAGAGGGAAGGCCTCGATTTTAATTCCCTTAGGGAAAAGACACAGGAGGTCTTCGGGAAAAGTGAAGAAGAGATGGCCAAGATTCTTACCTCTCTCCTCGGAAATCTCATCTTTACCATGAGGGATACTTTTAAGGAAGAAAGGCAAGCCATCTTTCAGAAGCTGATCCAGAAACAGTTTGATGAGCACTGCCACGTTTATGCGGACCTTTTTGACAGGACGAGACAGGCGGTGGAGGCTTTGTCCAGAGAAGGGCTGGAGATTCCGTATGAGATTCGCGTGGCGGCCGAGGTGACGCTCAGCGATCGTTTGTTTCGAGAAATCAAGAAGCTGGAGAGGGATTTTAAAGGGACGGTCGAAAGAAAGAAGATCGACGAAATTGTTGAAGAGGCAGAAGTGCACGGGTATCATCTGAGGAGGGAGAAATCCCTGTTCGCTTTGAACATGATATTGATGGAGAGAATGAAGGCCCTCCGGAAAAGCAAGGGCTCTGAACTTTCCCGTCAGTCAGAGGTGGCTGAGGAAATCATGACACTCCTCGGCCTGGCAAAAAAGTGGGGGCTTGAGATTTCTCTGGCGGAGGCTCAGAATTCAATGGGCGAAATATTGGAAGAATGTGTCGGGGATCTTGAGAAGTGCTGGTGGGAGAACGGAACTCCGAAACTATTCTCTCCCAATCTCATCACCCTGGCAGAGAAGTTGGGGTTTAATGTAGAAAGATATTCGAAAATAACTGGTCCAAATAATTTGGCAGGCCAATCGTGATAAACTGATTTTTTACATCCCGTGGTCTACTGATTACGAAACCTGAAAAATGATATTTATTGCATGTGGTGTATTTTACTTACTTATGGCTTCTTAGGGTCTTTCTCTGTCTTGATTACTCCTTGGTCATAAGGTTCAGACATAAGCCGCTTCCAATCATCAAGTGGTCTGTCACCTTTGCCACTCCCAGGATGCCAATCCTTAATCCGTCTTGGCTTAGATTTACCGTTTGTTTTAATCGCCATTTGTTTTTGCCTCCTTTTAACACTTAACATATTTCGTCAGTTTGTACCAGACCCTATTAGGCCCTACCCCTTTATCGGAGACCTCCTTTAATCTGGAAAGGATCTTCTCATGGGTTTGCCGATGAAATTTCATGTTGGCACCATGTCATATGGAAGAGTGGATGTAGGTCCTAAAACTTGCAAAGATTGCCTGGGGCCGTCCCCATTTTCTTTACTTCGTATCTTTTTCTTGTGCTTCTAAAATTATCTCCGTGGTTATTCTTGCTACTTCCCCCACGAGCGTTGAGCATGTTTCCAACAAACCTGCCTTCATAGCGGCCTTCATTTCATCTGGGTCATACAAATTGTAAAATCGACCAAAAAACGATGTCTGCAAATCAACACATCTGCAAGTTCCATATTTTTTCACAAAACGGTCAAGCAATTTTTTTGAGAGCAAATTCGCTTTTACCAACTTCGTCATGTCGCTGAACTCTTCTTTAGTTCGCCCAAAAAAATAGCCAATGGCAAGGACTCCACCGGAAAGAGCCCCACAGTGACCAGCGCCAGTCAGACCGACTCCGTCCACCAAACCCGTAGCAGCCTTAAAAATATCATCATTCTGAACACCCAGAGCATCAAAGATTCCCGATAGGGTACATTGTGAACACCCGCCGCTTTTCATTTCATATTGTTTCGCTTTGTTAAATGCCACATCAAGAATTTCATCTTTTGATTTTTTCATAGAAACACATCTCCATTAAAAAATATTTCACTCTTGCTTTATCTTAGAAGAATGTACGGTTGAAACTCAGCCACTTAATTCGCAGAATATTTTAAGGGCGTTTAGGGCTGAAGATCAAGCAGATAATAAAATTCTCCCATTTTTCTTTAAAACATCAACAATCGTTCTTTCTGCGGGCCCGTCCGTAGTGAACGAGGGCATGCATCGCGCGGGCGCACTGTTCCGGTGTGTCGTAAATCGGTATCCCGCCTTCTTTGAGGATGTCTTCCATGGCATCGTGGTCCATTCGGACAAATCGAAGACAAATGATGGGCTTGTGATATTTTTTCGGCAACGACGCGTAGACCTTTGCCCCGTCAAGAGCAACTTGAAGGGGTTGAGGAAGCGAATCAGAATTCCGATCAATCCTGAGAGAACGATCCCAAATTTGCGGGCTGACCGGCACGTTGCTGATGACCCCATCGATGTAATCGAGCCTAAGCAACCTTTCAATGATCCCAGCCTCTTGAAGAGCTGTCCGGGAGCTTCCGGCAAAATCGACGGGATTTCTTGCCAGCGGAGCATGCGCCGGGAGCAATGCGGTGATATCGGATGCCGTGTCTGCGTCCAGTTCCGGCAGGTCGAGGCCAAGGGCGGAGCAGGCATCCGTTCCGACCACCCCCTGTCCTCCGCTGCCGAGTATAGCTACCCGGTTGCCGTTTGCCAAAGGCAGGCCGACCAGTGCCTCGGCCATTTCAAAGAGATGAAACGCCTCCTCGACCTGGAGCAATCCGATCTGCTTGCACACCCCGTCAAAGATCTTCTCGGATCCTGCAAGCGATGCCGTGTGCGACAGGGTAGCCCGTGCGCCCGCCGCAGAGCGGCCAGCCTTATAGACGATAATGGGTTTTTTCTTTATGACCCGGCGGGCGACTGTAAAAAAACGCCTACCGTCTTTCAGCCCCTCAAGATAGAGAACGATTACCTTCGTGTCCTCGTCGTCTGCAAGGTATTCGAGATAGTCCGATACCTCAAGATCAGCCTGATTTCCGATACTGATGAATTTGCTCAGGCCGTATCCTTTGCTGCTGGCGACCTGTGCCATCGCAACGCCGAAGGTCCCGCTCTGCGAAATAAATGCGATGGGACCCGCTTTGGGCGCCTGCGGAAAGCAGAGACTGAGTTGTCCTGCGGCGCTCCATATCCCCATGCCATTCGGTCCCACCAGCCTGATGCCGCCTGAGCGGGCCACCTCTACCATTGCCTGCTCGATTTCCCTCCCTTCTTCACCGATCTCGGCAAAACCGGCGCTGATCACGACCGCCCCCCTGATGCCTTTCTCGATGCAGTCACGCAAGAGAACCGGGACCGTCGCCGCAGGCGTCGTGATAACGGCAAGGTCAACAGGGCCCGGCACCGCGAATACGGTGGGATAGGTAGGAAGTCCCAATATTTCGCGTTTCGTGGGGTTGATGGGATAAATCGCCCCCTTGAAACCCGTCTTCAGAGGTCTCTCCACCATCAGGTACCCCCACTTTCTGAAGGTATCCGATGCCCCTATCACAGCGATTGATTTCGGTTTGAAAATATAATCGAGCTCTTGGCTTATCTTCTTGTTCAAGTATACTCCTTTTAGAATTAAAGCTCGGTCGGAATCTCTAACACGGGAGACCAGGTTCTTTAGAAACGAAATAAATATACAACCTGAATTCTCAGAAATAAAGGGGCGGGTCCTCTGTTTCTCGACCGGGTCTCAAGAACCAGAGAGCAGGAAACAAATTTCCTTGACATCTTGGGAATCTTTGTTAGAGTATTCACCTAATCAAGAAAGGAGGCCCACGATGGCGTTTTCAACGGATTCGACACTAGGAGAGATTTTAGATAATGAGAAGGGTAAGGCTGTCCTGGAGAAACATATGCCGGGTGTATCGAAAGACCCGAGGACGGCCATGGGTCGGGGGATGACCCTGAAACAGATTGCGGCCTTTATGCCGGGGCAGATTACGCCTGCTCTGCTTCAAGCCATCGACGCAGATCTGAAAAAGATCTGATTTAATCTGATCTGATTGGATTCGGAGTTTGTAAGCTTCCGGTCCCATCCGAGCCGACATAGGTTGATGCCAGCGGAGGCATGTATCTTCGATACGTTGGCACATAGTGCCGACGCTACCTTCTATTTCACGGAGCGTACCGGTACCGCGAACGAAATGGAGGGTCGGCACACACTTCTTCGATCGGATGGTCCGCGTTTGTCGAGGCGTGCTCCAGCGATTTAAATATCATTTCCACCTCTTCCGGCGCACCGATGGCCTCGGCAATCTCTTCCAAGGTGAAAGACTTTCCTTTTTCTTTCTTGAGAAAGGCGAGGGTTTTGGTCTGGAGCTCAACGACCAACCCTGCTGCCTTTTTCCCCGCCTCCACACCGGGTTGATGATAGGCATTGACATTGATCAGCGATGCATAGAAGCCTACGGCCCGCTCGTAGAGCGCGATCAGAGCGCCGATGGTGCGAGGATCTATCTTTTCAACCGTAAGGGTGATGGATTCGCGGTCCTTTTCGCTCAGGGCCCTTCGGGTCCCCTGGAGAAAAGCGTTCAGATAGTCGCCGCTGGTGGCCTTCCCGTCCAACAGTAAAGAGCGACCGTCACGGTCCCTGAGCACCTCGATGAAAGTGACAAAAAAGTTGTTCAACCCGTCTCGAAGTTGCTGGACATAAGCGTGCTGGTCCGTCGAGCCTTTGTTGCCGTAAACCGAAATTCCCTGGTGAACGATTTGACCATTGCGATCTTTCTCTTTACCGAGAGATTCCATAACGAGCTGCTGGAGGTATTTGGGAAAGAGCTGAAGTCTATCCTTGTAAGGAAGGATGACCATATCTTTTTTTCCGGAACCTCCGGTGGCATGATACCAGGCGAGAGCCAAAAGAGCAGCCGGGTTGGACCGGGAATCCTTTTTCCGGGTGACTTCATCGCAGAGACGGGCGCCTTCCAGCAGCGCATCGACATCAAAACCCTGGAGTGCAGCGGGAAGAAGGCCCACTGCAGAAGTCTCAGAGGTTCTGCCACCCACCCAATCCCACATCGGAAAACGGCCGATCCACCCTTCTTTTTTTGCTATTCGGTCGAGGTCGCTATTCACTTCCGTAATCGCAACGGCGTGTTTTTCGAACCGAAGTCCTTTTGATTGGTAGGCAGCCTTTGCCTCAAGCATTCCATTTCGAGTTTCTATTGTTCCGCCACTTTTTGAAACGACAACGGCTATGGTCTCCGATAAGACACCTTTGATTTCCTTCAAGACCCGGTCGAATCCGTCCGGATCGGTATTATCAAAAAAATAGGGTCTGACCGGGTCTTTGGAGGTTTTGAGCGCATTGGATACAAACTGAGGACCCAGAGCCGATCCGCCGATGCCGATGACCAGCATGCGGGAAAAGCGTTTGCCCTTCTGGGATTTTATCTTTCCGGCATGGGCCTTTTTGGAGAAATCCTTGATGGCCCAAAGGTTTTTCTCGATGTCGCTGGTGATCTCTCCTTTCGGGGCCAATTCCGGAGCACGGAGCCAGTAATGGCCGACCATCCGGTTTTCATCAGGGTTTGCAATGCCACCGGACTCGAGTGCATCCATCTCCTGAAAGGCTTTTTGCATTGGAGCGTTCATCCGTTCGAAATAGTCATCCGGAAACATCATTCGGCTGATATCGACCATCAGTCCGATCTCTGGGTTGAAATTCAGATACTCCCTGTATCGTTCCCATTCTTTAACACGGTTCATCGCTACCTCCTCTCTATCTCGCTTCAGGCATCCTCTCTTGCCTTCAAGAGGGCCACGGCGCGAGAGGCCGCGCCGAGAAGAGCTGTTCTTTCATTTAGAATCACCCTGACCGGAATTTGAGCCACAATTCGGGAGAGCCTTCCTTTGTCTTTGAACGCCTTCATGAAAGTCCCGTCTTTCAGTTTCCAAATGATCTTGGGAGCGATGCCGCCTCCGATGTAGACTCCTCCCACAGCCATGACCTGAAGGGCAAGATTTCCGGCGGCCGCGCCGTAAATCGAAACGAGGAGATCCAGGGCTTTTACACACAACCTACTTTTCTTAAGACGGGCCGTCTCGGAGATCACCTCGGCGGGGTCCTCTCCTTTCATCTTCTCGGAGAGCCACGAAACCTCAGGGCCGAACCTCCTCGAGTCCTTCAGGAATTGATAAAGGTGGTAGAGACCTTCTCCCGAGAGGACACGTTCATAACTGACATGGTCGAAGCGTTCGGAAAGATAATTAAACAGCTCCATTTCTAAGTGATTCCTCGGCCCGAATTCAGCATGTCCCCCTTCAGAAGGAGAGGGAACGTACTGTTTCCCGTCCCAGAAGAGAATCGCCTCTCCAAGGCCTGTTCCGGCAGAGATGAGGGCTTGGTTTCCCTTTCTTGGCCTGCCCGCGTTTAAGATTTCGAAGTCGCCCTTCTTTAAAACAGAAACTCCATAGGCGTTAGCGACTAGATCGTTGATCACTTCCACCTTCTTGAGAGAAAGAACCTTCTGAAGCGATTGGATATCTATCCACCACGGAAGGTTTGTCGCGACGATGACTTCCTCCGTGACCGGGCCAGCAACGCCGAAACAGGCTGCTGCGATTAACCGTTGCTCTCGAAGGAAATCCAGGAGAATATTCTCCAGCGCCTTGTAATGTTTGCTTGGATAGGTTTTCTCGGACAGGGGGCGGAGACGGCCCCGTGTGACTTCAAAGAGCCCGAGGCGTGTGTTTGTCCCGCCTACATCTCCGGCCAAAATCAATTGAGATTTATTCCTCTTCTGAACCATAAATTCAGTTTATACATACACGTGAACGCCTGTCAACCCTTCGTTCGGGTAGGCGAATAGGGTGAATTCAGTAGTTCCAGGTTAGAAAGCCAGTATTTTCATGACGGAATGACGAACCCCATTTCATATCAAGTAATAAGATATATAGAGTGATATCTCATGAATCGTTTTACTGAGATCGTCATTCCGGACTTGATCCGGAATCCAGTCTTCTTAGCTGGATTCCCGCTGGAGTTTACCCCGTACGTGATACGGGGCGGGAATGACAAACTGTATTGCAAAAGAGTGCCAAATTCATAACACCAAAGTGCGAAGGGTGGATCAAGATTGATCGGAAGGAGGAAAGCGATGATCGGATTCGACTTAACGCCGGAGCAGAAAAGCCTCCAAGAAAAGGCAAGACGATTTTCCAAAGAAGTGATCCTGCCCGTGGCAGCGAAACATGATCAGGATGGAACCTTTCCCATCGATATCATGGAGAAGGCCCACCAGGAGGGTTTTTTTACGCCACTGGTTCCCAAGAAATACGGAGGGCAAGGCTTAGGACTGCTGGATACCTGCATCATCTCGGAAGAACTTGCAGCGGGCTGCATGGGGATCTATGTCTCCATTTTTGTGAGCACGCTGGCGCTCTATCCCATCATCAAATTCGGGACGGAGGACCAGAAAGAGCGGTTTATCAAGCCTTTCTGCTCAAAGTTCAGCATTGCGTCTTATTGTTTGAGTGAAGTGACGGGTGGATCGGATCCCGCTTCCATGCGAACCACTGCCGTCCTTGACGGAGATCACTATCTCCTCAACGGGTCTAAGATGTGGGTCACCAACGGAGGATACGCCGATTTCTACGTTGTTTTTGCAACCACCGATCCGGCCAAGAAGCACAAAGGGATCATTAGCCTCATCGTCCCTTCTCACTCGGAAGGTCTCAGTCATGGAGAACCGATCGATAAGATGGGCCAGAGGGCTTCCAATACCACTTCTTTGACCTTCAAGAATGTGAGGGTTCCTAAGGGAAATCTCCTAGGGGGAGGGGGAGAAGGTTTTAAAAAAGCGATGGCTGCTCTTGATATCACCCGGCCTGTTGTTGCCATAGGGTCTGTCGGGCTTGCACGAACAGCCTTGGAGCTGGCCACCCAGTATGCCAAGAGAAGAATTCAATTCGGGGTTCCCATCGCCCAGCACCAGGCTGTCCAGTTCATCTTAGCGGATATGGCGAAGGATATCGAGGCGGCGAGGCTTCTGGTCTGGAAAGCTGCCTGGCTGGCGGACCAGGGAATTCGGAATTCGAAAGAGGCGGCCATCGCAAAAGCCTTCGCCGCGGATATGGCGATGCAGGTAACAACGGATGCGGTTCAAATCTATGGCGGGATGGGGTATACGAAATGGCATCCCGTAGAGAAATTGATGAGAGATGCCAAAGTCATTCAGATCTACGAAGGGACAGCCCAGATCATGAGGCTGATCATTGCCCGACGGCTGTTAGAGGAGACGGAGAAAACCCTTTAAAGGGCTGTCGTAAAGTCTCAATACCCCAGCGCCCAACCTATGAGACTGGCCTCCACAGAATCGTTCCAGAGGACGCGAATGGAAGCCATTCCTTCTGTTGGCTCCGGTCAGATCAATCTGTAAACATCCATCGGGTTAATGAGATTGCCCAATAGGATGGGTATCCCTTAACTCCCCCATCCCCCTCTTAACTTAAGAGGGGGTGTATCCCTCCCCTTGAGGTAAGGGGAGGGAAGGTGGGGTTATGAAACTTGCAAATTGACACGGTGATCTATTACATTTCTATCAAAAAAGAAGGATGTGCATGTGAAAGGGAAAAATATTTCAGATAAAGAAAAAAGTTATAAAAGAAATCCCGAATGCCGGAATTGTCCTTATTTTATCAACAGGCTTGTCTGTCCGTTCCGTCGCAAAGAATCGGTGAAAGGCCCCCAGCCTCATCATTCAATCGTACGCCAAAAGTAGAACCACTCAAAAGGGTTAAGCCCCACATGGGGATCCCTCGGAGAGGCTTCATCGGCCCGACCGTTTAGAGGTTCGGGCACAAAGGTGATGGCCCTTACCGGAGTTTCTCTTCTGGATACGTCTTCGACTCATTCCTATTAAGAATGGGCCTTATGAAGGCTCGAAGGAGGATACCCCAGGTGGTGAGCAAAAAACCGGGGAGGACTAGGGGAGATTCGCCCCTTGACAGGGTGTCTTGAATGGGTAATCTTATTAACGGCAAGACGATTACTGTCCCGAGCAAAGACTTCAATGACCCCGAAACCCACCGATCATACGCTGGACCAGTTGGATAAAGACCTTCTTGAAGCGATCATCGATAATCCGTATGAGTGCCCTGTGATTATCGATACAAAAGGGATTATCCGCTTCATCAGCCACTATAGCAAGGACCTGATTGGAGTTGATCCCGCTACGGCGATAGGCCGCCATGTAAAAGAGGTTATCAAGGAGACGAATCTGCACGAAGTTGTGGAAACGGGCCGGGCCAAAATTGGGGAAACCCTCTTTATCGGCGGAAGGCTACAGATTATTTCGAGAATTCCGCTGAGAAATCGGGATGGGAAAATTATCGGCGCTGTCGGCAAGGCCATGCTTCATCACGAGTCGAAGGTGATGCAAATCCAGAGACGCCTCGACGTACTCAATCGCAAGCTCAAATATTACAAGGATGAGATCAAGAGCCTGAAGGGACCCAGAGTCCTGATCGGACAGTCCGATCCGATCCAAAAGGTGAAGAAATTGGCGTTACAGGTCAGCGGCAGCGATTTTCCGGTTCTGATCACCGGAGAATCGGGAACCGGTAAAGAGACCATTGCCTACTATATCCATAGAAACAGCAAGCGAGCGGACGGCCCCTTCATCAGAGTCAATTGCGCAGCCATTCCCCCGGAATTGATCGAGAGCGAGCTTTTCGGCTATGAGGGCGGGGCGTTTACAGGCGCCCGAGCTCAGGGGAAGCCTGGAAAATTCGAGCTTGCAAACCACGGAACGATTCTCTTGGATGAGATCGGCGACATGCCGCTGACGATGCAAGCGAAGCTCTTGAGAGTCCTTCAGGACCAGGAGTTGGAACACATTGGCGGCACCACAACGATTCGTCTTGACTACCGGCTGATCACCTCTACGAACAAAGACCTTCAGGAAATGATGGAAAAAGGAACGTTTCGGGAGGACCTTTATTACCGCATCAGCTCATTCCATATCCACGCACCAAGCCTTCGGGGCATACCGGAAGATATTCCAGCCATTGCCCGCAACCTGATGTCTCTCTTGAATCAGGAGGTAGCTTACCCCACGGACATATCCGATGAAGCGATGAAAATGCTCAAGAAATATCAATGGCCTGGCAACGTCCGTGAGTTGAAGAATGTTCTGGAGAGGGGACTGATCACGGCAAGAGGCGGACAGATCAAACCTGAGCATCTTCCGGGACGAATCACCCGGCTCGACAGAATGAACGAGGATTTCGTTCGCCCCGATGGGTCCTTACGAGATACGCTGTCGGATGTGGAAAGGCAGATCATCCTGGATGCCCTTCAATCGGCTGGCGGAAACAGGAAGAAGGCAGCCAAAATTCTTGGAATTCACAGGTCTTCACTCTACGAGAAAATGAAACAGCATAATGTCCAGTAAATCAGACACGTCTTATTTATAGGACATATGCGGATGGTATAATGCAATTAAATAGTTATGACGTTTTTACTACTATAATGTCCTGATTTCAAGACATTTTTCTCGCCTCAGAGAGTTTCTTTCAATTTATTTTCTAAAAAAATTCTTAAATATCAATTGGTTGCCTTTTATATCATAGGTGGCATGGTCCTTGCTCATATACAACAATGGCGCATTGTTCTATATGCTTGACACGAGTCCGCTTTGGATGATTTTGAAATCCGATTTGGACTTCATCAAACTTAAGAAAGGAGGAGTACAATGGAATTCAGACTGAGTACGGAACAAGAATTGTGGAAGAACACGGTGAGGGAATTCGCGCAGGCAGAATTGGAGCCCATCGCGCGGAAAATTGACGAGGAGTGGGAGAAGATCCCCAAGGAGGTCGTCAAGAAAATGGCTGATCTCGGAATCTTCGGAGTGACCATTCCCGAAGAGTATGGCGGCACCGCCGTGCCCGGAGAAACGATGCAATATGCCATGATCACCATTCATGAGATAGCCCGGGCCGAGCTGAGCATGTCTGTGCCTGTCTATACGCTGCTTTGCATCGGATGGGCATTTATGCTTTCTCAGTACGGCACCAAGGAGGCCAAGGAAGAGATATTACCCAAAGTGGCAAAAGGCGATTGGTTCCTGGGAATTAATACAACCGAGCCCGGCGGAGGCTCCGACCTTGCCAATATTAAGACCTGGGCCAAGAGCGAAAAAACCAAGTTCATCGTCAACGGTGAGAAGGCTTATATCAGCGGCGTCAGGGAATCGAATGAGTGGGGTGGAGGTCATTTAACCCTTTTTAAGTCCGATCCTTCAAAGGGTTATAAAGGAGCCACGTTTGCCTATTTTCCGGCCAAAGCTCCGGGTACAACCTTTACCGTGTATAAAGACTTGGGGCGTATGGGGCTCTCCACCGGCGGGTTTGTTTACAAAAATGTCGAGATTCCGAAAAAATACATTCTTGGTGAAGAAGGCAAAGGGTTCTACATCAACATGGAAGGCTTCAATGCCGCCCGAGTATTAGTTTCGGCCGCTTGTCTGGGAGGAGCTGAGAAGTGCCTGGAAATCGGCCGGGATTACAGCAAGCAGAGGATTATCTTTGGCCGGCCTCTGTCGAGCTTTGAGGGAATCTCTTTCGAGATCGCGGATGACTATTCCAAACTGGAGATGCTGAAGCTGATGCTTCAGAAGGGGGCCTGGATGATCGACCGATTCTATGAAGATCGATCCAGCTTTACCAAGGAAGAGATCAACCGGACGATCTCGATGTGTAAGGCCGGTTCGCCGATGCTCTGTGTTGATATCGCGAAACATGCCATGATGTACCACGGCGGTTTTGGTTATACCAAGGACACACCGCTTGAGATGGCCCTGAGAGGCGCTATGTCCTACGTGGTCGGAGCAGAGGGTGGGTATCACGTTCAAAAGATCATCATCGCCCGCGACTACATCGGTGACGAAGGAGTACCTTACCGCGGTACACAGACAGGTCACTAATTCTTTCAGAAGCTCAATGTTCTTACATCCAGACCCCGGAGG